>ERZ773175.985-NODE-985-length-16923-cov-4.255751_pt1 | contig 16923 bp, 9 predicted proteins | sample MGYA00581004_ERZ773175 | MGnify/ENA primary metagenome ERZ773175 (study PRJEB29015, sample SAMEA2737834) | human gut metagenome | biome: human gut; feature: human-associated habitat; material: faeces | place: China | collected 2012 ...
TGCAGGCATAGCCGAACATGATGCCCTGGTCGCCGGCGCCCTGCTCCTCCTCGGCTTCGCGGACGACGCCCTGGTTGATGTCCGACGACTGTTCGTGAATGGCCGACAGGATGCCGCATGAATTGCAGTCGAACTGATACTCGCTCTTGGTGTAGCCGATGCGCTCGATCACGCGGCGCGTGACGGCCTGCACGTCGACGTACGCCTCCGAGCGCACTTCTCCGGCCACGACCACGAGGCCCGTGGTGCAGAGGGTTTCGCACGCCACTTTCGAGTTGGCGTCGCGGCGCAGGAATTCGTCGAGGATTGCGTCGGAAATCTGATCCGAAACTTTATCGGGATGCCCCTCGGACACCGACTCCGATGTAAATAAAAAGCCCATTTTCATACATTTTAATGGTTAAACGTATAAAATGGGAAAAATTGGCTGCTTGGAAATAAAAAATGTGCTGCTTTAGCGATTTTTTATTGTGGTTTGCAATCAGTCAAATCTTTCCACATTTCCCCGCTTGACAGACGGGACCGCAAAGATAGGTATAATTTCGGAGAATCCAAAACAATGTGCGCATCCTGCGGCAGCCGGATGAAACGATTTTTTCCGACCCTTGTTTCCGACAACATTCCAGCCTTCTATGAAAAAGCTCCTTTTTTGCCCTGTGCATGCTCCTCACGGCCGCAACGTCCGGGTCCGGGGCTGGCTGACCGGCGACCTTTTCATCGACAGACGTTTCTACAGAGAGGTATCGCTCCGAATGCAATAACAAATCCCCGGTTTCTTCGCGAAAACGGGATTAAGAAAATGTAACGATCCGAATTATCGGATCGTTACATTTTTGTATTCGCTGACTTCCATCTGTAAGGTATCCTTTCAATCGGCGACTTCGGAGTATCGAATTCTGTCAATGGTTTTTATCCTATCTCGGCCGATTTCTTTCGGTTCAGCAGGGGCAGTATAAAGGAAATCACGGACGCCGCGATCCAGAAGAATGCGACGGGCCCGAAGTCGTAGTGCCTGGCTCCGTCAGCCGTTACCGATATGTTCGCATCGATAAGCCATCCTGAGGCTACGTCCTGAATTCCTGCGGCACAGTAGGATGCCATTCCGACGATTCCCAGTGCGGCTCCCGTCGCCTTCCGGGGCACGATGTCCACGGCCATCAGCCCTCCGAGGAAGCAGATCAGCACGCCGATTGCTATTCCGAACAGCACCATCGAGAGTACGTTCACCCACATGGCATCACCGCCGTAGAGGAACATCGCCAGGGCCACGGAGTTCAGTATGCCGAACAGCAGCGCGGGAATCTTTCGGTCGCCCTTGAACAGCTTGTCCGAGAACCACCCGGAGAGCACGGTTCCGAGAATTCCCAGCAGTGCGTTTATCGAGACGACGGAAATGGCCTCCACGTCCGAGAATCCCTTGGCCTCCTGGAGGAACAACACGCCCCATCCGTTTATTGCGTAGCGTGATATGTACATGAAAGCGCTCGCGGCGGCCAGCACCCATACGGCCGGGGTGCGGAGTACCTGTTTCTGAATCTCCTTGACGGACTTTTCGGCTCCGGGGACGGGCTTCTCGTGCGCCAGGGCCTCTACGGGCGGCAGTCCCTTGGATTCGGGGGTGTCGTGAAGCCAGCAGAGGACGATGACAACGCCTATTGCACCTGCGAGCGCCGATCCGAAGAACCCGGCCTGCCATCCTGCGAATGTGACGATGGAACCCACGAAGAGGAACGAGAAGAACTCCCCGAGGTTGTGGCTTGCGGAGAAGAATCCGTAATAGGTTCCGCGCTCTTTGAGGGGATACCACCGCGAGAGGGATATGATGGCCGGGGGCGCTCCCATGGACTGCGCCCATCCGTTCAGTCCCCACATGACGGCGAATGCCGCGAATATCACGGCCGTGGGAACTACGGAATGCGCCAGCCCCAGCAGTCCCATCAGAGCGTTTGCGGCAGCCGAGACGATGAGTCCCGTGGCCATGAAGCGTTTGATGTTGCAGTAGTCGGCGATGAATCCGTTTACGAACTTTCCGACGGCATAGGCGAAGAGCAGGGCCGACCCGATGACGCCCAGCTGGGAAGCGTCGAGGGATCCGCTGTCGAGGATGGGCTTCTTCATGACGTTGAGACTCGTGCGGCAGACGTAGTAGAGGCTGTATCCGAGCGTTGCGGCGACGAAGGCCTGCAGGCGCAGACGTCGGTAGTACTTCGAGCGGGCGTCGTCGTTCATCTCGCGCCCGGGGGCGGGAGGGCTGATGCGGTAGAAGTCGGTGAGGCGGCTCATAGGGTCAGTCGTGCAGTCCGCGCGAGCGGAGGTAGGAGATCAGCAGTTCGGGGCGGTCGGTCTGGATCAGGGTGGCGCCCATGTCGACGAGTTTGCCGTAGATGGCCGCCGGGTCGCCTTCGAAGGCCGCATCGTCGCAGAGACCTCCGCAGAGTGAAGGCCACAGGGAGTTCACCCACAGTTTCGAGCCGCTGGCCAGCACTTTCTTCATGCAGGCTTCGACTGCGGGGGTGTATTCCGACCAGCAAACCTCGTAGGCAAGGGGTACGGTGTCCGTGCCGAGGTATTCGGCGAAGAGCGCCTGCCCTTTGGGTTTGAGGATGTCGATGATGGGCATGTACATCATGTTGTGCTCGTAGCAGGAGAACTTCGCGGCGACGTCCGCGACGGGGCTTTTGCCTTTGATGAGGAGCTGTCCGGTGACCCCGAGTTCCTCGGAGAGGCGCTGAACGAGGTCATAGTACTGGTAGCCCTTGTCGATATTGACCACGATGCGGTCCTTGCAGAGCTCCAGCGCTTCACGAAGCGTCGGCATGCGGTGCGACGTGGCCACGCCGTGGCCCGATTTGAGGAAACACCGTTGGATGGAGTCGTAGGGGATTTCGGCGATGAGGCCCTTGCCGGTGGTGGTGCGGTTCAGCGTCCGGTCGTGGCAGACCACCAGCACGCTGTCCGAGGTCAGCGCAAGGTCGATCTCTACGATGTCGGCGCCCATGCCGATCACCGATTCGATGGCCGCCAGAGAGTTCTCGGGCCAGTTGCGCCAGTCGCCCCGGTGGCATGCGACAAGCACCTTGTTCGAGGACGGATCGTGAATCTCCGAAACAACCCGTTCGGCACGGGTGCCGGAAACGGATTCGGAACTCGCACAAGCACCAAACAGGAAAAGGGATGCAAGGAAAATCAATAATCTTATCATCATATTCGGGTTATTTGTTTTTTACTATTTCATATTGTTCGTAATCGGTCGGAAGCACCCAGTTCGACTGTTCCCACGGAATGATCTCCCCGCTGACGGTCCGTTCGTAAACGCTGTCCTTTCCCGGCTTGTCGTAGGGATAGCGATCGAATACGTCGCCGTCGCCCGTCATCCGCGGATCGCCCTGCCCGCGCAGCGTCCGGAAAAGCTCGGCCCGCAGTGAATCTGCCAGAATCCGGCATGAAACGTCCCCGATCCGGTTGGCGAGGCATTCGCGGTCCGTTTCGACATGGTACAACTCCTCCGCCGGACGCTGCCCCATCGACAGGTCATAATAACGACGATCCTGCCCGCTGCGCCGCAATTGCAGAATGGCTGTTTTCGTCGGGGAACTGTCGATGTCCCGGTAGCCCGTTTCCGGATTGCCCCCGGGCAGCAACCACGGTTTGAGGTTGCACAGGTAGAGCCAACCGTCGCGCACGATGCCCCGGATCGGATAACCCTGGTCACCGGGCCGTCCGTTGTCATGCCGCTCGCGTCCCAGCAATGCCCGTTCGCGCAACGCGGCACAGGGGTCCGCCTCATTCCGCAACAGCGGCACGAGGCTTCCGCCCGGCAGCGGCGCCATGCCGGCCGCCGAAGGGCCCGTTCCGGCAACCTCCAAAAGGGTCGGTGCGATGTCGACAAATGAAACATAGGCCGCTTCCCGGCGTCCCGGGGCACTCACACCCCGCAGCCACATCACGGCCAACGGCATGTGATGCGCATACTCGTACTGGGTCCCTTTGGCGCGCGGGAAGGGCATCCCGTTGTCCGACGTAACGATGACAAGCGTGTTGTCCAGCTCCCCGAGTTCCTCCAACCGGGCCAGCATCAGTCCCAACTGCCGGTCATAATGTTCGATCTCGAACCCGTAGTCCAGCATGTCGTTACGCACCGTCTCGTTGTCGGGCCAGAAAGCCGGAACACGATCGATCTCTCCGGTCGTCCGTCCGCCTTTGGCCGCTCCGCTGCCGTATTCATAGCGGCGGTGCGGCTCGCGACAGCCGAACCAGAAGAACCACGGCCGCGACGCATCCTCACGCGAGGAGAGGAAGTCGGAAAAATTCGCCGCATAGTCCGTGGCGAGCATCTCGGATGTCGGAGGCGTCAGTTTCCGATTCTGCCACGCTTCACCCGTCAACTGTCGTCTACGGCCGTTCTTCATGCCGGGATTGCCCGGAGCCCAGCCCTTGCCGGTAAAAGCCACGTCGTAACCAGCCTCTTCGAGCGCCTCGGTGAAGACCCCGGCATCCTCGGGAAAATGACAGATGTGATTACCCGCCTCGCCCAACTGCCACGAATAGCGTCCCGTGAGCAGCGACGCACGCGAAGGCGCCGATTTCGCATTCGGAGTGTAACAATTCTCGAACAGCACACCCCGTGCGGCCACACTGTCGAAAACCGGCGTCGAGACCCATTGGCAGCCATAAGCCCCGAAATGAAGCCATGCGGCATCGTCGGCGATGCAGAACAGAATATTCGGACGGCGCATCGTATTATCCTGCCCGTGAACAGGGACCAATCCGCCCAATGCGGCGGCTCCCCAAAATACAAAATCACATCTCATAGATCACACATTGTCTATTGTAAAATCCCCGGCGGCCCGGAACGCAGGAGAGGGGCTACCAACTTACACTGGCAGTATAACGGTTGCCGAACCGGTCGGTTGTCTCGATCGTCGCCGAAGTGGCACCTTCCGACGGTTCGATACTGAACATATGGGGTGTCGTGGTGTATGCCAATACCGTATACTGATCCTTATACTGCTCGTAGAGTGAATTGGCGTAACCGTCGTGGGTCTTGTCCTTGCTCATCGCCACCTTCGTTTTACCGCTATCCGAATAGTAAACGGGCCCCCAGTGGGCGTCGTAGTTCCAGACGTTGACATAAACTTTCCCGGAAGTGTACCAGCCCTGCTCGTTAGGCGCATAAGCACGGAGCTGCCAGTCGGCAGGCAGGTTTTCCAGCTTTTTGCCCTCCTCATAACCGCAGGCCTTGAATTTCCACGTGATGTTCTCGCCGTCGACATCGATCACCAGATAACCCCGCGGGCCGCCGTCGGACGTAACGGACGCATTGAGTCCCAACATACCGGTCGAACGTCCCAGGATATGCGACTCGACATTGGGGTATTTCGGACTGGTCTCCTCGGCGGCATAGGCATAGTTATAATAATCGTGGTTGTGCCCCGCCCATGAATGCACGAATTTGTAGGCGGAGAACAATCCCGTATAGACGGATGCATTCAGGTCCGACACCGACGGATCGTAACCGATCTTCTTGTAAAACGAGGTGTGTCCGCAAACCATGAGGATCTTGTTTTTGTCGACATGCGACAGATGACCGCGCAGCCATTCGACAGCCTCTTCGGAAAGCCCGTTCTTGTAGGCGCCCGTGGCGCTGGCCGTGAGTGCGGAATTATCCGCCATTTCGATATTGTCGAGGAAAATGTAGTGAACTTGTCCCAGATCGACGGCATAATTCGTCGGCCCGAGGTATTTTTCATATTCCGCCACGGCCAAATCGTCGCTCGCGGCATTCTGAATGTGGTCATGGTTGCCGATCACATGAAACACCGGGAACGAAAAATCCTTGAGGCCCTCGCAATAGTCTTCCCACAAACTCATGTTGTTGTGCACCATGTCGCCCAGGCAAATGCTGTACACCGGACGGTCGGTGATCGACGCGGCGAGCTCCTTCATGTCTTTGCACATGTCCTCGTAAATGTCGATCGAATGGAACATGTATTTGTCCGTTCCCGCGGTCTTGGCGCGGATCTGCGGATCGGCCGTCATCAAAATCGTATACCGATCGCCCGAGCCGGCGCGCTTCATCAACGTAAAATCGGCCTTGAATTGCTTCTCGTTTTCGGGAATCCGCTGCCAGAACTGGGGAATTCCGTTCTTCGACGGAACTTCATAACCGGCCGGAATCGTGACGAACACGAACCGACGAAGCTTCAGGTCGCTAAACAACTGCCAATTGCCTTTCGCATCGGTTTCAGTAGTCTGCATGCCGTCGCTGACAAGTACGCCCGCTATCGGTTTGCCGTAGTTGTCCTGAACCGTACCATAGAGCGCGGCCTCGCTGTTAAATTCCCCTTCGGACGAATTTCCATCCAAATTGATTTTTGTGGCGAAGTCGTCCGCACAACCGCACAGACACAACGCCCCGATAATGAATAGAAAAATAAAAATACGCTTGTTCATTGGTTTCAATTTTAAGTGGATAAAAACGGCCCCGAAAGATCGCCCTCCAGGGCCGTTTTACAAACATGAATGAAGAGTTAGTCCGCCAGAACCGGGTAGGTGCCCGAACTCTTCCAACGGCGGAGTACCACGCCTTCGGGTTTCTGGCTGAACGTCGCACTGTTGAAAATATCCACGCCGGCATTCAACGCCTCGACGAAGCTGCCGTACTCCGTGTTATTCGAGGGTACGCTCACGCTGCCCGACATCATCTCTCCGAGCGAGAGGGCTCTGGAAGTCTGCGTCGGCCATACCGAAGGAACATTGCTGCCGGTGTTTTTCGCACTTCCCACAGCGGCGCCGACCGCTGAATTGCCGTAGATGTTCTGCAGGTTGCTCTTCTTGACGTATCCGACAGCTCCGCCGTACGTGCCCCCGGAGACAACGGTCGCCGTTGTCGTATAGCAGTTGACGGCAAACGAGTCGCTGCCGCCGTAACCGATGATGCCGCCGGTATTGGGCCCCGATGAAACGAGCGACTCCATCCAGCTGTAACAGTTGATGACGAAGGCTTTTGCATTGGTGTTGCCGCCCGTGATGCCGCCGGCATTCTCGCCCGATGACGAGATGTTGCCGCCCAACACTGCGCAGTTGACGATAACCGAGTTGTTTTCGCCCGCAATGCCGCCGACACGCTTCACGCCCGTGAGCGTGCCTTTCACGAAGTATACGCCGTCGAGCGTTCCGTTGTTGCGCCCGGTCATGCCGCCGATCCGGTTGCCGTTCGAGGTGAGGGTAGCTTCGATTTTGAGATCCTTGACCGTACCCGAATTAATGCGGATGACGCCGAAGATGGCAGCATCCGCGTTGATGTCGGCCTCCGCAACCGTGCGGGTCGCTGTAATGCCCTTCAGCGAGTTGCCGTTGCCGGTGAGCTGACCGGAGAAGCTGTCCCATGCGATGAAGTTCTTACCGCTGAAATCGACATCGTTCGTCACCAGATAGTAGTCCCCGGCTTTATAATCGCCCGGCTGGGTGCCGTTGATCGACTGCGCGATCTCGTTCCATCGGTCGGCGGTGGCAATCTGCCACGGGTCGCTCTCGCTGCCGGAGCCGATGCCCTCGTCGCCTGCTACGAAGATTTTCTTCGAAACCTCGCTGCTTGCACCCCGGTCATCAGTCACCTGAAGCGTCACATCGAACGTGCCGCCCTTCGTGAAGGTATATTTGACCGAAGCTTCGGTAGAGGTCGTATTATCGGGAAGGGTCCACCGGCGGGCGACGATCTCGCCATCGGAATCGACCGATGTGTCGGTAAAGGTTACTTCGGTATCCACAACCACCGTTTCCGGAGTATACGTGAAGGATGCCGAGGGCGCCAGATTGGCGGCCTTGACGACAATGGTCCGTTTGGTCGAGCTGCTGTTGCCGTCGGCGCCGTATACCGTCAGCGTAACGACGTATTCGCCGGCCTCCTTGTACATGACAGGGTCCGGAGCAGCCTCTTCCGACCAGTTTCCCAGTCCGGCGAATCCGAAATGCCAGAAATAGCCGCTGATCTCCGTGCCTTTGGCCGTTGAATTGTCGGTAAACTGTACGGCATCGACGCCGGCGATAATCTCTGCGCCGTCATCGAACGTGAAATCGGGGGTAAGGACCGAATCGAAAATCGGCCCCACCTCTTTGTCGTCGGAACATGCGGTTATCAAAACCAAACATGCGACGCATAGCAACGATATGATTCTTTTCATGGTTTCAGTCTGTTAAAATTTTTCAAATGTCTAACGTTTGCCTTTCTGCAACAGGTACTCATGCATTTGCTCGGGATAATCGCATTGCACCATGTTCAAACCGGCTTCCACAAATGCATCCATCTGCCCGGTATTGCCGCTATTGAAATCCGCCCAATAACTGTCGAGCAGGTTGGTCACCGAAAGCCCGTATCCATTGACCGTGGAAAGCCACGCAAGGTTGTCCCTTAACGTATTGGTCGAGGCCTGGATAAAATAGTAGGGCTGACAGACCAGCATGGTGTTCGCCTGATTCCGGCTGTTAACATGGGGTGCGATGATGCCCGGAATCTTTTGTTCGGAGAGCCATCGCGCGTTTACGGAACCGCTGTTGCCCACATAGAACTGTACCCGATCCAGGCAACCGCATTTCCGGACAACCTCGTACACTTTTTCGAGCGTGGAGACGTCCATATTGCCGTCACTGCACTTGTCGATATTGAAGAAGATTTTGTCTCCCAACTCCGTCAGCACCTCCTCCAATGAGGGCACCATGTCCTCGGAGACCGCTCCGTCGGTGGTCTTCAGACGGAATTGCCGAATCTCCTCGTAAGTGTAGTCGCTGACATTCCCGACCTCACCGGGATATATATCGGAGAAATTGGTGAAATTCCTCAAATGGGCATCGTGCAGCACGATGGGAATGCCGTCTTTGGTCAGCTGCGCATCGGTTTCTATAAACTCGGCAAAACCGTCTTCGACCACCCTGCGGTAACCGCGCAACGAGTTGGGCGGAAGTTCATACCCTCCTTTGAAATTGCCACGGTGGGCCATGATCCATACTTTGCCTTTGTCGAAATGCTGGCCCGAGTAACTCAGGCTCTCGCCCGAAACATTCACCGGCAGCGTCAGCCGTTTATCGCCGCCGTCGGCATAAACGATCGTAACCGCAACCGTAAAGCTCCCTTCCAATGCGTATCGGTGCGTCACCTCAGTCGTCGGCTCCGTCGTACTCTGCGGGGCACTTCCATCTCCGAAATCCCACGTAACGGACGAAACGGCCTGGATTTGGTTGAGCGAAAAGACGACTTTTTCCATCCGGGCCGGCGAAACGTTGCTGACACAGATCGCCGCCTCCGTTTCGGCAATAACGACGGTCGCTCCCACTTCGTTCATCCTGCCCGATATCGAAACATACGCCCGCACCTGATAACTGCCGTATTCGCCGTAGGCATGACGCACCCGATCTTCGGGACCGGCGGTGGCAAATTTACCGTCACCGAAATTCCAGCCGACGGAACTTGCTTCGCCGGTCGGACCTTCGATCGAAAAAACGATATCTTCGTCCTTGGCCGGTGTTTCGGGAGTCCAGGCAATGGAATAGGTCGTATCGGACGTATCTCCGCCCCCGCTCCCTGGAGAGGATTCACTGCCGGTATCGCTATCGGAACAGGCCATCAGCGAACCGAGCAGGAATGCCTGAAGAATTAACGAGAATCTTTTCATGTCCCGAACCGTTTAATTGCTTCCGTATCCCGGATTCTGATAAAGGCCTTCGGGATTGAGAATCCGTTCGTTGTAGGGAATAGGCAGTAACAAGTCTTTCAACGAAAAATTGGAATTGATCGCGCTGAAGTGCTCCAGCATCTCCATACGATCATACATACGCAGCAAATCCTGCCAGCGGAGCCCCTCCTGCATGAATTCGTGCAGGCGTTCATCGTAGATGCCCTGACGCAGGTCGCTCCCCGACCAATCGCCCAGCCCGGCACGCTCACGCACCTTGTTCAGCCAGGTTTTCGCCAATGTTTCCTCTTTCGACCAATAATAGGCTTCAGCCAGCATCAGCGCCACATCGGCATAACGCAGCACAATCCAGTTGTTGCCTCCATACCCGTTGGCGCCGCATTCCAGATCGGCATACTTCATGGTGTGATAGTAAGTCTGCCCCGCCTTGTTCGTTGCCCGCAGGAAAGAGCGGCGGACATCGCCCGGCTCGAATGAATCATAGACAGCCTGTATCGTGACGTTCTGCATCTCGCCTTTTCTCTGCGAGGTGACGCCCGCTCCCTCAGGACCGTACATATAATTCCACACCGATCCCAGGTCGGCGTTCCCCTGAATATAGTTGACCTGGAAAATATTTTCCGCACACGACTTCTGCGTAGAGAGGTCCCAGACGGAGGAATAGGAAACCGACGAGAGTTCGCCGAACTTGCGCAGATCCCAGGCAGCAGTCAGTTTCCCGATCGCCTGTCCGAGCAATTCGGATTTCGAACCGATGAAATCTTCATCGCAAGCCTGCTGCAACAAGGCTTTGCCCCAAAGTGCCCATGCGGCAGCCTTACTGACCTTGCCGCATGCCGAGGCAGGTTGCACATCAGGCAGGGGACTTTCGGTCACATATTTCAGGTCGTCGAAAATAGCCTGGTAAATTTCGGCCTTCGGGCGGCGGTAATTGTTGGCCCGAACCTCTTCCGTACTCTCCAGAACCTTGAGCACCAATGGCACGTCACCCCACTCGGTTACCAGCCAGTAGTAAGACAAAGCGCGCAGGAACCGGGCTTCGGCTTCATACGTATCGCGGGCCGAAGGAGTAGCATAACTGACATCCCCCAGATGAGCGAAGAGCGTATTGGCGCGCGAGATGATCTTGTACAACTGCGAATAACGGTTGTAGACATAGACATTCTCCTCGGTAAGCGTATAATTGTAGAACTGATAGGGAATGCCGCTGTTGGCGCCGCTGCTGGTTACGACGGTCGCATTGGCGCGCACATCGGTAAAATAGTGATAGTTATCGGCAACATAACTTTGCGTCAGCGAGGTGTAGACGCCGTTAAGCGATGCGACAATGTTCTCTTCGGAAGTATAGTAATTGCCGACTGTCACTGAATTGGGATTATATTCGTCGAGAAAATCGCACGCAGTCAGCATAGCCGACGCTGCAAGAAGAATAAACAGATGACTGATTCTCATAACAGAACGGATTAAAACGTTAAATTTAAACCTACCGAGTAGATACGCGACAGCGGATAGCAACCCCAGTCGAATCCGGGCATCAGGTTGCTGCTCTTGTACGAAACCTCGGGGTTGTAACCGCGGTAATCGGTAATAGTGAAGAGGTTGTCGCCGCTGACATATACCCGGCACGATTCGACCCCGATCTTCCGGAGCAGACGTTTGGGTAACGTATAGCCTAACGTAATGTTCGAGCAGCGGAAATAAGAGGCGTCCTCCACATAGTACGAAGAGAGTTTAAGAGATTGGTTCGTCACCGAGATCCGCGTGGCGATGGGTACGTTGTTGCGCCCCGGATTCGTATCCGACACATAACGGTCGGCGGCAATCGCATACTGGTTCGACGATCCTTCCACGTTGAACAGATAGTAATCCTGGAAATTGATCACCTCACCGCCGTACGAGTAAGTGAAGCTCGCTCCCAGATCGAAGCCTTTCCACGAGAGGCTGGTCCGTAAAGTCGGGATAAGCGTTCCCTAAAATCGTTTTGTCGTTCGTGTCGATGACGCCGTCGCCGCTCACGTCTTTCCAGATCGTATTGCCGTAGGACAGATCGTCGAGCGCATAGCTGGGTACGGCAGGCCCTTGCAGCGTGTAGCCGGCAGGGAACTTGCTGCCGTTGGCCAGATAAACCTCCCGGTCCTTCAGCGCATTCTTGTAATCGAGTTCCGACATGATGCCGACGGCCTTGTAGCCGTAGAACGACCCAATGGGATAGCCTTCTTTGGTAATATGCGATTGCACGGAACGCTCCGATGTGGAGAGAATATCGTCCAGTCCGCCCAAACTAACCACTTTGTTACGGTTGATCGAAATATTCGTGCTGACATTCCACTTTACCTTGCCGGTCAGCAATCGGGCGTCGACCTGCAGGTCGAAACCACGGTTGCGGATCTTCGCATCGGTCATGTTGGTCGTTGAAGAGGTGAACCCGGAAATCGCGGAGATCGGTGCGTTATAGAGGATGTCGGTCGAGATGGAGTTGTAATAGTTGGCAATCACGTTCAACCGGCTGTTGAAAAATCCCAGGTCCAGACCTATGTTGGTCTGCGTCGTCGTTTCCCATCCGAGTTCCGAATCGGCAAACCCGCCGAGACGGGAAGTGGATACGGCCGTCGTGCCGAAAGCATAACTTCCGGTCGAGATGCCTGCAATGCTGGAATAATTGCCGATGTCGTTGTTGCCGCTCTTACCCCAGCTGGCACGGATACGGACTGTAGCAATGTTTTCGAGCGCATCTTTCAGAAACGGTTCGTTCGAGATCGTCCAGCCTGCCGATACCGACGGGAAATATCCCCAGCGGTTATTGACGCCGAAACGCGACGAACCGTCGGTGCGGAACGTTCCGGTCACGGTGTAACGGTCGTCGAACGAATAGTTCAGACGCGCCAGATAGGACATCATCGACCAAGCCGCTTTGCGGGTTTCATAAAGCGATACGTCCGAATCTTTCGGGCCGTGGGCTGTCACCTCGTGGATGCGGTCGTCGGCGAATCCCGTAGCCTGGACACCGAGTCGGTCGTAGGTCTTGCGCTGAAGCGTATAGCCGATGAGCGCATCGACGTGATGGCGTCCGAGCTGTTTCTTGTAGCTTGCCGTGAACTCCCCGAGCCGGTCGATATCGTAGGTCGAGCTCGAGCGGGCGATATTGTAGGAGGCCAGTTCGGGCCCATAGGCGGGCGTGCTGTTTCGGCCTATGCTCATCGGACGGTAGTAAAAATAGCGGTAATTGTACCACTGCTGTCCCAGCCGCGCCGAGATTTTCAGATCGGGCAGCGGTTCATAGACCAGATTGAAATTCAAATTATGCCGCGAGGTTTTCTCCGAGATATCCAGCTCATTGGCAATGACGAGCGGATTCTCAGGGAAATTCAGGCCCCAGTCGGTCTTCATCCGGATCATGGCGCTACGAGCGTAATCGCCGTTCTCCTCATAGGCCGGCAGGTTGGGCAGATACATGAGCATACTTTGAATAACACCGTCATTGATCATACGCCCTTCCGCCTGTACCACTTTGTTTTTGACGTCGTACATCGAATAGCTCAGGCTGGCCGAAAAGTGCTTGGTGATCTGTGCATCGAGATTCAGACGGGCATTAATGCGATTGTGATTCGAGGGGGCGATAATACCATCCTGATCCATGTAGCCGACGCTGGCCATGTAGCGAATAGCCTTGGAACCTCCCGTCACCGAAATGTTGTGGCGCATCATTCCGGCGTTGCCGAACACCTCGTCCTGCCAGTCGGTATTGTACTGCTGTTCGACAGGCGTCCGGGTCGTAAAATCGTAGAACATGGGGTGGATACCGACATCGGCGAGCGAAAATCCCTTGGCCGAACGAATCGTATTGTCGTCGTTGAGACTCCACGCAATGCCGGCGGCCGTCGCTTTCCGGCGATAGGAATCGTTGCGCGAAGCAATGTACAGGTCCCGGAATTGGTTCGCATCCAACAGATCGACCTTACGTTCGAGCTGCTGAATACCATAAGAGAAATCATAGCTGATCTTGGCGCGCTCGCCCTCTTTGCCGCGTTTGGTTGTAATCAGCACGACGCCCGAAGCGCCGCGCGAACCGTAGATTGCAGCCGAGGCGGCATCTTTCAGAATGTCGATGCTCTCGATATCGCCCGGATTGATGTAAACATCCTCCGAGGCAGGATAACCGTCGACAACATACAGCGGATCGCTGCCAGCCGAGAGCGAGTTGACACCCCGCACACGTATCTGCACGCCCTCACCCGGCGCGCCGTCGGCCTGCCGGACCTCCACGCCGGCGACCTTGCCGGCAAGCGCCTGCGCCATGGTGGGCGTCGTTGTCGTCAGTTCGCTGGCTTTGACACTCGCTATCGAGCCCGTAAAGTCGCTTTTGCGCATGGGCGTATAGCCGACAACGAGCACATCCGAGATCTGTTGGCTATCCTCTTTGAGCGTAATGTCGAAGCGAGTGGCGCTGCCGACCCGAACGTCCGCCGGGGCATACCCCAAATAGTTGATTTCCAGAACGGCCTGCGAAGCGGGGGGGGGAACCTGGAGAGAAAACCGGCCCTCTGAGTCCGTGCTGATACCGATCGTCGTACCTTTCACGACTACGGCTGCTCCGACAACCGGGTTGCCGGCCGCATCGCGTACGACACCGGAAATCACAGCAGGCTTCTTCGCCTCGGCTTCAGAGCGTCCGTTCTTCAGTACAATGTTCGAGCCCTGGACCGTATAGGATACATTTGTTCCCCGGAGCATGGCGTCAAGCGCCTCCTGCAGCGGACGATTCACGACCTGTACCGTAACAATGCGTTTCACATCCACGTTCTCGGCGCTTCCGAAAAGATATTTCGTCTGACGCTCAATCTCATTCATAACCTGCTCCATACGAACCTTTTCCATACGAATAGTCACACGAACGTCTTGCGCGTGAATGTCGGTTACGGGATATGCGATGGGCAGAACGAATAAAAGAATTAACAAACTAATTCGCTGAATAATCTTTTTATTCATACTTTTGTTGAATTAAAGTTCAATTTTGAGAAAAGGTTGATCATTTTCCGATTGGACTCCGGCCTGCAGGTGTTTGCCCGCCTGCAGGTTTTTTCACGTCCGACCGGAAAGGCAATGGTGGATCGTTCGGTCATTTCTTCATAGGCAATTTTCGTTTGGGGGTGGTATTAAACTTTATGAAACCATCACTGGATGATAATTCTGTTCCGGTCGTGATCGTATTCGTAGGTAAAATCAGAGGCGAGCTGCAACACGCGTAAAGCATGTTCGATTCCCTCTGAAATGCGGATTTTGAGGCGTCCGTAGGCCACTTTCGGAAGCGTAGCGCATCGAATTTCAATCTCGACGTCATAATATTTCCTGAGTTTCTCAACGACCTCATCGAACGAGTCGTTCCGGAACGACAGAATACCCTCTGTCCATAGATACTCGTCGCAATTCTCAAGTTCGTCCACATACAGGTAGCCGTTTTCGAGCCGGACGACCGTATTGGGTTCCATGACGACCTGCTCGCTGGTCCGATGGTTGCGGACTGACACACGGCCTTCGAACAATGCCGTCGAGAACCGGCCTTTCGCCTCGTCGGCAATCACATTGAAATCGGTTCCCAACACCCGGACATCGTAGGCGAAGGTCTCCACAATGAAAGGCTGTTTTTCGTTGTGGCTGACATCGAACCGGGCTTCACCGACGAGTTTGACCCGGCGTTCCTTGCCACTGAAAATCGAAGGGTAGATGAGCCGGCTTCCGGAATTCAGATCGACCTCCGAACCGTCGTTGAGTGAAATCCGGACATGCTGGCCCGCCGGAGCCTCGATGACGGTCTGCTGTTGGGCCCAGCCGTTCAGCCGGAAGGCAAAGAATGCATAGCTGCCTGCAAATCCGACCAACACGGCGGCGGCAATGCCGGCAGCATACCGACGGAAAGAAGTGGCCCATGCAGAGCGTCGTGCCGGCAGCTTAGCTTCGGATTCGTCGCATAAAATGCTTACAAGGTACATCGAATGCACGTCGTTCAGCCGTTGCTGATGCTCTTCGGGATTCTCATCCAGCCAGGCGGCAATTCGGTCATTCTCTTTGACTGTCGTTTCTCCGGCACAGAACCGAAACAACTGGGCGTTTGTAATTTCTTCTTTCATCTTTTATGGGCTCTATCTGATAATAAAGATGCATAACTGCCCCTCTTTCCCCCATGAACAAACAACAAATCGCGAAAATATTTTTTTCGATATGTTCAATCCATTGAAACGGTGTGAATTAAGCGCATGCCCCGGCTTCTCTGCTCCGCGCTTTCCGGAACCGCTTCGCATTCCGTCCGTACGGGCGTAATTTTATTTTCATAATTTCTTCCGGGAAAATATTATATCTTTGTGTATAGAATACTCTCTATGGACACAGCTTCGTCGTTCTCACAGCAACTTTTCGAGCAGCTATTCCGTCAATACAAGCGGAAATACCTGCTCATAGCCAACAGCTATGTGCGGGATTCCAAAACGGCAGAAGATATCGTGCACGACAGTTTCATGGCCGTATGGGAACACCGCGACGACATTAACGGGACGAACATCGAAGCCTATCTGTATAAAGTCATCCGGAACAATTGCCTGATGTATCGCCGGAATCAGCAAATAGGACAGGCCGTATACGAACAGATCAAACTCAAAGAGCGCAGCGCCATGAATTACTATACCCGGGCCATAGAGAGTTGTGATCCGAACACGTTGTTCCGGAACGAGATCCTCGAAATATGTCGGACCCAACTCGAACAAATGCCGGAACTAACGCAGCAGATATTCAGGGCCCGGCGGCTGGAAGGCAAGAGTTACAAAGAGATTGCCGAGCAGTTCGGCATTCCGCAGAAAAAGGTCGATAAACAACTTCAACAGGCAGTTACCAAGTTGCGTCGCGCATTGAAAGACTTTTTCTCGATTATCTTGTTACTGTCATAGGAAGAATCTGCCGCCGTAGGACATCCGGTTCTTTTTCCCTTGTCACCGTTGTGCCGGTAATTTAAGTGGCGGCCTGAGGCCTGCCGCCCGTCCTTGCAGAGCAAGCTGTTGTCTGGTGACATCAAAAGTCCGCGCCGGAGAATTTCTCCCGACAGTTGCAGAAGTCCTCCTGGCGGGTCTTGCAGCCGGATCACTTACCGCTGCAATATTGCAACCGTTCGAAACCACACCCCTGCTACTGAAAGAGGCTGTCTAACAATTCTAACTTAGGCAGCCTCTTTTTTATGTTTGCAAATAAT
>ERZ773175.1011-NODE-1011-length-16564-cov-8.164032_pt1 | contig 16564 bp, 17 predicted proteins | sample MGYA00581004_ERZ773175 | MGnify/ENA primary metagenome ERZ773175 (study PRJEB29015, sample SAMEA2737834) | human gut metagenome | biome: human gut; feature: human-associated habitat; material: faeces | place: China | collected 2012 ...
AAAGCTTGCGCCGGACGCCAGGGTGCTGGACTGCGGCTGTGGCGGCGGGGCGAACATCAAGAGACTTCTGAAAAAATGCCCGCGGGGCATCGTCAAGGGCATCGACTATTCGCCCGTCAGCGTGGAGAAATCGAAAAAGGTCAATCAGGCCGCCATCGCGGAGAGCCGCTGCGCCGTTCTGCAGGGCAGCGTGGCGGATATGGTGTTTGCCAATGACTGGTTCGATGCGGTCACAGCCTTTGAAACCGTCTATTTCTGGCCTGATCTGCCGCAGTGCTTCCGGGAAGTTTACCGGGTGCTGAAGCCCGGAGGGACATTTCTCATCTGCAACGAAGCAAACGGCGATACGGACAAGGATGAGAGGTGGACGAAGCTCATCGGCGGCATGACCATCTACAAGGACATTGAATTAAAGGCGTATCTGGAGCAGGCAGGCTTTCATGAGGTACAGACCCACAAAAAGAAGGGCTGGCTCTGCATCACGGCGCGGAAATAAGGAAGAAGCAGCCAGATGAAGGACAAGAAGATCCCGTTCGACCGCAGTTGCCATGTGCTGTATTCTAAGCCCTGCAAAAAAGAGATGCGGGCGAAAATCGCCCTGCACTATCCGGAAGTAGAGCGGGAGACAGTATGGGAAAAGGTGCAGCGGCAGTACGCGGTCTTTCTCTCCGACTGGCGCACCGACTTGGGCGGCAAAAAGAACTTCCACAACGGCGTAGGCGGCACCTACGACTGCATCGCCATCATGAGCTATTATGTGGTCTGCAAAGCAGTTACTTCGTTCTGCGAAATCGAAGAGATGGAGGAAAATCTGATTCTTCCGACCTTCCGCAGGCTGCGGTTTGTGAACTGCAACAAGCCGTTCTGGAGGAAGCTGATGTACAGAGCGTTTGTACGAGCGAAAAGCGGCTGCGATAAATGGCACGATTACGAGATGACGGTTGCGCCTTATGAAACCAAAAAGCCTATTTATTATGAGTTTACATCGTGTCCGGCGGCGGAGTTTGCTATCCGGCACGGTCTTACGGACATCATGCCCGCCCTGTGCAATGTGGACTATGCTTCCATGGAGCTGCTCCACGCAAGGCTGGTGCGGACGACTACCTGCGTGGACGGCTGTCGATGTGACTACACCATCTGCGGCGACAAAGACCCATACTTAAAGGAACATCCCGAATACCGGGACGAGGCGGGATTCAGAAGAAACAAATAATACTGCAATGCAAAGGCGGTGAGACAAATGGAAACCTTTATCGGAATCATGATCCCTTTCTTGGGCACAACACTGGGCGCGGCCTGCGTGTTCTTTATGAAAAAATCCCTTGGCGATTTGGTGCAGCGTTCCCTTGTCGGCTTCGCCGCCGGAGTGATGGTGGCGGCGTCGATATGGAGTCTGCTGATTCCGGCCATCGAGCAGTCGGAGGGCATGGGCAAGCTGTCCTTCCTCCCGGCCTTTATCGGCTTCTGGGTCGGCGTGCTGTTTTTGCTCCTGCTTGACCGGCTGATTCCCCATCTCCATGTGGGCAGCGACCAGGCAGAGGGGCCGAAAAGCAGGCTGGGCCGCACCACCATGATGGTGCTGGCAGTGACCCTGCATAACATTCCGGAGGGAATGGCGGTGGGCGTGATGTACGCGGGCTTTCTCGCGGGGAACGCGCAGATCACGGCGGCAAGCGCACTTGTCCTGTCCCTTGGCATCGCCATTCAGAATTTCCCCGAGGGAGCGATCATCTCCATGCCGCTCCGGGCGGAGGGCGAGAGCAAGGGTAAGGCATTTCTCGGCGGCGTGCTCTCCGGCGTGGTGGAGCCTATCGGCGCGGTGCTGACGATTCTTGCGGCGCAGCTGGTGATCCCGGCGCTGCCGTATTTTCTGAGCTTCGCGGCGGGCGCCATGCTCTATGTGGTGGTGGAGGAGCTGATTCCCGAAATGTCACAGGGGAAGCACTCCAACCTCGGCACGGTTTTCTTTGCCGTGGGCTTCAGCGTCATGATGACGCTGGATGTGGCGCTGGGATAGGCGCGGAGGTGCCGTTGCTTTTGCGACAGCGACGACATCAGCTACGCCGGTCTGCATCCGAAGCTCATTTGGCATCGAATGAAAACGCCGGGACGTGGTGACGACCGCTGAGATTTTCGCATGAAGACCGTTAGAAAAGAAAGGAGTCCCAAGAATGAAGCCTGACTACAAAAACTGGATCCCCAAGGGAATGCTGTTTTCGCTCATCGCGGGAACGATGCTGTCGCTTGCGCTGCTGCTCGTTTTCGGCGTATTCGGCATCGGTGTGAGCGGAAAGCTGCGCATCGTGCTAAGCGTGGTATTCGGCATCGCCTTTGTCGTCTGTGCAAAGTACACCGTGTGGTGCGTGTATGCCTATCGGAGCTTTTCCTATGACGGCGAACGCAAGCTCTCAAAGCAGCTCATTGACGGCACGGCGGAGCAGATCACACTACCGGAGGGCGGCGTGGGACTGGATATCGGCTGCGGCAGCGGTGCGCTGACCATTGCCTGCGCAAAGCGCAATCCGCAGGGGAAAATGGTCGGCATTGACCGCTGGGGCAAGGAATATGCCTCCTTCAGTCTGCCGCTGTGCGAAAAAAACGCTTCGTTCCGGCGCGGAAACGCCGTGAAGCTGGATTTCCCCGACGAGAGCTTCGACGCAGTGACCAGCAACTATGTCTATCACAATATTACAGGGGCAGACAAGCAGGCACTTCTGCTGGAAACACTGCGGGTTCTGAAAAAGGGTGGAACATATGCCATCCATGACCTGATGTCGCCCGGTAGATACGGCGATATGCAGGCATTTGTCCAAAAGCTCAGGGATATGGGCTATGAGCGCGTGGAGCTGATCGACACGACCGACGGCAGCTTCATGACACCAAAGGAGGCCAAACGCCTGATGCTTCGCGGCTCGACATTGCTGCTGGGAAGAAAGTAAGGCGGCGATGACGTCAGCAATTCTGGTCTGCATCCGAGGCTTACTTGGTAGAGAACCATGGCATTGGGGCGCGGCGGCAGGCGGTGATCTTTGAAGAGCCGCCTACGGGCGGCTTCTCAAGGGCTATATGGTTAGAGTATGCTAACCGGCAAACATTCAAAGGAGACGAGAGCGGAGAGTTTCCGCACGAGGTGGGGCTGTTTCTCAGCTACCCGCCGGAGGATGTGAAGGGCTTCATCGACCACCGCGCGAACAATTTCAAGTGCACGGGGCCCTGGAAGGTCTACGGCGACGAGGGAAAGGCGCGCTCACTGTTCGCAAAATACAAAAAATGTACGGAGATCTACTGCGCACTCTGGCAAAGCGGCTCGAAGCTGGAGCAGCTTGCCGTCGCGGTTTGATCATATAAACTCATCAAAAGAAAGGAATTGACAAACATGAAAACTGCTGTTATTTACTGGAGCGGTACGGGCAATACGGAGGCGATGGCGCATGCCGTTGCCGAGGGCATGACCGCCGCGGGCGTGGAGGCTGTGCTTCTCACGCCCGCCGAGGTACAGCCCGGCGATCTGAACACCTACGACGCCATCGCCTTCGGCTGCCCCGCCATGGGCAGCGAGGTGCTGGAGGAAATGGAGTTCCAGCCCATGTTCGATGCCTGCAAGCACAGCCTCGGCGGCAAGCGTGCGGCGCTGTTCGGCTCCTACGGCTGGGGCGACGGCGAGTGGATGCGCACCTGGGAGAGTGACTGCGACAGCGCAGGGGTGAACCTCGTTTGCGAGAGCGTGATCTGCACGGAGACGCCCGACGACGCGGCGCTTGAAGCCTGCCGCGCCTTGGGTAAGGCGTTGGTGGAATGAAAAATGATGCCCGCCGCTGACGGTAACTTTAGCGGCAGATTGCGTGGTTTGCGTTTGCCAAACAGCCTATCCGAAAAGGCAGGGACACCTCTTGCGGTGTATAGCGATGCTTTGAAAAAGAATATGCTCAAGCACCCAAGACAGGTGAACAGAGAGTCTCTATGTTGAGTAGCTGTAAAACCGAATAAGAAAACGTGTTTGAATCGATTGAATATTTCGCTGAAAGTACTGAGGCCTTCCCTCTCGGCACACGGATGACATTGGGCAAACGGAGAATTCGCAGGAAAAGCAGGAATGCCTGGTGTTCTTCATTGAAATCCCTGCGCGCTTATGGTAAAATATTTTTTATAGGTACTGTGCCGTCGGATTTGAGGCAAACTGCGTACAGGCAGGCTGCCTTTTCTTTCATCCACTGGTTAGAGTAGGCTAACCAGTGTGCAGAACTAGAAAGGTGGAATAGGCCAATTTGCATAAAAGTGTCTAATCATGTGTCGGAGGAGGGAGCCTGGTATGCAAGAAGCACAATATGATTTTCTTCATGGGCAAACGGATCGCAGCGACTTTTTCTCCCCCGCAATGCAGCAGCTTTGTGGTATTATGAAAGACAATCAGGTTGCTTTGCCAAGCGATATTGGAGAAGGATATTTCCGCTATATTTCACCGTGCCCCAATATCGAGATGTACATCTGCGATGTAATGTTTTACAGGGACACAGTATTGCGGGAGCAAGTGTATAAGGATTCTTTTTCCGTCGTTTTCTCTCTTTCCGACGCATTGGAGTGGAAGTCTTCGGGCAGAAACCAAAAAACGTTGTTGGAAAAGGGAGATTGCTGCGTATACGGCAGCGGTCTGTTTGATGCGGAAAATATCTATGAGGCAGGGCGGAGATATATAGGCGTCGGGCTGAACCTGCATCCCTGTCGGTTTCGGTCTGTGATGGATGGCTTGCAGAAGAAAAAGGCTTGCACCGCCTTTAACGGGGGTAAAACTCCACCAAAACATAGAATCACCGCTACCATAGAAGCCACAATACGCCAGATATTGCAGTGTAACTATAATGACTGTGCAAAGTCATTGTATCAAAAAGGAAAGATGCTGGAACTTGTTGCAGCCTTTGCGAACGAGATGATGGATCAGAATTCTGTCGCTGTGAAGGGGTCATTGAGCTGGGCGGATAGCGAGGCGCTACTTCGGGTCAGGCGACAGATAGATGAGGGATTTCTGGAACCCGTGACCATCGCGGAGCTCTCCAAACAGCACTTTATGTGTGAATCCAAACTCCGTGAGATATTTCGAAAGCACTATGGAATCACCATATATCAATATATGTTAAATCGCCGCATGGAGCACGCCTGCGAACTGTTGTCTGCGCCCGACGCTCGGGTGAAAGACATAGCAGGGTTGGTGGGGTACAGCAACATCAGCCATTTCAGCGACGCCTTCCGAAAAAAGTTTGGATGCACTCCGAGCGAATATAAGAGGAGCTTACCATTCTGAAACATAAAAGCAAAGACACAGGTGTATTCTTTTGTGGTTACTATGTGCTAAACTATCCTTATCCATTTGGATAACCTCCTTTGTAACGGCAAACCATACCGTAAACAGCAGAGGAAAGCTACCAAAAAACCGAACTGTTATCAAAAAGTTATCATTTGAAGGGGATGCCCTATCTTTGTCTCTGCCAGCGCAACTGAGTGCACCCGAGATCTCTGTGGATTATTCCTCCTGCATATTGCCAAATATGCCGCAAACAGGTGTATTTACAGCACAAATCTAAGCATTCCTTTTTGCGCCGCACCCCTTTGACCACATATTTGCCCACAGACAGCGAAAAGCCGCCCCGCCGGGGATTTCCCTCAGGCGGGGTGGACTGCTTCCTGTTATGCCGTCCGTCTGCTCCATCGCTTTCTTGCCTGGAAGTCGGTCATCGTGCGCTCTTGTAGTGTGTTTTCTTCTGCCGGCAGCGGCTGCGCTTTGGCGATGCCCGCGTCGATCCTCGCCGCCGCCTGCCGCCGCATCTCCTCCGTGATGTGGGAGTAGGTGTTCAGCGTGGTGGCTGCGGAGACATGCCCCAGGATGGTGGACAGCGTCTTGATGTCCATCCCGTGGGCGAGGGCATTGGTGGCGAAGGTGTGGCGGAGATCATGAAAGCGCACCCGCTCACAGCCCGCGTGATCCAACAGCCTGTGCAGCCGCTGGCGCACCACTGAGGGCAGCAGGGGCGAGTCCTCCTTCTTCGGTGACGGAAACAGCCATCTGGAAGCATTCCTTTTCCGGTACTCTCTGAACACCTCCAACACTTTGGGCGGCAGGAGCAGGGTGCGTACCGCCGCCTTTGTTTTCGGCTTGGTGACCACCACCTCCGAGCCTATGACCACCGCCTGCTTGCTGATTCGCAGTTCGCCCGTGGTCAAATTCAGATCCTCCCATTGCAGGGCCGTCAGCTCTCCCAACCGCAGTCCTGTGGCAAATTCCAGCAGGAACAACTCGTAGTACTTTTCCTCCTTCGCCTGGATCAGCAGCTTCTGCATGGACTCCCGCGAGAGGAGATTCATTTCCCCTTTTCGGGCGGGCGGCAGCTTGCAGCCGGACGCCGGGTTCTGTGGAGTCAGGTTTTCCGATACTGCCTTTTCCAGTGCCCGCCGGCACAGGCTGTGGATGTTGCGGAGCTGGGAGTCCGCCAGCCCCGTTTCACCGTCCGATTGGTCCGCACGCCCCTCTGTTTTCAGCCAGGTGAAGAACCGCTGCATATCCTTCGCGGTCAGCCTGTTCAGCGGGATATGACCCAGCCCCGGTCTGATGTACAGCCGGAGGTAGCCTTCGTAGATCCGCCGTGTGCCGGGACGGGCGGTAGGTCTGCTTTGCGTTTCATACCAGTGCTCCATCCAGTCCCCGAAGGGCATATCCGCCTTGATCCTCGGCGGCGCGGGCGGCGCAAGGGCGTCCTTCAGCGTTTTCAGCTTCTCCACACACTCAGATTTTGTTTTAGCCAGCACATTTTTCGTTTTCGGCAGGCCCTTGTCATCATAGCCGATGACCACACGGCCCTCCCATCGGCCGTCCTTTCTCAGGCGGACAGTTCCTTCTCCATTTTTCCGTTTTCTTCCCACGGTCTCAGCTCCTCTCCGAAAATGTCTGTGAGGAATTCCCCCACGATCTCTGCCGCCCTCTTTTGCATATCGCCGGTGGTGTGGGTGTAGGTATCCAGCGTGAATGCCGCTCTTGTATGGCCGAGGATCCCAGAGAGCGTTTTCACATCTACGCCGGAGGTCAGGGCATGGGTCGCGAAGGTGTGACGCAGATCATGAAAGCGGATGTCAGGCAGTCCCGCCCGCTCCAGCAGCAGCTTCATGCGCCGGTAGGCGGCATCCGGTGCGGTCGGCCGCTCCGGGCGGAGCAGGTCCGGGAATATCCAAGCTGTCTTCGCCGCCCGCTTTCTTTCCTTCAGCAGCACCGCAAGGCTGGGCGGCAGGGTGATCGTCCGTGTCCCCGCGTAGGTCTTGGTATCGCCTGTGGTAAGGCCCTTGCCCTTCTCCCGGCGCACCGTGCGGCAGACCTTTAAGCTTCCGCTTGCCGCGTCAAAGTCCTCCCACCGCAGACCGCACAGCTCACCCCGCCGCAGGCCGGTGGTGAGCTCTGTGTAGAAGAGGTCATGCCATAGGGCGTCCTTCTGAATGACCTCCATGAGGCGGTCGACCTGCTCCGCCGTCAGCACCTTCTTTTCCTGATAGCTGAACTTTGGCGGCGTCACCTCTTCCGCTGGATTCCTCGGGACGAGCCGCGCCTGTGCCGCTGCTTTCAGGATCCCATGGAGCGTGGTATGGATGCGGCGGACCGTGCCGCTGGCCAGCTTCCGGGACAGCATATCATAAAACCGCTGGATGTCCGCTGCTTTGATTTGACTGATCCGCTTCTCTCCAAGGCAGGGACGGATATGGTTCTCGATGTAGCCGCGGTAACCGTTCAGGGTGCCGGGCCGCACCATCCCCTCCTTGCTCACCAGCCATTGGTCCAGCCACTCGGACAGGGCGAGCCTGCTCTGCTCCGTCAGATCGACGCCCTGATAGGCGGTGATGCACTTCCGCAGCCTTGCGGTCAGTTCCTTTTGGGTGTCGGCGTAGACATAGCGGAAGATGGAGTCGCCGTTGTCCTTGTGCCCCACTACGATGCGGCCCTCCCAGCGGCCATCCTCCCGCTTGCGTACCATGCCGTCGCCGGACGGCCTTCGTTTTGCCATGTGGTTTCACCTCCGAGGCTTTTTCTTTGATTAGGCGCAGCAGCTCCTGCGTGGCCTGAGGGTTATTCTGTAAACACACAATACCGAAGACGCGGAGAGAAAGCGAGTGGAATCACCGGCACCGGCGCAAGTTCTACGAAAGCAACGATCCAGCCACGCCATCCTCTCTCGCGGTTCGGCTTTACTCCGGGTCTAATCAAAATCCGGCAGCTGGCGCTGGATGTCCTGGGCATCCTCAAACCTGATCTGCCCGTTGGTGCGCTTGACCTCATCCGTCACATAGCCGCGCAGGGTGCGGCGGTCCTCCATGGCGTCGCCGAAGTGTGCGGCGATGGTGTGGGCCATGATGCCCTGCTCCACCGCGCACTTGAACAGGAGGCTGTTGGTGCGATTGGCACTGTCCGTCACGATCCCGCGCAGCGTCGCTGTCAGCGCGTTGGAGAGGTACTCGCTTGCATCCTCCGCGCCCAGGTAGCCCATGTAGAAGTGCAGCGACTTCTCAATGAACTCGCTGCGGCTTTTACAGTTGGCCTCCTCCAGCCAGCCGTCCATGCGGCGGATCGTCGAGGGTCTGAGCCAAGCGGGGATCCGCGTCTTATTTTCGTGTTCCATATTGTTTTCTCCTTTTTTCTGGTGTGACACCGCGCAAACCCGCACGGCGTCTGGATTTTTCGCCTTTTCGACCACCTAAGACCCGCAAGAAGTCCCAAACCGACTTCGGAGCGGTATCCTCGGAAAGCCCCGCACTGCGGGGCTTTGTGGGCGAGAGGGGTCGCTTTGCGACCACCCCTCTTTATCTTGTGCTTTTATCGAACAGGCAGATCTCCAGCTCATCCTCCCGCAGCTGGGGCGAAAGGCGGGGCAAACAGTGCCGATGCCTGTCCAGGGTGTGGGGATGCCTCCACCGCCCCTAAAGCCGTGCGCAGCAGCTTTAAGAGGGTAAATCTGGTGCGGCTGCGACGGGGGAGGTATCCGTACCCTCGGGCTGCGCTTCGCGTTGCCAAAGAACCCCGGGCCGGGTGTCACGGGCGCACATTTTCCGTTTTATGCCTGCCGCCGCAGGTCTATTGATGCCGCGATCTTCGCGCCCCAAAAAGCAGCAAATTCCGCATCAGCGAGACGGGGGTGGTATCACCACCCTCGGAGCGAGCCGCGTGCTCCCAAAACCCTGCGCGGCCACGGGTCAGGAGGGCATACTTTGCCGTTTTACGCGCTCTGCTCTCCCGCTGCCGGAGTGAATGCGGCGCCCAGCTTTTCGGCCCTTGCCTGTGCCCGCTGCCGTTCCATGGCTTGTCCCGCTTTCTCCAGCTGACGCTCATAGCAGAGGGCGAGGGCATTCTTGATCGGCAGGATGGTGTACCTGAGACAGCCGTTGCGCTTGAGACCGTCCCTGGTGATGATCTCCGTCCGCTCTGTTCGGATGAGCCCATGCTCCTCCAGTGCGGCAACATACTTTGCCACGGTGTTGACCGAGACGCCCAGCTTCCTTGCGATGGTAGGGTAGCTGACAAGGCACTGGTAGGTTCGTCGATCCTCAATGCGGAGCAGATAGGCGTAGATGTTGATCTCCATGTGGTGCAGTCCCAGATCGAAGACCGCGTTGGGAACGGGAAAGAAGTTTTTGATGGTGTCCTTCTTCACATAGGGCGTGTTCAGCATTCCGACGCCCCCTTCGTGTGCGCGGTGATCCATTTCCGCAGCTCCTCCTTCGGAACGACGATGCGCTTGCCGATCCGCAGAGAGGGAAAGTCATCCTCCTGAACGAGTTCATAGACGCTGGAGTCCGAGACTCCCATGAGGTCCACCAGCTGCTTCACATTCAGCAGCAGGGGCAGTTCGTCATAGTTGGTATAGATGCTTTTCTTCAAATCGTGTCCTCCTTGCAGCTTTGTTGGTAGAGCGTATTCAGTTTTTGACGGTAATGCAGACCTTTTCGATTTCACTCCCTATGTTTTTTCTCTGCTGTACGCCGTGCCCTCGCTCCGTTGGTGCGCTCCCCCTTCGCGGGCTCGTGGCGACACTTCGCCCGGGGCATCCGGGCTGCGGCGGCAGGTATTCACTTTTCAAGGTTCCGAAAATAACGGTTGACATATCCGCCTTAATGGATTAGACTTATCTCATAATAGATGTTTTCTATGTCTACTTCCGAGCATACTATAACATGTCAACACCCTATTGTCAAGTCTTAGCGAAAGCAGTATATTTCATTAGTCTAATTTAAGGAGTGCACATTATGCCAGACTATATTTTTAAAACCTACATTGACAGCGGCAGGGAGTACTACGAGTACACCGATGCGGCGAATAGAGAGCAGACCATAAAAAAAGACTTTCCGTTCCCGGAAAGTCTGATGGAGCTGCTGTATATGGATACGCAGGAGCTGGAAGCCATCACCAAGAAAATGGACAAAGCCTTGCTGGCTTTTTACCAGTCCGGCGCCAAGGATGACCTGCAGGTCGTAGCAGCAGGACTGAACGAGCTTGCATCCCGACACGTCTATTTTGAGCTGCTGCGGCTGGACTGGCTGGAGCGGCTGGATATGGTGGACAGCACCGCACCCGGAGATTTTCAGGACTTGCTGCCCCACAAGAAGATTTCCCATCTTTGCAGCAGCATCGACACCATGCAGAAGCAGATCAAGGGGCTGATCGCGCAGGTGCTGGACATGGACGGGGAGAAGAGATCCGTATCCGAGAAGATGGTGGCCTACTACAACGCCGAGGGCGGCGACACGCTGAACACCTTCCAGTTTCAACCGCAGACCACGAGCTTCGAGGTCATCGACCACAAGATCTTTGCCGAGGTGCTCTACCCCAGGGACATCTACGACCTCATTGACTTCCATGTGCGGGAGTGCGTGAAGCGTGAGGTGAAAATGCGGGTGTGCAAGAACTGCCTGCGCTACTTCGCCGTGACGGGCAAGGCCAGCACGGAGTACTGCGGCCGGGTCTGCGACAGCAAGGGACGCACCTGCCGGGAGATGGGGGCCATCCACACATGGACGCAGCGCAAGCAGGGCGACGAGATGTTCAAGGAATACCGCAGGGAGTACAAAAAGCGTTTCGCCCGCATCAATGCCGGCAGGCTGACCAAAAGCGCGTTCTACGCCTGGAGCGAGGAGGCCAGAAAGAGAAAAGAGGACTGCGACAGCGGCGTGATCTCGCCGGAGGAGTTCTCCCGCTGGCTGAAGGAGTCGTGAGAAGAATATCATCTTTTTCAAGGGGTATCGTATTCCGTTTTGGTCTTTTTAAGGCATCTCCGGTTCTGGAGCAAGGCGCACGGTGAAGTCCTGCGCTATAGCACCCTCCGGCAGAAGCTTCGCCATGAGGACGAGCCGCTGATTTCCGGTATTGTACTCATCGTACTTCCGGCAGCATGTGGAAAGGGTCAGCACGGTGTCCTCCTCGCCGAAGGTTACGCCGTCAAACTCCAGCCAGTTCTTCTTTGCCACCTGCTCAAAGAAGTCTGTCAGCTCCTCACCTGTGGGGTTGGGAGCGATGTAATCAAAGTCAATATCCGTGATGAAACAGGCCGTGATCTGGAAGACCATATTCTCACCCTTCACCGAAAGGTAGATATACGGGTTCTCCTTCACATAGTCCGCATCCATATACCGATGGAGCTTCGTGAGCTTGGGCCCGTCCGGGTCACAGTTGCTGGCGGAGTGTCCGAAGATGACGGTATTCCTGTCCAGCTTGCTCCGGCTGCTCAAACGGTTGTCACAGTGGGCGTAGTAGCAGCCCCATTCGCTGTAGTTCCCGTTCTCGTCCTTTTGCAGGTAGTAAGCGTTGTCCTTCGCCTGCACAATGGGGTCGTCCACCTCGGCACCGGGCATATACAGCCACGCCACGGCGTCGGAGTATTTCTTTCTTGCGTCCTTCAGCTCCTTTTGTCGGTCCACGGTGGGGATGATCTCGCCGGTGGGCTGTGGCTCGGTCACTTCGGGTACGCTGGGATATTCCTCTTTCTGATGGCAAGCGGTGGCACTGATCGCCGTCCCCATCAGCATAATGGCGACGAAGGTGCAAAACAGAAATCGAGTGATCTTTTTCATATTGTTTTCTCCTGCCGCGTGGGAAGGCGGCATGGCTCATGGGTTGTGAATGGCGTACAGAGTTTCCTGTGGCGAAAAAGGAACAGCGCGGAGGCCGGTGTTGTTGACCGTCCGCCGCGCTGTCCTTTGCCTGTTGTGGAATTATGCCAGCGAATGGATGATCTGGCAGTTGCTCGTTGCGGGTAAAGAGATATCTGCTGCCAATAGAATCATTCGTGAGAATACAGAAGAGAGAGAACGCTTTCTGCTTTCGAGCATGATCGAAAGCACAGCACCGCAGAACTTCTGTCATCTTCCCAAGCCGTGCGCAGCGCAAAGGGCTTCGTGATAAACTGAATGTCTGGCAGCATTAGAAAGGTTACGGGGCAAGTCACCGTTAGGTTTGCTGTCAATTGGATCGTTCTGATAAGCAGGACCCGATCTCCTTTCTTAGCCCTCTCTGAAGGTTTTCCATGAAATAGCTTATGCAGATCCATCTCGCTTGCCGCGAGGTGATAGCATTTCAGCGGGTGCATACGTCATCCCTAATTACTTGCTGTGAGCACGGTACAGAAAAGTCACGATTTGTGCGCGGGTGCAACCCTCATCAGGACTGAAGGTAGATAGCGTTGTCCCGGCCGTGATCTTATGCTTGACCGCCCACAGCACAGCGTCGATATAGTAGGCGTCCGCGGCTACATCGGTAAAAGGATTGTCCATTTTTACAGAGGGAGAATTGGCTGCTCTCCACAAGAAGGTCACAATATGTGCGCGGGAGCAGGTCAGCTCGGGGCTGAAGGTCGTTGCGCTCGTGCCAACGGTAATACCGTTCTCCACCGCCCACAGGACGGCCTCATAATAGTAGCTGCCATCCAGCACATCCTCAAAGACCATTGCTTCTGTTTTGGGTGTGGGGCTTCCGGCAACTCTCCACAGGAAGGTCACAGCCTGTGCACGGGTACAAATGCCATCCGGCGTGAAGTAATTATTGCCCGTGCCGGTGGTGATGCCCTTCTCCACTGCCCAGTCGACCGCTTCCTCATAGTAGCTGCCCTCCGGCACATCCACGAACACGCCGGTCTGGGGGTTACCATTTGCCTTCATAAAGACTACCTCGATGGTGTGATCCTTTGTGACATTCTTGAAGGTGTAGGATTTCGCAGAGCCCACGCTCTTACCATCCACCAGCACCTTGGCCACGGCGTAGCCCTTGTCCGGGGTGATGGTGAAGGTCTGATCCCATCCGTGACGGACGGAGGTCCAGCCGGAGGGAGAGATAGAGCCGTTCAAACCGGAGATCGCCCTGATGGTGTGGTAGGTGTAGCCGCCACCGCCGCCACTGCTGCCACCGCCGCCGATGTAGGTCCAGTGGGCGTGCACAGTGGTGTTTTCATAGAATACAGTAGCGGTCGTGATCTTTGTGCCGCCGCTTGCCGCGGTGTACCAGCCGTCAAAGCTGTATCTGCCGCTGTGGGTTGCTGTGGGCAGAGAGGTCAGCTTCTGATTGGTAGTTCTCATACTGCCGACAGAGGGTGTGCCGCCGTTGCCGTTAAAGGTGATGGTGAACTCGGTGGGGACTGGTGTGTCGATCTCATGCTTGTCGCACGTTACCCAAATGGCCATCTGCTTAACTCCCTCTGCGGGCTTCCACATCTTTTTGGAGCTGTCGTACTTCACTACGAACTTCAGACCATCGGTGGTCTGCGCAGAGAGCACCTTGTGCATGATGCCCGTGTCGCCACTGAACTGGTTGCAGTACGCGGAGGGAATAAGGGTAATGGTGCTTTCGTACACCTTATCCGCATTGAGCGTGGGAGCTGTTGAGGTAAAGCCGCCGCCAATCAGGCCGTAATACTTGCCGGACTGCTGACCGGTCGGAACATTGTTGCAGAGCACCGCGACGATCTGATCACCCAGACCGCTGATGTTGTCGGCCATGGGATACATGGGCATTTCCGGGGTCTCGTGCTGGCCGGTGCAGGTAAAGTGCAGGGTTTTATTCTTGGGCATCTCACCTTCAAGCACCCACTTGTTTTCTTCGTATTTCAGCTTGAACTGAATCGGGGTAGTGAAGTCATTAGAGTGGTCCCCATCTGGGCTATGCGTGCTGCCTGTGTCCTTGTTGAACTGAGCCATATAGACATCTGGCTTGACAGAGATAAGAACAGTCCAGACGTTCCCTTCCTTCGCAACCTTAGTAGCGGAAAAACCGTTCGTCAGTTGCCCATACTGCTTGGTTTCGTTGGCCTTTGTGCAGGTGCAAGTGACAAGATCGGCGGGAATTGTAATGCCCGCCAAATCCTTTGTTAAGTCAAACACAGGTGGATTCTGCGTTGCATGACCACCGTTGCAGGTAAAGTGTAGAGTTTTATCCTTGGGCATCTCACCGTCAAGCACCCACTTGTTTTCTTCGTATTTCAGCTTGAACTGAATCGGGGTAGTGAAGTCATTAGAGTGGTCCCCATCTGGGCTATGCGTGCTGCCTGTGTCCTTGTTGAACTGAGCCATATAGACATCTGGCTTGACAGAGATAAGAACAGTCCAGACGTTCCCTTCCTTCGCAACCTTAGTAGCGGAAAAACCGTTCGTCAGTTGCCCATACTGCTTGGTTTCGTTGGCCTTTGTGCAGGTGCAAGTGACCAAATCGGCAGGAATCGTAATGCCCTCTAAATCCTTTGTCAGGTCAAAGGTCGGTACAGTTTCCTCCGCCAGTGCCGCCGTTGGGAGCAGCGTCAGCACCATGCAGCAGAGCAGTAGGATGCTGAGAAGTCTTTTTCTCATGATCTTGTTCCTCCGTTTTCTTTGTAATCGGTTAATATGGTCGCTGCAATTCTTCTGTTCCTTAACTCGTCTCCTACGCCCACCCCCTTTTTCCTGCGGTACACTTCCGCAGCAACAGAATGGTGATTCTGTTGCATCACTGTGTCCGCTGCCAACAGCGTAGACCCTAAACGGCGGAACAGAGGGTAAAAATAGCGCACAAAATCAGGCCGGGAGAGAAGATTTTTTCATCCGGCCTTGTTGCCGTTATCGTTTTTTGACTTTTTTCGCTGGGTTTTTCAAATTTTTCTTGCTAATGATACTGGGTCTCTGTTATGATGTAGATGTAATATAGGGTTGTTGCAACTATTCCGCAACAGAATCACCATTCTGTGAGCAGTGTTCGGCTGACACGCTCCAGCAGCTTCATGTGCTGCCGTCCGGTTTCCATGGTGTAGATGCGGGTGGTGTTCACGCTGGCGTGGCCGAGGATGTCCGCAAGACGCAGCAGGTCCTTTTCCACGCTGTAAAAAACGCGGGCGAACAGATGCCGCAGAGAATGGGGAAAGACCTTGCGCGGGTCCACCCCCGCCCGCTCACACAGGGCTTTCATGCGCCGCCAGACCGTGCTGCGGTCCAGCGGCGTTTTGTTTTTCGAGAGGAACACGCTACCGGTGGTGACGCCGGTCTTTTTCATATAGCCCAGCAGGAGCCTTCGCAGCGCGGCGGGAATGAGGATCACGCGGGTTTTCCCCTTGTTGCGGACGGCGGCGCGGCCCTCCCGCACCGCCTCGGCGGTGATGTGCCGCAGCTCAGAGACGCGGATGCCCGTGCCGCAGATGGTCTGCATGACAACGCCGATCTGTGCCCCGCCCGCGGCGCGGACAAGGCGTGCGTATTCCTCGCGGGAGAGCTCCCGTTCCTCTCTCCCGAACAGCGTCCGCTGGACGCGCAGAGGCTTCACGCAGCAGTCGGTGCGGCCGGAAAAGGACAGGTAGCTGTTGATCCCCGCCAGCATGGAGTTGACGCTGGCGGCCTCGTATCGCTCGGTCAGTCCTTCCTTGTAGCAGACGGTCAGCTCCTTGGTGGGCTCGTGCCCGTCCAGCCAGCACAGGAAGGCGCGGGCGTCGCGCAGGTACTTTTCTATCGTGGCGGGGCTTTTCTCGTTTTCACGCAGGTGCTTTTCAAAGGCTTGCAGCTCGTTCATGAAATTATCCTCCGTATCATAGCTTTAGAGTTATTGTATGATATGGGGGTGTTCTTTACACGCCACACCCGTCTTTTCTTCAGCTTCGCGCTTCCCGGAAAATCTCACGCCGTGCTGTCTGTTTTCTTTGATTATGGCATCCCACCTCATGGGGTGGCCTCAGTGCGGTTTTCGTGTTGTTCACCGAGTGGAAAAGAGGGCTGCCGAGAATACCGCAAAGCCCCGCCGGAATTGCTCCGGCGAGGCTTTGCCTTTGACCACATAAAATGCCACAGACAGGTGTGGAACACATGGGAAACTCAGGTCACAAGATGTTAGGAAAGGAATTAAAATCGAGAGAAAACCACCAAAAACGGCTAAAAAGTATAGGAAAAATAATGCGGTAGCTCTTTGCCTATTGCGGCGCAATTTTTGCGCTGCCGGAGGCGTTCTTCTTTTGTTACAGCGGTGCGATTTTTGAACGGTCGAAAGTCTCTTTTCATTGACTGCGGTGACTCAAAACACGCTTGCCCTGCACCATTGATCACG
>ERZ773175.1024-NODE-1024-length-16443-cov-7.733769_pt1 | contig 16443 bp, 16 predicted proteins | sample MGYA00581004_ERZ773175 | MGnify/ENA primary metagenome ERZ773175 (study PRJEB29015, sample SAMEA2737834) | human gut metagenome | biome: human gut; feature: human-associated habitat; material: faeces | place: China | collected 2012 ...
TGGTGTTGTAATAATGGATATAGGTCTCAATCATCTGCACAAGCTCCCGCTTGCAGGTAAACCGTCTGCCGTAATAGCGTTCCCGCTTCAGGATGCCCCAGAAGCCCTCCATCGGGCCGTTATCGATGCAATGCGCCACGCGGGACATGCTCTGCGTCATGCCTGCCTGCACGAGCTTGTTGTGGAAAGCGCGGTTGGTGTATTGGAATCCTCTGTCACTATGGAACAGGGGATGCGCGTCCGGATTGGCTTTCACAGCCTTATCAAAGGTCTTGAAAACCAACGGATTGTCATTGCGTTCGCTGAGCACATAGGACACGATGCGCCGGTCGCAAAGGTCGAGGATGGCGCTCAGATAGAGTTTTTGTACCTTCATACCCTCAAACCACTTGAATTCTGTCACATCGGTGAGCCACTTCTCATTGGGCTTTGCGGCATAAAACTGCCTGTCCAAAAGATTCTCAGCAAGATACTGCGGGTTCTTCGCCTGTCTGGTGCAGCCACGGTTGTTATATTTCACGGTAGAGCGGATATCTCTGGCCCGGCAGATGCGGAGCACCCGCTTGTCATTGACGTGGATACCGTGGTCATGACGCAGGTCGTCATTGAGTCTCCGGTAACCCTTATCCGGACTTTCCTCATGGATCTTCTCGATCGTATCCGCGAGATGTTCGTTCTCCGCGGTCCGCCGGCTCAGCTTGCCGGAAGCCCATCTGTGGTAGGCCGAGCGTGCCACATGGAGCAGTTCACAGGCCAGTTCAATGGAATATCGCGCAATGTCTTTTCGCACGTTGTAGAAGGAAGCATTCGCTTCTGTCAATGGATAGACAATCCGATGGCAGCGATACTTGTCCGTGCTCTTTCGGCTGTGAATTCTGGCAAAGTAGGCGTAGCCGCAATCACAAGCGGCAGTGGCGATCTGTTTGTCCGAGTTCTGGCTGATCCAGTTATCAAATACCACCGGACGCGAACACCCGGGGCAGCTCCAAGCGCGCCGCATCATGGCGGCAAAGGCCTCCGTCTTTGTGTCAAAGGGATCCCCGTTTATCTCCTGTGATCCGTTCTCCTGACTGTATGGAGTGTCCGGGTGATCGTCATTCAGCAGGGAAGGCAGATCCAGATCGCAGGACCCGCACGGTATTTATCGCGTCATGGAGCGCGTCATGTGCGGTGCAGGCAGGCTCCTGGATCATTTCCATCGCCTGTATCAGCGAGTACTGGCGGCGCTCTTTCACGATTTGCCGGCTGAACGCCCGCTGAACGTCATACGCCTTCGGCAGATGATAACCTTTGATCTTATGAACGGATATATTCGAGTGCAGGATCTTGAAGTCCTCGTTTCCCCAGGTCAGAAACACGGCGTCCTCGGGACACCAGGCAGTGAAGTACGCAAGGGCCTGCTTAAAAGGAAAGCCGTACGCAAGATCCGAGTTGGATATTTGGGTGAGCCGGGCGATCTTTCGATGCATATGCGGGTAGTATTTGGGCTTCACCATAACTTTGAATGTATCAACGATCTCCAGCCGTTCATTCAGCTTGACAGCACCGATCTGGATGATCTCCCCGGGAAGCCGTACCGGCGTTGTGACCATAGAGCGCGTGGAAAACGGCTGGTTCCATTCCAGATCTAATACGATGCAGTACATAAGGCGCCTCCCATATGAACAGGTTCGCAGTTTTTTATCAAAAAATGTTGCTTTCACGTTTGCAATCAACGAATTCTATCCGTAGTCTATCACAGATAGGTGTCCCATAAACAGGACACTGGGTTGTGTCGCCGTGAAAGGAGGCCTGCGAACCGGGGCGGAAACGGCTTGAACGTTGGGGCGTACGGTGCTATCCTTTAGAAAATGGGTGGTTGGCATTACAGAAATCGGAGAGTAGCCATGTGGAAGCTGGGGCGAAAAAAGAGCGCATCGGAAACCGATGAACGGACATTTCCGGCTGAGAAAGAATTCTGGCTGGTGCGGGGAGCGTTTCGGGAGTGGCAGGCTGACCGAAGCGGGCAAGGGTATTATGGCCTTTGCGGCTGTTCGGCAGAGGCGGTCTGCCCGCCGGGAGAACGGCCCCATCAGGATCGGTTTTACCGGCTCGTCTATGGCCTGACGGAACGGATGCTGCAAGGCACGCCCTCGATGGTGCTCGTCGAGGATCTTTCCCGTTCAGATGTCTGGGCGCGGCAAAAAGCGCGTTTCAAACAGCTTGCGCTGGACAGCGGCGGCGCGGTTTTGGAAGAAATGGGCGAGTGGAAGGACTGCTGTGCGTTCGTGTTTTCTGAAATGCCGGGTTCGTTCCTGCGGGACGTTTACTGGTGGATGGCGGAGCATGGGTGCGGAGAGGAAGTTTACGCACAGTACAGCGTGCTGGAGCATGTGGATGCGGAGGATGCGACCGTCTCCGCACTCAAAGAAAAGACGCGCTTAGACATTTTGATGGATGATACGCACCCGGTCCTGCTCTTGCAGCTTGCTCCGGCGAGTCCGCTTGCGCCGGTAACGGAGGCACTTGCGTCCGCCTGCGGCCGCGAAGGGTGGACGCTGTGCGTGAAATGAACGGCCGGAGCGGCGAAAGGCAGACGGAAAGCTGGTAAGCGCTCAATAATTAATCGACAAAAAGAAGATGCCCGAGGGTCTCATGTCAACAGAGACCCTCGGGCGAAAATCTTTCATAGGAAGGAGGGAGGACTGATCCTCTCTCTTCCTTTCCATCGACGCTGTTTCTGCTCGCCCCCGCGTGGGGGGCGACTCGAGGTTACTCGACCAGCTTTTCGTAATCAGGGAGCTGTAGCTGTGCGATTTGAGTAACATGACCAGCCTCATCCTTTTGGTAAATCGCTGCACTGATGCCGGAGCCGACATTTGAAATCGCTGACGGGTAGATGTCTTCCGTTTGTCTGTTTGTGATTTCCTTCTTCCAGATCCAAAACTCCTGATTTGGGTTTTCAATTTTTTCAACAAAAATTTGCATGATACACTCCTTGCGGCCTTTGTAAAAATGATTTGCCGAATGGGCGGAAAGACGGCCAATATGACGTAACGGGACGCACACGCGTCCCGTTACCGTTGATTTCTATGCGGTTTTGCGCGGCGCGTACAGCGCGGGGCAGGGGAGGGGATCAGCCGTCCAGACCGGCCTTCAGGGCCTCCACCGTTCGCCGCAGTTCCTCCAGATTGGCGAGGCAGGTGTCCAGCTTTTTCCGGGCGGTGGTGCGGTCCACATCGGCGGAGAGATCCAGCGCCTTCAGCTGCGCGGTGGAGCGGCGGACGGCCCGGCCAAAGGAATCCACCGTCCGCAGAGGATTGGCGGCCGGGGCGGGCTTGGGCGGAGGCGGGGGCAGCTCGGCGGCTTTCGCCCAGGCGATGGCCCGGTGGACAAGGCCGGGGAAGTCCCCGTTGGCGTTGTTGTGAGCGACGTATTCCTCCACGGCCGCTTGGAGGTGGACGTTCTTCCGGCGGGCCATTTCGTAGGCGTCCGTCATGGTCATCTCGCCCCGCTCGGCCCAGCCGGTCATGGTCTCGTCCAGATTCAGAAGATCCAGATACCGCTCCACCGTGGCCCGGCTCAGGTCGCTCTGGGCGGCCATCAGCTCCGCCTGCTCCTTGGTGCCCTCGGGGAGCTGTCCGCTTTCCGAGAGGACTTCCCGCAGCGTTTCCAGCTGGCGGGCCATGTCGAAGGGGGAGAGGCTGCGCCGGTGGACGTTGGCGCCCATCAGCGCCCGCAGCTCGGAGAGCTTGTCCGGATACCGGCGGACTTTACAGGGGACGGCGGTCTTGCCCAGTTTCCGGGCGGCCATCACCCGGCGGTGTCCGCTGATGATGCGCCATGTGTTCTCGCCGTCGGGCGTGACCACGATGTCCTCCAAAAAGCCGTCCTGCTCCACGGAGCGCATGGTGGAGAGGAACTCATCGTCCTCCGCCATGGAGAAGCGGTTCAAGGGGTTATCCACTAGAGACGCCACAGGCAACTGGCGGGTCAGTTCACCGTTGACGGCGCTGGCGTTTTCCGTGGTCTTTTGCAGGGTGGAGAAGATGGAGGGGCTCTTTTTACCTGCCATGGATCAGCCCTCCATTCTCGCCAGCATTTCGTCGCACAGGGCGGCGTAATCGGCGGTGGCGGTGCAGCGGGGGGAGAAGAAGCACAGGGGCTGGAGGGCCAGCGGAGCCTTCTTCACGTCGATATTCTTGCGGATGTACGTCTGGAAGGCCAGACCCGGCAGCATGGCGGGGAAGTTGGCGATCATTTCCCGGTCAAGGCTGGAGCCGGTCTCCACGGCGGTCATGAAGATGCCCAGAGCCCGGATGTCCGGGTTGGCGATCTCGCGGACGGACTGGATGGTCTCCAGCATGACGTCGTAGCCCTCGATGGAGTTTTTATCCACCTTGATAGGGATGAGGACATACTGAACGGCCACCAGCACGTTGATATTGAACAGGCTCTCCAGAGAGGGGGAGCAGTCGAAAAACACGAAATCGTAAGTATCGGGGATCTGGGGCAGGAGGCGGCGCAGGGTGGTGTCCCGGCCAAAAGGCATCTCCTGCATGGTGGCCAGCGCCGGAGCCAGCAGACTGCCGCCCCGGATCAGGTCGAGATTTTCGGTAGTGGTGTGGCAGACGGTGTCCGCCAGCGTGGCGGTCTTGGACACGATGACGTCCGTCAGCGTGGCGGGGGGGATCTCCGTCAGGGACAGGTTGCTGGTGGCGTTGCCCTGAGTATCCATGTCCACGATCAAAACCTTTTTGCCACGGCGCACCAGCTCGCCCGCCAGATTGATGGCGGAAGTGGTCTTGCCGGTGCCGCCCTTCTGGTTCATCACGGCGATGGTTTTCATTCCCGGGCACCTCCATTCTTTTCCAGCTCCTCGATGCTGGCCACCTGCTCCAGAACGCTGTCCAAAATCAGCTGGCTCATGCTCATGTGCAGCTTGGCGGCAGCCATTTTGATGCGGGCGCGGTCATCCTCCGTGGCGTAGACCAGCAGCTTGACCTTGTTGCTTTTCTCATCCATCGACAGTTCCTCCGTATATGCGACGTTTTGACGGTAGTTTCTGAAAACTATTATGACATCATAATGTCATGAGGTCAAGAGGAAAATGGTCGAATTGATGTCAAAAATAATCCGAAATGACCGGGCAGGGCGTCGGGGGAAGGAAAATCTAATTGAACAAAATCAAGTTTTTGTTCAATTAAGGAGAGGGCAAGCCGGAGAGGGGAGATTATTTTGACAAAGTGAGCTTCCCCTTTTAGGCCATTTTTACGGCTTAGGGGTGAACTTCTCTTTGTCAATTTGATTGTGTCATGATAGGATATTGCATGAATGTCTTTACCTTTCGAAGCCCAACGCATGATGCTTGCGCATAATTTAAAAATTGTTAAAAAACTGGGGCTCACATTGCTGCGAGCCCCAGCATTTCATTAACTTAATGACCTTGTCCATAGTGGAGGTCTGGGTTATTGATTATCTTATTTTTCCAGATCTTTGCTATTGGTCATACATAAAAGGCTTGTTTTGACCCCGGCATCATGAGATTAGGTTTGACCGGAGGTTCAGGTTATCTCCGGATTAAAAGAGTTTCCGGTATTTTTTCGTGATCCTGCCCATAATAGCGGAAAATATCGACGGTCTGCTGAATTTGCTCGGGCGTCATAAACTTTCGAATTCCCACAGCTTTAGCTGCCAGATAGCATTTTGCGGCCTCTTCCATATAAACAGCGGTATACAGCGCATCTTTCAGTGTGGAACCAACCGTCATCACTCCGTGATGGGCTAGAATAACAGCTCTTGCAGTTCCCAGGTAGGCCACTGTATCCTTCCCTACATCCACAGAGCCGGGAGAACTGTAGGGCGCAATAGGCACATTGCCTCCGGCTACGTTTCCCAGCGTTGTCAGATTAACCGGAAAACAGGTATCCTCCACAATGCCCACCGCCGTAGCATAGGGCTGGTGCGTATGGATTACTGCGTTAATATCCGCTCTGTGTTGCAGAATGTGGAGAATTCCATCGGTATCTGAAGAGGGTTTCCGCCTGCCTTCAATCACGTGGCTGTTGATGTCCATGACAATAATATCATCTGGAACCATTTCCTCATAAATCATACCGGATGGAGTAATGAGGATTTCACCTGTGGGCATCCGCATTGTCAGATTGCCACCAGACAAGGCAATCAATTGGTAACGATCCAACAGCATGCCGTACCGAATCATCTGTTCCTTTTCCTTTGTGAACATCTCATGTTTTCCCGCAAGTCCTCCCTTAGGAATATGTTGCGGGCTCCTCCTTTCTGTTTAAACCATGTATACGGCAAAAGCAATCAAACCTCAAGGAAATCCACAAATCTTGCTGTGTCCAGATCCTCTTTAGAAATGGCAAGAGACTGTTTCATTAGCTTTTCTGCAGCATGCACAATGTTCATAGCATCCAAACCGTATTTTTCCATCAGATACAGTTTAGACGCTCCGTGGGCATAGCCATCCAGCCCGATTTTGATCAGATCCTTGTGAACACCATTTTCAACCATATAATCTGCCATAGCGGAGCCAAGCCCCCCGATTTTCAGGTGGTTTTCAATGGTGACTACACCATATTTCACGCTTTGTGCAGCCTCCAACAGGGATTCGTCCGTAAAGGGCTTGAGGGTGGACACATGCATATGCTGCACAGATACCCCCCTGTTCCGCAGAACAGAAACCGCTCGCATGGCCTCCTCTGTGCAGATGCTGGATGAAAGGACCAGTAGATCCGTCCCTTTGGAAAGTACCCGAGCACGGTTGAGCTGAATCGGCTCATTGGACGGGAAAAGACGAGGCACCTCCTTGCGCAGCATCCGTATATACACGGGTCCGCTATACTGATATGCCAGATCCAGCACACCCTCAATCTCTGTTGCGTCACCAATATCAATCACTGCCATATTGGGAACGGAGCGCATGACAGCCACATCGTTGATGGCTTGATGCGAGACACCGCCGGGTGTGGTAATTCCTGGTACAAATCCCAGGAATACCACCGGAAGATTCGGGTAGGCAACGCTCATTTCTACCTGGTCCAGAATCCGGCGGTAAAGAAACACTGCAAAGGTGTGGATAAAAGGGCGATATCCTTCTCGGCACAGGCCTGCCGCCCAGGAGCACATATTCTGCTCCGCAATGCCCATGGTAAAGTATCGTTCCGGGTATGTGGCGCGAAACGCTTTCACTTCACAAGAAGTTCCCAAATCTGCTGAAAGAACTATCGCTTCCGAATGCTCCTTTGCAAACCGGATCATATTTTTTTCATGTGTATTGACCGCAATTTCCATAGTTATGACTGCCTCCTTACATCGCTTCGTAAAATGCCTGATAGTCGGCCTTTTCTTCTTCGCTGATTCTGACAAAGTGCAAGAAGGGCCATTTTTTCTCAAGCAAAGGAATCCCGGTGGTGCCGCGGGTTCTGCAGAGGAGGATCAGGGGTTGCTCTGGGTGTGGCGTCTGCGCTGCCTGAAGGAGTTTTTCAATATTGTGTCCGGAGCAGGTAGCACATTTTGCTCCAAAGGCAGTAAATCTGGCGGCCAGCGGCTCCAGTGCCATCTGCTGGTCAACGGCACCTTCAACCTGCTGACCGTTGGCATCAATCACGATAACGAAATTATCCAGATGATAATAGCTGGCAGCCTGAATACACTCCCAGGTCTGCCCTTCCTGCAGTTCGCCGTCCCCCAACAGACAGTATACCTTGCCGGTGTCTCCTCTCATTTTGCGGGCGTGGGCTGTGCCGGCGGCAATGGAGATTGTCTGCCCCAGAGAGCCAGCTGTATTTTCGAAACCGGGTGAGTGTTCCGCACCGATCATTTCCATGTTCCAACCATCTGCGTTAAACTTGTCCATACAGGCTGGGCTGATACGCCCAGTAGCCACTAAGGCGCTGTATATCACAGCGGCATAATGGCAGCAGGAAACAAAGAAGCGGTCCTTGTCGGGCGCCGGAGCACCGTTATAGAGAGCTCCTTTCTGGTAATCCATATTGTCTGGGCCTGGCACACCTGGAAATGGCGATGCGTCCCAGACCCCCTGAGAGGGGTTGAGATCCATAATCTCTAAATACAGTGAGGCAACGATATCGGCGGAAGAGCATGCCTGCGCCAAGTAGCAGCCGCCGCGTTCAATTGCAATTTTTAAAATCTGTTTCCGGATGGACCTTGCAGCGTTTTCAATTTCAATAAGGGAAGAATGCAATTGTATCAGCTCCGTTCTCAAATGTTCAATAATATGCACAACTTTTCACTTACACGCTTGCTGTATGCTTATTTTTTCACGTTTTAAATTAATTGTCAAGAAGTGTTTTTGCTTTTTATGTATATTTCCTATAATGATTTTTGTTACAATATACAATTAATGCAACAAATATCGGTTTTATATTGACATTTTATCATTAAACGAGTATATAAAGCTTAAGAAGACAATCACTCAATCGCTGTATGAACAAATGACCTAAAAATTAACATATTTTCATTGGAGGTTATACGTGAAAGCCGTTGTGAAAATGCTCCCAGGTGAAGGCCACATGGAATATACCGACATTCCCGAACCACAGGTAACCGGTGATCTTGTCAAAATAAAAATTGCATATTCTGGAATTTGTGGAACGGATATTCACGCAATGCGCGGAACCTACCCCAGCACAAAACCCCCCGTTGTTTTGGGACATGAATTTTCCGGTGTTGTTGTTGCCGTAGGCGAAAACGTCCGGAATATTCATGTAGGAGATCGTGTCACCAGTGAAACCACCTATGAAACCTGCGGCAGCTGCCATTATTGCCATACCGGTGACCTAAATCTATGCGGCGCACGCAGAGGCGTCGGCACAAACGTAAACGGCAGCATGGCAGAATACGTTGTAAACCATGAAGCTCGGATTCATGTTTTGCCCGAGAATGTCAACCTACTCGCTGCCGCTCTGACAGAACCGCTGGCCTGCGGCGTTCATGCGGTTATTGAACGCGGCCATGTGCACAAGGGAGACATTGTCTGCGTATTCGGCGCCGGCGCTATTGGCCAGATGGTCGCTCAGGTTGCGCACGCCTGCGGTGCTACTGTGATTATGGCCGGACTCTCCAGCGATGTGGAGCGCCTTCAGATTGCAACGCAGTGCGGTATCCAGCGGACGGTAGATCAACAGGCCGAGGAGTTGTCCGGTGTTATCTCCGAAATGACGAATGGACTTGGCGTGGATCTCGCTTTTGAATGTTCTGGCGCCGTCCCGGCTGCAAACAAAGCGCTGGAAATCGTAAAAAAAGGGGGAAAAGTCATTCAGATGGGGGTTTTCTCTCACCCGCGCGAGTCTATCGCAACCGACCTCATTCTGCATCACGAAATTCAGTATATGGGGTCCCGCAGTCAAAAGCCTTCTTCTTGGAAGTTGGCACTGGAACTTATGGCTAAGGGAAATATCTGTCCAGAAAAAATCGTTACCAACATCGTTCCACTCAAAAATTGGCAGAGCGCCTTTGATCTGATCGCATCCGGGCAGGGTTGCAAGGGCGTTATTCAATGTTGTCAAAATATGTAAGCGGGCCGCAGTTTAAAGGAGTTTTTTATGACCGAAGCGTACTTACTCATTGACCTGAGTTCCAGCGCTGTCCGCGCATATGTGGTGACCCCTGACGGACAGAAGCGTGCGCAGAAAAGCCGTGCCATCCATAATGTCCGTGATCCGAAATACGCAGACGCGCTATCGTTCGATCCAAACCTCCTACAACAAGATTTAATCAGTGTCTGTGCCGAAGCGGTCGCCGCTGCCGGAGAGGTCTGCATCGTTGCAGTATCCGCCACTAGTGCACGAGAGGGAATTGTTCTGCTGGACGCGGATAACCATCCGTTAGGCGGTTATCCCAACATTGACAACCGTGGTCAGGCATGGGAACAGGAAATTGAAGATCACCACGGCATTTATGCGCGCAGCGGCCGCTGGGTCAGCACACTGTTCCCGGCGGTAAAGCTGTTGGGGCTTCGGACCGTATATCCGGAGATTTGGGAAAAGGCCACGCATTTCCTTTCGCTCAGCGACTGGGTGGGATGGCTGTTTACCGGGCAGGCCGGGTATGAGCAATCTCAGGCATGCGAAACGCTGTTGTTTGACGTGCAGAGCGCCCAATGGTCAGATGACCTCTGTTCCCGCTTTCAGATTCCGCGGAGCATGCTGCCGCCCGTCCTAAAATGCGGCAGCCTATTAGGGGAAACACAGGCGGACATCAGCCACGCAATCGGCATCCCGTCAGGCATCCCCTTCATTGTAGGCGGTGCAGATACCCAGCTGGCTGTTGCTCACTGCCAACCAGCCGTCGGGGATATCGTGATTGTTGCAGGCACAACAACCCCCATTGCTTACCTTTCGCCGCAGTATTTGGTCGATCCAGAGGAACGGTGCTGGGTGGACCGACATGTAAGCGATAACCACTACATCATCGAAACAAATGTGGGTGTTTCCGGTATGAACTATGACCGTGCCATTCGGATGTTCTATCCGGGCTGTTCTTACAATCAGGTGGAAGCAGAGCTCCGCACCCGTCAGCCAGGCAGATGCCTCTGCACCATAGGATCTATGATTTTCCATAAAGCAAAGTTGACTCCCGTTGGTGGGTTTTTTATGGAAGCACCTTTGAGCGACCAGATTGAGCGTGCCGACTTGGTCCTTTCCGTTTTGCTGGATTATGCATTCTCATTTAAAACAAATCTGGACCAGCTGTTGGACGTTGTTCACAAGGAGAATGCAGTGCTCTACGGTTGCGGCGGCGGCTTTATAGGCACAATTCTGCCACAGCTGCTGGCCAACATTTCCGGCTGTGAAATTCGAGTTCCGCAAAACTTTGAACTGGCCTCCTGTTCTGGCCTTGTGGATCAGATTAACCATTATTTTCAACGAACGGGGAATTCCGCACAGTTGCACCACATCATTACTCCGCACCCCGCAGAAGTGTTGCTGCCCTATTATGAGCAATGGCAGGCATACCGCCATCTTCTGCACGGGTAACGCGCATGTACAGGAAGGGAGAATTTATGGAACAATTACAATTCAGCAGGGATACAGAAATACTCTATCAGGGTTCCTTTGTTCACGGGGACACATTGAAGCCTGAAGCACCGCCGCTCTACCCAACCACAGCATTCCTCATGGACGATTTGGACATGCTGCACGCCGTAGATTCCGTAGGCGGCTACAGTTACAGTCGTGGAACCAATCCCACCCGTGATGCACTCAACGAGGTTATCACCAACGCCGAGGGGGGAGAGGCTAGTCTGCTTTTCAGCGCCGGAATGGGTGCAATTACCAGCACCCTGTTGACCTTTGCTAAAAAGGGTGACCATGTCATTGCCAACAAAGATTTGTACGGTGAGACTATTGACTTCTTGACTAATTACCTTTCAGCATATGGTGTCGAAAGCACTTATGTCTCTTTTTCAGACCTTGATGCCGTCAGGAGTGCCATGCGTCCCAACACCCGGATTTTGTACTCCGAAGTGATTTCCAATCCCCTCACCAATGTGGTGGATATTCGGAGAATCAGCGAAATTGCCCACCTGGGCGGCGCGCTCTATTGCGTGGACAGCACCTTTACAACACCCTACGTAATCCGTCCTCTGGAGTACGGCGTAGACCTTGTAATCCACAGCCTCACCAAGTATTTTAACGGTCACAGTGATGCCTCCGGCGGCAGTGTAACTGGTAAAAAGGAACTCATCGACAAGATTAGTCCGTTGATGCTACTGCTAGGCAACAGCTTGGACCCCTACACCAGTTACGCAATTCTCCGGGGTGTCCGAACCATGGGACTGCGAGTTCGCAGACAGAATGAAAATGCGATTAAGCTGGCGGCTTTCCTGGATTCTGATCCCCACGTGCTTCGGGTCAATCACCCAAGTCTGGAAACACATCCTCAACACGCGCTGGCCAAGGAAATTTTCTCTGATGGCTATTACGGTGCGATTATAAGCTTCTCTGTGGAGGATGATATTGCTAAGTTAAATGAATTCATGCACCGCCTTCAGTTGGTGCGTTATCTGCCCTCCCTCGGCGGTTACCGCACCACGCTCTCTCACCCCGTCTCGTCATCTCATCACGATGTTCCGGAACCCATCCGCTTGAAAATGGGGATTCATGACGGCATGCTCCGCATCAGTGTGGGATGTGAGGATATTCAGGACCTGATTACCGACTTCAGTCAGGCACTGACGGTATTTCAAGCGTAAGATCATAGGATTTCACCTATTCAAGCATTGGATTATCAACCCCCAAATAAACAAAGGAGTTTGAGTATGGAAGCAATCATAAATTTTATCTATGCGTTTGACAACCTGTGCTGGGATTATGCGTTCCCGGTTCTGCTGATCGGCAGCGGCATCTTCTTCACTATTTTGTTCAAGGGTAAATACTTGTTCAATATCAAACAAATTGTCCAAAATAGCATTGGATACTCACTCAAGAAGAATAGCGATGGGCAAGGAACTGTTTCTGCCTTTAACGCTGCTATGACCAATCTGGGCAATACTGTCGGCACTGGCAATATCTCCGGCGTAGCCTCTGCTATTGCCGCTGGCGGTCCCGGTGCGGTGTTCTGGATGTGGGTCATTTCTGCAGTCTGCGCCGTAGTAAAGTCCACTGAGATTATTCTGGGTCTGCGGTACAGGGTCCGGAAGGACGGCGAGGTCTACGGCAACCGCGATTTCATCATGGGTAGCGTTATGGGCTGGAGGATTCCTGCCGCAATCTTTGCGTTTCTGGCTGTGATAACACAGCCACTGAACGCTATCGTTCAGACCAGTTCCATTGTGTCAGCCCTGGATGAGGCTTTCGGCTTCAACAAGACCGCCACTATGCTTGTGGTAATCGGCCTGCTGTTCATCATCATTATGGGAGGGCTCAAGCGAATCTCCGGCTTTGCAAATAAGGCGGTTCCCACCATGTGCGCCCTGTACCTGATTCTGGGCATTGCCATCATTATCATCAACTTCCGCGCAATACCCACTGCTTTTGCCTCTGTGTTCCGTTATGCCTTCACGCCGAAGGCCGGTGCTGGCGGCGCACTGGGCTACACGGTTATGCAGGCTTTCCGTTATGGCTCTGCCCGCGGCCTCTATTCCACTGATTCCGGTATTGGTGCGGCTATGTGTACTTATGCTGCTTCCGAGACAGATCATCCTGGTCGACAGGCATGTTGGGGGCTGACCGAAAATTTCATCGACACCTTCATTGTCTGCACCATCACTACTTTGGCTATTCTGACCACCGGTGTCTACGAGACTGGCGAAACCGGCGCCGCTCTGGCAACCATTGCGTTTGGTGAGGTATTCGGGGTTGCCGGCAAGGCATTTCTCGCTATTGCCACCGCCATTTTTGCCTTTACTACGCTTACTGCCACCTTCTATCAGAACACGATTTCTCTAAATTATCTGACTCGTAATCTGACAAACCGCAAGATTGAAAAAGCTATTATGATTTCCTGGACGCTATATTTCTGCCTGCCTCAGTTCTTGGGAACTCTGGACGCAGATTTCCTGTGGGCCGTGGCTGATGCCTCCGGTGTGTTCAATATCATCTGCACCATTGCAATCCTGTTTGCGCTGCGGAAAGAAGCTGTGAATGTCTGCAGGGACTTCTTTGAGCGATATCTGCCGGCTTGCGAACGGGGCGAAAACCCCGATCCCGTTAATTACATAACGGATATCTGACACGCTTTCGCAGTATATTCCAACTTTCCATACAAAAAAGGGAACCGCAGCTGCGGTTCCCTTTTTATTACGTTTTATTTTTACAGAACGTTTTTATCGTCTAGCAGCGCAAGCGCCAAAGATTCATCTACGACCAACGCATTGAGATAGCCGCCCCGCAGGGTTGCCAGAACCGCCTCTGCCCGGTCTGCAGCGCTGCAGATTCCGATGGACCAAGCAGCATGCCGCATGGTTTCCATAGGCGTTGCAACCACATAGTGCCCAGGGCAGGAAAGCACCTTACCGTCTCGATCCAGCCACCTGGATAACACCATAGCCTTACCGCCTTTGGCAATTAAATCTTGCCGCTCCTCTGGGGTAAAGCACCCCGCACGGAACATGGAGCTGTGATCGTCTGACGGCAGACCAATACCTGAAAGAATGATGTCCGCTTTCTGCGCCCGATCGATGGCCATTTTGATCTGTCGGTCATTCATCAGATAAGAATATACCGTCTCATTTCCGATGATTACTGGTGCGTAAATATTCGAATATGTGCCGTTCAGCTTTTTGGCAATTTTCATAGACAGATCCAAACCGCCCAGATTGGAACTGCCATCTCCTAGGCAACCTACCATTTGGGCCACATGGACATTGTGGTAATCAAGATCTGTGGAAATCGCATCACAGCAGAACTGAATGGCCCGACCCCAAACAATTCCTAAGGTCATGTTGTTGCCCAAAATCGTTTCTAGAAGGCTTGCTGCGGCCTCACCGCAACTTTTCAGCGCCCGCTCCGGCAAACTCCCACCTGCTACAACGACCGCATCTCGCAGGCCAAACTTCTCCCGCAGCCGTACAGAGAGCTTTGAATTCTTCGAAACAGGCGTGTGAACGATGATTTCCACAATTCCGCATTCCCTCGCCTCATCCAACATGCGGGAAATCGAAGCTCTAGAGGTCCCCAAAAGTTCTGCAATAGCGTTTTGGCTCAACCCCTCCTCATAATATAATTCAGCCGTGCGGATCAATGAACGTTCATTATTTCCCATGTACTCCTCCTGACAGAAAATAAGGCAGAGAAAATTGCACTTTCTTACATATGACAATCATACCACATAAAGGTCGGGATGTCTCTCGAGTTTTTTGCTTTTATTTCAGGGCAGAAGCACAAAGAGGACTTTCCCTCTTGCCGCCCCCCCCCTTTTGGACGCTTTTTTGCGTCGATAGAAATGATAAATCCGAACACATTACCTCCTTGGATCATGTAGTTCGGATTATCACTATTTAAATAATGCTGGAAAAATACGGTGTAGTTTCTTGCCAAAGGTCATGTAAATGTGAATGCGTTGGCCATATCACCTGATATAGTCATAGGCGTAATCATAACAGCATAGTGATGAATTGCTGAACTAGATGTCACGATAGAAAGTTCATTTCACGGTATTTTTGCAGCTAGCTATTCAAATTATACAGATATATCTCATTTATTAAATATTATAACACATAAACAAGGTATTTCAATCTTTTTATTATTGCAAAACCGATATTTTGAATGCGATTACATCAAAGGGTCACCAATTGAAAAGTGCATGATAAGTCATTTGTGCCTTATCCACGTTAAGCCAAGTCATTTCGGTGCTTTGCCTCATCCAACCGTGAGTATAGCCTCGGTATTTTAAAAGACGGCAGAAGTGTACCGAGACTGTCGATAAAGTGGTAAATTCTCCGCGACGGTAAGGAAGGGTGTGCGCGGGAAACCCCCTGCGCCATTGAAATCAAGTATTTTCAGAACTTGTATGAGCAAGATCTCTGACATCATCAACAAGTACACCGTAGGCGTGGCCACTCTGGAGGAGACCAACGCCGCCCCGGCAGAGCTGAATGCCAATATCCGCCTGGAGCCCGGTAAGCATGAGCTGACCGCCGAAGAGATCGCAGCGGCCAAGGCCGATACCGCCGCCATCGCCAATGGCTATGGCCTTTGTCTGGTGGGTGTTCCGGGAGGCCGGTTTCGGCCTCTGCAAAGCGGCCAGCTGTACGGCGTTCGTGAACCGGTACAAAGCCTTTGCCCCCAGCCCGGCTGCCCGGACCCGGCTTAAAGCCAAAACGAGAACCACCCGGCGGCCGTGGGCGAATTTTTTTCTTGACTTCTGAAAGTGCGCGCCGTATAATCATATTGTAAATGTCTCTCATCGCCCGTCAGGGCTCGTCTCTTCTCCGCCCTTAGTGGCGGTCGTTTCTTAATTTGACGTTCTTCACGGTTTGCGGTATCCTTACCGTAGATTATGAAGTAATAACCAAACAAGAGAGTTCATTTCAACAAAGAGAGTATTTTTATAAAACAAAGAGCTAAGACAAACCTTAGGGAAATCCCTTAGGTTGTTTTAGCTCTTTTGTTTTGCGAAAGGAGGTGGAGCATATGCAGATCATCGTGATCGCCTCCCGCACCCGGCAGGGCGGGAGATTGCCCCAAGCATTGCTGTCTGCCGGCAGCACATGGCACGCGCGGCCGCTGGCCGCATCCGTCTGTGCGGTAGTGCCTGCCGCCGCTGTGGCCACTGGTCACAGCAGGGCGTTTTTGCGCCCCATGCAGCATCTTACTCACCAACCCCAACTAGAGACAGTGGGCAAGCGTCACCCACGGAGCCTTACGCGGCAAGGCTTTGACGCATCTGGAAGTTGGAAAAAAACCAGAAACAGGGACCGCTGTTAGCGTTCGCCAGGAAAACCACTGCGGGCTCAACTGAAATCGCTAATCAAAG
>ERZ773175.1041-NODE-1041-length-16284-cov-10.612237_pt1 | contig 16284 bp, 7 predicted proteins | sample MGYA00581004_ERZ773175 | MGnify/ENA primary metagenome ERZ773175 (study PRJEB29015, sample SAMEA2737834) | human gut metagenome | biome: human gut; feature: human-associated habitat; material: faeces | place: China | collected 2012 ...
CTTATAGTGTGGAGATATGGAAGAGATTCCGTAAATGGGGTGGTATTCCAACTGGCATCACCCAGAATATTAAGGATTTGCTGTCTTCCAGGGAAATTGAAAACATTTTTGAAAACTCAGACTTCATTTATATGCTCAATCAGGCTTCTGGAGACAGGCAGATTCTGGCAAAACAGCTGAATATCTCACCGACCCAGCTGTCCTATGTAACCAACAGTAATGAGGGGGAAGGACTTTTGTTCTATGGAAATGTCATTATCCCATTTGTAGACAGATTCCCGAAGAATTCCCTCTATAAAATCATGACAACCCGCTTAGAGGAGACTTCCGAAGCAGGTTAAATCAAAGGAGAAAACAATGTTACGAGCAATTTCATATGTATTAACTTTTAGTGGCGGTGCTGTTTTCGGCATCGCTTTTCTCTGCTTATTACAGGCAGGGAAAGGGTATCCGAAGAAGGAGGAGTAAGTAGTGGCAGAACAGAGAATGAAAGTCAGGGACAAGAAAGTCCAGAAGATGACCAAGGATGGGCTGGTGGAAGAAAACCTGACGGATAAATCTTCTGTTCGTGTCAGTAACCGTGCCAGTGATGTGCAGATGGGAATAAAACAAGGTGAAAAAAAAGTAAGCCTTGTGGATAAGTCTCCCCGACAGTCTGAGCGGAGTGGAAAAAATATCCGTCCTTCTGTGCAAAAATCCAGGGATGCACCGGAACTGATGCGAACAGAGAAGCAAAGTGAGGATTTTGGACAAAATAGAAAGCAGCAAAACCGGAAAAGAATCCGTGCCGAGATTGGAAAAGAATCCAGACTTGCGGAAAAATCCGAAGCTAGCCAATCAGGGAGACTAAAAGAAAAACGTGCGGAACTTTCAGAAAACAGAGGGGACAGCCGGAGTAAGAAGAATGGTGGAAGTAAGAAACCAAAGCAGAAACAGCGTCTGAAATTTGCTTATGAGGAGACTGGTGCTTCTGTGAAAAATGACAAAGATATGGAGAAATTGAACCAGATGGATATGGATGGAGTCAATTTCCGCCATCAGAAACAGAAGGAAAAAGCCAAAAAGTTTTCTTATGGAGAAGCCAAAAAGAAAAAGGAAGCAAAGCAGCATTCCAAGAAGGCACAGGTCTATCAGGCAAATGATGGAGAAGCTCCTGGAAAGAAGAAATCCCGCCTGAAGTTTGGCGAAGGGGAATCAGTGAAAACTGAAAAAACTTCTGTTGTCAAGAAAGCAGGAAGTGCAACTTCCGCAGCATTGCATCGTGAGATCAGCAAAAATGAAGACGATAATGCGGCAGTAGAAGGTGCCCATAGGTTGGAAGAAGGCGGCGAAGGTATTTACCGGCTGGAACAAAGAAGTGCCAGACGAAGGAAACAGAGAGCGTCCAGAAAGAGAAACAGACTTGAAAGACAGGCAGAGAAACAGACACAGGCGGCAGCCCATCAGGAGCAGAAGAAGCTGAAAAAACAGATTCAGAAGCAACAGATCAAACGGGATTATGCCAAAGCGAAGCGAAGTGAACAGACAGTAGGAACAGCTGCAAAAGGTACGATTGATTATATCAAGAAGATTGGCGGCAAAGTCACTAACTTCTTTAAAGAAAACCGGAAGGTGTATATCAGTGTAGCAGTTCTGATTGGATTGATGTTTCTGATCATAACGAATGTCACGTCATGCTCTGCGGTGTTTTTACAAAATGTGATCACTTATACCGGAACCAGTTATCTGTCATCGGATCAGGCAATACGGGAAGCGGAACTGTATTACACACAGCTGGAAGCTAATCTGCAGGAGCGGATCAACAACATGGAATCTGAAGAACCGGGACATGAGGAATACCGATATAACATCGGACCTATTGAGCATGATCCGTTTATCCTGATCAGTTATCTGTCAGCAAAGTATGAAGAATTTACCTTTGAACAGGTAAAGCCAGAACTGGATGCTCTTTTTGCTTTGCAGTATCGGTTAGAAACAGAAGCAGTCAATGAGACTGTGACAGAGACAGCAACTATAAGAGTTGGAGAATCTTTGGGACAGGTTGTGACCAGTGGGTATTGTAACTGCCCAATTTGTTGTGGTATTTGGAGCGGAGGACCGACTGCCAGTGGAGCATATCCAACTGCCAATCATACCTTAGCGGTAGATGCTTCCAATCCGTTTGTACCAATGGGAACAAAGGTAGTTATGAATGGTGTCGAATATACGGTAGAAGATACCGGAGCTTTCGCAAGATACGGTGTACAGTTTGATGTCTATTATGACAGTCATGCGGCAGCATCCGCACATGGGCATAAGACCTGGGAATGTTATCTGGCAGATGATAATGGAAGTCAGGAAGTGGAAGTGACCAGGACAAGAGATGTAGATGTGCTGAATGTCACCTTAAACAGCGGAAATCTGATGTCGATCTGTCAGGAAAGGCTGGGATTTTTCCAGAAAGAACTGTTCAGTGCCTATAACGATACGAAAGGTAATTTACAGATGTTTGCGACACCGGTTGATTTTAACTGGTATTCCAGTGTGACAAGCTATTATGGATATCGGATTCATCCAATTTCAGGAGCAAATCAGCTTCATAATGGTATGGATATCGGAGCACCGGAGGGAACAAAAGTAATGGCAGGGCTGACCGGAACGGTTACAACTTCTGCTTATAACGACAGCTATGGCAATTATGTTGTGATCAAGGACAGTAAAGGCTATGAACTGCGGTATGCACATTTAAGCAGCCGGAGTGTATCTGCAGGTGCATCTGTCACGAAAGGTGATGAGATAGGTCTTGTAGGAAATACTGGAAATTCTACAGGAAGCCATCTTCATATTGAACTTTTGAAAAATGGAGAGCGGTTAAACCCGATCTTTTACCTGGAAACTGGAGAAGGGGCAGGATTTGGCGGCAATGAATACACCAGTGAAGCGGCACAGCGTTTGTTGAACGAAGCAGCGAGATATCTAGGAACACCGTATGTGTGGGGTGGATATTCTCCAAGTGGATTTGATTGTTCCGGATTTGTCAGTTACTGTCTGGTTCATTCCGGGGTAAGAAATACTGGAAGGCTGACAGCACAGGGACTGTACAACATTTGTACACCAGTATCCCAGTCAGAAGCACAGCCGGGAGATTTGATTTTCTTTACTGGAACTTACGACGCAGGGGAGCCGGTAACGCATATTGGAATCTATGTAGGCAATGGTCAGATGATCCATTGCGGTCATCCGGTGCAGTACACGTCCATCAATTCACCATATTGGCAGAGCCATTTTTATGGATTCGGACGTTGGTAAAGGAATAGGGCGGTGTAACAGCCGCCCGGAAAGGAGATGCGATGAAAAGTCTTGAAAAAGCAACGGCAGATTATGAAAAAGCGAAAGATAGAATGGAAGCATCCAAAGCCAGATATGAAGCAGACTTAAAGCGTTTCAAGGCTGCGGAGATTGCAAAAACAGAAGCAGAAAATCTGGAAATTGTAAGAATTATCCGTGCAATGGATATGAGTATTCCAGAGCTTGAAACTTTCAAAAAGAGAATGAAAAATGAACTGCCCGGCAGGGTAGAGATACAGAAGGAGGAAACAAAAGCCGATGATGAATCTGGAAAAAATGAAACAGAAGAAGAGAAGAATTACTAAAAGCAGGGTAAAAAAGAGCTTGCTTGCAGCAACGACATTTCTTTGCCTGACAACACCTTTGCTCCAGACACAGACTGCTTATGCAGCTGAGAATACCGCACCTGCGATTACGATTGAGAAACCGGATGGCTGGAAACAGGGAGAAACAACCATTGCTGTTACGGTGGATGCCAGTCATATGCCGGAAGGTTTCTCAATAGCGAAGATTGAAGCAAAAGCAGGAAAAGATGGAAGTTGGCAGGATGTAACAGGAAGCGGAAGTATCACGATTACAGGAAATCAGACAGTGTATGTGCGTGTGACAGATGGTGAGGGAAAGGTCTATGAGCAGAATCGCTCTATTAAGTGTTATGACACGGAAAAACCGACACTCTCTGCTTCCCTGACAGATGGTGTGCTGACGATTCAGGGGAATGATACAGTATCCGGGATTACTGCGGTAACAGTCAATGGCACCACTTATACAGACTTGAAGGATGGAATGCTGAGAGTGCAACTGACACAGAAAGATTTTACTACAAAACAGATTGAGATTACGGTAACAGATGGTGCTGGAAATACTTCTGAAAAGTATGTGTTGCAGAATCCTTACTATGAATGGGCAAAGAAGCAGGCAGAAAAACAGAAATCTTCCAGTGACAGCAATGGTGCAATGGCAACTACGACCAGTGCAGATGCGACGGGGACTGAAAAAACAACGACTTCTCCGCTTCCACAGGATGCACAGGCTTCTGAGCCGACAGATGCAAAAGGAACCGTGGATGATCGGACAGTAACAGGTATTGAGGAACAGCTTAATAAAGAAGGCGAGACGGCAGAATCCGTTACCAAAACAGCTACGGAAGGTACAAAAGAGTTTTATACCATTTCAACGAAGAGTGGTAAGATTTTCTATCTGATTATTGACAATTCAAAATCTCAGGATAATGTGTATTTCCTTACAGAAGTCAGTGAGAAAGATCTGATGAACTTCACACTTTCTGATTCAGTGACACTTCCGGAAGTAGATACTGTTTATGCAGAACCAGAGAAACAGGCTGAAGAAGAAAAGCCGGAAACGACAGAGACAGATGAGAAAGATAAAGTAGAGGATGACATTCAGATGCCAGAAGACAAAAGTTCAGCAGGGACTTATCTGCTGATCGGATTGGTTGCAGTCGGAGCTGCGGCAGGAGGTTATTACTTCAAAGTCTATAAACCAAAGCATGAATATGATGACGAGGATGAGATGGAAGAGGATGAAGAGGAATCCGAAGATTCAGAGTCAGAAAAACGGGAAGTAGACGATGCAGATGAGCAGGAAGAAAGTGCAGAACCGGAAATCCTGAGAGATGAAGATTTTAATGATGATGTACTGGAAGATGAAGAAGAGGAGCAGGAGTAAATGAAATTAGTGATTGCAGAAAAGCCATCGGTTGCGATGGCACTGGCTTCCGTGCTTGGAGCCAGAACAAGAAAAGATGGCTACGTGGAGGGAAACGGTTATATCGTTTCCTGGTGCGTAGGACATCTGGTTGGATTATGCGATGCATCGGAATACGATGAAAAATATAAAAAATGGAGATATGAAGATCTGCCGATTGTGCCGGAGTGTTGGAAACACAAGGTATTGGAAGGCACGAAAAAGCAATTTGGAATCTTAAAGAAACTGATGAGAGATTCTAAAGTAGATGAAGTGATCTGTGCTACTGATGCAGGACGTGAAGGAGAGTTAATCTTTCGTCTGGTGTATGAGCAGGCAGGATGTAAAAAGCCGATGAAGCGGCTCTGGATTTCTTCCATGGAAGAACAGGCAATTAAAGATGGATTTGCGTCATTAAAAGACGGTTCGTGTTATGACAGTCTCTATCAGTCAGCACTTTGCAGGGCAAAGGCAGACTGGTTGGTGGGAATCAATGCGAGCCGTCTTTTTTCCGTTCTGTATAACCAGAATCTGAAAGTCGGAAGAGTGCAGACACCAACACTTGCCATGATCGTGGATCGAAATCAGAAGATCAAGGAATTTACCAAAGAAAAATATTATATGGCTCATATCAAGTTTGATGATATGGATGCAGTTACAGAGCATTTTCAGAAAAAAGAGGATGCAGATAAAGTGGCTGCGGACTGCATGGAGCGGATGTGCGAAGTGGAAAAGGATGATGTGAAAGAGAAAACAGTCCGCCCTCCGAAGCTTTATGATCTGACCACCCTGCAGAGGGAAGCTAACAGAATGTTTGGCTATACCGCACAGCAGACATTGGATGCTGTGCAGGAGATGTATGAGCAGAAGCTTGTCACTTATCCGAGAACAGACAGCCAGTATCTGACAGATGAGATGGGAGAAAGCACAGAAACTCTGATTCAGATGTTACTTGGGGAAATGCCTTATGCTGAAAGCCTGGAATATCAGCCGGACGTGAGTAAGGTATTAAATTCAAAGAAAGTATCTGATCACCATGCGATTATCCCGACCATGGAAGTAGCAAAGGCAGATATAGGTAAACTGAAAGAACGAAACTGCAAGATTTTGTACCTGATCAGTGCCAGGGTACTGACAGCAACCGCAGATCCTTATATTTATGAGAGTCATAAAAGCCGGATTACCTGTAATTATCATACGTTTTATCTCACGGCAAAGAAAACAAAGCAGGAAGGATTCAAGGCAATCGAAAATAAAATGAAACAGTTCTTTGGCGTAAAGAGTGAGAAAGAAGAGCCGGAGCTGGATATCTGGGCAGGCAAGCATTATGGTCCCTGTGATTCTTTTGTATCGGAGCATTTTACACAGCCACCGAAACAGTACACAGAAGATACCCTGCTTTCTGCGATGGAACGTGCAGGGAATGAAGAACTGACCGAAGATACAGAAAAGAAAGGACTAGGTACTCCAGCAACAAGGGCAGCCATCATTGAAAAACTGATTCAGTCTGGTTTTGTGAAAAGGGAAAAGAAAAATCTGGTGCCGACAGATGATGGCAATGTGCTGATTACGGTTCTGCCGGATGAGATTAAATCTCCGAAGATGACAGCAGAGTGGGAAATGGCATTGAATCACATTGCCCAGAATACAGAGACAGCAGATGAATTCCTAAATGGGATTACAGAGCTGATGCAGGAACTGGTTGCCAGATATCAGGGTATTTCAGAAGAAAAGAAAGAGCAGTTTCAGGGAAAAGCAAAAGGAGAAGTCATTGGCAAATGTCCCCGTTGTGGAGCTGATGTCAGGGAAGGAAAAGTAAACTTTTACTGTTCTGATCGGAACTGTGCTTTTACCTTGTGGAAGAATGATAAATTCCTTGCAAGCCAGGGAAAAAAGATGGATAAGGCGGCAGCAAAGAAGTTCCTGTCTAAAGGAAAAATCCATTATAAAGATCTGGTATCAAGAAAAACAGGGAGACAGTATGAAGCAACTGTGGAAATGGTTGATCCCGGCGAGGGGAATGTGCAGTTCAATCTGATTTTTCCACAACGATAAGTAGTGTATTGCAGGCAGTCTAAGGACTGTCTGTTTTAATACAATTATTATGAAAGAGAGGACCTTAGCATGAAGAAAAAAGGTAATTTTAGAAAAGTAGTATCTGGATTGCTGGCAGGCATGACAATGCTTAGTACAGTGTTATCTCCGATGACTGCATATGCAGCGGAGATCCAGCCAGAGGAAAAACCGCCACTTTATGAGGAAGTGAAAGACCTTCTGGATGAAGATGAGGTGGTGACTGCCAAAGATTATGAAATCGAAACAGGCAGTGTATTTGATGTGAAATCAGACTACACAGGACTGGAAATCAAGGATGATAACAAGGTCAAAGTCACATTCGAGGAAGCAAAGAACGACAAGGATGAGGATTTTACGACAGATCATGCGGACACTTACAAAGCGGTCTATTATGTGGAACCGGTAAATCAGGAGCATCCGAAGTATCAGATCAGCCGAAAGCTGATTGTGCGTGAGAAAGAAACAGAAGTGCAGACAGAAACTGCAGGGAGTGAAGCGGTAACCGAATCCGAAACAGCTGGCAGTGAACAGCAGACAGAAGAAGCGGAGGATTCCGAAGCAGACTCGGAGATTACCGATATTGATGCTGATGAATTTGATGATTTAGTAGAGCAGGCACAGAATCAGGATACCTATGATGAAGAATCAGGGTTAGAGCTTCACGATGTTTTGGAACAGGCAGGAGACGAAGGGGTGGATCTTGATTCTATGGAAGAGGGAGAGATTGCAACATTTGAAGCAGTTTCGGCTTATTCAGCAAGAACTACACAGCAGGTAACGATTGAAAAAGGACCTCTGTATAGATATGCAGATTATAATCTTGGAACCTATCTGACAGAGCCGTACTATATCAGCTACGGAAGCGTCAGAGCAACTGCGTATTGTGTACAGCCGGCAAAACCAGGACCAGGATCTGGAAATTATACAATCACAAAGATCGGGGACAATCAGGCGTTAGCAAAAGTGTGTTATTACGGTACAGATGCCGCAGGGAGCGAAAGTTTTTTTGCGAATAAACACACGGATTTCTCAGAAGGAAAAAGATTCATCATTATTCACATGGCTGCATCGTATGCCAATGGAAGCAGTGATGCATTCTATGGAACAAATGCTACAGGCGAGGCTTTGGCAAAAGAACTCTATAATTATTGTGTGAATAAGCCGGAAATACCAGATGTAGCGATGTCATTTTCAAAACCGAATGTAAAAGCTTATGTAGATGGAAATGTTCAGAGAACGGAGAACATTAAGTTCAATGCATCTTCCCAGCAGAAAATTACAATGGACTTACCAAAGGGTGTAAAGCTCCATAATGTATCTACTGGAAATGTAAGTGCGGCAGGTGCAAGCGTAACAATTGGAGGAGGAACTACGTTTTATCTTTCAGCACCTCTGACACAGACAAAAGATGTAAGTGCTACTTTTTCTGCAAAAATGAAGGGTAGTATTACAAAAGATTATTCAGCATATAAACTGACTACGAATGCAAGTGTTCAGGATCTGGCATTTGTATTTGGAGAAGGTGTTGCTGATGAAAAATATGTAAGCTTAAAGGTGTCCTGGATTGAACAGGCTACGATCGAAATCGTAAAGAAAGACGATACAGCGGATGTCAATCTTGCAGGTGCAGTATTCGGTGTATACAGCGATGAGGCTTGTACAAAGCTGATCACTCAGATGCCGGCAACAGATAAGAATGGAAAATCTTCTGTTACAATCATCAAGACACAGGATACTGTTTATCTGAAAGAGATCACAGCACCACAGGGATATGTAGTAAATGCAACGGCAACAAATGTAAAACTGGTAGCAAGTAAGACTTCATCGGTAACCGTGGAAAATAAGGAACAGCTGGCAGAGCTTACCATTTACAAAGAAGGACAGGTTCTTACCGGAGCAGATGTCAGTGAAAATGGAACGGTATTTCAGTATGAAAACCGCAGACAGAAAAATGCAGTGTATAACGTGTATGCCGGGGCAGATATCGTAACAGCTTATGGCACAAAAGTGTACAGCAAAGGTGACCTTGTAAAAGAAAATCTGACTACAGGAGAGAATGGTTCTGTCACATTGAAAAACCTGCATCTTGGAACCTACGTGATAAAAGAAACAAAAGCACCAGACAATTTCTATAACGGCAGCGAAGAAAAGTCAGTGACTCTAACTTATGCTGGTCAGAACAAAGAAGTTGTATTTGCAGATGTGACTTTTAACAACGAGAGACAAAAAGCAGATGTTTCCGTAGTAAAACAGGATAAAGACACCAAGAAACCACTGAAAGGCGGTATTTTTGCTCTGTATGCATCCGATGATATCAGAAATGCAGACGGAACCGTTATTGTGAAAAAAGGAACACTGATTGAGAAAGCAACTACTGGCGCAGACGGAACTGCAAAATTCACAGCAGATCTTCCGATTGGATATTCCTATTCTGTAAAAGAAGATCAGGCGCCGGAAGGCTATGTAAGAAATACAGAAGATGTGTATACGTTTAAGTTTTCTTATACCAATGATAAAGAAGCAACCGTATCATTTGCCCATACCTTCAGCAATGACCGTGTGACAGCAAAGATCAATTTATTCAAAGTTGATAAAGAGACAGGAAAAGCAGTACCACAGGGAGATGCCACACTGAAAGGTGCAGTTTATGGTCTGTATGCCCGTGAAGATATCGTGCATCCGGATGGAGCAACTGGAACTATTTATAAAGCAGGAGAACAGGTAGCTTCTCTTACAACCGATGACAAAGGACAGGCTTCTGTAAATGGCTTATATCTTGGCAAATATTATATCAAAGAGATCACACCGCCGACCGGATACCTGGCAGATACAGAAGAGCATGATCTTACGTGCAGTTATGAAGGAGATATGACAGCAGAAGTGAAAAGAGAGTGCACTTCCAGTGAGCAGGTCATCAAGCAGCCATTCCAGATCATCAAAGCAGCCAACAATGGAAAGACCGATGCAGATCTGTTATCCGGAGCTGGATTTACAGTTTATCTGAAATCTTCCCTTACAAAGAAAGCAGATGGAAGCTATGATTTTGATTCTGCCAAACCGGTAGTGAGCGGAGAAAATGGAGCAACTGAGATTTTCACAGATGAAAAAGGGTATGCCTGCAGTATTCCATTACCATTTGGAAGCTATATTGTGCGTGAAACTACAACACCGCATAATTACAAGCCAGTCGATGATTTTGAAGTGAATATCACAGAGCATCATCCAAATGAGCCGCAGATCTGGCGAGTGCTTCTGGATGAAGAGTTTAAGGCAAAACTGAAAATCGTGAAAAAAGACGATGAAACAAAGAAATCCGTATTGATTGCCGGAACAGAATTTAAGGTATATGACCTGGATAACAAAAAGTATGTGGAACAGGTAACAACTTACCCAGTGACAACTACTCACAAGTCCTATTTTACGGACAGCCAGGGATATCTGATCATGCCGAAGAATCTGAAGATCGGACATTACCGGATTGAGGAAGTCAACGCACCGGAAGGGTACACAATCAATAAGAACTATGTAGAGATTGCGGTGGATGCAAATACAGCATACCAGATGGATTCTGAGAGCGGAGATGCCATTATTACGGTAGACTATGAGAACCATCCGGTAAAAGGAAAGCTGACGATCTATAAAAAAGGTGAGATGCTGACCGGATTTAAAAAGGATTTTGTTTATGAAGAAAGATACCTGAAGGGTGCATCATTTCATGTCTATGCAGCTGAAAATATCTATACACCGGATTATCAGAAAGATGAAAACGGAAACAGACAGCTGATCTATGCAAAAGATGCACTGGTAACAACGGTAACGACCGGGGAAGACGGAAAAGCAGTTGCTGATAACCTGCCGCTTGGTTCTTACTATGTGGTAGAAAAGACTGCACCGGAAGGATTCGTCCTGAACCATGACAGATCGGATGTCTCATTTGTCTATGCGGATCAGGATACACCTGTGATCGAACAGGAAGTGATGGTTGGCGATGACCGCCAGAAAGTTGCAATCCAGGTAGAAAAACAGGATGCAGAAAATGGTGCAACCGTAGCAGGAGCTGTCTTTGGCATCTATAACACAGAAGATCTGAAGAATGAGAAAGGTGAGATCATTGTAAAGGCAGATACACTTCTGCAGGAAATGACTTCTGATAACGATGGTCTTGCAGCATGTACGCTGGATCTGCCGCTTGGACAGTATTATGTGAAAGAGTTAAAAGCACCGGCGGGATTTGTATCCTCTGATGAAGTTCTGAATCTGGATGCTTCTTACCAGGGGCAGGATGTGAAGACATTAAAACTGAAAACAGTGAAAAAGAACCAGCCGACAACAGTTGAAATCACAAAATCTGATGTAACAACAGGTGTGGAACTGGATGGGGCAAAACTCACCGTTCTTGATAAAGAAGGAAATGTTGTGGATCAGTGGACTTCTGTAAAAGATCAGCCACATGTGATCAAACGACTGACTGTGGGTGAAGAATACACCCTTCGAGAGGAAATGGCACCGTATGGATATCTGAAAACGACGGATGTGAAGTTCACACTGGAAGATACTGCCGAGATTCAGAAAGTAGAGATGAAAGATGAAGTTCCAACAGGACTTCTGATCATCAACAAAAATGGAGAGTTTCTGGATAAGGTGACACTTTTGGATCATGTAAAAGGTACCGTGGAGCATCTTTTTGAGTATGTAACCGGAAGCCTTACAGATGTGACGTTCGATGTATTTGCTGCGGAAGATATCAAAGCGGCAGATGGTGTCAGTGAAGATTATTTCAAAGCAGATGAAAAAGTAGGAACCATTACCACAGATTCCAATGGTATTGCACAGATGGGAGATCTCCCGGCTGGAAAATACTATGTGAAGGAAGTAAAAACAGCTCACGGTTATGTGCTGGACAAAGAGCCGAGATATGTTGACCTTTCCTACCGTGATCAGGACACACCAGTCATCACTTATGATGAGAAATGGCAGAATGCCCGTCAGAAAGTAAAGGTTACGGTTCTGAAGAAAGAAAAAGATACAGAACGTGTTCTTGCAGGTGGTGTCTTTGGTCTTTATACCAGTGAAGATATCAAAAATGCAAAGGGCGAGGTACTCCTTGAGAAAGACAGTCTGATCGAGCAGCGGGTAACGGATGAAAAAGGACAGATTACTTTTACGGCAGATCTTCCGGTAGACGGAAAATACTATGTGAAAGAGATCTTTGCGCCGGACGGATTTGTTACAACAGAAGAAGTACAGGAATTTACCTTTGAATATGCCGGAGAAGACCAGGCAGAAGTAAGCTACGACTTTATTTTTGAGAATCAGCCAACCACAGTGGAGCTGACCAAAACAGACCTGACAACAGGTAAAGAACTTCCAGGTGCACACCTGAAAGTGACGGATTCAGATGGCAACACAGTAGATGAATGGACTTCTACGGAAGAATCCCATGTGATCAAAGAACTGGTGGTTGGCAAGGAATACACCATGACAGAGACAAAACCGGCAGATGGATATGCCACTGCAGAAAGTATTACCTTTACAGTAGAAAATACAGCCGAGATTCAGAAAGTAGAGATGAAAGATGATGTGACAAAAGTGCAGATCAGTAAGACAGATATCACAGGAGAAACTGAAATTCCGGGTGCGAAACTGACGATTCTCGATAAGGATGATCAGGTAGTAGAGAGCTGGACTTCCACAGAGGAAGCACACTATATCGAAAAACTTCCAATCGGTAAATATACCTTACGTGAAGAGCAGGCACCGAAAGGATATCTTCTGACATCGGATGTTAGTTTTGAAGTAAAGGATACTGGAGAAATCCAGAAAGTAGCTATGAAAGATGACACTGCCAAGGGAAAAGTGATTCTCAATAAGACAGATAAATCATCAGGAGAACCGCTGAAAGGGGTAGAATTTGAACTTCGTGACAGCAAAGGAAAAGTTCTGGAAACCTTAAAGACAGATGCTGCCGGTCATGCAGAAAGTAAGCTGTATGAGATTGCCACATTTAAGAACGGCAAATATGATACCGCTATCAAGTATTATCTGGTGGAAACAAAGACACTGGACGGATACACACTGGATCAGACCAAGCATGAAGTGACATTTGCCTATGCAGATGACAGTACACCGGTTGTAGAAGTTACCTTTAATCTGACAAATGAGAAACCGGAAGTTCCAGAAACACCGAACACACCGGATATACCACAGTCCCATGAAGAGACAAAGGTATCAAACGCACCGAAAACAGGTGACAGCACGAATATCTGGCTGCCAATCTTGCTTCTTGTAATCTCCACAGGAGGTATGGCAGGACTTTATATCAGCAGGAAAAGGAAATAAGGAAACTAAAACCAACGGTTATGATTGGGAGCTTCTATGTGAGGCTCCCTTTTTCATACAAAAAAATCACAGAAAGGAACAGAAAACTATGATGAAAGCAATGGAAAAAAGACAGGAAGCACGAAAAAACCAGGAGAAAACAGTAAAGAGAATGATGGCTTATCAGAAGAAAGCCGAGCAGATGGTCAGCAGAAAAAGAATGAACCATCACATGATCAGAAAGGGGTAAAAGCGTATGATGAACAGAAAAGAATTTTATGAATATGTCAAAGACAATGTAAAGGAGTATCTGCCAGAGTCTTATAAGGACGCAGAAATTAAACTTCAGGAAGTAGAAAAAAACAACGGTTTGAAGTTGACAGGTATTACGATTCCAAACGGAGATCAGAGAATCGTACCGACAGTCTATCTGGATTCCCTCTACCAGGAATATATCCATGGAAAAGATGTAGACTCTTGTGTTGGCGATGTGGCTGATATGCGTATTGAGGCACAGGGAAAAGCAGAATTTTTTGATATGGGAGTTCCAGATATTCTGGATTATGAAAAGATGAAGGACAAATTACAGGTGAGAATTTGTGACAAAGAATGGAATACCGATCGTCTGGCAGATAAAGTAGTCACAGAACACGGAGATTTTGGAGCTTATTATGCAGTAAATCTGGAGGAAAGTGGAGAAGGAATCAGCAGTATTCCGGTAACAATCTCTCTGATGAATGAATGGGGAGTATCTGCCGAACAGATTCAGGCAGATGCGATGATGGCAGACCGAAAACGTGGTGTCACACTTATGGATATGAATGAGATTATCAAATCTATGATTTTTGGTGAAGAACCAGAAAACCTGCTGAATGAAAAAATGGATATGGAAGCCATGGAAAACCCAATGTTCTGTCTGACAAACAAAGCTAAGATGAATGGAGCTTCCCTGTTACTGCAGGAAGATATTCGTAAACAGATTGGGGAATGCCTGGGAAGTGATTACTTTGTCATCCCATCTTCCATTCATGAAGTGCTGATTCTTCCTGATAACGGCATTTTTCAGGTTCCGGAATTAAATGCGATGGTACAGGAAGTCAATGAGACACAGGTGGAAAGACAGGAACAGCTTTCGGATAAGGTTCAGTTCTGTGATAAAAAGACCGCAGTAATGGAAAATGCTGAGCGCAGGGAAGCTCGTCTGGAGAAAGAAAAAGCAGCCGAAAAAGCGGAAGTAAAAGGTGGAATCCATGGAAGACTGGAAAAAGCCAAGGCAGAGATCAAGGCAAAAGAGGCAGACAAAGTGCCAAAGAATAAGTCAAAAGATCTTGCCGCAGCATTATAAAGAGAAACAACGATGATTTTAAGGGGACTGTACTAAGCAGTCCCTGATTTTATGAAAAGGAGTAGCACATGGCAAATAAATTATATGCAATGGAACAGCTGACGGAAGAGGTGGCAAAAGATGTAGCTGCCAGTCCGCAGGAATGGATGCGGTTCCTAAACACTTCATCCAGACTGTACAAATACACTTTTCCAGAACAGCTTTTAATTTATGCACAGCGACCGGAAGCAACTGCCGTAGCATCCATGGAAATCTGGAATCAGAAGATGTACCGCTGGATCAAAAAGGGATCCAAGGGGATTGCCTTGATTGACAGTACTTCCGGACCAAAAACAAAACTTCGGTATGTATTTGATGTGCAGGACACTTATAAAGTGCGGAATCTGGGAAAAGATCCACAGTTATGGAATCTTCCAATGGAAGGTGAACAACTGGTTGCAGATTATCTGCAGGAGCAGTTATCACTGGAAGATACAGAAGGAGGGCTTGCTGAAAGTCTGCATCAGGCAGCGAAGGAGAGTATGCAGGAATGGCTTCCAGATGCATTGGAAGAACTGAGACTGGATGTGACAGGGACATTTTTGGAAGAACTGGACGAACAGAATCAGGAAGTAGAATTCCGGGAACTGATGACCAATAGTGTCTGGTATGTATTACTAAACAGGTGTGGACTGGATGTACAGGAATATCTGGATGCAGAGGATTTTCGGCATATTACGGACTTCAATCAGCTGAAAGTATTAGGACATCTGGGAAGTGCAGTCAACGAGATCAGCAGACCAGTTCTGATGCAGATTGGACGATATGTTCTGAATGATCTGGAAAATGACCTGAAAACGGTTGCAAAAGAAAAAGAAGTAGCTTATAATGAATTTAACACGTTAATTCGTGAAAGTAATACAGATAACACAGAAGATAGAGAAGAAAAAAAGGAGGAAACAGACTATGAGAGAGATCAGTTACAGCCAGAACGGAGAGTATCAGATTCCAGATATCAGCCTGGAAGAGACGAGAGGAACGATCGGGAAGTACGGAATGATGAGGAAAGAGTATCTGAGAAACCACAAGGTAGCCAGGTTCAACATTCTGACACTGCAGAACCGTCTGGACAGTCATCTGATGGAGATCGACAGTCAGGCAAGACAGAGAGTAGACAACCTGATGAACGAACTTCTGGAGAAAGATCCGGCACCGGACAAGATGGCAGACACAATGGCGTGGACCAGACACATGAACCAGATCAAAGCACAGGCAGAGGAACTGGTGATTCAGGAGATTATTTACAGTTAAGCCTGTTCCCAACAGAAGAGGAACAGTTAGGGGAAATAAGGAAAGCGGCAGCTGCATTAGAACAGCCAGCCGCTTTTCTTATTTCTGATGAAGTGGTAGACGATATTCTCCGAACAGGAAGCGGACAGAAAAATACGCTGTTTCACATTACTGCAAGATTGATTGAGGGTCTGGACAATGAAGAAATGCAAAGCTTCCTGAAAGATGAATATAGAACTGGA
>ERZ773175.1046-NODE-1046-length-16247-cov-4.462574_pt1 | contig 16247 bp, 10 predicted proteins | sample MGYA00581004_ERZ773175 | MGnify/ENA primary metagenome ERZ773175 (study PRJEB29015, sample SAMEA2737834) | human gut metagenome | biome: human gut; feature: human-associated habitat; material: faeces | place: China | collected 2012 ...
CGTGACAAGCGCCATTATGATTGGCTGCCTGATAGGAGCATTGCTGGGAGGGCGTTACAGCGATAAATACGGCCGCAGAAACATGATGATCATATCTGCCGTCATGTTGATACTGTCGGCCGTCGGATGTGCCATGGCAAGCAATGCCGCATGGCTGATTGCAGCCCGTTTCCTGGGCGGCTGCGGTATGGGTGTCCTCTCGGCTGTAATACCTATTTATATATCCGAAATATCTCCGGCCAAATGGCGCGGCACATTCGTTTCGTTTTACCAGTTATTCATCGTTATCGGCATTCTTGCTGCTTATTGTGCCGATTTTGGGATGATTTCGTGGGGAAACAACTGGCGTTGGATGCTAGGCCTGCCGTTGTTGTTCGCTGCGGGCAATCTACTGATGCTGTTGTTTCTGCCCGAAAGTCCGCGTTGGCTGATTAAACAGGGGGAATATGAGGTTGCCCGAAAAGCCATCGCCCGCATGGGAATTTCTTCCGAAGATGCGGCAGTTATGCTTGAAACACCGAAGTCTTCGCAGAAGGGTGGGCTCAAATTATCCGAGTTATTCCGCGGATCGACGACACACATCGTCCTGCTGGGCTCGTTGCTCGCCGTATTCCAGCAAATCACTGGAATTAACGTTATCATCAATTACGCCCCTGAAATATTGCGGCAGACCAGTATCGGCGGAGATACGGCACTTATGCAGGCCATTTATGTCGGAATAGTGAACTTTCTGTTCACGATTGTCGCCGTATGGCTGGTGGACCGTCTGGGCCGCAAGAAACTGCTTTTGTGGGGATGTGCCGGATTGGTCGTGTCACTAGCGTACCTGACCTATGCCTTTGCCCAGCCGCTGCCCGGCAGTATCGGGATTCTGATCGCCCTGCTTGTTTACATCGCTTTCTTTGCTGTGTCGCTTTCCCCGCTTATGTTCGTCGTTACAGCCGAAATATATCCCTCGGCGATCCGGGGTACGGCCATGGCGCTTTCAACGGGGATCAGCTGGGCCTGCGCATTTCTGGTCGTGCAGTTCTTCCCCATAATGCTGGAGAGTTTCGGTGCGGCAATCGTTTTTGCCGGATTCGGAGTCCTTTGCCTTGCTGCATGGCTGTTTATCTACATCTGGATTCCTGAAACCAAAGGGCGTTCGCTTGAAGAGATTGAAAAACAACTGTTAAAAAAAGAGTAAGATGTATTCTAAACCCCTTGTTATCGGCATCGGCGAATTTCTGTGGGATATTTTGCCTACTGGCCGCAAAGCCGGAGGAGCTCCCGTGAATTTTGCCTATCATGCCTCGCAGAACGGTGTCGAAGGCTGGGCTGTCAGCGCTGTCGGCAATGACGATGCCGGACGCGATCTGCTGGCAGTTACCGCCAATTACGGTATCCGTACACTCGTTGCTACGGTAGATAAGCCGACCGGCACTGTCGATGTGTCGCTCTGCGACGGCCAGCCTACCTACACGATCCACGAACATGTCGCATGGGATTATATTCCACTCACGGAAGAGATGCAGTCTTTGGCGCGCCGAGCCGGCGCCATCTGCTTCGGCACGCTGGCACAGCGCGGCGAAGTTTCGCACCGGACCACATGCGCCATGGTCGAAACTGTACCGGCCGACGCTTATCGCATCTATGATATCAACCTGCGTCAGCATTTCTATTCGAAAGAGTTGATCGACCGGTCGCTCCGCATCGCGAACGTGCTGAAAATAAACGATGACGAACTCGTCCGGTTGCAGGAGATGTTTGCGCTTCCGGAGGATACGGATGCTGCGTGCCGCCAATTGGCGGAACAATATGCACTTCGCATGGTCGTACTTACCGGCGGGGATCGTTTCAGCTCCATTTATACCCGCGAGTGTATATCTACGCTGCCGACACCCCGGGTGGAAGTCGTCGATACCGTAGGTGCTGGCGATGCCTTCTCCGGAACCCTGATCGGAGCCTTGCTTTCGGGCCGGACGATCGCGGAGGCGCACCGGACGGCCGTTGAAACCGCGGCTTATGTCTGTACCTGCGCAGGCGCATGGCCTCCGCCTCGAAAATAATCTGACCTTAAAACCCAAGTTTACCATGAAACGACTGACTACGATCTTAATGGCGCTCTGCACCATAGGCTGCGGAACGCACGGCAGTCCCTCGGACGCCGCTTCACAGGTGACGATGGCGTCACTGTTGGATGAAATGATTTCATACGACGCAGTGACCGGTTATCCGGCCGTGAATTACCGTGCGGCGCAGGTCAGCAGTTACGACCGCCGTACCGTTGACCCTCATGAACCCGGCTGGTTCGCCAACGACGACGGAGCCGGATTCGAACGGCTCGACACGATTCGCGGCCGTGTCGAAAAGGTGCTCTTCGATGAAAAGGGCCCCGGAGCCATAACGCGCATCTGGATGACAACCAACGATAAACGGGGAACGCTGCGGTTCTATTTCGACGGAGCAAGTACGCCAGAAATCGAGATTCCGGCTTATGACATGGCCCGTTTTCCGGTAGCTGTCGGTACGGCCCTTTCGCTGACACATACGCATTATGAAGATGAACTCTCCAAAACCGGCGGCAACACCTTCTTTCTGCCCCTGCCTTATGCCCGATCCTGCCGCATCACACTTGAAGAGTCCGATTACACGGTCAAAATCCCCCGTTATTATCATATCGGATACAGAACCTATGACAACGGAACGAATGTTCGGACCTTCTCGTTGAGAGAAGTGCGCAAGCTCACGGATAAGATCGCCGCGGTAAACCGTAAATTGCTTTCGCCCGAAACGTATACCGACGGAACGGAGTGTACCCGGACCGTCACCCCGATGTCGAACGGCGCCACGTCGCTGCACTTGCCCGACGGAAACAAAGCGATCCGGTCGTTGACCATAACGCTCTCGGAATTTGATCCGGCAGATCTTGCCGAGATCATGCAGCGGACTTGGCTGCGTATCGATTTCGACGGTATACGCTGCGTATGGTGTCCCCTCGACTGTTTCTTCGGAGCCGGCACCGGTGCACCGGCTTCATCGAACTGGTACGTCTCGTCCGACGGCAAAGGCACCTTTACGAGCCGTTGGGTGATGCCTTATGCGGAACATGCGGACCTGCGTCTCGAAAAAAGGACCGATATTCCATTTACAGCCGTAATCACGGGTTATGTCGATGATTTCGACCGGACGGCACAGACACTCTATTTCCATGCAACTTACCACGATGAAACAGGCATTCCGGTCAACAATGATTATAACTCGCCGGACAATCTCGACTGGAATTTTACGACCATAACCGGTCGCGGGGTCTATTGCGGCGATGTGCTGTCGCTTTACAACCACTGCCCGGACTGGTATGGTGAGGGCGATGAAAAGATATGGATCGATAACGATACGTTCCCGTCGTTCATGGGTACCGGGACAGAAGACTATTACAACTGTTCTTGGGCGCCTGTGGTGCCGTTCGCAACGCCGTTCGGCGGCGCTCCCCGGGCCGATGAAGCATCGTCACACGGATACAATACCTTTGTCCGAACCCGCAATCTGGATGCAATACCTTTCGGGCAACGGTTGCAATTTGACTTGGAAATGCTGAGCTGGAATCCCGGTGCGGTCGATTACCGGGCAGCTGCTTTCTGGTACGGAACGACAACGTCTGCGGCAACGGAGAAAAATTAATCTAAATACCATCAATTATGAAACAACTCTATTTCATGTTATGCATGGCTCTGATGCTGCAGTACGGCATGCCGGCATCTGCTCAAACGAGTCACGGCATTTCCGGAAAAGTGACCGATCAGACCGGAAACGGAATTGCCGGGGCATCGGTCGTCGTCAAGGGAACTACGACCGGAACCTCGACCGGCAGCGACGGCAGTTACTCGCTGAACGTAAAGGACGGAAATGTAACGCTCGTGTGTTCCTTTATCGGCATGAAGAGTGCCGAAGCCGCTGTAAATGGCCGGACAGAGGTGAACTTCGCACTTGAAGCCGATGCCATCGGCCTTGAGGAAGTGATTGCGATCGGTTACGGCACGATCCGCAAAGAGGAGATCACCAGTTCGATCACCCGAGTGTCATCCGATGAATTTTTACAGGGAAACGTCAGCAATCCGCTTCAACTGCTTCAGGGAAAAGTCGCCGGTCTGGGTATTTCCAAAACATCGGGCAATCCCAGCGGCGAGCTGAGCATCATGTTGCGCGGTATTTCGACGCTGGCAGCCTCTTCGGCTCCGCTCATCGTGATCGACGGGGTGGCCGGAGGGTCCCTCAACGCCATTTCACCAGAAGACATTGAATCCATCGATGTCTTGAAGGATGGTTCGGCCGCTGCCATCTACGGTACGCGCGGAACGAACGGCGTGATTATCATCAATACCAAACGGCCGCAGTCGGGACGAGTCGCGTTGGAATACAAAGGCTATGTCACCATCGACCAAATGCTCGACGAGACCTCCGACTATCCGGATGCCACGGAACTCCGCAGTCTGAAATCCCGGCTTGCGAAAGAGGATTCCCGCTTCGACCTGATCAACGATTTCAAGGGCGACACGGACTGGGTCCGGGAGATTACCCGCACGCCCGTCAGTCAGACGCACTATGTTTCGCTGCAAGGCGGAAATGCCCGGACGAATTACCTCGCTTCGGTAACCTACAACGACAAACAAGGTATCTACAAGGGCTCTTTCGACGAGTCGTTGACCGCCAAACTCAGCATCAACCACGCCATGTTCGACGACCGGTTCAAGATCGCCCTGAATGTCAGCAATAAAATCGTAACGCAGGGTATCGTTCCGAACGATCTCTATATGCAGGCGCTCAGCCGGAACCCGACCATCCCGGTCTACAACGCCGACGGCTCCTATTATGAAAACAGCAACGGTGCCAATCCGGTAGGCTTACTGAAAGAACAGAGCACCGAAAACAAGTACGACCAGCTGATGATGTCGGGACGGATTTCGGTCGAACCGGTCAAGGACCTGACGATCAGTGCAACGGGTATCTACATGGGCGACTTCAACGATTACGCTTACAGCACGACCCAAAAGCATTATTCATCGACGATGGGCAGCACGCAGGGACAGGCGCGACTCTCCGGGGACCACGGCGAGGACAAGACACTCGAATTACAGGCCGACTATTCGCGCAAATTCGGCCGCCATACGCTGCAGGCAACCGTCGGATACAGTTACAATGACTATATCCACCAATCTTCCGAAATGTATGCCTACGATTTCCCGATTGACGGATTCGGCGCATGGAATATCGGTTCGGCGAATTCAACGCTCGATGGCACCTCGAAGCTGACCAGCTATAAGTACCGGATCAAGCTGATCGGTTTCTACGGCCGAGTGAACTATAATTTCGACAATAAATACCTTTTTATGGCCAGCCTGCGCCATGAGGGAAGCGATAAGTTCGGAAAGAACAACCGTTGGGGTACTTTTCCGGCCGTAAGTGCCGGCTGGCGGATTACACAGGAAAAGTTCATGCGGGATGCATATTGGGTTTCCGATCTCAAATTACGGGTCGGATACGGCATAACCGGCACCGCTCCCTCATCGCCCTACCAATATGTCCCGCTATACAATTTCAGTACGGCATACATGGGGTATGACGGAGGTAAATGGGTGAATGGCATCGTCCCGACGAACAATGCCAACGACGATCTGAAATGGGAGCGCAAAAAGGAACTTAACGTCGGTCTGGATTTCGCTCTTTTCGACAGTCGATTCCGGGGCAGTATCGATTTTTATAACCGGCGCACCGATGACCTGCTCTACACCTACACGGTTCCGACACCGCCCAATATTACCAATTCGATTCTGGCCAACGTGGGTTCGATGCGCAACCAAGGTGTCGAGGTGATGCTTTCAGGCGACCTGATCTCCCGCAAAGACATGGCATTGACCCTCAGCGGAAACTTCTCCTACAACAAAAACAAACTGATTTCGCTCTCCAACGACAGGTATACAATGGAATATCTGACACTCGGCTCGACCGGAGAACCCATGCAAACTTACACGCACCGGCTCGAAGATGGCTGGGCAGTCGGCAACTTCTACGGATGGCGTGCCGATGGACTGAAAAACAGCACGACCTGGAATGTTGTCGGAGCCGAAAATTCGGACCCCAGTGAAGATAATAAGACTATTATCGGTAACGGGATGCCCAAAATGTTCGCCGCTTTGCAGGCCAGTTATCGCTGGAAGGGGCTTGACGTGTCGGTATCCTTTCGCGGAGCTTTCGGCTTCGATATTCTGAATGCCTACCGGATGAAGTATGAAACACTCGCTTGGCTGTCGAGTTTCAACGTGCCGAAATCGGCTTATCAGAAGATCGGCGAATATTACAATTTCGCGCCGTCGATCTATTCGGACCGTTATGTCGAGCCGGGCGATTACGTCAAACTCGACAATCTGACCATCGGTTACACATTCGATCTTTCACAGCGCAACAAGGTGATACGCAGTATCCGGGTCTTCTGTACGGGCATGAATCTGCTTACGATCAGCGGCTATTCTGGGCTGGACCCCGAAGTGGCGATCGTCGGCCTCACACCCGGCGTGGACCCGATCAACAAATACCCTAACCTGCGTTCGTACATCGTCGGTGCATCGTTCAACTTCTAATGATCAAAACCATGAAACGAAAAACAATACATCTGTTCGGCGCATGCACACTTCTGCTGGCTTCATGCACGAATCTCGATCCGGATATTTACAGCGATATGACAATCGACAAGATTCTGGCGGACAGTGAACAGAGTTCAGCCTACCTGCTGACACCCATGTACGGGCAGATGCGCTGGTTCAACGAGGACCGCAGCATCTGGGACCTGACCGAGCTCGGAACCGATGCATGGGTCATTCCGACCAATTCGGACGGAGGCTGGTATGACGGCGGTATCTGGCTGCGGCTAGACAATCACGAATGGAAATCGACCGACCCCCATTTCAGTACTTGTTGGAGCCACTTGTGGTATGGCATTACGACCTGCTGCAACCGGGTACTGCATCAGTTCGAAGAGGCCGGGCTGGAGCTCGACGAGCAAACGCTGGCGGAGGTTCGTGCCGTGCGTGCATTCTATTATTATTACCTGCTGTCTCTTTTCGGGAATGTGCCGATCATGGAGACCTACGACGTGCCGAAAGATTATATGCCGACGACGCGCGACCGGAAAGAGGTGTATGATTTCGTCGTGCGGGAACTGCGCGAGAGCATGGACAAACTGCCCGAAGAACAGCGGTACAGTCGTTTTAACAAGTGGGCAGCCAAGCATCTGCTGGCAAAGGTATATCTGAATGCCGAATCGTGGCTCGGCAGCGAATATGCCGCCAAGCGCGACAGTACGCTCATCCTTTGCAACGAGATAATCGGGTCTGCGAAATACCAGCTCGACGACAGCTTTTCCAATATTTTCAGTCTGCAAAGCGAAACGTCGCCCGAAATCATTTTTGCGGTGCCGTATGATGAAACGACGGGATCGCCGATTTTCCACTGCATCTATGCCAAAACCCAGCACTGGGCCTGCAAACCGATCTACAACGCGGGTTCGGGCGGTTACAATGGACTGCGTGCCGTGCCTTCGTACGTAAAAGAGACGTTCGATGCCACCGATCCCGATCATTACAATGACAAACGTTACAGGCAGAGTTACTGCATGGGGCAACAGTACGACTACCTCACCAAGCAGCCGCTCTATTTTACTGACGGTGTGACACCCTTCAATTATGTCAACGAAATCGCCTCGATCGACGCCGCCCGTGAATTCGACGGCTACCGCTTCGGAAAGTACGAGGTCAAAATCGGCCAGAAATGGGAGACCGATCAGGACTGGGTCGTGTTCCGCTTCGGGGAGACCCTGATGATGAAAGCCGAATGTCTGCTTCGTGACGGGGATGCACAGGGAGCCGCCGACATCGTGAACGAGGTGCGCAGACGCAGTTTCGATCCGTCTCTGCCCCGATCCGTGCGTGAGCTGACGGCCGAGCAGTTGTCCGCCTTGACAGTCGTTGACGGCGTATCCGTGCCTTACGGCGAATTCCTGAAAGAGCTCGGACGTGAGTTCACGGGCGAAGGAATGCGGCGCGAGCAGCTGATCCGGTGGAATCTCTATGTAAACGGAAGTTGGACATTCCACACGCCCAAGCAGAAGAAATATCTCGAATTGTATCCGATACCCTCTTCCGAACTGCTTTCCAACATTAACCTTCGTCAAAATGATGGATATTCTTATTAAAACAGACAGGCGGCCCGTATCCGGGATCAGAAGCATGTTGTTCCTGATTGCCGCCATATTTCTGCTGCCGGGTTGCTCGTCGGCATCCGATACGGAGATTCCCGATCCGGAACCGCCGGGACCGGAACCTCTCGAAACAGGGACGCTGCTGCCGGACAACATAACGCTCGTGGCGCGCGTCACCGGACGTTCGGAAAGCGGAGAAACGATTCCTAATCCCAACCGAACGGACGCCCGGTTCAATATCGGCCGTACCGATTACAGCAATATGTGGGATGCCGGCAACGGGACGGTCATGTGCGTATTCGGCGACAATTTCGACTACGGAGGCGGTAACTGGAAATCGAACGCCATCGCACTCTCTTCGGATCGTGACTTGACGGACGGGCTTTATTATTCGGGAATGCTGATGGACGGCAATGCCGTAAAGGAGATCGTCGTCTCGCGGGCCAAAACCGGGCAGTATCCCGATGGTTCGGAATACGAAGTGACCTGCATTCCTACGGGCGGCATTGCGGTCGGCACCCGTCAGTACCTGAACTACATGAGTGTCCATGACTGGACTCCTACGGGTGATAACGATTACTGGTCGGTGAATTACAGCGAAATCGTTTACTCGGATAATTATGGGACAGCATGGACCCGTTCGGGCGTCAAATGGAATGCCGACAGCAACTTCACGCAGGTCGCCTATCTGAAGGAAAACGGGTTGATATATATGTACGGCACACATTCGGGACGTTACGGCAACGTCTATCTGGCGCGTGTCAGCGAAACGAAGCTTCTCGACAAATCGGCCTACGAATACTGGACCGGCGGCGGCTGGGAGCGCAACGAACAGGCGGCGGAGCCAGTCGCACGGGGAACGGCGTCTGAAATGACCGTTGCATACAACAGCCGTTACAAACGGTATATGATGATGTATCTGTCAGTCAATCAGCGGGCCGTCGTTTACCGGGACGCTCCCTCTCCCGAAGGAGATTGGTCGGGCGAGAAGATCATCATGTATGAGGATGGCAATGCGCTTTATGCTCCCTATATTCACCCGTGGTTCAACGAAGACGACGAATTGTGGTTTGTCATCTCTCATGCCGTGCCTACATGGAACGTTTTCCTGATGCGTGCCGACCTCAACTGGGATCAGGCGGGGATCAATCTGCTTGCAGAAGGAGGTTTCGAGGAGCACCCGACTCAGGCGTTGAGCTACAAGACGATGTGGCATGTGAATGCGGTGGCCCTCACTTCGCGCGATGCGCACAGCGGCAAGATCGCCTGCCGTTTCTCGAATACGAATTCCGGCCAGTGGCAGGACGTATGCACTCAGACGGTATCCTTGCAGCAGAATGCCGATTACTCGATCGAGTGCTGGGTGAAATCCGAAGAGGCGCTTCCTGAGGGTGCCTATGTCGGAGTCCGATTGACCGACGGAACGATCCATGACATAACGGGCACCGCCCAAGCTGGCGAATGGACACGTTTCGGTTGTGAATTCAATGCCGGTCAGGCTGTAAGTGCCGACGTCTTTTTCGGGGTTTGGGGCGCTCCCGGAATGACGCTCACCGTGGACGATATTTGTCTGAAACCCGTAAAAACAGAATAACCTACAACTAAAAACAAAAACCATGAAAAACTGTTATTTCGCAATGTTACTTTTGCTGTCTGCCGCATTCGCTGCCGGATGTGCCGACGATAAAGAGGAGGGCGGCAACGACATCAAGCTTAATCCCGATCCGACGCAGCTTTCGAACATCACCCTGATGAAAGCCACGTTCGCGGCGGACGAATTCAATATGATTTCCGAGCCCGGTTTCGAGCTTTTCCCCGATGAAGCAATCGACTACCGTTCACTCTGGTATTTCGAAGGAGCGTACAAGGAGCCTTCGCTGGTGTCGAAACACACGCAGACACACGGCGGTCAGGTCGCTCTGAAGCTTGAAAACCCCAACGACGGCAGCTGGTGCGATGCCTGCTTGCAGTCGATCGCACTCAAAAAGGGCAAGGATTACACCTTCTCCTGCTTCGGACAGGCTTCGTGGGCCGGAATGAACGCCTTTACGGGTGTCCGGCTGGAAGGCGGCCCGATCTATGACGGACAGGCCGGCGATTGGAATCCCGACGTATGGACCGAATTCACCAAGGGGTTCAATTCCGGCGACTATACGCAGGGCAATGTCTTTTGCGGAGCATGGGGCTATCCCGGAGTATGGGTCGCACTGGACGATTTCAGACTCGTTCCGACCGGCACCACCCAGACCTCGACCAAATTGGGTGCCTGCCAGACGACGGGCACTGTCTCGAATGCCTCGTTTACGGATATTTCGTTTGCGGGTAAAGCCGTCATCTGGGCCGGACCGAACAATACGGTTTCCATGGCGCTGGCCGATGTTTCGGCCGGGGGCAAGCATTACGCAAACGCATTCGCATTGTCGAACGATATGAATCCCGATGATGGATTCTATATCGCACAGGTTTCGCCCGGCAACGACGGTATCGTTCCTATTCTCGAACCGTCGGGAGACGGTGAAACCGCCTGTGTTCCGACGGCCGGTGTGACCGTCAACGGCAAACAGTATATCCATTATTATTCGTTCAAGTCGCTCGATCCCGAAGACAGCGACGCATGGACGGCAAACTTTTCCGGGTTGTTGTCATCGGCAGACGGCGGTAAAAGCTGGACCCGTGAGATCCGCGGCCGTTGGAGCGGAGCCGGGCATTTTGTGCAGGCGGCATTCTATTTGAGCGACAAGTATCTTTACATGTTCGGTTCGGATGCAGGCCGTTCCACGCCCAAGATATACGTCGCGCGCATCAAAAGCGACGATGATATTGCAACAGCGGCCAACTGGACCTATTGGGACGGCACCGACTGGGTGGCGGGAGATCCCGAATCGGCGGCGGCGATCACCTATGGCAACGCTTCCGAAATGTGTGTAGCCTATAATGCGGCTCACAAACGCTATATTATGATTTACCGTTCGGGAACGACGGGCGGTCTGGTCTACCGCGATGCCGGTTCTCCCGAAGGTGACTGGTCGGGTGAAAAACTGCTGGCGCTCGACAATGCCAATCAGGGCGGCTGGTTCTCACCGTCCGTTTATCCCTACTCGTCGGGCGACAATATGTATTTTATCGTTTCGCAACTGTAACTCCCTCTGACATCCGACGGAACCTGACCGTGTCATGCACGGCCGGGTATCCGTTTTTAAGATCCGACTTTATGCACAAGATCATTTTACCGCTGATAAGTTGTATTCTGTTCGCCTGCTCGCCGCACGGCGGGGAAAACCTGCTCGCCGACGGCGGATTCGAAGAGTCTGCGAAGATGTGGGACATCGGTAAGTCCGAATTGACATCCGAGGCACATGCGGGAGAGTTTGCCTGCGCCCTGTATGTCGAAACACCCCGTTATATACCCGTCTGGTCCGACATCTGCATACAGAAAATAATAGTGATGCCCGGAAAGGAATACAGGCTTTCCGCATTCGCCCGCATGTCCCTGCCCCCGTTGACAAACGGCGTGTATATCGGTGTACGCCGGCCCGACGGCAGTGTTTTGAAAGACAGGCTGTTCCTGCTGTCCAGCAGAGATTGGACCCGAATGGCGCTGGATTTCGATTCCGGCGAAGAGCAGGAACTCACTGTTTTCTGCGGTGTCTGGACAGACCGGAATTCAACCTATTTCGTCGATGATTTTAGCCTGAATATGATAAAATAATTATAAATTCGCGTATTATGCCGCATTGCACAATCCGTCTGTTTTTACTGCTTGCCATATGTATGATGACGAACGGCTGCCGTCGTGAATCGATCTCGGAGCCCAAGCGTCATTATGTGATCGGATTCTCCCAATGTACCAACGACCTATGGCGTCAGATCATGATGATTCAGATGCAAGCCGAAGCGGCCAAATATCCGGAATTGAGCATTGTGGTCAGCAATGCGCATAACAATACGCAGTTGCAGATCGATCAGATCCGGGAATTCATCGAGGCAAAGGTCGACCTGCTCATCATCTCGCCGAACGAATCGGAGCCGGTGACACCGATCGCCGTCGAAGCTTTCGACATGGGAATTCCGACAATCATTTGGGATCGCAAAATACATTCGGACCATTACACGACCTGCATCAGTGCGGATAATTACGATATTGGCCGTGATGTGGGACGCTACATCAACACCATATTATCCGAAGGGTCTACGGTTCTCGAAATTACCGGATTGATGAGCTCTTCACCCGCTGTGGAACGGCATAAGGGATTCCTTGCCGAAGCGAGTGAAAGTTATTCGGTGCATACCATTCCCGGCGACTGGAAACCCGATGTGGCAAAAGAGCGCGTGGCGGCGATCGGCCACTATGACGATATCGATCTGGTTTTTGCGCACAACGACGATATGGCACTAGCTGCCTACAATGTGATCAATGCAGCCGATTCACTCTGTGCGCAGCGGATAAAATTTATCGGAATAGATGCGCTCGTCGGAGTAGATGCGGTTCTCGACGGCAGACTGCAAGCCTCATTCCTCTATCCCACGGGAGGAGACAAGGTCATGGCGATCGCCAGACGTATCCTTCTTGGTAAACGGGTAGAGAAGAGCTACCAACTGCAATCGGCACTCGTCGATTCTCACAATGCCTACACACTCAAGGCGCAGCAGGAACAGATAGTCAGTTATCAGGAACAGATCAACAAACAGAAAACGGTTCTTGAACAATATGACCGGAGCGTTGACAATCTGAAATATTCATTGTGGGCCGTCATAATTATCGCCCTTGTTGCGGGAGGAATGGGTATTTATGCCATCCGATTGAATCTGCGTCTCCGGCGCCGCAACGAAATCCTGACCGCAAAAAATGCTGAAATCGAAATTGCAACCCGTGAGTTGATGGATAAGCATGCCCAGATAGAGAATGTAACGGCTCACAAATTACAGTTTTTTACAAATATAACCCATGAAATCCGCACTCCGCTGACGCTGATCCTCAATCCACTCGACAGCATTGTCAAGCGGGAAAAGGACCCCGAAATTCAACGTAATATCTGGACGATTCAGCGTAACGCGCGCCATCTGCTGAATGTCGTGAATCAGATTCTCGATTTCCGGAAGATCGAAAATAATAAAATGATGCTTACGCTGAAACAGGTGGATATCGTGCAGTTTACACAAGAGATACTTAGTTATTTCGAGACTTATGCCGAAACGGAAAAGATCGTCTATAAATTTCGTACGGACACGTCGCATCAGCAGTTGTGGATTGATACCGATAAAATCGAACAGGTGTTGCTCAACCTGCTTTCAAATGCTTTCAAATATTCGCCCAAATACGGTACGATTTTGGTGTCGGTGACAGATAACGGTCCGAGCGTGCTGATCGAAGTCGAGGATAACGGGAAGGGTATAGATAAAGAGAGTCTTCCTCGTATTTTCGACCGTTTTTATGCGCTCAAGAATACGTCGAATTACAGTACGGGGATCGGATTGCACCTGACACGGGAATATGTCGAACTGCATCATGGATACATAACGGCGGATAGTCTTCCGGGGGCTTATACCGTTTTCCGGGTCGAACTGTTCAAGGGAAAATCGCATTTCGGAGAAAATGTCACTTTTGACGAAACTCTTCCGACGAATTATCTTGCGGACGAGGTGATCGACGACAATAAGGTCAATGAGTTATTGTCCAAGAAATATAACGAAACAATCGTCATTGCCGAGGATGATTCTGAGATACTCGCCTATCTTAAAGATGAACTTTCAACGAACTTCCGCGTTATTGCCGTCAATAACGGTTACGATGCCGTTAAAGCCGTGATGGATGATGAAGTGTCGCTTATCCTGAGCGACGTGCTGATGCCTGCGCTCAACGGATTCCAGTTGTGCAGCAACATAAAATCTAACATAGCGACCTGTCATATTCCGATCGTGCTGCTTACGGCTCTTTCGGATGACAACCAACGGATTTACGGAATTGCAGAAGGTGCTGACGAATATATTCACAAGCCGTTCAATATGCAGTATGTCCGTCTGAAAATTATCCGGATCATCGAAGAGCGTAGGCGCCTTGCCAGTACATTCGCCCAAAAATTCGGTCGTCTGACAAGGTACGAAGCCGCCAATCTTCCTTGTGTGGACGATGTGTTCCGGGATAAACTCTTCAATCTGATCGAGGCGCAGCATAGCGACAGCAATTTCAAAATCGAACTGATGAGCGATATGTTAGGAATGTCGAGAATATTGCTTTATCGGAAAATCACAAGTATTTTCGGAATGTCCCCATCTGATTTATTGCGTAATTTTCGGTTGCAGAAAGCTGTTCAACTGTTAACAGATCAACGGCGCAATGTAAGCGAAGTCGCCTATATAGTAGGATTTTCTTCACCCGCTTATTTTGCAAAATGCTTCAAAAGCGTATACAATATGACACCGACGGAATATATGTATCGAACGCGAGAATAGATTATGTTTTAGAAACCTATTTGAATCAACTGTGACTTGGACTATGAAATCCTTGAATTAGAACTCATATCTGGATATTCAAAATATCGATTGTTAGATAGAAATATGAATGCGACTTGTTGTGTTGTATAACCAAGTTGGGAAGATAACGTTTTCGACATAGTTATTGGTAAATCAATTCGGGTATTTTGCAATAGGACTTGGAGGAATAGTACCTATTTGGATTTTTCTGTATGTTTTCGTATCTTTGTTGTGGTTATTTGATACAAGGAAATTCAGTGCAATCAACTGAAAAGAAACCGTTGCCTTTTCGTTACCTACTCTCCTATATAAAAATGTAACGACCTGATGAATCAAGTCGTTACATCATTATAATCCCATACTGGCATGGACGGGCAGTTCGATGGTGGCCTTGACGGGGAATGTCATGGCACGGGCTGCGGGGCGGAGCATCAGGTTGATGCGCCCGCCGATTTTCGATACGTTGAATTCGGTGGTGGCCCCCGTGAGCTGCGCCGTTTCCGACTGGAATTTGATTTTCGAGACATCGGGCGTCAGGCGCTCGACCTGATCCTCGGTCAGCGAACTCGTGTTGTCGGTCTGGGCCACGATTTCCGAACGGAAGGTCCAGCTCTTCGTGAGGCCGCTGGCGGCTTCGACGGTGTATTTCATCGAGCTCTCCTTCTCCTCGAAGGTGAGCGTCTCCGCAGGGGCGTCGGTTCCGTCGGCCCAGTCGGCGCCGTCGGCCAGCGTGAACTCCGGTACGAACGTCAGCGGATAGGCGGCGGTCCCCAACGCCTGGAAGATGATTTTGGAGTTGATCCGGTCGATGCGGGCATACGGCGCGGCCAGCATATCCGATCCCTCTCCGGCCGTGACGCCGACCCGGGCGATCTCGGCCGATTCGTTCGACTGGGCGTCGACGATCTGCAGTTTCCAGCGCGTGGTGGCGCCGCTGGCCGCTATGGTGTAGAGTTCACGAACGTGGTTCTGATTGTCGAAGGTGAATTCCCCCCCCCGTCGAATCCGAGTATCTGCTTACACCCCGCTTCGGTTTTGACATCCACCGTAATGGTGATGGGGAAGAGGTATTTGCCGTAAACGAGCGGCAGTTCGATGACTTCACCTTTGATGACGGGCTGGTCGAAGATTACGCGGTCGGGATCGGCCGTGAGGATGGTGAATTTCTCCACCCGGGCCGAATCGCTCAGTTGTGCTACCTTTTCACACGATGCGAGCCAAGCGCTCGCGACAATCACCAGGCACAGGCTGCGAAGTAATCGGGAAGTCATAAATGTCATATTCAAAATAGTTTCTGTTATGGGGCCCGCGGCGGGTATTCGGATTGTTCACGGGCAGTTACACAATCGGCAAAATCGGTCAAAGGTACCGACTGTCCCTTGTAAAAACAACCTCGCAGGCCCGAATTTCAACGAACCGGGGATTTGTCATCACGAACGTGGACATCTTTCCCGAATAGAGTCGGGCCGTTTTTGCGACTGGGATGTTTGTTTCGACGGGCCGGTAAAAAAATACCCGCCGGACGGCGGGTATTTATTATTAATGC
>ERZ773175.1050-NODE-1050-length-16221-cov-4.454472_pt1 | contig 16221 bp, 24 predicted proteins | sample MGYA00581004_ERZ773175 | MGnify/ENA primary metagenome ERZ773175 (study PRJEB29015, sample SAMEA2737834) | human gut metagenome | biome: human gut; feature: human-associated habitat; material: faeces | place: China | collected 2012 ...
GGGTGTATAATAAATCCATCAGCTAGGGAAGCTGCCCAACCCCGAGTCAAAGGAGACAATAATGAACACTGTCCAACTTCGCAACATGAGCGCAGAAGTCAACCACAATCACATCATCGAACTTGAAGATCTCACCGGTAACCGTTTCACAGTCACCGACGCTTTCACCCTCACTAGCTACGTTTCACTTGTTGCAGTCTACGGTTACGACGCTCGCAGCGAAAAATATCGCGTGTTCCTCCTCCCTCGCTACGATTACAGCGTTACCACATGGAAGCACCTTCACGCGTTCATTCAGGACTATTGTGCTTGTGGCATGGATGTTAATGCAAACATCATGCGCAAGCGTGCAAGTCTTGGATGTTCGTATGAAGAGTACGAATATGAGTTCGTGAACGGCATCGTATACGGTGGTCGTACCTACGACTACTAAGGGGCCTACCATGATCATCCCAGCCGAGAACATCGAAAAGGCCTATGACAGCGTAGCCGAGGAATGGATGGCCCTTAAAGCAATGCAACGCATGCATTGCAACGAAACAGATATACGCATCCAACGCGCCCGTGCGGTTTCGTCCATCATGACCCTTGAACTCGTCACCGGTCACGAGTTATACTACCACTCGGGCGAGCAGAAAATCAAGCATGTAACCGTCAATCTCGGGCAAAAAAAGGATATTCAGCATGACCTACGGTAAACTGAGTTTCTATGAAAAAGTGGCAGATCTGTTGAGTTCGTACACAGGCGTTCGTGTGATTTTCGATGCCGAGAACTACGATTATTGTGTAACAGACGGAGAGATTATCGTCAAGATCGCATCCGTAAGAGACGATCTAAGCCAGACGCTCATGGATATAAATCTGTACGCATGCGGTTTCAAGGACGAATCATGACCTACGGCGATCTATCCAACCTGGCACGGTTCAACCACAACGTACGATTAGGGAAGGTGTCTCACTATGCCCGAGGAATGGCCGATCTGGCGAAAAGCTCTAACGTGGCTTCTGATTATCCTGCTCCCGTTCATTGGCAGCCTGGACAAGTTCTAGAACAGCAGAAGCTACAGCAGGAAATGGCTCAAAAGCTGCAAAAGCTCGATGAAGCATGGCAGCGTCAAATCGAGCAGGAGATAATCAAAGAGATAAGGAGCAAGATCATGGAAACGCTGGGATGGTTCCGCTACACGCGAAACGGCAACACGGTGACGATCACTACGCGCGACGGCCAGACCGCCGAAATGCCGATCAGCGAGCTGGTGAAGTTCTATGAATAGCATGATGTTCTTAATTTCTCATAGTAAGTTAGATGTTAAGAAAGCTTTTATCAACGGTGCTGAACTGTACCACATGAGGAACTATAAGAAATTGAACGGCGATCTGCCGAATCCAAATAAGGTTCCCGCCCACCTGGGCATTTACGAAACAGCAGGCTACATCACCGCAAGAGAAGGATAAAGCATGACGGACAAGAAACTGTACCCCGATGGAAAAGAATACCATTTCAACAACCTATACCCAGCGCATCAGGCACGGCTGGTCAAGTTCCTAAACGCCCTTGATGCCCTGTGCGACGAGCACGGGTTCGATATAGGAGGGTGCGGATGCTGCGGTTCTCCATGGGTGGAAGATCGCAGAAACGAGATTCCATGCATGGATTACCTTATCCACCAAGAGGAAGGATACACAGTAGCCTGATATGAATTATGTATTTTCGATGAATCTACATCCACCTTAACACCTTTCCCGCTTCCACATGTTATACTTTCCTCAGGTACCCAATCGAAAGGAGCCACACATGGCAAAGCACATCAAGCGAACGTTCGAGGTCTACCAGATCAAGGCGTTCAACATCACGATCGACGAGAACGACGTCCCCATGAAGGAAGACCTGTGCGAACTGGAAGTGTTCGACTTCTCCATGGACGATACCAAGGCCCGTGCCGAGGTTCGCGAAGCACTGGGAGTCCCGCGCCTGGCGGCAACCGTCATCGTCAAGTGGGAGAAGCTGCGCGAGGTCTCCCTGTCCATGACCGTCGCCAAGTTCATCGAACAGGCCGAGGTTGTGCAGAAGATCGAGCAGCCCGCCCTTGACGAGACCGTTTCCGAGTAAAGGAGAATCACATGTCCGAAGAACTGATCGCAACCCCGGCCAACGAAGCGATGATCAAGGCCGGCGTCATCCAGCCCGGTCAGATCATGGCGTCTTTCGACGTGACCACCGATGACGGCCAGATCGCCCTGTGGAACGCCACCAGCGCGGCCGATGACAAGATCGACAACCACATCGAGGAGACCCTTGAAATCTGCGACTACGTCGTGGAAGCCATCGAGGTGCTGAACGAGCAGACGGGCGAGGTGGAGTGCCGACCGCACGTCACCATCATCCTCACCGACGGAACCTCCCTCGACGGCCAGTCCAAGACCCTCCCCGCCGACCTCGCGAACCTCTTCAAGTTCCGCAACGTCTCCGAAGACAACCCGGCCCTCGTGAAGATCGTCAAGAAGAAGGCCAAGCTCGGTTCCATGTTCAAGATCAAGCTAGTCAAAGAGTAATCGCGTCCCGCCCAGGGGAGGGCTTCGGCCCTCCCTTTTCTTTAAGGAGGTATCAATGGGCTACATCAAACCGCGCTTGACCGATGCAGACCTAGACCTGATGTGGAAGTTCTTGGACATGAGCCGCGGGCGCGTCATGACCAAAGAGGAATGGTACGATGACGTCATCCCCCAGGGCGTGTCCGTGTTCATGAAGCATCCTCGCAAGTACGAGTACATGTTCACCAAGGACGAGAAGTACACGGGGCACGTCGATTACCGCGAGGAGGGCCACTTGAAGGTTCTCCAAGCGTTCAACGCCTACATCCCCGCAGACTACCGCGGCGTGTGCCTTTACATCAACGAGGACGCCGTCAAGGCCGTCAGCCGCCACAAGAGGAGCACTGGTTGCCATGCCTAGCCGAAACGGGATATTCTACCAGTTGGATGAATCGCCGTGGGTAGCTCGCGAGCAGGGCATGAGGTTCTACTTCTCATCGTCCACGCATTATAACCGTTTCATACGCGAGGTTGACAAGAGGATGCGGAACATGACGGCCACCATGGGCGAGCGAATCGGATGCCCCGTGAACATGCGACCTGCGGCGTGCATCCAGCTTTACCGTCAGGTGGAGACGCGAGGCTTCCTGGTCAAATACATGTATAACGGCGAAGAGGTGACGGCTACATGCCTAGAACAGCTAGAATTAGGTGGACTCCTTCCCAGACCGCTAGGCTTCAAAAAGCGGTCAGAAGCTACAATGCTGCCCTAGGCTGGGCCAAGAAAAAGCACCCCACCGGTGCCGAGTACATGCCCGACCCCACCTCCTACAAAGAGCTTCGGGAGACCATCCAGACGGCGCGCGAGCTGAACAACGTAGTGAACTCCCTGCAACGCGGCTCCCATGCTTCGGCGTTCGCGCTCACCCAGAACCGGGCGGGCGTCATCGTGACCAAGTGGGAGTACCGCGAAGCCCAGATCGCGTTCGGCGTCCAGGAGCAGCGCAAGGCGCGCGAGCGTCGCAAGGCGGGCATCCAGACGGACGCGGGCATCCTCACGGGCAACATGGGCCGCATGCAGGAGTACAACCTCCTTCCAGCCAAGAAGGGCGTGGCCGATATGACCCAGATACAGATGGAAAGGCTGCTGGCGCGTTACCGCGAACAATCGCGCATCAACGACTTCGACCGAGCCGTCAGCATGTACGACAACTACGTGAGCGCCATGGAGAAGGTCGGCTTCTTCTCGTACTTCCCCAGGGCTGCGAGAAGGGTGCAGGAGATCATCTTCGACTTGTCCCAGAACGACCCGGCGTTCCTCAAATGGGCCTACGATACCTACGACGAGCGTCTACGCATCGAGTGGGTGTACGACGAACAGGCTTTCATGACTCTGCGCATGGGTACCATCTTGGAAGGATGGGAGGAGATATATGCTGATTGGCAAGCTCGCAAGACTTCTTGATAAATGGAGGTGGAATCGGATGGGCAAGTACACTGCCGACTTCGAGACCACTACCGACTTCGATGATTGCCGGGTATGGGCGTACGCCTGGTGCAACATCGAGAACACCGACGATTGGAACCACGGCAACAGCCTGGACGGCTTCATGTCCTGGTTGGAGCACGTGGAAGATTCCCGCGTTTACTTCCACAACTTGAAGTTCGACGCGGAGTTCATATACAATTGGCTGTACGACCACGGTTGGGAGTGGACAGACGATATTAAAACGTCCAAGCCCTACACCTTCTCCACGCTGATCAGCGATCAGGGCCAGCACTACTCGTGCAAGCTCAAGTTCTCCAAGCTGCACACGGTCGAATTGCTGGACAGTTTGAAGGTCATCCCGCTGCCCATCGCCAAGATTCCCAAGGCGTTCGGCTTCGAGAAGGAGGATTCCAAACTCGAACTGGACTACGAAGCGTACCGCGAGCCTGGCCACGAGCTGACCGACGATGAGATCGCCTACATCAGGGAGGACGTGGTGATCGCCGCGCGCGCGTTGAAGATTCTCTTCGATGAGGGCGACACCAAGATCACCGCAGGGTCGAACGCGCTGGCCAACTACAAGCGCAGCATAGGCGGCGAGAAGAAGTTCCGCAAGATGTTCCCCGTCCCGGACTACGACGAGGAGGTCAGGAAATCGTACAAAGGCGGCTTCACCTACGCCAACCCGCTCTTCTGCGGCTACGACGTGGGCGAGGGAATCAGCTTCGACGTGAACAGCCTGTACCCCTCCGTCATGCGATACTCGCTTCTGCCCTACGGCGACCCCAAGCGTTTCACGGGGGAGTACGTCCCGGACAAGGTATACCCGCTCTACGTCCAGGCGGTGAAGATAGATTGCACGCTCAAGCCCGACCACGTCCCCTGCATCCAGGTGAAGGAGTCGATGTACTCCGACCGCTTTTCGTCCACCGAGTACATCGAGGACACGCAGGGCCCCATAGTCCGCTACGTCACCAACGTTGACTTGGCCCTGATCTTCGATCAGTACGACGTGCACGATATAGAATACTATGAGGGCTGGAAGTTCAAGGCTTCCAACCATCTGTTCGACGGTTTCATAGACGAGTGCAACGAGACCAAGGTGAAAGCCGCAGAGGAGGGCAACGAGGGGATGCGCTTCCTCTCGAAGCTCCGCATGAACTCGTCCTACGGCAAGTTCGGCACCAACCCGGAATGCCGCTCGATGAAGCCCGTGAAGCGCGACGGCAGGATATGGTACGAGAAGCTGGAACCCGAGTACCGAGACCCCATCTACATACCGGCGGCGTCGTTCATCACCGCCTATGCACGGGACAAGACGATCAGGTCGGCCCAGTCGGTGTTCGACCGCTTCGTCTACGCCGACACCGATTCGCTGTACCTGATCGGAACCGACGTTCCCGAACAGCTCGACGTAGACCCCTACAGGCTGGGAGCCTGGAAGCTGGAGCACCGCTTCCAGCATTTCAAGGCCCACCGAGCCAAAACGTACGTGTTCATAGAGGACGGCGAGCTTACCGTCCATTGCGCGGGGCTTCCCGAGCGTTGCCATTCCTACGTTCCCAAGGAAGGAGAGGAGGTACCGGAGGATTGCTACACGGAGGTGACGTTCGATAATTTTGAGGTGGGAGCAAAATATTACGGAAAGCTGTTCAATTCCCACGTAGACGGTGGTATAGTGTTGTACAATAAATGGTTTACTATCAGATAGGAGGAAACATGAGCGAGTACCGCGACGAGTTGCAGAACATGGCGCAGCTGGAAGACGCCGGGGAACGCCTGGCATCGGCTGCGCGCCTGGACGCTCTGTTCGACGCCCAACCCGACTTGTCCGAGGACTTGACGGCGGCGCAGGAGGAGCGCGACCGTTTGAAGACGGAGCGCGACGCCCTGGCCATCGAGCGAGACGAGTTCCGGGACAAGTACGTGTCCATGTACTTCACCTCGCCCGAGGAGATCAAGCGCGCCCAAGCCGACGATATTCGGCGAGACGCGCGCCCCGAGGGCATCGAGACCCTGTTCAAGTTCCGTCAAGGCTACTAAGGAAGGAAACCGAAACATGCCTACGAAACCCACCCCCGCAGAACTGGAAGCAGCCAAATCCAAGTCAGCCGTCAAGGACGGCAAGCAGCTTGTTGAAACCGTGGCCGGTCTGGACGATCCGTCCGGTGCCGAGTTCTACCGCGACCTCAAGAGCGCTAACCTGCTGTCCGAGGAGACGGACGCCGCCGGGAACGTGACCTCGTTCTCCGTCGCCGACAACTCGCGCGCCATCGGCGACCTGGTCATGAGCTACGACGTCCATCACAACCCGTTCCTCAACGCCCTCATCAACCGCATCGCGTTCGTGTACGTGAAGGACATCGCCTACGATTCGCACCTGCTGTCGCTCAAGAAGGGCTACATCGAGACGGGCGAAATCGTGGAGGACGTGTACGTCCAGATCGCGAAGCCCTTCAAGTACAACCCGGCCAACTCCGAGCGCACGATCTACAAGCGCGAGATTCCGGACGTCAAGGCCGCGTTCCACGCGATGAACTTCCAGATCTACTACAAGCAGACCATTTCCAACGACCAGCTCAAGACGGCGTTCATTTCCTGGCAGGGCGTGAGCGACCTGGTGAGCCGCATCATCGACAGCATGGTCAAGGCCTTGCAGATCGACGAAGACCAGATGATCAAGTACACGCTCGCCACCGCGATCATCAACGGCTACATGTACCCCATGCAGATCAACGCCATGGACACGAAGGAGCACATCGACGCCAACCTGGTGGAGCTTCGCACCCTGGCGGGAGACCTCACATGGGCTTCCAACCAGTACAACATGGCGGGCGTCACGCAGACGGCCCCGTTGGAGCAGCAGCGTCTCATCCTCACCAACCGCGCCCGCGCGAACTTCGACGTGCACTCCCTGGCCGCAGCGTTCAACCTGAGCCTGGCCGAGTACCAGCAGCAGGAAATCACGGTCGACAGCTTCGCGAACTTCGACTGGGAGCGCATGGAAGCCATGTTCACCACGGTAGACCTCGACACCGGGGCCAAGACCGTCGACCCGGCGTTCCACAAGTTCACGGAAGCGGAGCTTGCCATCCTCCAGCAGGTAATCGGCACGCTGATCGACATTGACGCCACGATGATCTTCGACAACCTGAACAACATGACCCAGAACTACAACGGCGAGGGCCTGTACTGGAACTACTGGCTCCACGCGTGGAAAACGTTCTCCATCAGCCCGTTCCACACGATGATCGCCCTGTACCCCGGCGCGTCGGCCATCACGTCGGTCACGCTCAGCCCCACGACGGCCACCGTGTCCAAGGGCCAGCAAGCCGTGTTCACGGCCACGGTCGCTGGTAGCGGCATCGTCAACAAGACGGTGACCTGGACGGTGACGGGAACGACCCCGCTCGCTTCCGGAACCCACATCGACGGCGGCACGCTCTACGTGGCGACCGACGAGACGAACCCGGAGCTGACCGTGACAGCCACGTCCACGATGGACGCGACCAAGAGCGGCACGGCCACGGTGACCGTCGCAGCATAGGCATAGACCGGACGGGAGGGCTTCGGCCCTCCCTTCAGATAAGGAGGTGAAGATGAGCATCCCTTCATCGAGCGTCAGATTGGGCAACGTCCCGTTCGACCGCTCCTACATGCACACGATGACGTTCTCCAGCAGATCGGCCCAGGCGTCGTACTTCGCGGGCCAGTGCCCCAAGCTGATGCCAGATGCCGTCTACATCCGTCCCGACGAGGGGAAGGTGGCCTTCTCCTCGAACGCCAACGAGCTGTACGGATACAACTACATGATGTTCACCAACCCGACGAACACGAAGTGGTGGTACGCTTTCATAACCGACGTCGTGTACGTCAACGACGATCTGTGCCACGTGATGTTCGAGATCGACGTCATGCAGACGTGGTACTTCGATTACACGCTGTCGCAGTGCTACGTGGAGCGCGAGCACGTTAACGACGATACCGTGGGTGCCAACCTGCTGGACGAGCCGGTTAGCACGGGCGAGCTGAAATACGCCGCGCAGGACGTTTTCAGCAACATCGACCATCCGTCCACGGGCCTGACCGAGCTGGTTCCCGTGGTGTTCACCGCCGAGGAGCCGTACGACAACGGCCTGGGCGGCTACTCCAAGCGCACTTCCATAGGCGGCTGGAACAACGCCGTTTACTCGGGCTGCGGCATGTACGTGTTCAAGAGCGGCGTTCTGGACGAGGTCAACTCGTTCCTCAACATGCTCAACATGAGCGGCGGCGGCAGCGCGGTGTCGGCTATCGTGCTTTTCCCGAAGAGCCTTATACCCGACAACTGGCCCAGCGGCTCCAACGTGTTCAAATCGTTCATGCAAGCACAGACCAAGCAAGTGGAGTGGAACCCGAACGTGGGTGCCCGGAACGGCCTTGACGGCTACATCCCGAGAAACGCCAAGCTCTACACGTACCCGTTCAACTTCCTGCGTGTAACAAACTTCCGGGGAGCCTACCACGATTACCGCTTCGAGTTCTTCCAGGACACGACCCAGCCGGTGTTCAACGTGCGCGGAACCCCCGACCCGGCGGCTGACATAATGTGCCAGCCCAAAGGCTACAACGGCGTGGACACGAACGTGGAGGAGCAGCTTACGCTGGGAGGTTTGGTTCAGGCTTCGTGGACGTACAACAGCTATCAGAACTGGCTGGCCCAGAACGCGGGCAACAACCTGCTGAACCTGGTGAGCGGAGCGGCCATGCTCATCCCTGCTGCCCGCGGTATAGGCTGGGGCGTGGCGAACGCGTCCAAGCTCCAGACGGCGCGGCACTCAGCCGAGACGGTCACTCGAATGTCGGCTATGGAGCCGACGGGGGCGGAAGCGGCTTCGGCTGCGCTCGGGTTCTCGAACCTCGCCAACCTGGGTGCCAACGTGTTCGACGCTTCGCAGCAGCCCAGCAAGGCGGTGGGCACCGTGAGCAACGCGACGGTGGCCGGTATCGGATACGGCACGTTCGGGGCCTACCGCATGTGCGTGCGCCGACAGTTCGCCGCCCTGATCGACCGGTTCTTCGACATGTACGGCTACACCGTGCAGGACGTGAAGTCTCCCAACCGAACGGGCAGGGCATGTTGGAACTACGTGAAGACGCGCAACGCCACGATGCACGGGAACGTCCCCTCAGCCGACATGGCCCTGATCAACTCGATCTACGACAACGGCATCACGTTCTGGCACGACTCGGACATAGGAAACTACGACAGGGCCAACGCGCCCGTATAGAAAGGAGGGAAGCATGAGCCTGGACGGAATGAACCCCATGGGCATGATGGGGTCGCAGTTCGGAAACCCCGTTCCTCCCGACATGATGTTCGGCAAGGCCGGAAAGGCCTACGAGAAGCTGAACGAACCCTGGATGAACGACATTACCTACTACAACTACCTGTACCGCCTGATGGACTTGTACATGAGCGTGTTCGAGTGGAAGAACCTGCCCGAGGGATGCGACGCTCGAATGCTGGAATGGTGGATAATGTTCAACGGCTACGTGGGCTTCGTCTACGACGAGACGCTGGCGAAGGCCGCGCCCGAGAACGCGCCCGAGGGCTATGCGATCATGCAGCTGCTTTTGCAGGGTCAGATGAACATGTACCAGCTTCCCAAGAACCGTTCGGCCTACAGCGTGGACAGCGCCATCGCCATGGTGCAAGGGCTGGACGCTTCAAACAGCGTGATCATCTTCAACTCGCAGATCAGAATCTCGCCCTTCCCGACGCTGTGCATGTTCGCGTCGAGGATGGCGAACATCGAGCGCAGCATCGACGTGAACGTGTCCCAGCAGAAGACGCCGTGCGTGATCAAGTGCAACGAGAAGCAGAAGCTGTCGTTGGAGAACTTCATGAACCAGGTGGCGGGAAACCAGTTCTATATCTGGGCCGACAACAAGCTCGACCTGACCACGGTGGAAACGCTCAACACGACCGCGCCGTTCGTCAGCCAGGAGCTCAACGTGCTGCTGCACCAGAAGTGGAACGAGGCCCTGACGTACCTGGGAATCGAGAACACGAACACCGACAAGAAGGAACGGCAGATCACCGACGAGGTTCTGAGCAACATGGGCGACGTGGAAGCGCACCGCTTCACCCGCCTGAACCCGCGCAAGAAAGCGTGCGAGGAGATAAACGCGCTGCTCGACGCCAACGGCTACCAGGGCGCGCCGGTCGAAGTGGACTTCCGAAGCGGCGTGTACATCCGCACCGACAAGGAGGGGACGATTCCCACAGGCGGCATGGCCGACGATGCGTCCGGCGACGATAACACGGGCTACGATGCGGGCAGCGAGCCGAACGGCCTTCTGGCGCGGCTCCGACAGCTCATCCTGGGGAAGTGACGCCATGAGCAAGTACACCATGCAGCTTCGGTGGATAGTGGAGCAGGAGCTTGCGAACGCAGGCGCGGTCAACGAAATGGCGAACTGGCCGCTGGCCTATGCGAAGCTGGGGTTGGCCGCTACGGGGAACTGCTTCGGGCTGTCGCCCTACCCCGTGCAGACGGAAGCGATGCGCAACCGCATCAACGGCAAGATAATCCAGCACTACTACCTGAAAGAGATAGGAACCGAGACGGTGGGGCAGTTCGGGTGGCGCATGAACGAAGCCATGAACCTGATCATGCCGTACTACAACAACCTGTACCAGTTGAAGGTGCTCGATGCGGCCCATCTGATCGGAGCGGACTGGACGGACACGATCAAGGTGTTGGAGGGCATAACCGGGGAATCGACCGGGAACGGCACCTCGACCGTGCATTCGGAGACGGGTGACGATTTCACGGGACGCTCGCTCGATACGCCCCAGGCCAGAATCGAGAACCTGGACGATGGCTGGCTCACGCGAGCGGAGAAGACGAATAGCTCGGGAACCGGGGACAGCGACACGACGTCCACGTCCAAGGCGACCTCGAACTCCGACCGCAACCGCACCGACGAGCACACGGCCACGACCCGAGCTTGCAAAAACAGCTCTTGACAATCGGTCGCGAATTGCTTAACATTGACCGCATGATAGTTGAGGACGATGAAATCAACTCGTGCTTCATGCTCGTTTGGTAAAGGAGAAGATATGGCAGACCTTATCCCGGTACCGCCTAACCCGAACTACCCGGCATACGCGAAACGTATGATAGTGTGCTTCAACAAGACGCTGCCAGCCGTGCTGGACAACAACCTGACGTTCATCGAGCGAGCAAACAAGGTGGAGTACCTGCTTAACGTGCTCACCGACACCATGAACCAGCTGAACGGCGACTACAAGGCGTTGTACGAGTACGTGGAAAAGCTCTACGAGATTCTGCAACAGTTCATGGACAGCGGCTTCGACGATTACTACAAGGAACAGGTCATCGCCTGGATCGACCAGCACATGACCTGGATATTCGAGACGATAGCCAAGCAGGTCTACTTCGGCCTGACCATGCAGGGCTATTTCGTCGCCTACATCCCGCAGGGATGGTCGGACATAGTGTTCGACACCGGCGCGGACTACACGCTGGACACGTACGGGCGGCTGATCCTCAAATGGGATGCGGACAGCCCGTATACGGTCGATCAGACACCGGAGAAGGTAAGGAGCTAGAATGGCAGTCAGAGAATACGTTGGGGCGCGTTACGTCCCGTTGTTCGCAGACCCTATCGAGTGGTCGAACACGCGGACGTACGAGCCGTTGACCATCGTGGAGCACCAGGGCAACAGCTACACGTCTCGTCAGTTCGTGCCGCTGGGAATCGACATTGCGAACGAAAGCTACTGGGCTTTGACCGGCAACTACAACGCGCAGGTGGAGCAGTACCGCCAGGAGGTTCAGGCGTTCGACGGGCGCATCACGGCCAACGAGAACAACATCGCCGAATTGCAGAAAACCGCTGCGGCGACCCGACATTTCACGAAGGGCATCGCCATCGGCGATTCCTGGGGAACAGGGACGTACTCGGGTTCCGAGCATCCCGCCGACGGGTGGCCGGCGAAGCTCAAAACCATGCTCGGCATCGATATGATCAACGCTTGCGTTGGCGGACAGGGCTTCGTCACGGGGTCGCAGACGTTTCTGACCCAGCTGCAAAACGTTGACCAGTCGTACCGCGACGCCGACATCATCGTGGTGCTCGGCGGACAGAACGACGGTTCCAACCATACCGAAGCCGAACTCGACCAGGCGACGTATAATTTCTTCCGCTACGCGACGCAGACGTACCCGAATGCCGAGATTCATTTCTTCCCCATGGCGCGAGCGTTCAACGGCCCGATGTTCGACAACCTAGACGGAGAACGACAGTACGCGTACCCGGAAACCTATGCCGGTATGATGAGCGGCGCGCAGCGTGCGAACCTTAACGGCAACGTGTACGTGCATGATGGCTGCTACCGTTGGGGCCAGGGCTTCGGAGAGTCCAACAGCGACCCCGACCATATCCACCTCATGCCCAACGGATACACCATGTGCGCTTCCAAGATGCACGAGCTGATATGGAACGGCGGCGATTGGTGGCCTACGCTGCTCGGGAAAATCACGGTTACGACTTCCGCGCTCACCGTGATCGAAAACCGGATACTCGAAAAGGACGGCATGATCACGTTGACCTTCATGGCGAACGCGGTCAATGCTTATCCTATCAACAATAAAATGGCTATTCCCGAGTTCTGCCGAAAAGCCAACGGCAATACCAACGTCGGATGCGTTCCCGGCGGAAAGTCTTGTTTCAACTTCAATCAGAATCTCATTACCTGCGTGGTCGAGAACATTGCCGCAGGTGCGACGGTCGCAATGAACTACACCTGGAAAGCAGGTTTCTAATGCCAGAGGGAATCGACACCGGCAACCCGAACTTCTTCAAGACGTTCAAGGAGCGCACGGAGCTGGTTCCCTCGTCGGAGGGGGTGTGGGACACGACCACGATCATGCTGTCCTGCACCAACGACGTGCAGATCATCGGGGACGCGCACTTCGCATCGGGATACACAGCCGGTACGGCGTGCGCCGTCCTCCCCGAAGCCGTGCGGCCCGGCAAGGGAGTTGCGGTTCCGGTGAGCTACCATGCATCGACGTACGGCATCACGACCATGGTAGTGATGCCGTCCACCGGCGAGGTTAGCTTCCAGGACACTTTCACGGAGGACGTGATATTCTTCGTGAGCGGGGTCAACTTCAATATTTCTGACAACTGGTACTAAGGAGGAGAAGATGGAATTTCCGGTGCTCGGCATCACGGAGCCGATGAGCTGGGCGGTGATCGCTTGCGTGGTCATGATGTGCTTCGACGTTCTCACGGGCTTCATGGCGGCTTGGAAGAACAAGGAGATAGAGAGCACGGTGATGAGGGAGGGGCTGTTCCACAAGGGAACGCTAATCCTGGTCATCGTCCTGGCATGGGTGTGCGAGCTGTTCGTGATGCACGTTCCGGACTTGGGGCTGAGCGTGCCGCTGGTAGTCCCGGCGTGCGTTATCATCTTCGCTATGGAGCTGACCAGCATCATGGAGAACATGGTGAAGCTGAACCCCGAGCTGAAAGCGTCGAAGATCATGCAGCTATTGAAGATAACGGGCGATGAAGATGCTTAGGGGCATCGATATTTCCAGCTGGCAAGCAGGTTTGGTCATTGCCCAACTGCAAGGAATCGACTTCGTAATCACCAAAGCCACTGAAGGAACGGGCTACGTGAACGAGTGCTGCGACCCGTGGGTGCAGCAGTGCAGGAACCTGGGAAAGCCCTGGGGGTTCTACCACTTCGCGGGGAACGGCAATGCGACAGACGAAGCCGTGTACTTCATCAACAACACGTCGAATTACTTCGGCGAGGGAATCCCGGTGCTTGACTGGGAGGGCGATCAAAGCGTATCATGGGTTAATGAGTTCGTGCACGTCGTTCACGATCAGACGGGAATCTGGCCGTGGATATATGCGAACCCGTGGCGATTCGATCAGGGCGGCGTGGAAGAGAACTGTATGCGCTGGGTTGCAAGCTACCCCGATGTTGCCAATCCCACCTTCGACCAAGCCGAATCCTGGGATTGCCCTGATACGCAAGGTCTGGTAGGATGTTGGCAGTTCTGCTCCGATGGACAGGTTGCGGGTTACAGTGGAAACTTGGACTGCAACCTGTTCTACGGAGATTTGGCCGCATGGAACGCATATGCGGGTGTCCCGGAAACGGTACAGCCGGAACCGGATAAACCGACTGGTCAGTCAGTTTTGGAAAATGACGAATACCGGGTTGTCATCGAGCCGAAATCGTGATATAATGGCCCTAGCGCGTTAGGGTACCAATCTCGCCTGTTTTCGGAGGGCATCCGGTAAGACGGCCCGGGGACAGACAGCAGACATGCCGACTGTGTGGGAAAACTTTAACGTGGCGAACTGGAACCCATCGGCTTAGGTCGGTGGGTTCATCGTTTATTAGGAGGTGAAGAATGTACTGGACGCCGAAACGCACGTTGAGCTACAACGCCATCTACAACCTTATCGTGGGCAACCGTGGCGGCGGCAAGACCGTGGGTGCCTTGAAGCACTGCATAGACCGTTACCTGAAGCGGCCCAAGGAATTCCAGTTCGGATACACCCGACGCTACAAGACCGAAATGCAGAAGGTGAGCGACGATAACAAGCTGTTCAAGGATATTGTGGAGCTGGGCTATGCAGGAGTGCCGGGCTTCGAGTTCGCCAAGGAGCACGAGTTCACTGTTGACGGTGAGCTGCTTAGATGCGACAAGGAGGTCATGGGGTACAACTTCGTTCTCACCGACCAGGCCATGTACAAGGGCAACCCCTACCCGAAGCTCAAGATCAACATCTTCGAGGAGTTCCTGATCGACAAGGGCTTCCGTCGCTACCTTCCCAACGAGGTGGAGACGTTTTTGGAACTAGACCAGACCATCGACCGAGACCGCGACCAGCTGCGATGGCTGATGCTGGCGAACCTGATCAGCGTGAACAACCCGTACTTCACGTACTGGAACGTTGACGTTCCTTACGACAGCACGCGTAGGTTGTACGGCAACGACAACCAGGTGCTCGTGGAGCTGGTGGAAGACCCTGATCTGATCGAGAAGAAGAAGAGCACTCGAAGGGGACAGCTGTTGGAGGGCACGAGGTACGGAGCGTACGCCATCGAGAACAAGTCGCTCAGGGACAGCGTTGAATTCATAGCCAAGAAAACCAGCACTTGCGAATACAAGTTCACTATGCTATACTACGATATGGAGATAGGAATTTGGTACGATGTTAGGAACGGCTGCTTCTATGTTTCTCCGGATGTTGACAGTCAATGCCCGTTGAGGTTCGCGGCCACGACCGAGGACATGCAGCCGAACATAATGTTGTTGAAGGGTTCCAGGAAGTCTCCGTTCGTGGCAAGACTCATGGAAGCGTATAACGCAGGTTGCGTGTACTATGAGAACGCGAAGGTGAAGGGTTGGTTCCGAGACATAGCGAGGATGGCATTATGAGCAAGCTGATCTGGATATTGAGTGCTCTTGTGTGCGCTGTCATGGTAGTCATGGCAGGGCCGCTCGGGTTCCTGGGCTTCATGTTGTTCGCGGCTCTGGCGTTCATATTGACGGCAATTGCGGATGGAATTCAGGGGTGGTTCGATGGCAGGCGTTAGCTTCCTTTACGGAACCTTCAACGACGAACCGGTGTTCTACATCGGGTCGCCGCAACCGGACGGCTACATCTACTTCCAGGACAGGTTCATGTTCCGTGGGTTGCCAGGGAAGTACATCGAGGGCACGGACTGGGTGTACGTCGAGAAAGCCGTGGACTACTACCACAGCCAACGATGGATGCCGATCACGGGGTTCAAGCTGGCGCACATCGACTTCGACCCCGGGAAGATCGTGGGCGGCGGCGGGAGCACTGCTCCGACGGACGGCGTGGAGGGCGCGGTGGTATGGGCCATCGAGATAGCGAACGACGATAGCCACGGGTACGACCAGATCACGCGCGACGGCGGCGTGGACTACGATTGTTCGAGCTTGGTTAGCACTGCGTTCAGACAGGCGGGGTTCGATATACCGCTGCCTAGCCCGAGCACGTGGACGATGCGCGATGCGTTTGAAGCTGTCGGGTTCGTGTGGCATCCTGGGAACCCAGAAGCCAGCGACCTTATACGCGGCGACATTGTGCTGGACATTGATGCGCACGTGGAGTTGTACATCGGG
>ERZ773175.1065-NODE-1065-length-16033-cov-11.940668_pt1 | contig 16033 bp, 10 predicted proteins | sample MGYA00581004_ERZ773175 | MGnify/ENA primary metagenome ERZ773175 (study PRJEB29015, sample SAMEA2737834) | human gut metagenome | biome: human gut; feature: human-associated habitat; material: faeces | place: China | collected 2012 ...
GTTTAACGATGTTTTCGATGTGATAGATAGGATAAGAAACACGAGTGTTTTCAGTTACTGACTTGTCAGCGAAGTTGATTTCGCCTTCAGCGTTAACTGTACAGTTTTCCAACAAAGCATCGCGTTTGATAGCATTCCAGATGTCCGGTTCGCTTTCTTTATCCAAGTTGATAACTTTAGCGTAGCAACCACCTTCGAAGTTGAATACACCTTCGTCATCCCATCCGTGTTCGTCATCACCGATCAACAAACGTTTCGGGTCAGTAGACAAAGTAGTCTTACCTGTACCTGACAGACCGAAGAAGATAGCTGAGCTCTTGCCTTCTTTATCAGTGTTAGCAGAGCAGTGCATAGAAGCCATACCGTTCAAAGGCAATAAGTAGTTCATGTAAGAGAACATACCTTTCTTCATTTCACCACCGTACCAAGTATTCAGGATAACCTGGATCTTTTCAGTCAAGTTGAATACAACTGCAGTTTCCGAGTTCAAGCCCAGTTCTTTGTAGTTTTCAACTTTAGCTTTAGAAGCGTTCATGATAACGAAATCAGGTTCACCGAAGTTAACCAGTTCTTCAGCTGTCGGACGGATGAACATGTTTGTTACGAAGTGAGCTTGCCATGCTACTTCCATGATGAAGCGCAGTTTCAAGCGAGAGTTTTCGTTAGCTCCGCAGAAAGCGTCAACAACGAACAGTCTTTTGTTAGAAAGTTCTTTAGTTGCCAAATCTTTCACAGCTGCCCAACATTTAGCGTCAACTGGTTTGTTGTCGTTTTTGTATTCTTCAGAAGTCCACCATACTGTATTTTCGCTGGTTTCGTCTTTTACGAAGAATTTATCTTTAGGAGAACGTCCTGTATAAACGCCAGTCATTACGTTTACAGCGCCCATGTTAGTTACCTGGCCTTTTTCAAAACCTTCCAAACCTGGTTTTGTTTCTTCAGCGAACAAAACGTCATAAGACGGATTGTGCACAATCTCGGTCACACCTGTGATACCGTACTTGCTTAAATCTAAATTTGCCATTTTTTTTGAATTAATTAAAATTGGTATTTCGTTTTATTATCTCTTTTCACCTGAACATGAGGAGCTTTGGGTGCCTCCTTGTAAATCCGGGTACAAAAGTAATACTTTCTTTGAAAAGGAAGAAGGGATTAGAGAAATTTTTCCCTAATTGAATCTCTTTTATAAATTCCTAACAATATCTGCAAACTGAATATTGCAATTTGAAAGATTATCGTTTACTTTGCAAGCCAGAACGTTCTCAATACGATGAAAATGAGATTAAATTATGATTAAACTATAATATGAAAGTAATTGATTTTAGCCAAACAAATTCGATTCTAAACCAGTACATATCCGAAATCAGAAATGTAGAAGTTCAGAATGACCGCCTACGTTTCCGCCGTAACATTGAACGGATCGGAGAAATCATGGCTTACGAAATGAGCAAAGAGTTCCGATACTCAGTAAAAAACATCCGGACACCACTGGGCATTGCTCCCGTCAGCACACCGGACAACCAGCTTGTCATCAGCACCATTCTCCGCGCCGGCCTTCCTTTTCACCAAGGCTTCCTAAGCTATTTCGACGGAGCAGAAAATGCATTTGTGTCCGCCTATCGAAAATATAAAGATACCCTGAAATTTGATATACATATAGAATATATCGCATCTCCGCGTATTGACGACAAAACGCTGATTATCACCGATCCGATGCTGGCTACAGGCGGCAGTATGGAACTGAGTTATCAGGCCATGCTTACCAAAGGGCATCCCGCCGAAATTCACGTAGCTTCGATCATTGCCAGCCAACATGCAATCGATCATATCAAGAGCGTATTTCCCGAAGACAAAACAACCATTTGGTGTGCTGCCATCGATCCTGAAATCAATGAACATTCCTATATTGTACCGGGGCTGGGCGACGCAGGCGATCTGGCTTATGGAGAAAAAGAGTAATTTCGATTAAAGATTCCTTCGATATTGCTGCGGCGACATCCCCATTTGCTTCTTGAAGAATGTGCCAAAATAAGAAGCATTGGGGAAGCCGAATTCATTGGAAATCTCCTGAATATTTTTTTGCGTATTCTTCAACAAAGAGATACACTTACGGATAATCGCCTTGAATACAAGTTCCTGCACCGTATACCCACAGATGCTTTTGGAAAGAGCCGAAAGGTATTTCGGAGACAAACAGAGTTTATCCGCATAGAATTCCACACTCCTTTCCTGCATATAATATTGCTCTATCAACTGGATGAGACGGACAAATATCTCATTTTTCCGCCCGCCCGTTTCCTGTCCGGCACTAATCAATTTACGGTTATAGACCGAACAAATACGATAGGTCAGTGCCAGCAGAAGGAGTTTCTGCTCATAAAGGCTAAACACACTCTCCTCCATTTCCAGCACACTGTCTATCAAAGACATATACTTCATAATCTCATCTTCCTCGCCGGTATTCCATACACAAGAGAGTTCCGGAGTAAGTTTCGAATACATATACATGGAAACCACGGAGTTGCCGATAATGTCACGTATCGGTTCTATCTGATAGGCAAGAATAAGAATTTCCATATCTTCGGTCTCTTGAAACACTTGAAACCAAGACTCCTCATGGATAAACAAAGTCTCACCCGCCTTGGCAGAAGCGCACTTATTATCAAGAGAAAACTGGAAACTACCTTGCCGACAGACAATCAAACCAAGCCCCTGCATCAGAAAAGGTTCTTTCAAAGAAGATGGAAAACAACTGAGCACACCTCCCGAACTGCATATATTCCTCCCACTTTTCAGATCGCGGTCAAGCTGTAATAAACGTTCCTGCTGAGTATCCATAACACTGACTCACTGATAAATTACTATTGAAAAACGATACTAAGTTAGCAATTTTCGTTTGGGATAAGGCACTACGAGCACAAAAATCATACAAATAACGCCTGCATAAATAGTCCACCCTGCCATTTCTTTCACAGCAGAGAGCGTAGCCTGCACCTGTATCCGCCCCTTGACGGACATGGCAGCCATGTTATGCGCTTCCGTTTCACTCTTTCCCTGATATTGCATTCCCTGCACGGTATTGGTATACGAAGCAGAAGCTTCGGGGTTTACCAGATCAACATTTTGTGCATAACGGGTAATATAATGTTGCTGGCGCTCCTGCAGTACATTTGAATAAATAGCCCCTCCGATACCCGGTCCCAGTACCATACGGACGGTAAGCATGATGCAAATCCAGGTCGAAAGATATTTGAAAGGCATCCGCTGATTGGCATATGCTGCCGTCAATGCATATAAAATCATCATTCCGATGGTACGAATAATTACGGGATACTTCATTCGTTCGTAAAGTCCGGCTGTCTGCACTTCGAAGTACATGAATCCTGCCGACAATGCCAGAAAGAAAAAGCCAAGAGCAAAAAGATATTTCAGATGCACCCCTTTAGACCCCAATACAATGGAAATCAAGGCACCGATAAAATAACCGACCATACACCAGTTTGCCAGCGATGCATTCTGCAAATTATCCAGATGCATCCCGACTCCTGCATACACATTGACAAACATCGCGCTGGAATTGATGATCATCAGCAATAAATAAAGCAAAGCCCCCATACGAATGGTACGCAGCCTCAACGCCCCCAAAATAAAGTAGGAAGACCGCCGGGTAACATCCATATAAAGAAAAATCCCGGCAAAAAGGATACTGATCGCCGTTGCCCAGCAAATAGATGGATCATCATACCAATCCAGCACCTTGCCATAAACCAGCACATAAGTGATGCACGTCAATGATATGCAAAATGCGGTCACATTGCCGAATTTGCGGAAGTTGATAGGGAAACGTCCGGCAAAACCATGATTAGGCATCGTAATAAACAGTATCAGAATGGACAGCAGCAGAATACCCATCATAAAATAATATACATATTTCCATTCGTATTCGAAAGCCAGCCAAGCCGTTAGCGCCGTACCCATTTGCCCCAGGATCATAAAAAACAGATAAACTACCGGCTGGCTGACACATTTTTCGATATCCAGTTTATTCCATCCCGTCGCGTCTTTCGGTTCCATGCCGGGAGTAATATTACGCGTTGCCTCCATGCCAAAAGCATATTTGATCAGCGTAAACAGATTGACCATCATCAGTACCATACGCAGGAACCCTGTCAGCAGGCTGCAGAGTGCCAGCAAAAAGATACTGTCGGTTTTGGCACATACATAGCTGAATACATACATCAGTGCAAAACCTGCGATACACATCAGTTTCTCCCGTCGTATACAAACCAGTTCATACAAGAAGGGAGCAAATGCCGCCATACCGATGGAAGTCACAAAATTGGCAAACTGAATATGCTCGGAAATAATACCCAAGCCGCTCATCATCTCGGTACTGTTCACGGAGTATACCCCGCAAACCGAAAGAATCGGCAGGAAAAAGAACAGCAGAATAATAATACCTATCGGTTTGGGCACCCAATTGTAAAAAGGATAATTTCTAGGACACGAAGGCATGGCTATCAGAGTTTAGCTTTTACTACTACCATCATACCCGCCGCCAGCTTATCATTATCTTCCTTCGATAAATCCGTAAAATCAATACGGACAGGGATACGCTGCTGTATTTTCACAAAGTTTCCGGCAGAATTGTCAGTCGGCACCAACGAATATTTAGAACCTGTCGCTCCGGAAATAGCAGTCACTTTGCCTGTAAACTCTTTCTTACTGATAGCATCTACCGTGATAGCCACCTCCTGCCCGATGCGGAGATTCTCTATCTGCGTTTCTTTATAATTAGCAATAATCCATTTTTGTGTATCGGGCAGAATATATGTAATGCATTGCCCTGCTGTAATGAACTGCCCTTCTTCCAGAGAACGTCTGCCTAACTTGCCATCGCAAGGAGCCAGTACAACCGTATACGAAAGATTCAGCCGTGCCATTTCAAGCGCAGCCGTAGCACGCTGGATGGCAGCCTCCGTATTCTCACGACGGTGAGATACTTCATTCACTCCCGAAAGAGCCGCCTCCCGCTGGCGCCTGGTTGCTTCCAGCTTCTTAAAGGTAGCTTCATACTCTGTTGTAATCTGTTCCAACTGGATAGGTGTCGCCGCATTTCGTTTGACCAAATTTTCATACCGCTGACGGTCTTTCTCCAGTTTTGCTAGCCGGATTTCTATTTCAGCTATAGACGCATCATACACAGATGCAGTCGTTTGTGTAGTCTGCAAGGTAGCATTTATCACAGTGGCGCCTGCCTGCGCATCCTTCAATGCAGCCTCAGCTTCCATCACCCGGATTTTATATTCGCGGTCGTCCAGCACCAGCAAGGTATCACCTTTGCGTACCTGCTGATGTTCCGTAAAATAAATCTTATTAATATAGCCCGATGCACGCAGATTGACAGGCGACACATATTGCTCTATCTGCGCATCATTACTGGTTTCCGTCTGCTTATAGCCCAGAAAGAGAAAAACAATTTCAATTACTCCCCAAACAATCACAGCAACTCCAAACAGACTTACTATAATCTGCCAGCGGCGTAATTTTCTCATTTTCTTAGCTTTCTCCTGATGCGTACTGGAGACTGTATTATTTTCCATTGTTTCCATATGAATGATTCAATTAGTTATCTGTTATTTGAACAAGGATGAGATCTGTCCGGTTAGTTTCAGTAACATCAGGTTGGTCACCCGATAATTATAATGTGCACTAATGTAGTTGTTCTGTGCCTCGCTCATCCGCATTTCATCCTGCAGAACTTCAGTCATTGAAGTGATTCCTTCCCGATAGCGGTCGGTAGTAACCGTATACACTTCTTCGGCAAGCAGATAATTGTCTTTCTGTTTTTTAAAGTTCCGCTGGTTATTCATCAAGTCATTTACAGCATTCAAATACTGTGTTTGCAGATTCTTCCGTGTATCCAACCGTGAAAGTTTCATGGTTTCGATATCGATCATTGCTTTCCGGATCTTATACTTCTTATCCAAGCCATCAAAAATAGGAATACGCAAAGTCAGTCCCACTCCATAAGAACGGAACCAATGATTGGACGGACCGGAATGAAACCAATGATAAGCCTCATCAGTATAAGCGGCAAACCTCCAGTTTCCCGTCAGATTGAGAGAAGGAATATAGCCATTACTTATCAATCGTTTCTGCCGCTCTGTCAGCTGCACCTGTGATTGGAGCAACTGAAGCTCATAGAGGTTTTCCGACAGTCCGGTCAAAGCAACCGTAGCGATACTGTCCGTGTTTACCGGCAATAAACCGATTTCTTTTTCCGCCGGATAATCCATGATATACTTCAACATATTAAGTTGTTGTGTCATCATCGCCTGTGCATTGTCATACTGCACTTTCAGATTTTCCAGATTAATATTCACCCGCTTCAGATCAACTTCCATTGCCATTCCATTATCAAAGAAAGCCTGTGTGATATCTCTCAGTTCTTCCAATCGGGTGATATTGGCTTTTATCAATGCAATCTGTTCCGCAGTAACCTGTCCCAGATAGTACATTTTACTGATCTGCAAGATCAAATCTTCCCGTGCCTTTTCATACGAAAGCCGGCTCATCTCATCCACAATCTCTGCTATGGAAATCGAAGTATAGAGAGTCTGATTATAAAGTGGCATCTGCAATTCTATCCCGGCATTGGCACTATATTGCAACGTTCGGGTAATATTATAAGGTACTCCATAGGAAGAACCGTCAGTTACTGAGACAGGCGGATCGATATTATCATTAAAGTTGGCAAAGCCATTGATTTGCGGCAACAGCTTCACCCGATTCTCCGAAATGCCATACTTACTTTTCTGCATCGCTTTTCGTTTTCCCTGTAAAGAGAGATTGTTCTCAATCCCTATACGAAGGCAGTTCTCCAGAGTCAGAATATTCTGTGCGCCTCCATGAATGGCAAGGAGGCAAAAAAAGGTAAAAATGAACAATAGTCTTTTCATAATAATCGCTCTATATTCAGGCACAAATTTAATGGGTTGCGACAAAATGGGACTATCCATATATCGACTGTTTATGTTCATATTTTCCTTTTTCAGTCCTGATATCCACCTTAATTATTATAATATCACTATATTTAATAGACAAATCTTCGCCCTTTGTCGATTTCCTTTTCTTCTGTTTAAAGAACCACTTAACTTTGGAATATAAAATCAATTAACAGCAAAACAGCGTTTGTTTTTCATAATTTTTTAGTGAATGCATAAGCGGCTCTCTTCGGGATGAAGAGAGCCGCTTAAGGTATATAGAGTACAATATAGTACAAGATCAGAAAAAAGTTTAAGAGTTCTCAGCCTCCTTTTTTTTCGGAGTTATTAACTTCTTCTTGCTGAACCAAATCAGAATCATCACCCCGATCAGCAATAAAGCCAGTGACGCATAAGCTATGCTTTCCGTAACATGCAAGCTCTGCGGGTCAAACCACATCTCAATCGTATGCTGGCCTGCGGGAACATTCATCACACGCAAGATATAGTCAGCACGGGCAATGTCCACCGGCTGTCCGTCAATCTTGGCCTGCCAGCCCGGATAATAAATCTCAGAGAAAACAGCCACTCCATCTTTAGCAGAAGAAGTTTCATATACCAGGCGATTCGGTTCATAGCTGGTCAGACGAATGGTAGATAAGGAGTCTTTGTAACCCTTCGTCACACCCTTCAACTGATCTTTAAATTTCGCATCAACCACTGCTGTTTCCGTTGGAAGAATATCATTCAGCGCATCAATCTCTTCATTTGCATTATTGACATACTGCACCTTATCCACAAACCAAGCGTTACCATACGCATAAGGGTTTTCAACAGGAACCGTCTGTCCTTGCTGTCCGGCAGGGAAAATAAAGTACTTCGTATTCAGCATATTCAGCACACGGAATTTGGAAGCGTCCACACTATCCATCGCACCGCCTGCGCCGGCAACTTCCTGATAGGCATCCTTCATTTCCGGAGTTATATGATGATCGATCATTTCCTGATAACGACGCAACTTGGCCGCATGATAACCACCCACACTCTTATGCCAATATGAGGTATTATTTTCATTGAAAGTATTACCGGGAAATCCTACGAAATTCAACACCCTATAATTCAAAGCCGTATCCTGAAGAATTATCTCATCCGTCTGAGTTTTAACGAATGCTCCTGTCTGGTTTGACTTCGATACAAATTGTTCATCATTCAAATAGCGCTTATTGACAGTCCACATATCAATCAGACACAGAAGCACGATACCTGTCATAGTAAAAGAAGCCTTCAACTTTTTCTGCTGATAAAGGAATAATAAGAAGCATCCTACTACTATAATAAAGAAACTGCGCCATGCATCCGAAGTCAGCATTGCCTTGCGCATTTCGGCCAGATTCGTAATGATCGGAGATAAATACTCGGCAGGCAGTCCTTGCTGCAGAGCTGCCATCTCTTGTGCCGGAATATAACTAGAGAAGAAAACTCCCGGGGCAACAGCCAGAATCAGTGAAACACCGGCTGTTAATACCAAAGTGATAATTACTCCTGTCCGATTTTCTTTCAACTTTAATATTTCCGGTTTAGCCAGCACTTCTTTTAAGGCAAAGACCGCTAATAAAGGTATCGTAAATTCAGCTATAACTAGGATAGAAGATACGGCACGGAACTTGTTATACATCGGTACATAATCGATAAAAAAGTCCGTAAGTCCCATAAAATTCTTTCCCCACGAAAGTAGAATAGAGAAGATAGTAGCTCCCAGTAAAGCCCATTTCAGCGGTCCTTTAACAATAAAGCACCCCAATATAAACAGAAATAAAACAAAAGCTCCCACATAGACCGGTCCGGAAGTCATGGGCTGATCGCCAAAATACTGTGTCAGCTGCGAATAGATGTTACTATACATCGGATTCGCCTTTGCCATGGCAGTCTCATTCTTGGATAAAGGAACCGATGCCCCTCCCTTTACATTCGGAACCAGCAAAGTAAGCGTTTCACCAATTCCATAACTCCAGTTCGTTATATAGTTACGGTCCAGTCCGCTGCTGGTCTGATTGGCAGCAGGTCCTTCCTGTTTCAGTTCACTCTTTCCGCGCATAGTCTCCTTACTATACTCATAAGTATGGTATAGATTGGAGAGGTTCGCACACACTCCTATCATCGCAGCCAATGCCAGAACGGCACTTGCCTTGAAAAAATGCGGCAACTCCTTCTTCTTATAAGCATCTTCAAAGTAAGCTCCTACAAAAAACAGGATGACAAACATGAAGTAGTAGCTCATCTGAATATGGTTCGACTGAATCTGAAGCGCGATAAACAAAGCAGTCACAATCCCTCCCAACAGATATTTCTTCCGATAAGCCAGTACAATACCGGCAATCGTAGGCGGAATATAAGCCAATGTGACAAATTTCCAGATATGCCCTGCCGATATCAAAATAAAGAAATAGGAGGAGAAAGCCCAGATAATCCCCCCTAAAGCAGATAACCAGACAGACAACCCGAATGCCCGCAAAAGGATATAAAACCCGAGCATCATGATGAAGGTCAGCACCACATAAGATGGAAGATACAAGTGATAGATGTTTTCTATCCACTTCAGCGGTTTGGTAGAATCATAACTCGGAGACATCTGATAGGTAGGCATACCACCAAAAAGAGAGTTTGTCCAGCGGGTACGTTCTCCTGTACGTTCAAGATATTCCTGAGCTTCTTGACCGGCTCCCACTCCAGCCACCGTATCGTGCTGAAACAGAATACGACTTTCGATATCAGCCGGAAAAAAATAAGCAAAAGAAAGGATGATAAAAGCTAAAATAGCAATTAAGTCGGGAAGGAACTTCTTCATAAAATTGACAATTGACAATTGACAATTGACAATTGATGGTCAACAATAACAGCCCGGCAGATCACTCGTTCCATATAGCTGTTCATTGTCATTTGTCAACTGTCAATTGTCAATTAAATTAGTATCTATAATGTTCAGCCTTATAAGGTCCGTCTACCGATACACCGATATAAGCGGCCTGTTCCGGAGTCAGCTTCGTCAGTTTCACCCCGATCTTTTCGAGATGCAGGCGAGCCACTTCTTCATCCAGGTGCTTCGGCAAGCGGTATACATTTACTTCGTATTTCTTGTTGAACAACTCGATCTGGGCCAGCGTCTGATTGGTAAATGAATTACTCATCACGAATGACGGATGGCCTGTCGCACATCCCAAATTCACCAGACGACCGTCAGCCAGCAAAAGAATGCTGTGACCATCCGGGAAATAATAGCGGTCTACCTGCGGCTTGATGTTTACACATTTGATGCCCGGATAATGTTTCAACGCATCCACCTGGATTTCATTATCGAAGTGTCCGATGTTACATACGATCGCCTGATCTTTCATTTTCTCCATGTGGTCAATACGAATAATATCGATATTACCCGTAGTAGTCACGAAGATATTACCTTCGGCGCAGGCATCTTCCATCGTTACGACTTCGAAACCTTCCATTGCAGCCTGTAATGCACAAATCGGATCGACTTCCGTCACAAGCACACGTGCACCATAAGAGCGCATTGAATGCGAACATCCCTTGCCCACATCACCGTAACCACATACAACCACTACCTTACCGGCAATCATCACATCGGTCGCTCTCTTGATACCGTCAGCCAGTGACTCACGACATCCGTAGAGATTATCAAACTTAGACTTGGTAACCGAATCGTTCACATTAAATGCCGGGAACAGCAATTTGCCTTCTTCCTGCATCTGATACAAACGGTGTACACCAGTCGTTGTCTCTTCCGATACACCGCGCATTTCTTCAGCCACACGATGCCAGCGGGTCTTATCCTCAGCCAATACTTTTTTCAGAATGGCATTCAGTTCGATTTCATCTTCCGCATGCACTTCCTTGTCCAATACGGCAGCATCATTCTCAGCATCATAACCGACATGAATCATCATGGTAGCGTCACCACCATCGTCTACAATCACGTTCGGACCTTTTCCGCCGGGGAAGTTCAATGCCTGCAATGTGCACCACCAGTAGTCGGCAAGATTCTCGCCTTTCCATGCAAATACCGCAACACCGGAAGCAGCAATCGCAGCAGCAGCATGATCCTGCGTTGAATATATATTACAAGAACACCAGCGGACTTCAGCTCCCAATGCAACCAGTGTTTCAATCAGTACGGCGGTCTGGATGGTCATATGTAATGATCCCATGATACGGGCACCTTTTAACGGTTTGGATTCTCCATACTTTTCGCGTAGAGCCATCAGGCCGGGCATTTCTTTTTCTGCCAAATCGATTTCCTTGCGTCCGAAATCAGCAAGTGTAATATCTGCCACTTTATAAGGCAGAGTAGAGAATAATTCTGTAGACATATTGTAAATCATTTAAAATGTAATTGGTGCAAAGATAGAACATTCTGATTAGTAGGGCAAAAGCTATCCTTCTTTTTTATATTATAATAACTTGGGAGTTCGCCTGTTTCTTGAATTTTTATTCTATATTTGCAACATAAAAATGCATTTTCTACAACAATAAAATAGTTATTATTCATCTTCTATGGAGGATTACAACAACAAAACAAAAGCGGAGCTGTTAGAAATTATACAAAATCTCGAAAAAGAAGTAGAGCAGCTTTCCTCCGAATCAGTCTCCGGCAGAAAAGAACGCTTTCGCGACAGGTATTCCAATCGGATATTAGATAATCTGCCCGATATGCTTACCGTGCTCGACCGCGATGCCAATATCGTGGAACTGGTTTCCTCCCCGTCAACCAATCACGTAGAAGGTACTACAGCAGACAGCATTACCCAATCCAACATAAAAGATATTCTTCCGGAAGATGCGTACAAGAACATACGCAAGAATATGGAGCAAGTTTTCCGTTCCGGAAAGAGCGCCATCGCCAGGCATGACTTAATGATGGACGGTGTACCGCATCATTACGAACACTGGCTTTCCCTGCTCGACAAAGAATACCTGCTATGTATGTGTCGGGATGTTTCGCAACTTTGGGAAACAGAGCAGACCAATGCCGAACAACAAAATGAAATTATGCGGCTCAATTCATTGATGGAAGCCATAGTGAATAATGTTCCTGTATATCTATTCGTCAAAGACTCCGGAAATGATTTCAGATACTTATACTGGAATAAGACTTTTGCCGATTACTCCGGCATCCCCATCGAGAAAGCTATCGGCAGAAATGATTTCGAGATCTTCAAACGGACGGAGGATATGGAGAAATTCCGCCTTGACGATATCAGAGTGCTAAAAGAAGGAAAACTGGACTATTTCGAGGAATATATGGCTGCTTCCGGAGAAATCCGCACGATAACTACCATGAAGCGCCTCATCCCATCCAGTGACGAACATCCTTATATTATCGGTATCTCCTGGGATATCACCGAAATTAAGAAAACAGAGAAAGCACTGGATGCAGCCCGTATCAAAGCCGAAGAAGCGGACCGGTTAAAATCGGCTTTCCTGGCAAACATGAGCCACGAAATCCGTACCCCGCTTAATGCGATTGTGGGATTCTCCAAACTGATATCCAGCACAAATAATGAAAACGAGAAGAATCAGTATGCCGAAATCATTGAAAGAAATTCTGATATGCTGCTGAATCTTTTCAATGATATTCTCGATTTATCCAGCCTGGAAGCCGGCTCTCTTAAATTCAACATTCAGCCGGTCAAAATACTGGATATCTGCCTGCAATTAGAACAGCAGTATTGTCACAAAACGCAGGCTGGCGCAAAGCTGATTCTGGATAATGGAGACGCCAATACATTTGTTTTCGCAGACTGGAACCGGACGATACAAATCGTAAGCAACCTGCTCAGCAATGCCGTAAAGTTTACCTCGCAAGGAGAGATTCATTTCGGATTTCTCAATAAAGAGAATTTTGTAGAGTTCTATGTGAGAGATACCGGCATCGGTATTCCTGCCGAAAGAGCCGCTAGCATTTTTCAGCGTTTCGGCAAAGTAGACGACTTCGTTCAAGGCACCGGACTGGGGCTCACCCTCTGTAAGATGCTGGTGGAAAAAATGGGTGGTCACATCCGGGTATGCTCAAAAGAAGACGAAGGTACCACCTTTTATTTCACACTTCCGCTAGCCAACCGGTAAATTATATGCGTCATATACAAAAGCGGTGGACATCTTTACAATGTCCACCGCTTTTGTATTTATGAAGATAGCTGTTACTTCTTTTCTTCCTTCTGTACTTTTGCACTTAGCATTTCCTTATACTTCGCAGGATCATTCAATACCTTTATTGCTTCCTGCAAATCATCATCATCCTTCAGCTGCTCGATAATACCACCTCTCTGGAAATAATAACGCTTGATAATTTCATTAGCAATCATTCTCTTTATATCCTTTGAGAAATAATCCAGGTCACGGTCAAGATTATGATTCAACTTCTTTTCCAGTGCCTTGAACTCTTCGGCAGCATCTGTCATATAGCCCTCGAACTCAGCAGCCTCTTTCAGTGTTTTCAGAATCTTCTCACTTTGCTGGTCATATTTAAAATCGGCCTTCTTCACCAATTCCTTGAAATCATTGTAGTCAGCATCCGTCACTACAAACTTTTCAGGAGCAGCCACAGTAGGATGCTTCAAGCAGTATTGAGTCGCATAGTCAAAAATCAGATTATCACGTACCAGATAGAACAAGATATTCGGCAGTTTTTCCTGCTTGACAGTAATATCAGGCATAACACCACCTCCGTCACGTACTTCACGTCCGGCAGCAGTATAGAATACGTTAGTCAGACTGTCGGGGATCGTTCCCACACTTCCATCTTCGTTCCGGTGCTTATAGTCGATCGCCTGCACACAACGTCCGCTTGGGATATAATATTTGGAAGTAGTCACTTTCATCATTCCTCCATAAGGTAAAGAACGGGGAACTTGTACAAGTCCCTTTCCAAATGTACGGTTACCAACAATAATGGCACGATCAAGGTCTTGCAATGAGCCCGACAGGATTTCTGAAGCAGAAGCCGTACCACTGTTTACCAATACGGCAATCGGAATATCCAGATCCAGCGGTTCACGCAAAGTCTTGTATGTGTTGCTTGCCTGTTTCGTCTTTCCCTTGGTTGTTACGATTACTTTTCCACGGGGCAGGAAGTAATTGGCTATTTCCACTGCTTCATCCAACAGACCGCCACCGTTATTACGGAGGTCGATGACCAAAGAAGTAGCTCCCTGTTTCTTCAGATCCAGCAATGCTTTTTTGAAATCCTTGGAAGGGTTGCCGGAGAATGTGCTCAGGCTGATATATCCCACCTTATTATCCATCACGGTAGCATATGGGATGGCAGGGGTCTGAATAGATTCACGTACGATAGTAAACTCCATCGGGGTTTGTCCGCCTTTCTCATTAGGACGCTCCACTTTCAGTTTAAAGCTCGTACCCGCCTGTCCGCGCAACATCTGGCTGACTTCCGAATTATTCTTTCCTGCCAGATCTTTTCCGTCTATTTCCATCAGGATATCTCCCGCCTTCAGTCCCGCTTTGGCCGCCGGAGTTCCTTCGAACGGTTCGGCAATCATGGAACGTTTCAACTTCGTATTATAGGTAATAAGAGAACCGATACCTCCAAAGCTTCCTTTCACCATCTGTTCCAGTTCGCTTTGATCTTCCTCCGGGTAATATTCTGTATAAGGATCCAGCGAGAAAAGCATATTGTCGATTCCTTCGCGAATGGTCTTGTTCGGATCAATGGTATCCACGTAGAACATATCCAGTTCTTTCACAATCGCATTAAATGTATCCAGATTCTTGGCAATCTGGAAATTGCGGTCGTCTCCACTCTTAAAACTAAAGAAAGCTACAGTAGCTATTACAGCCACCAAAACAAGAGCTATCCGCCTATTCAGCAATTTTTTCATATATCTTTCATTAAAATGAGACGTAAAAGTAACTCAAACCTTGGTTATTCCGCCAGAACCTTGTTAATATTTAACTTAATTTCATCCCAGCGCTCCGGAGAGATTGTTGTTCCAATCACCTGAATAACATTTCCCGAGAGAATAGAACCAATTTTTGCACATTTTTCGAGCGAGTATCCGCACGTCAGACCATACAGAAATCCGGCAGCGAAATAATCGCCTGCGCCGGTGGTATCCAGAACTTTTTCTACAGGAATAGCCGACACTTTAATTTCTTCCGTACCTTTACGGATATAAGATCCGTTTGCTCCAACTTTCACAATAGCAATGCTGCATTTCTTGGCTATCACTCTCAGAGCTTCCTCTGGTTCTTCGCCGGTAAATGCTTTCGCTTCTTCCTCGTTTGCAAAAACGATATCCACATACTTATTTATTAATAAGGAGAAAAATTCCAGGTCATTCTCCACGATATTATAACTTGCCATGTCGAGACAGATCTGCAGACCGGCCTCTTTAGCCAGTTCAATGGCATGAAGAATCATTTCGTGATCCTGAACAAGGTATCCTTCTATAAATAGGTATGCATATCCTTTGAACATCTCCAATGTCAGATCTTCGGCTTTCAAAGAAGCAGCTGCTCCCAGATAGGTACCAAAAGTACGCTCTCCATCTGGAGAAATAAAAGCGGATGCCACTCCCGAAGGAAGATGTTCGGAGGTCAATAAATTGTCTTCAATATTATTTTTCTGCAGATTTTTCCGAAAAAAATCGCCATAATGATCATTTCCTACTTTTCCGATAAAACCTGTTCCGGCACCCAGACAAGCGAGTCCAAGTATGGCATTTCCTGCCGATCCGCCTGTTGCCAGATGCGTTTTCATTTGTGAAAATTTTGTGTTAATCTGCTGTAACTTAGCGTCATCGATGAGTTGCATGCTTCCCTTGGGTAATTCCAGTTCATCCAAGAGTGTATCGTCTTTCAGGGTTGCAAGTACGTCTATCAGGGCGTTGCCCAATCCTATTATTTTGTCCATTCTCAATATTTTTTTTGCAAAGATATTGCATATTTCAAAAAAACCTACTACTTTTGCATCGCAATTGAGAAAAACATTCTTCCTTAGCTCAGTCGGTTAGAGC
>ERZ773175.1079-NODE-1079-length-15875-cov-2.938496_pt1 | contig 15875 bp, 9 predicted proteins | sample MGYA00581004_ERZ773175 | MGnify/ENA primary metagenome ERZ773175 (study PRJEB29015, sample SAMEA2737834) | human gut metagenome | biome: human gut; feature: human-associated habitat; material: faeces | place: China | collected 2012 ...
GAACACGTTATGGACGCGGACACGCGATTTCGAACACATGCGCACGGCAAACGTACGACATGCGCAACATGCGCGTCCGCGAAAACATCAAGGAGCTGCAATGATCAAGGTTTCCGTAGTCGGCGCCAAAGGCCGTATGGGCTCGCACGTGGTCGACGCCGTCAATGCCGCCGCCGACACCGAACTCGCGCTCGCGCTCGACGCAGGCGACGACCTGACCGCAATCACCCCCGAAAACACCGACGTCGTGGTGGAATTCACCGTGCCGAGCGTGTCGCTGGGCAATGTGCTCGCCCTCGTCAAGCAGGGCGTCGACGTGGTGGTCGGCACCACCGGCTGGACCGAAGAGAAACTCGACCAGGTGCGTGCCGCGCTCGCAGCAGCTCCGCGTGAGGGCCAGAGCGTGTTCATCGCGCCGAACTTCGCCATTTCCGCGGTGCTCGCCGACCATTTCGCAAAGGTCGCGGCACCGTACTTCGAATCCGCCGAAGTCATCGAACTGCACCACCCGACCAAGGTGGACGCTCCGTCCGGCACCGCTTTCCACACTGCGCAGGGCATCGCCGAAGCGCGCAAGGCGGCCGGCTTGGGTCCGGTTCCGGACGCCACCGAAACCGACGGCGGTTCCCGAGGCCAGGTGGTGGACGGCATCCACGTGCACGCCGTGCGTCTTCGCGGCCTCAACGCCCACGAGGAGGTGCTGTTCGGCAACTCCGGCGAACAGCTGACCATCCGCGCCGACAGCTTCGACCGCATCTCCTTCATGCCGGGCGTGCTGCTGGCCGTGCGCAAGGTCTCCACCGGAACCTACCCGGGTCTGACCGTCGGCCTCGACCACTTCCTCGACCTGTAATCGTAATTCTTTTTTCAAACTGCCGACGGGTGCATGTGTCTCCCGTCGGCAGTTTTTTTATGGCGGATCTGTTCCGATTATTTGGCAAGGCGTGCGATGGCGGCGCTGACTTCCGCCAGCTTTTCGTCGGCGACGGTACCGCCCTCCGCCGCGGCTTTGGCGACGCAATGGTGCAGATGGTCGTCGAGCAGCAGTAGCGCCACCGACTTCAGCGCGCTGTCCGCTGCGGAAATCTGCGTCAGAATGTCGATGCAGTATTCGCCGTTTTCCGTCATCTGCCGAATGCCGCGCACCTGCCCTTCGATGCGATTCAATCGTGCGATGATCCTCTTCTGGTCGCTTGCGTACCCATGCTGTGTGGCGTTCATATCGTCCTCCTCGCTGCGCTGAAAATTTTATCTACGGCTGAAGTTTGCTCGTCCTTCTTGCTAATATACCCTATAGGGGTATATTGTGATGGTGTTTGCCGAAATCGAAAGCCAATTACGGACGGAAGGCGGCTGGAATATGCACATCGCAATCGCGCTTATTATGGCGCTGCTCGTCACGGCGGGCGTGCTGTGGTTCTTCTTCGCACCGCGCAAAGCGTATCGTGCGCCGTTGCGCGACGGCGTGCAGGAAGCGGTTGTCGAAGTCAAAGGCGGGTACAGCCCGGCCGTCATCGAAGCCGAAGCCGGCGTGCCGCTACGGCTGATCTTCGATCGCAAGGAAGACGGCGAATGCTCGTCGCATGTCGTGTTCTCCGATTTCGGGGTCGATCTTGCGTTGCCCGCCTTCCGCACGACCACGCTGACGCTTCATCCCGACCAGCCGGGCGAGTATCCCTTCGCATGCGGCATGAACATGCTGCACGGCACGTTGCGCATACTGCCGGGAAAGCATGCAAGTGTCGGTGCCGCCGCCGGTTCCGCGGTTGGTTCCGTCGGCGCCAGTATGTCCGATTCCGGCGATTCGGACATTCGCGCGACTGCTGACGGTGCCCACGCATCCGGTTCCGCGGAAACAGGCGTGCAATGCGCGCAAAAAGGCGCCGTCCAAACGTCCGGTTCGGGTGATTCGGGCAAATCGCGCGGATCGGAATCGGAAATTCGCGCCCTCATCACCCGTCTTATCGTGGCGGCCGTCTGCACGATTCCGGGATTCGGCTCCACCATGCTCATGCTGTATCCGATGCCGAACTGGCTGCAATTCCTGCTGATGCTGCCGATTGTCGGCTATGCGGCATTGCCGATTTTCCGCAGCGGTTTCGCCGCGATCGCCCACCGCTCGCCGGAGATGAACGCGCTCGTCAGCCTTGGTGCGCTGGCCGCATTCGCCTACTCCTGCGTGGTCACCTTCGCACCGAACGTCCTGCCCGAGAACGCGCGCGAACCGTATTTCGAAGCGGTCGGTGTGGTCGTCACGCTTATGCTTGTCGGCCAGCTGCTCGAAGCGCACGCCCGCAAAGGCACCGGCGAAGCCATGCGCGCGCTGGCGAGCCTGCAGCCGAAAACCGCGCGCGTGGTGCGCGACGGCAAGGAAACCAGCATCGCCATCGATGACGTGCGCGTCGGCGACATCATCGCCATCCGCCCCGGCGAGCAGCTGCCGGTCGACGGCATCGTCATATCCGGCAGCTCCACCGTGGATGAGTCGATGATCACCGGCGAAGCCATGCCGGTCGCCAAAACCGAGGGCAGCGAAGTGACGGGTGCCACCATCAACGGTGGTGGCTCGCTGCGCTACCGCGCCACGAAAGTCGGCAAGGACACCGTGCTCGCGCAGATCATCGGCATGGTGCGTGCCGCGCAAAGCTCGAAGGCTCCCGTACAGCGATTGGCGGACCGCATTTCCGGCATATTCGTGCCGATCGTGGTGCTCGTCGCCGTATGGTCGTGCGCGCTGTGGTTCGCGTTCGGCCCCGAACCGCGTGTCACGCACGCGCTGGTCGCCGCGGTATCGGTGCTGCTGATCGCCTGCCCGTGCGCGCTCGGACTGGCGACTCCGTTGTCGGTGACGGTCTCGACTGGCCGCGCGGCTCGCATGGGGGTGCTGGTCCGTTCCGCCGAAGCGTTGGAAACATGCGGCAAAGTCAATGCCGTCGTATTGGATAAGACCGGCACGATCACCGCCGGCAAACCCACCCTTACCGATGTGCTGCCGTTGGGCGTGTGGCATCGGCGTCCCGATGATTTGCTGACGATTGTCGCCGCCGCCGAACGTGATTCCGAGCATCCGCTCGCTGCTGCGATCGTTGCCGCAGCTGCGGAAAAAGCCGACGTCGCGGACGTTGCGGAACTCGCGCAAACCACCGATTTTCAGGCGATTGCCGGCCGTGGCGTCACCGCGCGCGTCACCTTCCGCGGTCTGCCGCACACCGTCGCCGTCGGCAACACCGACCTGATCGACGACCTTGACGTCGACATGCCCGACATTACGTCCGATACCTCCGAAATTGCCTCCGAGACCATCCACGATACGAACCTCGACGCCATCATCGCCGACATGGAACTCCTGTCACAGCAAGGCAAAACGCCGATCCTAGCGGCCATCGACGGCCATCTCGCCGGCATCGTCGCCGTCGCCGACGTGCCGAAAGCCGACTCGCGCCAAGCCATCGAACTGCTCCGCAAACGTGGCGTCGAAGCCGTCATGCTCACGGGAGACAATCCGACCACCGCACGCGCCATCGCAAGCCAGGTCGGTATCGACGAACGTCATGTGATCGCCGGCGTGCGGCCGGAACGCAAGGCCGACGAAATCGCAAAACTCCAATCGCAAGGCTATACGGTGGCGATGGTCGGCGACGGCATCAATGACGCCCCCGCCCTCGCCCGAGCCAACGTCGGATTCGCCATCGGCACCGGCACCGACGTGGCCATCCAATCCGCCGACGTGACACTGATGCGCGGCTCGCTCATGGGGCTCGTGCACGCGCTCGACCTGACGCACGCCGCCATGCGCAACATCGCGCAGAACCTCGGCTTCGCACTCGGCTACAACAGCATCGGCATCGCGATCGCGGCCGGCGTGCTGTATCCGTTCACCGGAACGCTGCTGAATCCGATGATCGCCGGCGCCGCGATGGCGTTCTCGTCGTTGTGCGTGGTGACGAACGCAAGCCGGCTGCGCCTGTTCGATCCGGACGCGGAGGCGGCGAAAAACAAGACGTATCGGGTACGCAAGCCCGATCCGAGCAAAAATAATGGCAACCAGCACAGTCGGAAAGGAACGATCATGGGACTGTTCAGCGATCACAAGGCCAAGAAGGAAGCCGAGAACATGGGCGCGATGGGTGCCGGACACTGCTGCGGCGGTCATGACGGCCACGGCATGGCTTCGAATATGGGCGATTCCGCGGCGAACGTTGCGAAGGACCCGGTTTGCGGCATGAGCGTCGATCCGGCCACCGCGGCCGCGACCCGCGAATACGGCGGCGTCACCTACTACTTCTGCAACCCCGGTTGCGCCGACAAGTTCGCCCAGAACCCGGCCGCCTACCTGGGCTGAGACCTGATTATCGTCCGTCCCCAATCTGCCGACATCGAATGACATCCGGCCGTCGGCGGGTTGGGGATTTTTGTTGAATGGTTGATTTACGGATTCCGATTCACGGATGAACGATAAGATTCCCCTCCCGCACTCCGGAGAGCGCGTCCCGCCCCGCTACAAACGTGCGCGTGACGACGCCGTTAAGCGTCATGCCATCGCAGGCGCAGATCGGATTGCGGCTTTCCAAAGCGGTAGCATCCACAACAAACCGTTCGTACGGGCGAATAATCGCCAAATCGGCCCGCAATACCGGCGTTATATCGCCACGATCGTCAAGTCCCACAAGCCGTGCGGTGTTGCACGACATCCACCGCACGACGTCGGCCAAACTCAAGCCGCGCCGCATCGCACCCGTCAACACCGCGCGGAATCCGACCTGCAGACTGGAAACGCCACCCCACGCGGTGGCGAGCGTGCCGGCTTTCATATCCGCGCTGGTCGGGGGATGATCGGTGACGACACCATCCAACGTGCCGTCGGCAAGCCCCGCCCATAGCGCGTCCTGCTCATGCAGATCACGAATCGGCGGACAGCATTTGACCGCGGTGGCGTTGTCGGGAATATGGTCGCAATCCAACGTGAGGTAATACGGACAGGTCTCCGCGCTGACCGGCAGTCCTTCGGCCTTCGTCCGCCGCAGCACGTCCACGCTCAGACCGCTGGACACGTGCAGAATATGCGTGCGGCAGCCGGTGCGTGCCACCAGCCGTACGATCTTGCGCACCGCGTTCGCCTCGCATTCGGCCGGGCGTGACGCCTCGAAACTGCGATAGGACGCATCCACGTGCCCGTCATACCGCATCAAATCGTCCGGATCCTCCGCATGGCAGACAAGCAGCCCGCCGAACGAAGCGATTTCGCGCATCGCGCGTTCCAGTTCCTCATACGACAGCGAACCGTATTCGTCAACGCCGCTGGGGGAGAGGAAGCATTTGAAACCGAACGTCCCCGCATCCCATAATTCCCGAAGCCGCCCCAGATTCGACGCGTCCACACCGCCCCAGAAGCCAACCTGCACATACGATTCGTGCAATGCGCATGACCGTTTGCTGCGCAACGCCTCGACGGTGAGCGTCGGCGGAACGGAATTGAGCGGCATGTCCAATATGGTGGTCATGCCTCCGGCCGCGGCCGCCCGGGTGGCGCATGCGAAACCCTCCCATGCGGTGCGGCCCGGCTCGTTGATATGCACGTGAGTGTCGACGATGCCGGGAATCAGTATTTCGTCGTTACGCAGCTGGATGGTTTCGACCGCGTCGATAGGCGCCCGTCCGTTCGCGCCGGGACCGTTCGAATCAGACGCGACCGATGCGATACGCCCGTCCCGTACGACGACGGTACCGTATGTTTCGACGCCATGCGTCAGTATGGTGCCGTGGATGGCCAAATCCGCACGCGGACGGTCGTGCTCGAAATCGTTGCCGAAGTCGTTCCCGTATCCCTGTTCAAAATCGCGCCCGTAATCATGGCCGTGACCATCCACGCCTGTTCCATCCATGCCATGCGCCTCCTCGCGTGATGACTTTGGTTGGGCTCGACGCCCTTCCTGCTTCAAGACTACGCGATGCCGCGTTCAACAGTATTCGCAGCAGTCGGGGATTTTTGTTGCCGCGTTAGTCGCCCATTTCGCTGGTTTGGCACCGTTTCTTCTATGCCGAATCCGCCCGATATGCGATGTTGATTGTGTGGGGTAAGCTGTTTTTGCCATGGTCGGTCATCTCCTGATGGTGGGTCGCGTTGCCAAGAGGCGCCGCCACTGCCTGTGATGGATGCATTTCAGTGCTTACGGCATCTGAAATTCTTCATTCGTCGTGACAGTTGTCGGCGGCCAAACCTGGTGAAACCCGGAAAGCAAGGGGTAGCATCGTCAGGAGAGCGGATGCGCCGCGTGAGAATGTACTGCAGGGAAGGGCGATGAGCGTGACTTCTGGAATTATGCTTTCAGACAATATGGGGGCTTTGAAGGACGCCATGGACGAGGAAGGCAATGCTGCCGCGGACCTCGGCTTGGTGGCGCGCATCCGGGAATCCTTCGATTCGCTGACTGCGACGGAACGTGAGGCCGCGCAGTTCATTCTGGGTCATCTGACCGACGTGCTGGTCTGCAATTCCGTGGAATTGTCGCAGTTGAGCGGCATCTCGCAGCCGACGCTCAGCCGCCTGTACCGCAAGCTCGGCTATGCGAACGCGGGCGAATTCAGACGTGACGTGCGTCGCGTCCATCGTCCTGGCTCTCCGGAGCTTTCACGGCACACCCAGTGCGACGATTTGGTCGCCGACCATCTGCGCCGTGACGAGGAAAGCCTGAAACGCACGTTTGAAGGCATCGACCGCGCGCAACTGTCATCCGCATGCCAAGCCATGGCCACGGCCCCGCATGTGGCGGTGGTCGGGTACCGCAGCAGCTATCCCGTGGCGCTGCACATGCGCGAACAGCTGATGCGGCTACGTGGAAACGTTGATATTCTGCCGAATCCAGGCCAGTCCATAGCCGAAGATCTGGTTGATTATGTGGCAGGCGACGTAATCGTCATCATCGGCGTGGGCCGGCGTCTTCCCTTCTTCTCACGGCTCATCGACGTGATGCTTGAGCGCGGCCTGACCGTGGTGGTGATTGGCGACATTTCGGCGCGCAACGCCGTCATCGGCCGTAACGTCGCCTTCTTCAAAGTGGTGCTGAACTCCCACGTGCTGACGAGCTTCACCGCGGCGTTCGCCCTGATCGCCCTGATGGTGGACGAAGTCGGAAAATGCCTCGTCGATACCGAAGACGAGGTGCACGCGCGTATCGAAGGCATCAACGATTGCTTCGATGCGCTCGAAGATTGATAGGGAAAATCTAGGCGCGGCACGTCCCGTTGGAACGGCGGTAAACGGAAGTGGAAGCGGGAATGGGAACGGAATGAATTCAAAACGAAACATGCTGGCGTACGACCGGTCCTCCACCGGATTGTGGGTGGCTTTGATTTTCCTCGTATCGCTGAATCTGCGGCCCGCCATCGCCGCCGTCGGGCCGGTCCTCGCCCAAATGGGAACCGACCTTGCGTGGGGTGAGGGCGTGCAGGGCGTATTGACGGCGATTCCGCTGATCGCCTTCGCCGCGGTCAGCCCGCTGGTCACGTTCCTTGCACGCCGCATCGGCATCGACATGTCGATTCTGCTGGCCCTGCTGTGCATCGCGGCGGGCGACGCCATCCGCTCGTTCGGCGGCGGCGTTGGCATCTGGCTGGGCACGGTGGTGTTCGCTTCCGCCATCGCCGTCGGCAACGTTCTGGTTCCGGTAATCGCGAAACGTGACTACGCCGGCCATGTCGCGATGGCGACCGGCGTCTATTCCGGCTGCATCACCGCCGGCAGCGCCACCGCAGGTTTGCTGTCCGCGCCGCTTGCGCAGATGTGGGGCGGTTGGCGTGCGTCACTCGCCTTCTGGAGTGTGCCTCCGCTGGTTGTCGCCGCGCTGTGGGCGTTGCGTATCCTGCACAATCGCAAAGTCGTTATCGCTTCCGCCGGCGGCACCGTCGAAACCAGCGATACTGGCGATATCGATGATATTGGCGATCGCAGCACGACGGCCAACGCACAAAACCCGCATTCCGCACAGCGACCGGCATGTTCCACGCAATCGTCGCATGGCGTGTTCGCCCGCGTGCTGCGCCGTCCGATGACGTGGTACGTGACGGCCTTCATGGGGCTGCAATCATCCGCTTTCTACACCATGTCCAATTGGATGCCGTCCATCTCGGCGTCCATCGGCTACGATGCCTCCACCGCCGGCGTGCATCTGTTCATCTTCCAAGGCATCGGCATCCTTTCCGGCTTGGTCATTCCTAAGCTCATGAACGTGCGCGGCAACCAGGTCTGCGCGGCGCTCACCGCCAGCGCTCCCATGCTGATCGCCGGCCTTGGCATGCTGCTGTTGCCTCACCTCATGCCGGTATGGGCGTTCGTCGGTGGTTGCGCGCAGGGCGCTTCGCTGGTCGTGGCGCTCGCACTGATCGCGTTGCGCGGCCGTGACAGCGCCGAAACCGTGGTGCTGTCGGGCGTCGCGCAGTCGTTCGGCTATCTGATCGCCTCGCTCGGCCCGCTTATGTTCGGCGTGCTGGTCCAGGCCACCGGCGGCCACCATGTGCCGCTGATGGTGTTCACGTTCGTCGCTTTCCTGCAGTGCGTCGTCGCGGTCATCGTCGGCAGGCCTTCCAAAATGTGACTTTTCGCATCTCGCGAAATCGAAAGCGTCCGCAGAGGGAAGTACCGTTAGCCGTATGACAAGCCCTAAGACTGACGACGGTACAATGCATCTGCTCGATCCTGCTCCCTTCGGACGTATCCTTCCGGCCATGGTCACCCCCATGAAGGCCGACGGAGCCGTAGATTTCGAAGCCGCGCAACAGCTGGCGAGGCAGCTCGTGGCGGATGGTGCCGACGGTCTTGTGGTCAACGGCACCACCGGCGAATCTCCGACCACCCACATGGAGGAGAAGGTCGAACTGGTCCAGGCCGTCAAGGAAGTCGTGGACGTGCCGGTCATTTCCGGCGCCGGTTCCAACGACACCGCGCACACCGTGCGCATGGTGGAGCAGACCCAGGAGGCGGGCGCCGACGCGGTGCTCGTGGTCGCCCCGTATTACTCCCGTCCGTCGCAGGAAGGCGTGTTCCGCCACTACAAGGCGGTCAACGATTCCGCGGACAAGCCGATCATCATCTACGATGTGCCGGGCCGTACCGGACTGCACATCCAGCTGGAAACCTACCGTCGTATGGCCGAACTCGACCACGTCAAGGCCGTCAAGGACGCCACCGGCGACATCGCAGGCGCGGTGCGCAAGCGCATGGAGACCGGTCTGACCTGGTATTCGGGCGATGACGGCCTGTTCCTGCCGTTCCTGTCCGTCGGCGCCGTCGGCATCATCTCTGTGATCGCACACACGGCCGCCGGTCCGATGCGTGACCTCGCCAACGCGTTCGATCGTGGCGATATCCACGAAGCGCAGCGCATCTCCGTGCAGCTGGCGCCGCTCGTCGAAGCGATGAACGGCAATGGCTTCCAGGCCGTGATGGCCAAGGCCTCGCTGAAGGTGCGTGGAATCCTCGACTCCACCGAAATGCGCCTGCCGAACGTCGGTCCGGGCGAAGCGGAACTCGTGCGCGCGGAAAAGGGCATGCGCGCCGCGGGACTGCTGTGAACCGAATCGCATGATGCGACTGGCCTGTCGCGCATGAACGCCGGCAGGCACCCAAATTCCTCGTTTCCGCATAGGCGGAGACAATTAGTAATAGAAATCCAACTAGGAAATGGCTACAGAAGAAACCACAAAGACAACAACACACAAGCGCGGCAGCAAGGCTGCCAAGCGCACTGAAACCGCAGTCAAGGCATCCAAGACCACCAAGGCCGCGAAGTCCGAGAAGACCGCCACCAAGAAGGCCAAGTCCTCCACCCGCAGCCGTGGCAACGGTGGCTCGCGCAACGGCGGCTCCCGTGGATCCCGTGGCGGCAACGGTCCGAACCGTCGCCCGTCGCATTCCGCTCCGCAATCCACCGCGCCCCAGCAGGACGAGGTGCTGATCGCCCCGCCGAAGTACCGCAAGGGCTCCATGCGCATCGTGCCGCTCGGCGGTCTGGGAGAGATCGGCCGCAACATGAACGTGGTCGAATACAACGGGCATATCCTGCTCATCGACTGCGGCGTGCTCTTCCCGGAAGAGGAGCAGCCGGGCGTGGACCTCATCCTGCCTGACTTCCACTACATCAAGGACCGTCTCGACAAGGTCGAGGCGCTCGTGCTCACCCACGGCCACGAAGACCACATCGGTGGCGTGCCGTACCTGCTCAAGCTCCGCCCGGACATTCCGCTGATCGGTTCCAAGCTCACCCTCGCCTTCGTTGAGGCCAAGTGCAAGGAACACCGCATCAACCCGACGCTCGTCGAGGTCAAGGGACGCGACAAGCTCAAGGTCGGCCCGTTCAACCTGGAATTCGTGAACGTCACGCACTCCATTCCGGACGCGCTCGCCGTGTTCGTGCAGACCCCCGCCGGCTCGCTTATCGACACCGGCGACATCAAGCTCGACCAGCTGCCGCTCGACCACCGCATCACCGATCTGGTGGAATTCGGCAAGCTCGGCGAAAAGGGCGTGGACCTCCTGATGATGGACTCCACCAACGCCGAGGTCCCGGGCTTCGTCAAGCCGGAGACCTCCATCGGTCCGGCGCTCGACCAGGCGTTCGCACAGGCCACTCGCAAAATCATCGTGGCCAGCTTCTCCAGCCACGTGCACCGCGTGCAGCAGGTCGTCGACGCGGCCCACAAGTACGGCCGCAAGGTCGTGTTCGTCGGACGTTCCATGGTCCGCAACATGTCCATCGCAGCAGATCTGGGCTACCTGCGTCTGCCCGAGGACACCGTCATCGACCTGAAGCAGGCCCATGACGTGCAGGACGACAAGCTCGTCTACATGTGCACCGGCTCCCAGGGCGAGCCGATGGCCGCGCTCGGCCGCATCGCCGACGGCAACCACCGCGACATCACCATCAACGAGTTCGACACGGTGATCCTCGCCAGCTCCCTGATCCCAGGCAACGAGCATGGCGTCTACAAGGTCATCAACAAGCTCGTGCAGCTCGGCGCCAAGGTCGTCAACCGCGACAACGCCGCCGTGCACGTGTCCGGCCACTGCAACGAGGGCGAGCTGCTGTACATGTACAACATCGTCAAGCCGAAGTGCGCCATGCCTATCCACGGCGAAAACCGCCACTTGGTGGCCAACGGCATGATCGCCGTCAAGACCGGCGTCGATCCGCAGAACGTCGTGCTGGCCGAAGACGGCGACGTCGTCGACCTGTACCACGGCCAGGCCGCGGTCGTCGGCTCCGTGCCGTGCGGCTACGTCTACGTCGATGGCGATTCCGTCGGCGAACTGACCGACGAAGAACTCGAGAAGCGCCGCATCCTCGGCACCGAAGGCTTCGTGTCCAGCTTCGTGGTCGTCGACACCGAAACCGCGGATGTCATCACCGGCCCGAAGATCTACCTCAACGCGGTCGCGGAAGACGAAAGCGAGTTCGACAAGGTCCGTCACCAGATCGTCGAGCAGCTGCAGGACGCGATGATGCAGGGCACGCGCGACACCTACAAGCTGCAGCAGATCATGCGACGCACGCTCGGCGGCTGGGTGGCACGACAGCTGCACCGCAAGCCGATGATCGTCCCCGTCGTCGCCGACATCGCGCAGGACGTGGATGACGCGATGGGACTGAACGCCGCGAAATAAGCCGTAAATTTACCATAAATTGAATCAAGGCGACGTGATCGGCACAACTGATCGCGCCGCCTTCTGTTACCAGAAAGAAGGAGTGACATGCCAGGAGCAAACCTCACCCGAATCGAAGCGGAAGAACGCAAAAGCATCATCGCCGCGCCAATCCATTACACGGTCAAGCTTGACCTGACCCGCGGAGCCAAGGATTTCGGCTCCGAAACCACCATCACCTTCGACGCGAAGCCGGGGGAGTCAAGCTTCCTTGACCTCATCGCCAACGAAGTCAGCGAGATCACCCTCAACGGCGAAACCCTCGACCCGGCCGAAGCATACGCGGACAGCCGCATCGAGCTGAAGGGCCTCAAGGAGCACAACGAGGTCACCGTCAAGGCGATGTGCCAGTACTCCAACACCGGCGAAGGCCTGCACCGCAGCGTCGACCCGGCCGGCGGCAACGTCTACCTGTACACCCAGTTCGAAGTGCCGGACGCCCGTCGCGTCTACGCCGTGTTCGACCAGCCTGATCTGAAGGCCGTGTTCGACTTCTCCGTGCTCGCAGCCAAATCCTGGATCGTCACGTCCAACATGCCCACCGCCTCCGTGACCGACAACGAAACCGTCACCGAGGAAGGCACGCTCGGCGATCACGCCGCCGAAACCACCAAGCTGTGGGTGTTCGAACCGACCCCGACCATGAGCTCCTACCTCACCGCCATCTGCGCCGGACCGTACGCCGAATGGCACACCGAATACGCCAATGAGGACGGCCGCACCGTGCCGATGGCCATGTACTGCCGCCAGGCGCTCGCCAAGGCCTTCAGCAAGGACGTCGACTACCTGTTCGACATCACCAAGAAGGGCTTCGCCTTCTACGCCAAGACCTGGGGCGTGCCGTACCCGTACGCCAAGTTCGACCAGATCTACGTGCCGGAGTACAACGCCGGCGCCATGGAGAACATCGGCATGGTCACCATCCGCGACCAGTACGTGTTCGAATCCAAGGTCACCGACGCCTACGCGGAACGCCGTGTGGTCACCGTGCTGCACGAGCTCGCCCACATGTGGTTCGGCGACTACGTGACCATGAAGTGGTGGAACGACCTGTGGCTCAACGAATCCTTCGCCGAGTTCACGTCCACCCTCGCCACCGCCGAAGCCACCGAATGGAAGGACGCCTGGGCAACCTTCAGCTCCGGCGAAAAGAGCTGGGCGCTGCGTCAGGACCAGCTGAGCACCACCCACCCGATCGTCGCGCCGATCAACGACCTCAACGACACTTACGTCAACTTCGACGGCATCACCTACGCCAAGGGCGCCTCCGTGCTGAAGCAGCTCGTGTACTACGTGGGCAGTGAGAAGTTCTTCAAGGGCATCAACAACTACCTCAACAAGCACGCCTACTCCAACGCCACCCTCGCCGACCTGCTCGCCGAACTGGAACTCACTTCCGGCCGCGACCTGAAGGCGTGGAGCGCCCAGTGGCTTGAACAGTCCGGCATCAACACCATCGCCACCGAAGTCGAAGAGAACGAGGACGGCACCATCAAGCGTCTCGCCCTGCGCCAGACCGCTCCGGCCGAGCATCCCGTGCTGCGCGCCCACCGTCTCGCCGTCGGATTCTACAACGAGGATCCGGAAACCGGCAAGATCGTGCGCACCGACCGTTTCGAACTGGACGTCGACGGCGAACTGACGGTCGTCGACGCTGCCGCCGGCAAGGCACGTCCGTCGCTGATCCTGGTGAACGACGACGACTTGACCTACACGAAGCTGCGTTTCGACGACAAGAGCCTCGCATTCGCGACAAGCAACCTGTACCGCTTCGACGACGCGCTCGCCCGTTCCGTGATCTGGCTCGCCCTGTGGGACATGACCCGCGACGGCGAACTGCCGGCACGCCAGTTCATCGACACCTCGCTGGCCGCGCTCGCCACCGAACACGAGTCCACCACCTTCCGTTACGCGCTGGCACAGGTCAGCACCACCGCATGGCATTACACCGCTCCGGCAGAGCGTGCCGAGATCGTGAAGCATGTGGCCGCCGAACTGTTCAAGCTGGCGGGTCAGGCCAACGCCGGCTCCGACGAACAGTTCCAGCTCGTCACCGCCTACCTGGGCTACGGCGAGCCGGGCGACGAGGCGTTCGTCGCCAACGCGAAGGGCCTGCTCGACGGTTCCGTGGCATTCGACGGTCTGGAAATCGACAACAACTTCCGCTGGACCATCATCAACGCGCTGAGCACCGTCAACGCGATCGACCAGGCGGGAATCGACGCCGAACTGGCCAAGCGCGAAACCACCGAGAACCGTGAGTTCGCCTATGGCGCACGCGCCGTGGCCGGTACCGCCGAAGCGAAGGCATGGGCTTGGAACGAGGCCCTGCACAACGACGAGCTGACCAACATGCAGCTCGAGGCTGTGGCCGGTGGCTTTGCGGCCACCCCGCGCGCCGATTTGGCCGAACCGTACGCCGAGAAGTATTTCGAGGTCGCCGACTGGATTTGGGAGCACAAGACCTTCCACATGGCTGAAGCGCTGCTCGAAGGCCTGTATCCGGGCTATGCCGATCCGGCGAAGCTCGTGGAGCTGGGTGACGCCTGGCTCGCCTCCCATAAGGGCGCGGACAACGCCTTGCAGCGCATTGTGCGTGGCAACGTCGAGGCTTCTCACCGCACGCTGAAAGTGCGCGACTTCAACGCCGCGCTCTGATAGCGCTTTTCTGATGGCGCTTGGAGTATGTGGGGCGATTCGAATGATCTGAACGTTCCGCACACTCCAAGCCGGCATGATTCCGTTTAAGAGTCGGAATGATTCCGTCTGGAAACCGGAACGACCGGAGTGTTCATGCTTAGAGTCCGTCATGTCGTCGCACGACTTTGATTTTGGGTGCGATTTTCAAAGTCGTGTGACGGGCATATCGGCATTTATGCCTCCTAAACCTCGGTTTCCGCTTGAAAATAAGGGTCAGGGGGCATTTTTGCGTCGAAGGCTGTCGCACGAATTTGATTTTGGAGGCATTTTTCAAAGTTGTGCGACAAGCGTGCTGGCTTTCATACCCTCTAACTCTTATTTTTCGCTGGTTTTCAACGGAAAATGATAGTTAGGGGGTATTTCTTTATCAAGTGCTGTCGCACGACTTGATTTTTCGCCTTGAAATCAAAGTCGTGCGACACGAAAAGGGCATTGCGCGCCGTGAAATGCTTTGAATTGTGAAGTGTTATGCGATTGCGTCGTCACCTGCTGGTTTCGGCGGCACGGTTGAGTACGATAGGTCACGGAAATATCGTTTGCAGATAGCGAGGATTTGAGACTCATGCCACGTATGTTCGGAACCGACGGCGTTCGAGGATTGGCGAATAGGGATTTGACGGCACAGCTGGCGCTTGATTTGGGTGACGCCGCGGTGCGTGTGCTGGGCGATGACGAGCGGAGCGAATTCGAAAGCCGTCGCCGTGCGCTGGTCGGTCGTGATACACGAGTTTCCGGCGATTTCCTCGCCGCCGCACTGTCCGCTGGCATGTCCGCCGGCGGCTTCGACGTGATCGACGCCGGCATCATCCCGACGCCGGGCGTCGCATACCTGACGTCCGTGCTCAACGTGGAAATGGGCGCGGTGATCTCCGCATCCCACAATCCGATGCCCGACAACGGCATCAAGTTCTTCGCCCGCGGCGGTTTCAAGCTGCCCGACACCAAGGAAGACGAGATCGAAGCGGTGCTCGGCCAGGATTGGGATCGTCCTACCGGCGCCGGCGTGGGTCGTGTCAGCCATGACACCGCCACCGCAACCAACCTGTACATCGACCATCTGGTTTCCGCCATCGCGCCGGTCGGTCCGGACAAGTCGCAGCCGACGCCGCTGAAGGGCCTGAAGATCGTGGCCGATTGCGCGAACGGCGCCACGTCCGTGGTCGCTCCGGAAGCCTTGCGCCGCGCCGGCGCCGACGTGACCGTCATCAACGCGTCGCCGGACGGCTACAACATCAACAAGAACGCCGGCTCCACCCATCCTGAGCAGCTGCAGGCCATGGTCAAGGCCTCCGGCGCCGTCATGGGCGTTGCCTTCGATGGCGATGCCGACCGTTGCCTTGCCGTGGATGAGGACGGCAACATGGTCAACGGCGATCAGATCATGGGCATTCTGGCACGCGCCAAGAAGAACGCGGGCAAGCTCAACCATGACACCCTCGTCGTGACGGTGATGAGCAACCTCGGTCTGAAGTTGGCCCTG
>ERZ773175.1085-NODE-1085-length-15833-cov-8.106858_pt1 | contig 15833 bp, 12 predicted proteins | sample MGYA00581004_ERZ773175 | MGnify/ENA primary metagenome ERZ773175 (study PRJEB29015, sample SAMEA2737834) | human gut metagenome | biome: human gut; feature: human-associated habitat; material: faeces | place: China | collected 2012 ...
CGGACATATCCATATCTTCCAAAGAGAACTCAACCCGAATCTTTTTCGAGTCGACTTCGCCCTTGGAAAGCAAGACAACCGTCTCAACGGTATTACCGTTTTCCCACAAAAGTTTCCTTATCTCCCGTCCGTCACGATAAATCGGAAAATTAAACTCTATCGACTTCAAAATCCTGTCTGATGTGCCGTTAGGGTATATCTGAATTTCTTTAATCAGATAGGAAACAAGGCTTTTCTTTTCCTCGTCACTTATTATAGCATAAAGTTTGCTGAAGTTCTCCATAATTCTGTAAACATTCTCAAGCGTGATTGCTTCCATCTCAATAGAGCTTCTTCGCAATTTTGCATCTTCAATTCGTTCTTCCAACTCCACTATTGTGTCATACAGTCCATCAAGTCTTATTGTCATATCGTGGATTTTTCGTTCCCGATATTTTGCATCAGCAGGAAGATTGTCAATTTCCCGTTCCAAACGGGCTTTGTTCAAATCAACCTCTTTCAACTTACTTTCATAATTTGCAAGCTCCTTATCTATTTTGCTCGTATCGGTCTGGACACCAAATCGTTTTTTAATTTCCTTTGCAAAGCTCTTATCACTTACTAACTCTCTAATTGCTTCGATAACAAGCGGCTCTATATCTGTTTTTCTTAGCGATGCTTTGTACTCACAATAATGACCACGCTCCTGCTTATTTCTGCCACAAATATAATAGTACACTTCTTTATATGTGCCGTCCTTATTTGTCCAAGCGTGCTTATTGGTATACATCGGGCTTCCACAAAGAGGGCATTTCAACACACCAGTTAAAAGGTGCGACCTATCCTTACCTGTTTTGGACGGTTGCTTTATTCCCGTAGCTACACGCTTAGCGTGAACTTTTTGCCATAATTCCTCGCTGACAATACCTTCGTGCTGCCCGTCCTCTAATATATAATCTTCGGCGTGTACCTGCTTATATTCATTTTTCGTGCCTTTAACTTTTTCCCTTGTTCTTCTACCATAAGCAATTTTGCCACAATAAACAGGATTGTCTAATATCTGCCTCACCAGATGACCACTCCAATTTTCCAAAGTACCATTCTGTCGGGGTATTTTCTTTATTCCTTGCAAATTAAGATATTTAGCGATACCGCCGTACCCTATATCCGAGCCTGCAAATTTCTCAAATATAATGCGAATAGCCGCCGCTTCACTTTCTTCTATTAAAAGCTGATTGTCTTTCAAATAATATCCATACGGAGCAAATCCGCCATTCCAACCGCCTTGTCTTGCTTTTTCTCTGCGACCATTCATCGTCTGCTCGATAATATTCTCTCTTTCAATTTCAGCAACAGCAGAAAGGACAGATATTAACAGTTTGCCGCTTGTCTGTGATGAGTCAATCCCTTCTTCAATGCAAATCAGATTTACGCCGTAGGATTGCACATACTCTAATGAATTTAATATGTCTGCTGCATTTCTGCCAAATCGGGAAAGTTTATATACCAGAATATAGAAGTTGACAAGCTCGATTTCCACAACCTCGTCCACCTTGCCGATAGTAACAGGGATTTCTTCCTCGGAGAGTACAAAACCTTTCGGGCTTTCGATTTCACGGATTGCCCAAGTTCCATACGGTACTTTTGCAAAAGAAAAACTACCGTCATCAGCCGATGTGGTAGTCTTAATCGCATTTTCCTTTGTAAACTCGGTTGTACCCACCTTAAAGATGCCGATAACAGCACCGCCAAGAGCTTTTCCGTCCTCATCAGACTTCTTACCGCTTACAGAGCCGTAAATCAGCTTGTTTTCAATGGCGTTGCCCTCGTTTGCCGTGATGTGGACAGTAGCGGTTTCCTGACCTGCATACTTAAAGTTTACAGGATATTTGGTATCGCTCGTAAGATAAGCCGCATTGGTCTTGATTTCCTGCACATAGTAGCTGCCAATCGGCAGGTCGCTGATTGCTTTGCCGTGACCATTCTCATTAAGGAAGATGACCTCAATCAGACCGTCAGCAGGGATAGTCTTTCCGTCTGCGGCAGTCAGTTCCTCGGCTGCATACAAGCCAAAGGTTACATCGGCAAACTCGCCGTTTTCGCCCACGCCGTAATCCTTGTCAATTTCAAGGGCTTTCACAAGGTCGATTTCCACACGCTGACGCTCGTTCACAAAACCTGTGGCAGTTTCCGTTACGGCGATTTCCTGACCTGCATACACAAGCTCAACGGCGTGGATTTCCTCATTCAGTACGAAACCGAACGGAGCAGTAACCTCCTTGACCTCGTACTTTCCAAGATACAGCTCCTTGGATTTTGCCGTACCGTCTTTGCCTGTGGTAATAGTATCCACAACCTCGCCCTTAGAAGCTCTGAGCGTTCCGTCCAGAGTATAAATATCCTCGGCGGCGGTAATCTCATAGACCGCACCCTCCAGATTGCCGACAGAGAAGATAGGCTGATACAAGCCTTTGTCGCCTGCAACGGTGCTGAACACCTCGCCAGATTTAGTTACGGTAACTGTGCCTTTCTGTGCCATATTGGAGCGTACCACTTCGATAACGGTAATGCCGCTTTCTTCTTCTGAATTTTCCTGCACCACATCAAAATAGACAGGCTCGGAGTTCAGCACATAACCATAAGGGGCTTGCACCTCAACCAGAGAATAACCCTTGCCGTATTCCAAAGTCTGCGGTGTGATAAGGTCGCCGTCTGCGGTGGTGTAGAAAGTATCAATCGTTGTCACTTCGGGGTAAGTGAAAGTCATAGATACAAGGCTGCCGCTTGGGTCATAAATCTGGAAGCCTGCACCTGCATACGGGATTGTCTTGCCTGTTTCCGCATCTTTCTTGACAATCTTGATATAACTCTCAAAGTTTGCGTTGTTGATAAGATAGCGGTAGGTCTGACCGTCCTGATTGATAAATACATCAAAAGGCTTCATCAGCTCACGACCCTCCCAACCAGAGGTCTGCTTCACGGTATAAATGCCGTATGGCATATCCTTACTCTGGGCAAAGCCGTTTTCATCGCAGGTGAGCGTATCACGCTCGGTTTCCTTTGCTGCTTCATAGCTGCCTGCGGCTTTCAGATAAACCTCAAAAACAGCCCCTTCTTCAGGTGTTTCAATCTGTGTTTCGCCGTTGTCGGTGTGCTTGATAATGGAGATGTTACCCTTAATGACCTGTTCATTCACGGCGTTTTCCGTGCTGTTCAGTTCTACGGTATAAAGCTCTGGCTCTGCACCGACCTTATGAATGGTGGTGTCGAGCAGATAGCCCTCGGACGGGCTGATTTCTCGGATAGTCCAGTCATTGTCACAAATATAATACTTGGTCGTAAACTGACCGTTTGCATCGGTGGTATAAGTGTCAATGAGTTCTTCGCCCTTGTAAATGCCATACACCGCACCTGCAAGGGAAGCGTCGCCCTGCGGCTTGCCTGTTTCTGCATCGGTCTTTGTGACCGTCACATTGAATTTTTTGAGAATGTTGTGGAAACTGCGGTTTGTGACCTTGTTCCATTCAATCGGTGCGGTCTGGGAAGCAGGAACGACATAGCGGATTGCGGTATCTACTTCCTCTAAGGTGTAAGGGGTGTTGCCGCTGATAAGGACATTTTCAAACTTTGCAACGCCCTTTGCATTGGTTACGGCATATTCATCAACGGAATAACCGCTAAGGGAAGTTCCGTAAAGGTGGAATTTCACGCTCTCCACCAGATTATCCTCGGAAGTTTTAACCACTTCAAGGCTTCCACGCTTTAAGACATTACTGAAAGTGACGGTTGTGGTCTTGCCGCCGATAAGGGTAACGGTCTGGGTCTGCTGCGGCTCATATTTATCAATCGCCTGTTCCGTAATGGTATAGATGTCAGGCACTAAACCTGCTACGGTAATATTACCGTTCTTGTCGGTCTTAACTGTCTGGTTGAAGTCCTTGCCCTTAATGGTAAACTGGATGCCCTCTACAATGCCGTCCTCGGAAGTCTTTTTCAGGGCAATCGTGCCTGTCGGGGTTTCCACATTGATATAGGCGGCTACGGTATCGGCATTTTCAACGCCTGTTACCAAGTCCTGCAAGTTCGGGTCACCGTAGGCAATCAGCTTTGCACTGCTGCTGACTATCGGCATATTGTTTCTTGTTGCGGTAATGCGTACCGTACCGTCAAAGGCTTTGGCAGAGCTGATAGTCAGCTTGTTGCCAGATTTCGACACGCTTACCTTACTGTCAGAGCTTGAAAAGGCATAATCGGAAAGAACGCCGTTGCTGTCCGTAAAGGTCAGCGTATATTTGCCGTCCTTATAGGCAAGCTCCTTTGTGATGCCGTTTTTACTGCCCGACATAAAGCTCGGAATGGTATGATGCTCGCTCATCAGCGAAACAATCTGGTCGTATGCCGCCTTTGCTCCGCTGTTGGCATAGTTAGAGCCAAAGTGCAGGCTGTAAACCTTGTCGCTTGTCTTGCTAAATGAGCCTGTGGCTTCACGGCAGCCCGTGACAAACTCCCATACAAGGGTCTGTGTCGCAACCCACTTCTCATCATCGCTTCCTGTAAGGTTACTGCGGTTGCCCTGATACCCGTAGAGCAGGGCAAGCCCGACTGCCTTTTTCTGATTGGCAGAAAGGGCGTTCCAAGTGTCCGAAGATGCCTTTTTCAATGTGTTACCCGTATTCAGCGGTACACCCGGCTGAATACAAAAGGCGTTTTCTCCGTCCACAAACATACGGTACTTATAGTTTCCCGTGCCGCCTGCGGTATGACCGTCAAAGGTGGCACTCGAATTGTACCTCATAGCATTGCCGCTGCTGTCGTAGGTGTGGCTAAAGGAAATCGTACCAATGTCACCCGCTGCAAACGCCGTCGTTGCAGGCAAAATCGACAATGCCGTGACCGCAGCCATAAGAGTAGCCGCAGCCTTTTTGAATAATCCACGAATTTTCATCGCTTACCTCCTGATAATGTTAATATTGAAAATTTCCCTTACTAACCGAAAAAGCTGCCCTGTATCGGACAGCTCACAGTTTTTCTTTTCTCGGATAGTTTTGGTAGTAATTAAGGGGGTGAGGTGTGGAGAGGGGGAAACCGAAAAAATGGCTATCCTCCACATAGACAGACCCCTCCCTCGGTGTGTGGCTTACCTTTCGTGAGCCTTGCTTCGTTGCAGGTGGCGGTTGTAAAACTCCAACGCCTTAACAACAAAATCTGTTTCCTGCCCTCTGGGGACATTCTTTGGAATGAGCTTGGTTATCCTTTCATCACGGAAGGCGGGCTTTTCCTTTTGGTTTGGCTTTTCTTCTTCCATAATGCTCTGGATAACCTCGTCCGTCAGCTTTCCGTCTTGCATAAACTTTTTCATTTTGATAGCCTGTGCAAGTGACGGGGTAGCATCGTTATACTGCATCGCTTCAAGCAGGGTGTACTGCTGTTCCTCGGACAGATAGGAGATTTCCACCGCAGGGCGAAAAGCAATCTGTCTGTCGTCCACCATTTGCAGGATTTCAGGAACAAGCTCGGTCAGACGGATAAAGCGATGAATTTGCCGACTACTATCAGAAACATCTTTGCTCATTTTATCAACGCTAAATAACTTCTCGCCCACTGGTCGAGAAGTTAAATCTGTTCGTTGCCCCTGCCTGTTCATAGCTTCAAGCCGCATTTTATAGGCAAAGGCTTTCTCACTCGGCAATATCGTTGACCTCTGCAAGTTACTTTCCACCATTACAATAATGGCTTCATCAAGGGTCAGCTCCTTAACCTCACATTTGAGCGTATCAAGCCCTGCAAGCTCACACGCTTTTTTACGCCTGTGACCGCTGATAAGCTCATACCGTCCGTCCTCTTTGAGCCGCACGGTAGCAGGGGTCATAACACCGTTTCGCCTGATACTATCGACAAGCTGTTCCATATCCTCGTCCATCAAAACCTTAAATGGGTGGTCTGGAAATTCGTCAATCTCTGCAATCGGTATATCCCTGATTTTACTTAACTTTGCTTCTTCACGGCTCTCGTCTGTTTGGAAAAGGTCATCGTATGCAGTCAGCTCGATTTTGCTTTCTCTGCTTCTCGCCAATATCTGCCACCTCCTTTCCAAACTGTTCATAAGCTGCGGCTACCTTGCCGCTTTTGTCATAGGCAAAAATGCTCTTGCCCTCTGCGGTAGCTTCCACCGCACGGATAGAATGAGGGATTTCCGTATCAAACACCTTAATCCTCTGCCCATAGGCACTCTTAACGGTTGCGGTAATCTCCTTAGAAATGTTGGTGCGTGGCATTACCATTGTCATAAGGATACCGTCTATCCGCAGCTTGGGGTTGATTTGCCGCTTGACCATTGACACCGAGCGAAGCAAAAGCTCTAAACCTTTGGCAGAAAGATAATGGGGCTGTGTCGGGATAATCACGCTGTCAGCCGCCGCCAGAGCATTGATAGTTATCATTCCGAGAGAGGGCATACAGTCGATAAGCACATAATCGTAATTCTTCCTGACCTCATTCACATAGGTTTTCAGAACACGCTCACGGCTCATCGCGTTGATAAGCCTGACTTCAAAGCCTGACAGCTCAATGTTGGACGGGAGCAGGTCAATGCCCTCGCCGTGGTGCAGGATACCTCCAGAAGCATCAAAAGATTTATCGTCTATAATGCTTTGCATTACGGTAGAGAGGGTTATTGGAATATCATCAGGTCTGTTGTAACCCAGAGCCATTGTGAGATTAGCCTGTGCATCGGCATCAATGAGCAGGACTTTCTTGCCCTGTTTTGCCAGACCCACACCCAGATTGACCGCCGTTGTTGTTTTTCCGACACCGCCTTTCTGATTAGTCAGAGCAATCACTTTGCAATTTGACATAGGTGCGTCCTCCTTTCGCATTTATTTAGCCGCTTTGTCAAGGCGGCTATGTAACCATATCAGAGAACGCAAAAGAGCCGCTTACTCTTAAAATTAAAATCAATAAGAATAAGCGGCTCGGTGTAATGTGCCTTAGACATATTCAATTTTCATTCTCTTAACAGGGGCGTTGGCGACTTTGAATATCAGCTCGTCAACGCAGTCTGTATATCTGCCTTGCTGTATGAGTTTATTTTTCAGCTCCACAAGGCTATGTATAACTATCTGCCTTTCGTGGCTATCCAAATATGCGTGATAGATTTTATCTCTCATAATTGCCACCGTCCTTTCTTGGCTTCATTATATCCAGAAGTGAGAGAAAGAACAAATCTGCAAATCAGGATAAAAAAAATAGGCGTACCACTATTTCTAATGATACGCCCGCACGATTAGATAACTTCAAAATGTTTCAAGGCATCTTTTATCGCTTCTACCTTTTCTGGTGTTGGGTGTTTCCTCGGTTGTTTCAATTCCTCTACCGCATTAGGAGCATCATACATTGGCAAACCTAAATCTCGTTTTACTTCTGCGATATATGCGGTATGTACCTTGAAGCCGTGTTTTGCTTCTATATACTCCTTAATCATCTTGTAGGTTACTCGCTCTTTTGGCTTATAACTTTCTGCTCTCTTTTCAATATTATCAAGAGGAATTTTGCCCTCACCCTCGCCAAACTCTACTTTTACATTGATTACGCTGTCAGGTTTTTTGTGGGAAAGAAGTACAACCGTCTCGACTATTGTTTCATTTTCCAAGGGCAATTCTTTCACTTCTGTTCCATTCACCGGGACAGGGAAGTTGAAGATAATCTTCCTAATCCAGTTGCCATCCGGCTGCTTTTCCGGGAATAACTCAATCCGCTCAATAAACGCCCGCATGAACTCCTTCCGCTCCACTTCGGAGGCTGCTTCATAGACCTGATCGAATGCCAGCAACAGGCGGTAGATATTATCACCCGAAATCTTCTCCTGCCGGATACTCCGTATCTGGCTTTGCACATCGTCAATCTGGACTTCAATCTCATCTATTGCGCCATATTGCTCGTCATATCGGCGCTGCAAATCAGAAATTTTCCGGTCATAATACGGGTCATTCACATCTAAACCGTCCATCTGCCGTTCCAGTCGGGCCTTTGTGCCTAATGTCTGCCGAAGCTGCGCCTGTAATGCTTCCAGCTGCTTCTCCAAATCGTTCGTATCGACAGCGGAGCCGATTTTCGCCTTGATTGCATCCGCAAACCGTGGGTCACTGACCATAGCAGAGATGATTGACGCTACCATGCGGTTCATTTCCATCTGCTCAATATTCAGCCGGAAGGTACACTCGTGGCCTGTTGGCGTCACCGTATTCTTGCAGTAATAGTAATAGCGGGTCTTTTTGTCCTTGCTGTGGGCTTTCGCAATATTCCCGTACAGGCTTTTGCCGCAGCAGGGGCATTTCAGAATACCGGACAAGATATGTGCGTGGGTAGGGTCATTGACTTTCTCACGCCGGTAAGCATTGATTTTCCGTTTTTCCTGCGCGAGGTTCCAATCTTCTTCTGAAATGATAGCCTCATGCTTCCCCTCGTACACAGGGAACTCCGATTGCTCAACTACGTGCATCTCATTCCGTGTGCCGATCTTCTTCTCTGTCCGGCGTCTGCCATAGGCGATTTTTCCCATATATACCGGATTATCAATGATACTCTTCACAAAGCTGGCAGAAAAACCGGGAATGGTGCCGTTCTGCCTTAACTTCTTCACAAAGCCCTGCCGGTTCAGATATTTTGCCACGCCACTGACACCATCGTTGGTGTGAATATAGCGGTCAAAGATGGTGCGGATCACGTCCACTTCATCCTCAGCAATCAACAGTTCGCCTTTTTCAAGGCGGTATCCATAAGGGGCAAAGCCACCGTTCCATTTTCCTTCACGGGCTTTCTGCTCCCGTCCGGCCATCGTCTGTGTCCGAATATTTTCACGCTCTATCTCTGCCACCGCAGAAAGGACAGAAATCATCAGCTTGCCGGAATCTTTGGAACTGTCAATGCCGTCTTCCACACAAATCAGATTGACACCGAAATCCTGCATCAGCTGCAAGGAATTCAGAACGTCAGCGGCATTCCTGCCAAACCGGGACAGCTTGAACACCAGCACATATTCCACACCGTCTTTGCAGTCCTGAATGTCTTGCAGCATCCGCTGAAATTCGTGCCTGCCCTGAATATTCTTGCCGGAAAAGCCTTCATCAGAATATTCACCAGCCACTACCATATCTTCGTATTCAGCGTATTTCCGCAGTTTGTCTCGCTGAGCATCCAGACTATATCCGTCCACCTGCATGGATGTAGATACCCGTGTGTAGAGATAACATTTTGTTTTAGTTTTCTTCATGCAGGCCGCCCCTTTCTTCCAGCTCTAAACATTCATCCGTTACTTTCTTCTTCGCCAGACCTTCATTCTGAATGTAGTACTCCAACAAACGGAGTACATATTCCGGCGCATGGCGGTTATCCAGTTCCCATTCTGTCACAGTCCGATAGGGAATCTGAAAATATTTACAAAATTCCTTGCGATTCATGCCAGTGCTTTCCCGCAATTCTTTTATTTTGGTTTTGCAGTCCATTTCATTTACCCCATAAAGCAAAAATACACGTTGCGTATTTATTATAGCATACGCCAAACAAATACGCAACGTGTAAATTTAATTTATATCAAGCGGCTTTGTCAAATTCCTGATACACAGGAACGGGTTGCTTTCCTGATGCCGCAGACTGTGTACGGCCATCCTTCTCAGTCTCCTGCATCTGCCCCAACAGCTGTGGCCCGTACTTCTGCAACAGCCGCGCCATCACATCAACACAGCGGTCAAATGCCGCATTATATTTCGGATCATCATAAACTTTGCTCAATAGGCCGCTCCTTTCCTCTATGGCTGCTCTGCGCATAGATGTTCAAAACTTCTGCCGGTATCTGTTCCAAAATCGCCACGGCACTGTCATAGTCGCGCCGCAGCTTGAGGTCTTCGATCTGCTTTAGGGTGCTGACCTTCTGCGCCGATGCAAGAGATTCTTCCAGTTCGGCATTTTTCGTTTTCAACTTTTTGTTTTCGGATGCTGTTTTCGTGAAGGCTACGCCATATTTCCGCAGCAGTGTGTCCATCTTCTCCACGCTGGGAATATAGGTATCCAGAATCTTGCAGATTTCCTCCGCCCGGCTTTTGGCGTTAAAGGGATTGATTCCAGTGAGCAGATCCTCCAGTTTGCTTTTCTGTTTGGTCAGTCTGGTCATCTCCTTAAATACGCGGGGCGGGATATGGTCGCGCCCGGTCAGGCTGGCGCTCTCGCCACGCTCCAAATCTGGAAACTTCTTGACCATGTGTTTCCAAAACTCATCCTGCCACCAGGTCAGCTTCTTTTTATTGCCCATGATGTCTTTGGCGCTGAGCCTGCCATCCTCCGTCAAAGGGACAAAACAAAGGTGCATATGGGGCGTTTTCTCGTCCATATGCACCACGGCGGATATAATTGTCTCTTTGGACTGATGCTGTTCCAAAAAGTGCAGAGCTTCCTCGAAAAATACCCGAATTTCCGCCCGTTTCTTTCCCTTAAAGAACTCCGGGCTGGCTGTGAACAGCGTCTCGATCATACGGATACTGTCTTTCCGGGTACGGCATCCGGCAGCGGCAATTTGCCTCTCTGACTCGGCCCGGTACTTGCCGGGCGGTTTGACCAGATGGAAGTTGTACTTGCTTCGGCTGGTATCCACATCGGGATTACTGGCGTACTTTTCCTTTGTGCGCTCGTTATGGGCCTCGATATTGCCGATTTCAGGCCCCTTATATTTGGCAAATCGCATAATCGCGTATTGTGCTTTTTCCATACTCAATCCCTCCGTTTCTGCCAGACAATGTCATATCCCAGCACGTCAGCCAACTCCACGGCCTCCCGATACCGCAGCGATTCCCGCTGCAATTTTCCGGAAAGATTGGATACGCTGTCGCTCCACCCATACTCATCGTGCAGCTGGTCAACGACTTCCTGCATGGTGTAACCGGCGCGGATGATCTGCGCCTTGATTTCGTTTCGGATACTTGACTTCATAAAATATATTCCTCCATTTTCGCAAGTGAAGCCCTTTGTCACTTGATAGATAAAACATGATTTTCGGTTGCGTCATAAAAAGAACCGGCTACGCTGGGGAGCGCACCGGCTTTGGTCAATGGTGAAATTTGTGCAAATGCTGTTTTGCGATAGAAATGATTCCCTGCGTATCGTTGGTCAACGGCGGAATATTCGACTTTACAGAAATGCGGGACTTTTCACTGTTCGGGCTGTATTGTCACAAAATGCTGCAATCTGTACGTCGTTCCGTGAGCCGCCATCCGGCGAACTGTATACGGATAAAAGAGAAACATTTCGCTGTTTTGAGATTGCTCTAAAATATGCCTGCAAAATCACCGCTTTTACTGACCGCTTCAGGTGTGGTCAAAATGACCACACCTATTTCACAGCACAAAAGCGCGAAGAATTTCACGGTTCTGGTGTTGGACAAAATATCCATAACCACTTTTACACATCAAAATAGGTGTACCCAAAATGGGCACGACCACTTTATCCAAATGAAGCGCCTCTACAATATATGAGGTAACAGGGTCAATCGCTGCGTACATACGTACCGGCGACCAGATCGGAAATCAATCCCGCCAGTCTTCCGGTACGTACGTACACTGTGAAGCGTCCGTAAACTCGTTTATATGCGGCCTTGCCACTGCCTCGATCCCCATAAAGCCCCATACCCGGCGTCCTGCCGAATTGGTAATCGTGTTGCAGTGTTCCAGATTGTACTTACCGCAGGCTGCCACCAGCGCATCGCTGAAGCTGCGGCGTTTGAGTGCAGTCAGGCTATTTTCCTCGCACCACATCCGGTAAATGTCGTAGCAATCCTTTGAACTGATGGACGCATCCGCTTTCAGCCGGATATAGCCCTCGGATTCCAGAAAATCAAACACGTTATTGTTGTCCCGCTTGACGGCCTCCCGGTTCTCTTTGGTGCGCTGGCTCTCGGTGAACTTGAAGTTGTTCGCTACCAACCGCTGCAATCCCGCAAAAGCCCACAGCAGAATGCCCTCCACCTCGGCCTTCATCTTCTCTGCCAGGTCGGGATCATCCACACGGTCGGCAGGTTTCTCTTTGGCGGTCAGCACCAACTGCCGCCGATAAAAGCCATCACTGCGGTCAAAGAGAGCCTGCAAGTCGCCATTGCTGAATGCCAGCAGCCGGGCGCACATCCATCCCTGATAACTCTGCTTGCCCTTGCGCTCCAAGTCCATCTTGCCCTGGGCGGTGACGATAGATTTGACATAGTTGGTCTGACGCAGGGCCTCCATCCGCATATCGTCATCCACACACAGCAGAATGTGTTCCAGATCAGCGCGAGCAAAACGGTTCTCGGAAATTTTGCCGATGCTGCCGTCCTTCATGTTGCTGCCGAACAGGGCGGACAGCACCGCGCCGATCTGGCTCTTACCCTCGCCGCCATTGCCCTTAATGACCATCATGCGCTGTCCCTTGTTGCTGGGGATCAGGCAGTAGCCGATATATTCCTGCAAAGTGGGAATGTCCTCCGGGTAAAGAAGCCCATCCAGAAAAGCCAGCCAGCGGGTCGGCGTGGGCGCATCGGGATTATAGGCCACCGGCAGGCGGCAACGCACGATGTCCGGTTTTCCCTCCGTAAAGGAGCCATCCAGAAACAACGTGCCGTTTGCCAGATGAATGCGGTCAGCCTCCGGCGGGAAATCCTCTACCAGCGCCGCCAGCTTCATCAGCTCCACGATATTGCTGATTTTGCGGGGGATATTGCTGACCGCGCAGCATTTCAGTTCCTCAAAAATTTCTCCACGCAGTGGCAGCTCATCGGTCACGCGGCCATCAGGCGTGAAAAAAGCCCCGTTTGTGTAGATGATTTTGTGTCTGCCGAGAAAATCATCACAAAACAGGGCTTCATTGATACTCTTGCCGTCAAACCAGATGGGCTGGTTGGCCTCACGCGATTGCTCGTTCTTCGCCATGGTGCTGCACCTCCTTTTCCAGACGTCTGAGCCGCTGCTCCAGCGCGGTGATAGTGCCGTCCTTCAGCAGCATATCCACCGCTTTCACACGCTGCTTCAGTTCCGCAAACATGAGAACGTCCAACAAATCATTTACATACTCGATCATATGACAGGCTTCCACAAAGCGGTCATCCAGTTCATCCTCCGGCGATTGCGGGGCATATTCGACCTTCCAGCGTTCCAGCAGATGCAGATAATCGCAGAGCACCCGCTGGCAGTGTATCTCATCGTTGCGGAAAGCCTGCGCCAGCGGATAGGGCTTTTTCAAAGCCATCGCTGCCGGGGGCTTGTCCGGGTCGATGCCAAAGTCATAGGCCAGCTTCTTTGCGGCCTCGTAGCTGCTCAGGCCGAACAGCCGCGCCACAAAATCGATCACATCCCCGGTAGCCCCGCAGCCAAAGCAATAGAAATAATCCCTGTTCAGCTTCATGCTGGGATGCCGGTCATCGTGGAAGGGGCAGCAGATCATATCGCCCCGGTTGACCTTACAGCCGTAGTATTCGGCGGCCTGCTTCACGGTGACAGCGGATTTTACAGTTTCAAATAAATTCATAGGCTTTGTCCTCCATTATTTATTGACGGTATCTGCCCGTCTGCCTGAATATACGGGGAAAAAGCCTATAAACCGAAAAATCCGCTAAAAGTGCAAGAAATGAAAAAACGCCGCCCTGAAATCTTGCAAAAATGCAAGACCTCAGAGCGGCGAAGCCAGCGGAAAGCATTTGCCCGCGCTGGTTTTATCAGGTATAATGGATAAAGAGAGTTTTCAGAAGAGAGGTGCGTCACATGGAGGGAGCCTATCTGCCCGGCAATATCCGGCAGCGGATGCAGGAGCTTATGAAGGAACATAAAATTACCCAGGCACAGCTGGCGACCCGCATCGGCAGCACCGAGAGCGCCATCAGCCGGTTTGTCAGCGGTAAGACTGATAAGATCAGCACAGAACATTTGCTCCGCATTGCGAAAGTGTTTGAAGTCTCCACAGATTTCCTGCTGGGGGAAGTCAACACGCCCGACCGGACAAATTTTGATATTGAAGAACTGGGCCTGTCGGTGCAGGCGGCGCGGAATCTGTACACCGGAAAAGCCAATGCAGAGATCGTCAACCGCCTTTTGGAAAGCCCTCGCTTTGCAGAAGTCACCTATATGATTGAGCAATATTTTGACGATACGCTGGCCGCCGGTTTCGCCGGACAGAACCAGATGCTTACTACTCTCAGCGCCATGCTGCGCCGAAACAATAAAACAGACGCTGCGGTGCAGGCGGCCAGAACTGTCAACCGGCAGAAAGTTCCCGTATATCAGGCAGACCTGACGATGATACAGAACACATTTATGGCGGCGCTGCGGGAAGTGAAGAAAGAGATCGGCAACGATTTCACAGCAGCGCAGTCCTTGACCAAGGGCATCACTCAGCAGATGTTTACCGAACTCACCAAAGGGGCGGATGTTCATACTCCGACCATCACGCCCGAAATGATTTCCGCCGCCGTCACCCAGAGCGCAGCGGGGATGGACGGTGTGCAAAAGGAAGCATTAGACAAGTTCGGTCAGGCGCTGACGGAATTTCTCCAATCCACCTTAGACCACGCGCAGGAGAAGCAAAATGCCGACCCGGAGCAATGAGCAGCTGTGCAGACTGGCACAGAAAGGGGATACGGCTGCCCGTGACATTCTGCTGGAAAAGAATCTGGGATTCATCCGAAAAATTGCGCTGGAGCAATACCGAAACATGGGGCTGGATGAAAATGATATTGGAATTGATTTGGATGATTTGATGCAGGAGGGAAGTATCGGCCTGCTGAACGCGATCCCTTTGTTTGATGCCGGACGGGGCATGAAATTTCTGACCTATGCAGCACCGGCGCTCCGCAACGCCATGACGGACTGCATCCGCGCCGCCCTCGGTTTATTTGAGCAACGGATGGCGGATAAGAAAGACGGCCCCGGCTTCCAGAGAGTATATCTGGATGACGTTCTCTCAGAGGATGAACGGATGCTGCGGATCGAAGCCATAGCCGACCCTCACACCCAAACGCCGGAGCAAATCTATATCCAAAAAGAGCAGCTGATAGAATTGTATGCGGCGCTGGACAAGCTGACAGCCAGAGAGCAGACCTATCTGCTGTACCGCTATGGCTTTACCGATGGAATCGAGCACCCGCTGATCGGCGCGGCGCTCCATTTCCATCTCAGCGAGAGCCGGACAAAGAAGGTGGAGGGCGAGGCGATGGACAGCCTGCGCGGAAAGCTGCCGTGGTGGTTCTGATACGATGGGAAGCAGCGGCTGACGGGGGCTTTGATATACCTTTGTTCCGCAAATGACACGGCTGACAGACAGTGCTTGCCCGCACCGCCTGCCAGCCTTTTTCTGTCGCTTATGCTGCCCCGCAAGGGGCAACCTTTCCCGCCAGAACGCCGCAACTGTGGCCACACTTTTCAGGGTGTGCTACAATTCCGGCTGCCATCTGCTCCACAAAGGTATAACACACTAGACTTTCCTACGGAAAATCGTGTGCCACGAAACCGCCGGTTTCTTTGGATTCTTCCGGTCAAAGGGGAACACTATCCCCTCTGAACACCCCAGACAAAGGAGAACGCTGTTCCCTTTTGGAATCCCCTTGCCAATAGGGATGCTACCGCCCTATTGAATGATTTAGATAAAAAACAAAATAAAGCATAGTTCGCCAGCACACCGCTATTCTGTCATTACCTTACACAGACATCTTGTAACTTTTTCGTTAAGCCTATTGACTCTGATACTTCGGAAGAGATATAATATAGTTGCTACTTAGTGAGCCTAAATAGCAAAGCTAAAGAGAGGCGACGATATGAATAACAAATATGTCCAGCAATTCAAAAAAGGCT
>ERZ773175.1111-NODE-1111-length-15569-cov-3.013730_pt1 | contig 15569 bp, 9 predicted proteins | sample MGYA00581004_ERZ773175 | MGnify/ENA primary metagenome ERZ773175 (study PRJEB29015, sample SAMEA2737834) | human gut metagenome | biome: human gut; feature: human-associated habitat; material: faeces | place: China | collected 2012 ...
GCAGGCTGCCCAGGCCCCGATCCGCCCTGCTGCGGCGGCTGCCAGCTCGCCGCATACGACTGGCGGTTCACCAGCAGCCAGAACACCAGCACGGCCACGCCGAACGCCAGCCATCCGGCGCCGGGCAGGCACAGCGCCACCGCGGCGCATACCAGCGCGCCCGCGCAGTTCCAATCCCAATGGCCGTTGACCAGCTCCTCGCACAGGATCCGGCCATCCGTCTCGTCCGGTAGCAGGAACCAGGCCAATGCGTAGAACGCCGCTCCGGCGCCGAACAGTAGCGAGGTGAGAATCACCAGCGTGCGGACCAGGGAGTGGCGTTCCATCCCAAGCGGCGCGCCACGCCGTCGCACACGCCTGCGATCCACCGGTTGCGGCCGCGCGTGATCCGGCTGGAGCGGATCCATGCGAAGAATCGATTGCCTCGATTCGGCTGCGGCTGATACATCGGCGGCCGTGGCTGCGATTGCGGTTCGGCAGAACCAGCGGCACTGCCGCCTTGCGGATTGTTGTTTGCGTTGCTCATATCTCCATTACAGCAATCCGCAGCCGTCATACGTATCGGGGAACACCCTGAATCTGCCCTGAACACCAGCTGAAAGCCCTGAATCGGCATCCCCGACAGGGCACAATGGAAGCATGAAGTCCTTAGCCAAACCGCGATACACGCAGGAACAGTACGACCAGGCCAGCGCGGTCTACATGCGCTGGTGCTACGTGCAGGCCCTGCGCGAAGGCCGTCCCGTGCCGTCCAAGCCGGCGCGACTGCCGTTGCTGCGCCCGACGTACGGCCGCGAGGTCGCTGGCGTGGCCAAGGCCATCAGCATACATCTGGGCGTGTCCGTTCATCTCATCCGTTTCATTTTCGTGGTCACCACGTTTTTCTTCGGTGCGGGCGCGATCGCCTATATTTTTCTGTGGATCACCGTACCCGTCGGAGACCCGGTCCAGCAGGCGTACGTCATCGCCGGCAGCCAGCCCGTCGAGAACGCGCCGCTGTCCCACGGCAACGTGAGGAACGTAAGAAACCTAAGGAACGTCGGAAACGGCGGCGCGCAATCGCAAGACAGCGACGGCAACGCGGACGGCATGCAATCCGGCAGCGGAGCACAATCGTCCGAAAGCCTGGAACAGATGTTCGCCAACGCGCCGAGACCCGCGCTGCTGGCCATGGCGGGACTGCTTATGCTGGGCCTATGCGTGGCGATGGCGGCGAAAGGCATTGAAGGCACGCTGATTGTGCCGTTGCTGCTCGGCGTGGTCGGCGTCGGCGTCTCCTGGCTGCGGTTCAACGCGAAGGACGGCCAATTATGGACGATGCTCGGCGGCATTGCGGTCATTTTCGTCGCGTACGCGATCTACATCGCCACCCACGTGCGCATTATGCAGTCCGCACGGCACGCCACGTTCACCATGCTCGTCGCCGGTTTGGCGCTGCTTGTCGGCGTGTTGCTGGCGATTGTGCCGTGGATTATGACGCTGGTGCGTGATTTGGGCACGGAGCGCGCGCTGAAGGAGCGCGAGGAGGAGCGCGCCGACATGACCGCCCACCTGCACGACGGCGTGCTGCAGACGCTGGCGCTGATCCAGTTGCATGCCGATGACCAGCAGACCGTGTTTTCACTGGCGAGGCAGCAGGAACGCGAGTTGCGCGAATGGCTATATCAGGAGCGCACCACGTCGGATCGTTCCGTCAACGCCGGTTTGAAGCAGATCGCAGCGCATGTGGAGGACACGCATGGCAAACCGATCGAGGTGGTGACGGTGGGCGACGCGCGGCCGAGCGCGCAGACCGACGCGTTGTTGGATGCCACGCAGCAGGCGCTCGTCAACGCCGTGACGCATGGCGGCGAACCGGTGTCCGTCTACTGCGAGGCCGGCGACAAGCTGGTGGAGGTGTTCGTACGCGACCATGGCGACGGCTTCGACGTCGACGCCATTCCAGCGAATCGCCTGGGCATCCGCGAGTCCATCATCGGACGTATCAAGCGCCGCGGCGGTACAGTGGAGATTGTGTCGAGGCCCGGCTGGGGCACGGAGGTGCGCATGCACATGCCGATTTCAGGAGCGGCGGAGGATGCGGACAGCGCTACGGCCACCACAGCGGACGGCGATACGGGCGTGCAATCGGCGCAATGAACACGGCGCATGCAGCAGGTGCGGCAATGAATCAATCGAACCAAGGAGCAGGAATGAGCGAGCGGGAACAGCGCATCAGAATCGCCGTCGTGGACGACCATGAGATGTTCCGCGCGGGCGTGATCGCCACGTTGCAGCCGTATTTCGACGTGGTCGGACAGGCGGCCGACGTGGAGGGGTCAGTGGCGATGATCGCGCAGACCAAACCGGACGTGGTGCTGCTGGACGTGCATGTGCCGGGCGGCGAGAACGGCGGTGGCGCCGAAATCCTCACGAAATCGCGCGCATACTCCCCCGATACCGTCTTCCTCGCGCTGTCCGTGTCGGATTCTCCGCAGGATGTCGGTTCCGTGATCCGCGCCGGTGCGCAGGGATATGTGACGAAGACTATTTCCGGCGACGACCTGGTGTCCTCCATCAAGCAGGTGCATGAGGGCTATGCCGTGTTCTCGCCAAAACTGGCCGGTTTTGTACTTTCGACCTTCCAGGGTGTGCCGGCGGCGGGGTCTGATGGCGGCGCTGATGGTGCGGCACGGGCTCATGATGAGGAGCTGGACCGGCTGTCCGCCCGCGAGCAGGAGGTCATGCGGCTGATCGCGCGCGGCTACACGTACAAGGAGGTGGCTTCGGAACTGTTCATCTCCATCAAGACCGTGGAGACCCATATGAGCTCGGTGCTGCGCAAACTGCAGCTGTCGAACCGTTCCGAGCTCACCCGTTGGGCCGCGGATCGACGGATTGTGTGACGTTGCCGCCACGACAACGACAATCGCCATAAACGGCATGGAAAAAGGCTTACCGAAAAATCCTTCGGTAAGCCCTTGATTGATGCGGGCAGAGCGAGATTCGAACTCGCGGAGGCTTGCACCTCAACGGTTTTCAAGACCGTCTCTTTAGACCGCTCAGACATCTACCCTTTGCGCCTAACATCGCTGCTACGCACGAAACGCCAATATACCACAGTGCGCGGAAGTGCGACACCTGGCACAGCCTCCATCCCCGTCGCTTCCAACAGAAAACCGCACACGCATCTGCCCAGAACGACACAAACGGCACTGGGACCGTCCAACATACGAAAAACGGCGCCGGCACAAATGCCAACGCCGCTTTCACGGATTCATATCAGACGCGAACGTCTTGGAAAATCAGGCTTCCCACTTGGTCGGCTCGATGACTTCCTTGCCGCCCATGTACGGACGCATGGCCTTCGGAATTTCGATGGAGCCGTCCTTCTGCTGGTGGTTCTCGAGAATGGCGACCAGCCAACGGGTGGTGGCCAGCGTGCCGTTCAGCGTGGAGACGGCGCGGGTGTTGCCATCCTCCATACGTTCGCGGATGTTCAGACGACGGGCCTGATACTCGGTGCAGTTGGAGGTGGAGGTCAGCTCACGGTAACGGCCCTGGGTCGGCACCCAAGCCTCGCAGTCGAACTTACGTGCCGCGGAGGAGCCCAGATCGCCGGCGGCGGTATCGATGATGCGGTACGGCACCTCGACCTTGCCGAGCATTTCCTGCTCCATGGCCAACAGGTGCTCATGCTCCTTGTAGGAGTCCTCCTGCTTGGCGTAGACGAACATCTCCACCTTGTCGAACTGGTGCACGCGGATGATGCCGGAGGTGTCCTTGCCTGCTGCGCCGGCTTCACGGCGGTAGCAGGAGCTCCAGCCGCAGTAGCGCAGCGGGCCGTTCTCAAGGTTCAGGATCTCGTTCTCGTGCATGCCGGCGAGCGCCACTTCGGAGGTGCCGACCAAATACTGGTCGTCCGGCTCGCGCAGGCGGTAGATTTCGTCGGCGTGGGAGTTGAGGAAGCCGGTGCCGCGCATTACTTCCGGACGCACCAGCGTCGGGGTGATGGCCAGGGTGAAGCCGTGTTCCTCGGCCTGGTCGACGGCCATGGTGAGCATGGCGATCTGCATGCGGGCCACCTGGCCACGCAGGAAGTAGAAGCGGGAGCCGCCGACCTTCACGCCGCGCTCCATATCGATACCGGCCACGCCGCGGCCGAGCGTCAGGTGGTCCTTCGGCTCGAAGCCTTCGGCTGCGAAATCACGGATCTGGCCGACCTTCTTGACCACGACGTAGTCGTCCTCGCCACCTTCCGGAGCTTCCGGCTCGACGATGTTGGACAGCTTCCACATGGCGGTGGTGTATTCCTCGGCTGCGGCGTCGGCTGCGGCCTTGTATTCGGAGACCTTCTGGGAGAGTTCCTTGGTTGCGGCGATCAGCTTGGCCTTTTCGTCGGCGGGGGCGGCGGCGACCTTCTTGCCGATCTCCTTCTGCTGCGCGCGGGCAGCTTCGAATTCCTTCAGAGAGGAACGGCGAACCTCGTCGGAGCGCAGCACCTCGTCGACCAGTTCGACCGATTCGCCACGCTTACGCTGGGATTCCTTGACAACGTCAGCATGTTCACGAATGAATTGAATATCAAGCATGCTTCCCAGCCTAGTGCCGAAAGCAGACACTGACGCCATCGTTCTCATTTTTGGATATAACGTGAGGGAACGCCGAATTTTTCATGTCGAATTCGTCTTTTTGCGCAATCGCATAGACAATAGAGGCATGCCTATGCCAGTTATCGTCCTGCTCGTCATCATCGCCGTGGTCGCCGTATGCGCGGCCGCCTTCTTCGGATACCGCGCGTACAAGCACCGTACGCTCGCGGAGAAGCTTGACAAGCGTGACGATGACCAAGTGCATTACGCGTTCATAGTCAATCCTTCAAAGCCCCAGGCGGAACAGCGCAAGCAGCATATCAAGGAGTTCTGCGAGGCGAAGCATCTCACCCAGATCGAATTCATCGAAACGCAGCTCGACAAGGACGGTCGCGCCTGCGCGTTCGAAGCGTTGGACCATGGTGCCGATGTGGTGGTGGCTGTCGGCGGCGATGGCACGGTGCGTACCGTCGCGAGCGCGCTGTCGGGTACCGGGCATGCGCTGGGCATCGTGCCGATCGGCACCGGCAATCTGTTCGCCCGCAATATGGGCATTCCCGTGGACGATATCGATGCGGCGCTCACCGTGGCCACGTCGCACGGCTCCCGTCTGGTGGATGTGGGCCGTCTGACCCTTCTGGATGATGAGACCACCGACCACGGGCATGCGTTCCTCATCATCGCCGGCATCGGTTTCGACGCACTGATGATCGACGACACCGATCCGGAATTGAAGAAGAACATCAGCTGGCTGGCGTATTTCGTGTCGGGCGTGAAGAATCTGTTCGCCCCGAAGTACAAGGGCAATGTGACCATCACCAGCGCCGACGGCAGCACGCATTCCACGCGTGGTCTCACGTTCCGCACGTTCATGGCGGGCAATTGCGGCCAGATCCCCATGTTTTCGCTGATGCCCGAAGCTTCCTATGACGATGGCATCCTCGACTACGAGATCATCGACACGTCCGGCGGCCTGATCGGTTGGGCGAATCTGTTCGGCGACGTGCTGCACCAGACCATCACCGGCAAAGCTCAGCAGAGTCCGCTGTCCACGAACTCCACCGTCGACCAGGTGCAGGGCGTCAGCGCGGAAATCACTTTGGAGAGGCCTGTTTTGGCGCAGGTGGATGGCGATATGCTGCCTGAAACGAAGCACATCCGTTTCAGCGTGGAACGTCAGGCCCTATGCGTGCGCGTGCCGGAGGCCGCTTCCGAAGATACCGGCATACTGGCGTTGAACGCAAATATGTCGGCTACGCCAACGAAACCGCAGCCGACCGAACAGGCAAGCGGGCAGCCGGCCGAACAGTCGAACGATTAGGAACCGTCAGGAATGCGCGGAACGGGCTGCTGAATATCGGAAGATACCGGAAACTCAGTCGTCCTGCCGATTCACTCCGTTGGTCACGCGCGCCACATGCAGGGCAAGATAGGCGATTTCGGCTTCCGTAAGGTCGGAACCAAGACGCATCTTCACCACCACGGCAAGCTGCCTTGCGCACTGGCAAGCCTTCGGATATGAGGTTTTGATTGATTCGATGATTGGTTGCGGCTCATCGTCGAGCTGCTCATGCTGGTGGATGCGTACGAACAGGTAACGCAGATGCGTGATGAATCGCGCCACATTGACGCTGTCCTGCGCAAGCGTGATGCCGTACGCGCCTTCGATGACGGCGATCATCTGCTGGATGATGCCGGTCATGGTGTAGGTGGCGGACAGGTCGCCGCCGGAGAATCCGGCATTCACCAAATGCAAGGCGAGCGCCACCGCCTCACTGCGGGGCAACGCGCCACCCAAATACGTGTTCATCGCGTCGACCATCGCCACGCCTTTGGCGTATTCGTCGGCGTATAGGGAACGTACTTCCGCTTCGAGCGGATATTCGATGTTCTGTTTTCTTTGCGCGCGTTGTATCGCGCCGCAGATGTGGTCGGCGAGCGCCATGACCAGGGTTGGCTGCTTGTCTGCCTGTTCTTTCAGCCCCGTACGGTTCATGGCGTCCGTGACGAGTCTGATGATTTCGGGCGGGATCCCGGCCACTTGTTGCGCCATGTGGTCGGGATCCTTGCCATCGACGGGGATGAACCGACGGACGATCTTCGCGTCATCCACATGTTGTCCCGGCTTGGCTTGGAAGCCTATTCCACGGCCTGTGAGAATCACCTCACGATCACCGTCTCTAGCCAATACGACATTGTTGTTGAATACGCGAAGAACGTCCACGTCGACCCCTTTTTCGCCTCTGTGTGACAGGTTAGCGCTGGATGTCGATCACCTCGTCCCCTGCCTTGACGTCGATGCCGGTCTTCGGCGTGACGGAGGTGAGGGCGGCGGTGTTGAGCACCGTCATCAGCGTGGTGGTGCTGTATCCAGCGTCCTTCACTTTAGCAAAGTCGACGGAAACCAGCGGATCGCCGGCATTCACGCGCTCATCGGCCTTGACCTTGACGGCAAAGCCCTCGCCGTTCATCTTCACGGTGTCGATGCCGACGTGCACGAGCACTTCCACACCGTCATCGGTTTTGATGCCGAAGGCGTGGCCGGTTTCGGCGACGGTCTGCAGCACGCCGGAGACCGGGGCCACGACCTCGCTGTCGGTCGGCTGGATGCCGACGCCTTCGCCGAGCGCGCGGGAGGCGAACACCGGATCGCCGGTTTCATCCAGGGAAATCACATGGCCTGCGACTGGAGCGTTCACCACGGTGGTGGTGGCGGCAGCAGCAGCCGGGGCTTCAGTCTTGGTGGCGGTAACAGTGGCAGCAGCCGGAGCGACTCCCTTGGCTTCGACCGACGAGACAGCGGTCTTCTGATTGGCAGCCGCGCGGGCCAGCACTTCGGCCTTCTGTTCCGGAGTGCGGTAGTCGAAGGTGATGATCAGGAAGAAGGAGGTCAGGAAGGAGACCGCGATGGACACCGCGTACACCCACATCTGGTCGAAGACCGGAATGGTCAGCAGCGAGGTGAAGGCGAAGGCGGTGGTGGTCACACCATGCACGGTCTGGCCGGCGGCGGTGACGGACGGGAAGAGCCAGCCGAGGACGGCAATGACGACGCCACCAAGGCCGCAGCCCACGAGCATGCGCTTGTAGACCAGCTTGTACCGCAGGTGGATGCCGTACAGGGACGGTTCGGAAACACCACCAAGCAGGCCGGCTGCGAGCGCGCCGAGAGCGGTCTGGCGCATGTCCTTGTCCTTGTCACGCACGGCGATGAAGAGCACGCCGGCGGTGGCGCCGAAGCAGGCGAAGTTCCACACGCCCATCGGGCCCTGGATGAAGTCGTAGCCGAGCGTCTGGATGTTCATGAGCATCAGGGCGTTGAGCGGCCAGTGCAGGCCGAGCGGCACGAGGAACGGGTACAGCAGCGGGATGATGATGGCGAAGATGAACGGTGCATGGGTGTTCATCCAAGCCAGGCCGACGCCGAGGCCGTTGCCGACCCACACGCCGATCGGGCCGATGATGAAGGCGGTCAGCGCGCCGACGACGATCATGCAGAAGAACGGCACGAACACCAGCTGGACGCTTTCGGGAATGATCTTCTTCAATCCGTGGTAGACGAGGGCGAGCACGGTGGCCATGAGCAGCGGCACGAACACGTTGCCGCTGTAGTCGCTCAACGCCATCGGAATGCCGAAGATGTTGGCGGTGCAGGACTTGGTGCCCAGAGCCGCGTTCTCCACGCACGTGGTGGTCTTGGCGTCCATCAGGCTGGTGAACTGCGGGGTCATGAGGATGGCCATGATGGCGCCGCCCAGCCACGGATCGACCTTGAGCTTCTTGGAGGCGTTGTAGGCGACCATGATCGGCAGGAAGTAGAACACGCCCTTCCAGATGGCCTTGACGAACACCCAGCCGGCGGAGGCCTCGTCATTCGGAATGACGTTCAGTGAGATGAGCAGGTTGACCAGGGCGATGATGATGGAGGCGCCGAGCAGCACGCCCAGGATCGGGCGGAAGGAGTCGGCGAGATACTCGAAGAAGGAGTCCAGCCATGCCACCTTGCCGCGTGCCTTGGAACGGGCCTCGGCCTTGACGTCGGCGTTGCTCTTCTGGCCTTCGCCGGATGCGGAGGCGGCACCGGCGTTCGCCATTTCGGGCAGATGCATGATGTTTTCGTATACGGTGGCCACGCCGCCGCCGATGACGACCTGGAAACGGTCACCGCTTTGCGGGACCGCGCCAAGCACGCCCTTCATATGTTCGAGGGCGTTCTGGTCCACCTTGGACGCGTCCGCCAGCTCGAAGCGCAGTCGGGTGGCGCAATGCGTCAGACTGCGAACGTTTTCAGGTCCGCCGATCGCAGTGATGATCTGCGATGCGAGAGAGTCAGCCATCCTGATTCCTTTCTATTTCCTTCCGATGGGATTCGATGACGCAGCGCGGCTTTTTTGCAACAAAAAAGACCCGGAACATGGCAAACCAATGCCACATTCCAGGTCTTGCGTCTAAAAATGTTGACTTGCAACCCTGCATGAGTCGAATTCGTTAGAAACAATACACTATCGGCGTGCGATGCGCAAATCGTCGGGCATCGGGACACTGAAACCCCAATTCCATACTGGAGACACGCCGAGACGTCAAAAAGAAAACGTATTCATCGCACATTGTGGGATGGCTTTCCGCGTTCCGCGCAAACTCGTGGCACAATGAAGGTATGGTTGCAAAAAATGCGGGAATGCCCGCCACCCCAGCAGATCTGATCAATGTCGACGAGGTCATTGGAAAGTACTATGACGTCGTCCCCGACCCGAACGTTCCGGAGCAGCGCGTCTCCTTCGGCACTTCCGGACACCGTGGTTCGTCCCTGAAGACCTCATTCAACGAGGCCCACATCGTGGCCATCACGCAGGCCATCGCCGAATACCGCAAGAAGGCCGGCGTCACCGGCCCGCTGTACATCGGCCGCGACACCCACGCCCTGTCCGAGCCGGCTTGGAAGACCGCCATCGAAGTGCTCGTCGCCAACGGCGTGACCGTGCGCATCGACTCCCGTGACGACTTCACCCCGACCCCGGTCGTGTCCCAGGCCATCCTGACCCACAACCGCGCCGCCGACGGCACCCAGCGCTTCACCGGCGAAGGCCTGGCCGACGGCATCGTCGTGACCCCGTCCCACAACCCGCCGACCGATGGCGGCTTCAAGTACGATCCGGTCACCGGCGGCCCGGCTCCGGCCGACGTCACCAACGCCATCGCCGACCGCGCCAACGAGCTGCTCGGCGATTTCAGGAACGTCAAGCGCGTGCCGTTCGAGCAGGCCGTCAAGTCCGATCTGGTCGAGCGTTTCGACTTCCGTGAGCACTATGTGGCCGATCTGGAGAACGTCATCGACTTCGACGTGATCCGCTCCTCCGGCGTACGCCTGGGCATCGACCCGCTCGGCGGCGCTTCGGTCAACTACTGGCCGCTGATGAACGAGAAGTTCAACCTGACCATCGACGTGGTGCGTCCGCAGGTCGACCCGACCTGGAGCTTCATGACCATCGACCATGATGGCAAGATCCGCATGGATCCGAGCTCCCCGTACGCGATGAAGGGTCTGGTCGATTCCCTCAACAACGGCGCTTGGGACAAGTACGATCTGGTCGGCGGCACCGATCCGGATGCCGACCGCCACGGCATCGTCTGCCCGAACTGGGGCGTCATGAACCCGAACCACTACATCGCAGTGTGCGTGGAGTACCTGTTCGGCGGCAACCGTCCGGATTGGCCGGAGAACGCCGGCATCGGCAAGACCCTCGTGTCTTCCTCCCTGATCGACCGCGTGGCCGCCTCCATCAACGCCAAGCTCGTCGAGGTTCCGGTCGGCTTCAAGTGGTTCGTGGACCCGCTGTTCAAGGGCGAGGTCGCGTTCGGCGGCGAGGAAAGCTCCGGCATGTCCTTCCTGCGTAAGGACGGCCGCGTGTGGACCACCGACAAGGACGGCCTGATTCCGGACCTGCTGGCCGCTGAGATCACCGCGAAGACCGGCAAGAACCCGGCCCAGCTGCACCAGGAGCAGGTCGAGCGCTTCGGCGAAAGCTGGTACAAGCGCGTCGACACCCCGACCACCCTCGAGCAGAAGCAGAAGTTCGCCAAGCTCACCGGTGACGACGTCGAGGCCACCCAGCTGGCCGGCGAGGACATCACCGCCAAACTCACCGAGGCTCCGGGCAACCACGCCAAGATCGGCGGTCTGAAGGTCACCACCAAGGACAACTGGTTCGCCGCCCGTCCGTCCGGCACCGAGAACATCTACAAGGTGTACGCCGAGAGCTTCGAATCCCCTGAGGCTCTGGACAAGGTGCTCGCCGAGGCCACCGAGGTCGTGGACAAGGCTCTGGCCGAGTGATACGGCGTTCCGCCAAGTAATCAAGGCGTAGCGCGAAAAGACCCGTTCCGTATGGAGCGGGTCTTTTTCGTTGTCGATATCCGCCGTATGGCACGAAACGTGCTTTTCTGGCATGAAACGCAAGCTCCGCGGCACCCCGTATTTCCCTCTCCCGGTACGCTTGGAAGCAGAGCCGGAACGTCATCCGCGCAATCACGGCACAGCAAGGAGGGAACGTGCGCATCGCCATCGTCGAGGACCATCCTGCCGAACGCGAACTGATCGCCACCATGTGCGCGGAATACTTCAACGGCCGGAACGTCGGCGCAACCGCCGGCAGGAATGCCATGCAAACGGTCTGTGACGTTTTCCCCGACGCGAAATCGTTCATCGAAAGCTGGAAGAACAGCCGTTACGACCTGCTGCTGCTCGACTGTTATCTCAGCGACGAGAATCTGCCGCATGCCACCACCGGATTGGACATAGCGCGGCTGCTGCGCAATCAGAACGACGACTGCGCGATCGTCTTCATCACGTCCAGCACCGATTTCGCGGTGCTCGGCTACGAGGTGCAGGCGAGCGGTTATCTGCTCAAGCCCGTCAATCGCAAAACCTTCGAAGCCACCATGGAACGCGTCGAGGAGCAGCTGAAGGCAAAACCGCCGGTCACCCATCTGGCAAAGGCGCAGTCGCCCGGCACGGTGGATTCCAGCTGGCATGTGGCGTTCGGCAATCCGGCCGTGACCATGGACCGGCGGCTCATCGCATACGCCCTGTCCAACGCGCACTACGTGGAATTCACGTTCGCGGACGGCACCCAGACCAAAATCCGTACCAATTTCTCCGATGTGGACCAACGGCTCACCGTGTTCGGCAACTTCTACCGCACCGCGCGAGGCGTGCTCGTCAACTTCGACTACGTGTCCGGCATCACCAACGCGCAGTTCGTCATGAAAGGCGGCAAACGCATTCCCATCACGAAAACGGCGGTGACCACCACCTGCCGTGCATACGCGGAATACACGTTCACCCGCATGCGTACGGAGGACTGACATGTTCGCACCACTCGGCGAAATCATCCGGAACGGCATCGCCCAAACCACCCCATCAGGTCTGTTCTTCGCCATCGGAGAGCAGCTCAACGCGTTGTCCGGCCTGGCATTGTGCCTCATCATGGCATGGAGTCACATGGACAATCCACGCCGTAACGGCACACTGTTCATGTCCATCGGACTGGTCTGGTTCCTGCTATGCGGCGTGCTGTGCGGCACTCTGGGCATCCCATCACTGTGGACGGTCATTCCGACCGCGCCGCTTGTGCTGCTGGTCCTGCGATGGCTGACCGAACTGCCATGGCGGCAACTGTTGCTGATTGTGGCCACGGCTTCCTACATGGTGGCGATCGTCTACTATCTGTCGCTCGTCATCGATGTGGCCGTTCTTGGCGCGGATTCAACCAATCTCCGCGTCGGCTGGCCGGGACTGGTCAATCTGCTGCTGCTTGACGTCGTCGCACTGGTCTCGCTTTGGCATCCGCTGCATGATTCGATTCCAGCCACATTCGATTCCCCATCCATCAGCAAAGGCTTCTGGCAGCTTATCTGGCTGTTTCCGTTCGTTTCGTCCGCGATTGTGGTGTGGTGCATGCCGGCGGACAATTCCACGCTGCTGGACTCGCATATGCTGGAAATCGCGTTCACCGTGGCGGTGGTCTATTCCTGTTTCATGGTGTTGGCGTATTTCCTCATCTGGTACATGATTCAGCAGTCGGACCGTCTGCTCGCGGCCCGCAGGCGACAGCATTATGAGGCTTTGCAGACGTTGCAGCTGCAACACATGAACGAGCGGATCCGTGAGGCGCGTCAGATCAAGCACAACGTACGTCACCACATCCACTCACTGCAGGCGTTGGCCGCGGCTGAAGACATGGATGGCATCCGCTCATATCTGGATGAGATGTCCAAACACCGGCTGCTGCAAACGGCACCAATGCAGTATTGCGAGCATGCGTCGCTGAACGCGGTGCTTGTCTACTATTGCGATTGGGTCCGGCATTTGGGTGCGGATGTGGACGTCAAAGCGGCGGTGCCGCAATACATCAACATCAACAACGCGGAATTATGCTCCATGGTCGGCAATCTGCTGGAGAACGCCACGGAGGCCATCACCCAGCAAACGCAGGGCGAGAGGCGGCTCAAAGTGCGCATCCGGTATCGTTCCGGCCCTCCGGCGGCCCTGTTCATCACGGTGGACAACACGTACGGCGAAGCCGATACCAGCATCGAACAGATCGACGGCGATCTCGTCTCGACCAAACATGGTGGCACGGGGCTGGGCACCGCCACCGTACGAGAGACGGCCGAACGGCACCATGGCACGGCCTCCTTCGAGCACAGCGACGGCATGTTCCGCGCCTCCGTCATGCTGTGTCTCGGCGACTAATCGCATATGCCGTTGCCATGCGGTATGACGGGCAAACGGCGAGTCGCGCGGCTTTCGTAGGGTAGAAGCATGACGATTACGGTTTCAACAGACGGTTCCGCGCTTGGCAATCCGAATGGTCCGATGGGTTGGGCCTGGGCCGACCACGAGCCCGCGGCAGGCGGCAAGCCGGGGCACGAGCATGCCGGCGATTGCGATGCCGGCGGCGCGACGAACGGCACCAACCAGATCGGCGAATTATGCGCCGTGCTGGAGGCGTTGCGAGCGCATCCCGGTTCCGAAGACCTGGTGATCGAGACCGACTCGCAGTATGCGATCAACTGCTCCACCAAGTGGGTGCAGGGTTGGAAGCGCAACGGCTGGAAGAATTCGCAGAAGAAACCGGTGAAGAACGCCGATTTGATCCGCGCCATCGACAATGAGATCGCACATAGGGCGGGGTCGGTGCGATTCGTGTGGGTCAAGGGTCATGCCGGCAACGCGGGCAACGAGAAAGTGGACGAGCTGGCACGCACGTATGCGGGCGATTGCCGTTCGCATGTGCGCGAAGGCTATCTGCCGTTGGAAGGATGGCAGTCGCTGCTGGCTTCCGAGTATTCGCGTGGCACCGATGTTCCCGAGGATGCGAGGATGCTGATGGATGGTGCGATCAGCGCCGCCGAATACCACATGGGACGCGGACAAGGCGATTCCGCCACGACCGGCACCGGCGATTCCGGTGCCGATACCGCCAATTCCAGCAACAGCACGAAGCCGCGTTCGATCGCCAGCATGCTGGCGGAGCCGGAAGGCGTTTCCCACGACCTTGCGGATTTCGGACAGACAACCGATGACGACGCAGATGATGCGGTGGAAACGACCGTGCTCGAGACCGAACCGGCGGAAACCACCACAATGCTTGAGACCGAAGCGACGAAAGTCATACCCGAATCCAGCTTCCCGGACGCGGGCGGTCCAGCCGAACCGGACGAATCCGGTGAACCGCATCAATCCTATGCGCAGATGCTGGTCAAACCCGACTATTTTCCCCGTGAAGGCGACGAGAACGACAAGCCGGTGACTGGCAACGCGGACGGCACGGACACGGACAGCACGGCCGTACCGCAGAATGCGAACGAATCGCGCAGCGAATCGCAAGACGACGAAGAATCGGCACCGGAACAGGCAGCTTCATCGCAATCGCAGGATCTGCCGAAACTGCCGCATCGTCCAAGCCCATCGGGCCTGTCGGTGTCGGGTACGGTGCGGTTCACTCCCCCACCGGAATCCAGCCCGACCTTCGACGGCAATCCACGTCTCATCCGTGGGTATATCGCCGTGGAAGGCTATGTGATGGGTGACGGCACGCTGGTATTGGACGAGGCGCCGTTCGCGGTCAAACATAGCTGAGCGAGACATGTGGGGAGCCGCTTTACGCAAGCCGCTCCCCACATGTCATTTCATGCGCGTCTTTTTTTGCACGCCACCTCACGCAGGACCGTGAAACATTCCGTGAAAACTTTTCCGCAGTCCAAAACAGACACCTGCTCCCGCAACCGACCATTCGCGCCTTGAAAATCAACGCATCCGATAGTATGGAGACGGTCTTAACCCCATATCGAAGGAGGATCATGGACAAGGCACAGCAGGACGCGCTGAAGAAGGCGGCCGGCATCGAGGCTGCAAAGCTGATTCAGAACGGCATGATCGCAGGTCTGGGCACCGGCTCGACCGTGCGTTTCCTGGTCGACGAGCTCGGTCGTCGCGTCAAGGAGGAAGGCCTCGAGTTCACGGGCGTCACCACCTCCCGCCGCACCCAGGAGCAGGCCGAAGGCTACGGCATCAAGATCGTCAACATCGATGACGTCGACCATATCGACGTGACCATCGACGGCGCCGACGAGGTGGACAAGAACTTCAACGGCATCAAGGGCGGCGGTGCGGCTCTCCTGTGGGAGAAGATCGTGGCCACCAACTCCAACAAGATCGTGTGGATCGTGGACGAGTCCAAGGTCGTGGACACCATCGGCAAGTTCCCGCTGCCGGTCGAGGTGATTCCGTTCGGCGCAGGCCAGGTCGTCAAGAAGTTCGAATCCCGCGGCTACAAGCCGGTGCTTCGTCTTGACGCCAACGGCAAGGAAGTGCGCACCGACGAGAACAACTTCGTGGTGGACCTGCACCTGGAGCGCATCGATCACCCGCAGGAGCTGGCCGAAGACCTCATCAACACGGTCGGCGTGGTGGAGCACGGCCTGTTCCTCAAC
>ERZ773175.1115-NODE-1115-length-15523-cov-6.563357_pt1 | contig 15523 bp, 14 predicted proteins | sample MGYA00581004_ERZ773175 | MGnify/ENA primary metagenome ERZ773175 (study PRJEB29015, sample SAMEA2737834) | human gut metagenome | biome: human gut; feature: human-associated habitat; material: faeces | place: China | collected 2012 ...
CATCTGCCGCACCTCGCTCGCCGTATCGGCACTTAGAATTATGCGGTATTGCCTTGAGAATCTTGAATGACACAACAAAAAAGCACCGGACAAAAAATTGTCTGGTGCTTTTTGGTGCGCCCGCGGGAATTCGAATCCCGGACACCCTGATTAAAAGTCAGGTGCTCTACCAACTGAGCTACGGGCACAAATACTCAATTTGCCTGTTACAGCTTAAATATTGTAACAGGTATGGGAGAAAAAGTCAAGCTTTTTGCCGCATTTTCAGCCAGAAAATCTGCCGCAGGGCAGCTGGTGCAGGAACCTGAAGCATAAACGCATTGCAAAACAGAATAAATATATTGAAAAACAATAAAAATGTATTGCAAAACGATGCAATAGATGCTATGATAACAGCATCGGATATACCATAAAACATCAGGGGGAATGACCAATGCGTCAATTACCAGAAAACTTTTTTGGCTGGAACGACCACAAAAGCATTATGCTGACCAAGTTCGCCACCCTGGCGGCGGCCATGGGGTGCGTGGTGATGGTGCTGTGCGGGCCGCGCATCGTCAGCTGGGTTTTGGCAGTGCACGCACTGCAGCTGGTGCATGGGCCAAAGCTGGGGTATTTTTTGCTGGGGCTGGGCTATTGCAGCGCCGCGCTGGCCCTGTGGATGCTGTATAACCTGTACATGTTTTTGGCGCGCATTGAAAAAGAAGAGGTGTTTACCCCTGCCAACGTGTTGGCCCTGCGGCGAATCAGCTGGTGCTGCACCTGGGCTGCAGCGCTCTGCCTGCCGGTGGGTGCTGTGCTGGGGCTGCCGTTCATCTTTGCCATTGGCGTTGCGGCGGCGTTTATGGCGCTGATCGTGCGGGTCATCAAAAATGCGTTTGCCCAGGCCGTTAAGATGAAAGACGAACTGGACTATACCGTGTAAGGGGGCGCAGAAGATGCCAATTATCGTCAACCTGGATGTGATGATGGCAAAGCGCCATATGGGGGCGGGGGAGCTGGCTGAAACCATCGGCATTACCCCGGCCAACCTTTCCATCCTGAAAAACAACAAAGCAAAAGCGGTGCGGTTTTCCACCCTGGAAGCCCTGTGCAAAGCGCTGGACTGCCAGCCCGCTGACCTGTTGGAATACCGCCCGGACGAAACTTGATATAAGGAGACAACCCAATGAAATTTGATAAAAAAGAGGCTGCAGGCCAGCCCCTTCCATTTTCTGCACCCAAAAATCCGCAGTGGGTCATGCTGGCCGCCCTGCTGCTGAGCTATGCGGCGGGCTATGAATATGTTGACCGCTGCCTGGGTTTTGGGGTGGCGAGCGAGTACTCCGCCTGGCGCGCCGGAGTGCTGGTGTTTGTGGCGCTGTATACCGTAGTGGTGGAGCTCGCCGCCTGGGCGGGGGACCGCAAACCCAGCCGGACCGCCGCGGCCTGGTGGTGCTGCTGGCTGGTGCAAAGCCTGGCCATGGCGGGGTGGAGCCTGCACACGGACGACCTTGGCTTCTGGCAGGTCGTGGCGTGGCACTGCACGGCTATTTATTATGTGCTGGCCCGCAATGATTTACTGGCGGCTGGCCGCACCAGCTGCCTTGTGTTGCTGGATGGCGTGGCGGGCATGTTTGCCATCCCATTCGGCAACTTTTTGCTGCGTACCCAGCTGCTGTGGCAGGCACTGCACCGCTGGTGGGCCAATCATGCGGGACGCAAAGGCCGCACACTGGAAACCGCCGTCAGTATAACTGCTGCCCTGCTGCTGGGCGGTGCGGCCTGCGCCACGCTGGCGGGGGCGGATGATAACTTTGCCCGGCTGTGGGGGCATCTTGGCAGCTGGCTGGGGCAGCTGTTCGGGCAGGATGCCCTGCTGGCAAATCTGCTGATCTTTGCGCTCTCCCTGCCTGTTGGTGCCTGGCTGTTTGGTCTGGCGGGCGGCAGCGTCCGGCGCAAGGCACCGCCTGTTGCGGCGGAACAGTTTTACGGCAAACTGGCAGCCCTGCCGCGCCTGCCCCAGCTGATGGGAGTGTTAGTCATGGCGGTGCTGTGTGGTGTGTATACGTTGTTTTTTGCCGTGCAGGCGGCGGAATTCGCCGCTGCCCTTGGGGCACCGCTGCCCCTGACCGCGCCGGATGCCGCCGCGTTTGCGGTGAACGGTTTTTGGGAGTTTTGCCGCATTCTGGCGCTGGACCTTACTGTGCTGGCGGCACTGCACTTTTTGGGGGCGCAGCCGGTTACCCAAAAGGGCTTATCCCGTGTGTTGGCCGTGGCGCTGTGCGGGTTCGGTGCCGGGTTTGCGATGCTGGCCGCGGCCAAGCTGGCGGTGTATATCAATCTGTACGGCCCAACGGTGCGGCGCATTTGGGCTGCGTGGGTGCTGGGAGCATTGTTACTGGCCAGTGTTCTGGCTGCGGTGCGGTTGTTCTGCGGCATCCCGGCGGCGCGCATGGCCTTTGTGGCAGCGGCGTTCAGCTTCAGCCTGCTGTGCTGCCTGCCTCTGGAGCGCTTCTGTGTGGATGCTCAGCTGGCCCGCCCCGATTGCGATTGGCAGCTTTTGCAGCGCTACACCTGGCAGAGCAGCGAGCTGGACGAGTATATCACCCAACAGGCAGGGGAAAATGCGAACTTGTCGGAGTGAAACTCCTCCATCTTGCGCTGTGCGCAAGACCGTTCTGTCGCTTGAAAGCCCCACTGGGGTTTTCATTGCTTCACTTCGTTTCGCAAACGCGAACTTGTCGGAGTGAAACTCCTCCACTTTGCACTGTGCGCAAGACCGTTCTGTCGCTTGCACACCCCACTGGGGTGTGCATTGTTGAATTTCATTCAACAAACGCGAACTTGTCGGGGCACAGCCCCTCCATCTTGCTATCGCAAGACCGTTCTGTCGCTTGAAAGTCCCACTGGGGCTTTCATTGCTTCACTTCATTCAACAAACGCGAATTTGTGGGGATAGGATTTATAATGGCGAGGTATAATATCGTGAAAAATATAAGAAAGCGAAAAATAATTATACTTGTGGTGCTTCTGATTTTAATTATGGTCAGTTGGTTAATTTGGGGAAATCTGTCGGTAGAAACAAATAAATTAACAGTAACATCTAAAGACTTACCTGAAGCGTTTGACAATTTTTCTATTGCCCATATTTCGGATTTGCATAATGCAGAATACGGGAAGAATAATGAAAAGTTAATTGATATATTAAAGGCAGAAAGCCCAAATATAATCGCTATTACTGGGGATTTGATAGATTCCAACCATACAAATCTTGAAGTTGCATTATCTTTTGCTCAGCAAGCCGTAAAAATCGCTCCTTGCTATTTTGTTACAGGCAATCACGAAGCATGGGTCGGTTCACAATATGAAGAATTAAAGACATCATTAGAAAATGCAGGAGTTACCGTTCTTCAAGATGAAGCCATTGAATTGAACTATGGTGATGAGTGTATTCAGCTAATAGGCTTAAATGACCCTGATTTTTCAGAACGAGACAGTTCTTTATCAGAAAGTATTTTGGAAACAAAACTTTCGCAGGTAAATATTAGCAATGGATTTACTATACTTTTGTCGCATAGACCCGAGCATTTTAATGTCTATCAAAATAAAAATATTGACTTAGTATTGTCGGGACACGCCCACGGCGGACAATTTCGATTGCCATTTTTGGGAGGAGTTATTGCTCCTAATCAAGGACTTTTCCCGAAATATGACGCAGGCATCTATACAGAGAATGGAACAACTATGATTGTGAGCAGAGGCATTGGAAACAGTATTATTCCTGTGCGAATTAACAATCGACCGGAAATAATTATCATAGAATTGAACTGTGGATGAATAAGCGTATATCCTGATTTTAAATATTTGTGTCAGGAACACAAAAGGAAATTGTGAGAATATATAAATTCCATTTTTTGAAACTGAGAAATATGAACTTGTCGGGGCCTTGTTGTATATCTCATTATGGCATATACAGCGAAGCCCCGGAACGGTCAAGACCGTTCCCTACAACTTATTTTATATTGCGGTGCAAACATACAAATGATCTATAGGGCGGGATGCCCTCATCCCGCCGCGGAGAAGCCTTGCTGATTGCGTCAAACCTTGCGAATTTGTTCAAATTTTGTTTACAATTTGTCCAAGAATAGCCGGTCGAAACTGCGTGAAATTTATCCGCATCACCAAAAATGAGTTAAGCGCTTTGTACAGTGTTGACAAATGTGTGCCAAAAGGTTTATTGTAATAGCAATTCATCAGCCAAATGCAATGAACAGGAAATGACCTATCCGTATCACCGCTTACAGAAAGCCGTCGGTTGTGCAAGGCGGCAGCAAGGCGCGGTCTGGCCCTCACCTGCGAGCAGCTTGGGGGAAAGCGGGCAGAACCGCTCGCCGTGTAGTTCAAGCCGGGAACCCTCCGTTAATGGGGTGCGCAGTCCGGCACAGTGCGGTGTGGGGCTGCGGGTGAGCGGTCGGCATTGAGCCGGCAAAGCAAAGTGGTAACGCGGAAGTAAAAGTTGCAATGGTGCAGCGCATGATTGCAGTGTATGCCTTCGTCTTTGCGTTGGTCCAAATGGGCCAACAAAGAAAGACGAAGGCTTTTTTGTTTACCGCATTTGGCTGGATGGAGTGGAAAATTTTTATTATTAACGGAGAGAAGGATTATCATGAACACACTCGTCATCGTGTTGATCGCTGCTGTGGTTCTTGTCTGTGCTTATGCGTTTTATGGGCGCTGGGTGGCAAAAACCTGGGGCATTAACCCGAACGCACAGACCCCCGCTGTTAAGTATAACGACGGTAAGGATTACGTTCCCACCAACGGCTGGACCGTTTTCAGCCATCAGTTTTCTTCCATTGCCGGTGCAGGCCCTGTTACCGGTGCAATCCAGGCTGCAGCCTTCGGCTGGCTGCCGGTTCTGCTGTGGGTGCTCATCGGCGGCGTTTTCTTTGGCGCTATTACCGACTTCGGCGCTTTGTATGCTTCCGTTAAGAACGACGGCAAGTCCATGGGCATGCTGATCGAAAAGTACATCGGCAAGCTGGGCCGCAAGCTGTTCCTGCTGTTCTGCTGGCTGTTCTGCGGCATCGTTATTGCAGCTTTTGCTGATATGGTTGCCGGTACTTTTAACGCTTACACCACGGTTGACGGCGTTACCAGCCTGGCTGATGCAGCTACCACCAACGGCGCAGCCGGCATGGTTTCCATCATGTTCATGCTGTTCGCTGTTGTGTTTGGCCTGATCCAGAAGAAGTTTAACTTCTCCGGCTGGAAAGAGGCTGTTCTGGGCATCGTGTTCATCGTGCTGTCCTTTGCTGTCGGCATGAAATTCCCCTTGATTTTTGACAAGACTACCTGGAGCTACATCACCTTTGTTTACATTTTCTTTGCTGCAGTTCTGCCCATGTGGCTGCTGAAGCAGCCCCGCGACTACATGACCACCTTCATGTTCATCTGCATGATTGCCGGTGCTGTTGTTGGCCTGCTGGTTGCACATCCCACCATGAACCTGCCCGTCTTTACCGGTTTCAATAACGAAAAGCTGGGCACCATGTTCCCCATTCTGTTCGTTACCGTGGCTTGCGGTGCTGTTTCCGGCTTCCACAGTCTGGTTTCCTCCGGTACTTCTTCCAAGACGGTTGAAAGCGAAAAGGATATGCTGAAGGTTGGTTACGGTGCTATGGTGCTGGAAAGCCTGCTGGCTGTTCTGGCCCTCTGCGTTGCCGGTGCAGCCGCTGCTGCTGACGGTACCCCCGCTGCTGGTACCCCGTTCCAGATCTTCAGCCGCGGCGTTGCCGGTTTCTTTGAGATGTTCGGCGTGCCCGTTTATGTTGCTACCGTCTTTATGACCATGTGCGTTTCCGCTCTGGCCCTGACCAGCTTGGATGCTGTTGCCCGTATCGGCCGCATGAGCTTCCAGGAACTGTTCAGCGTGGACGATATGGAGCATGCAGAAGGCTGGCGTAAGCTGTTCTGCAACACCTACTTCTCCACCATCATCACCCTGGCATTCGGCTTCCTGCTGACCCAGGTCGGCTATGCCAACATCTGGCCGCTGTTCGGTTCCGCCAACCAGCTGCTGAGCGCTCTGGTTCTGGTTACCCTGTGCGTCTTCCTGAAGGTCACCGGCCGCAACAACAAGATGCTGTTCCCGCCGCTGATCATCATGCTGTGCGTCACCTTCACTGCTCTGGTTCAGCGCCTGATTGCTATGGTCAAGGCCATCCAGACCGCAGCTTCCACCACCATCCCCGCTGGCGAAACCACTTGGGGTGCTGTGTTCATCGCAAACGGCCTGCAGCTGATCCTGGCCGTGCTGCTGATCGTTCTGGGCCTGAACATCGTGTTCCACTCCTTCAAGGCCTATAAGAATGCTGAGCACAACAGCGAAGCAAAGGTCTGAGTTTCAGATCCTGCTGAACTGAATCTGTAAATGCAAACTGCCGCTGACGGCGTAAAAACCGTCAGCGGCAGTTTTTGTTGCTGTAAGCTTCTATGATTTGAAATGGCCTCCGCGTGCGCTCTGGCCATAAGCAGAGGAAAATTTATTTGATATTGTGGTTTGGAAACGACTGCGGTCGTTTCCAAACCATTTTTTCACAGAAAGAGTCCCAAAGATAAAATGCATAGTCACCACAAAAAATGCAGTGTACGGTCACGACCTTTCCCGTGAAAAAGCAAACCAGCAAAGCCCGCAGGCTTTGCCGGTTTGCAAATATAAAAATAATACTTCCGCTGGAAATGGCCAGAGCGAAGCGGAGGCCATTCTAAATCTTCTGCCCAGTTGCAAAGCACAAGAATCAAACGTTCGCTTCTTCCCACGTTTGAAGGACCGCCATCTGCACTGGGGTGTGGAACCAGTGTTCCCCGCCCTCCATGATCGTCAGATGCGCCCCGCTTTCCTGACGGAAGCGCTCGATCATGGTGCGGCTGGTCAGGGCATCCCTGTCACCATACAGCACCTGCGTGCGGCCATGCCAGTGCAGCGGATGTTCCCGCACCCAGCACAGATACGGCCATGAGAGGGTCTCCCCAAGATCCGTGGGGATCTCCCCTGCCCGCTGCAGCTGTTCCTCGGTCACATGGGCACATTGCATCATATTCGTGATGAGAGCTTCCATATCCACCACCGGAGAGACCAGCAGGGCCTGTTCCGGCGCGTCTCCCTGCAGCGCCTGCATGGCAAGCCACGCGCCGATGCTCACGCCATACAGCCGGATATGCGCCCACACCGGCTTCATGCGGGCATATACGGCTTCTATCTCCGGCACAGCCACCCACGGCAGAAGCCGCTCAGGGCTGTTTTTCCGTGCGCCATGCTCGGGCAGGTCGATAGCCAGCACCTGCCAACCTGCTTCACAGGCTGTAGCGGCAAAACGTTCTGCCTCTTCCTTGCAGCCGTTCTTACCATGGAGATAGAGATAGACCCTGCGGCTCCGGCTGCCGTACAGGATGGCAGGGATGCCCGCAAGAGTCATGGTTTGTTTTTTCATAGAGAGATTTCTCCTTAGTCATAACCCCAGCACAAAAATGCCTGAGAGGGTTCTCCGTTTTGAACCCTCTCAGCTTCGCTCCGCTCAGCAGCTCCCCCGAGATGGGGAGCTTTTTTCGTTATGCCGGAAACTTTCCCTTCTCGCCTAAAAGCTCGCCCTTCGGGAGAGCTGGCAAACCCATAAGGATTTGCCTGAGAGGGTTCTTTTCTCTATGATAGCACATCCGCCCGCCAAACACAAACAAAAAAGGAGCCGCAGCGCCCTGTTACGGGTACTGCAGCTCCCAATTCAACTTTGGAAGTTAAATTACTTCACCATGCTTGCAACTTCAGCAGCGAAGTCGTCAGCACGCTTCTCCAGGCCTTCGCCCTTCTGGAAGCGGGTGAACTTGACGATCTTGATGTCGCCGCCCAGATCCTTAGCGACCTTAGCGGTGTACTGAGCAACGGTCAGGTCGCTGTCCTTGACGAACTCCTGATCGACCAGGCAGTTCTCCTTGAAGAACTTCTTGATCTTGCCCTCGATCATCTTCTGCTTCACAGCCTCGGGCTTGTTAGCGGTCTTGGGATCGCCAGCCATCTGAGCCAGCATGATCTCCTTCTCCTTGGCCACGACCTCAGCGGGGACAGAAGCCTCATCGACATAGCCGGGGTTAGCAGCTGCAACCTGCATGGCGATGTCCTTGCCGTAGGTAACGAACTCGTCCTTAGCCTCGATGCCGTTGGTGGTCTCGAAGTTGACCAGAATGCCATGGGTGCCGCCGCCGTGGACGTATGCAGAGCAAACGCCCTCGTAACGGACGAAGCGGCGAACCTTGATGTTCTCCTTGATGACCAGGATCAGGTTCTTCAGAGCCTCGTCCACGGTCTCGCCGTTCTCAGTCTTGCAAGCCATCAGAGCCTCAACATCAGCAGGGTTCTGCTTCATGATGACCTGAGTAGCCTCCTTGACGAAAGCAACGAACTTGTCGTTCTTGGCAACGAAGTCGGTCTCAGCGTTGACCTCGATGACAACACCCACCTTGCACTGGGGGCAGTAGTCAGCGTAGACCATGCCCTCGGCAGCGGTACGGCTTGCCTTCTTGGCAGCGGTAGCCAGACCACGCTCACGCAGGATCTCGATTGCCTTCTCGAAGTTGCCGTCAGCCTCGGTCAGAGCCTTCTTGCACTCCATCATGCCGCAGTCGGTCTGCTTGCGCAGTTCCATAACGTCCTTTGCAGAAATAGCCATTTTCGTATTCTCCCTTACACGTTATTTTGTTGTTTGTGGGATGGGAAATCAGGCGTTTGCTGCATCCTCAGCGGGAGCGGCCTCCTGGTTGCCCTGCTTGCCTTCCAGCACAGCGTCAGCCATAGCGCCAGCGATCAGCTTGACAGCGCGGATTGCGTCGTCGTTGCCGGGGATCACGTAATCGATCTCGTCGGGGTTGCAGTTGGTATCAACGATAGCCACGATGGGGATGTTCAGCTTGCGGGCCTCAGCAACAGCGATGCGCTCCTTGTGAGGATCGACGATGAACATAGCCTTCGGCAGGGTCTTCATGTTCTTGACGCCGCCCAGGTACTTGTCCAGCTTCTCCATCTCCAGCTCCAGCTTGGCAACTTCCTTCTTGGGCAGCAGCTCGAAGGTGCCGTTCTCCTTCATCTTAGCCAGCTGATCCATACGGTCGATGCGCTTGCGGATGGTGCGGAAGTTGGTCAGCATACCGCCCAGCCAGCGAGCATTGACATAGTGCATGCCGCAGCGCAGAGCCTCGTCACGGATGGACTCCTGAGCCTGCTTCTTGGTGCCGACGAACAGGATGTCGCCGCCCTCAGCTGCAACTTCCTTCACGTAGTTGTAAGCCTCGTCCAGCTTCTTCACGGTCTTCTGCAGGTCAATGATATAGATACCATTGCGCTCGGTGAAGATGTACTTAGCCATCTTGGGGTTCCAGCGGCGGGTCTGGTGACCGAAGTGCACACCTGCTTCGAGAAGCTGCTTCATAGAAACGACTGCCATAGTAAAAATACCTCCAGATATTGTTTTGCCTCCGCACACCGTGATCCCGGGCCGTATCGGACGGTTCGGGACTGCCCTCCACCCATTTGGGCACAAAAGGGCATAGTGATGCGTGTGTAATGCCTTGTTATAATATCACAAACAAACGCCGGTTGCAAGAGTTTTTCTCTGTTTTTTACAAAGAAATCGTCTGTTTTTCGCTCATTTGCCTGTGTCCACGCCGCTCAGGCCCGCAAGGCCCATGCGCTGCAGGGCGTATCCCCTGCCGAACATCAGGTCGTACTGCAAAAGCCAGTGCTCTGCGCTCCACCGCTGCTGGAACCCGGTAGGCTCCTGCGTGGTGGTGCCGTCCAGATTCATGGTGGTTCCGCGGGTATTGGTGCGGCTGGCCACACGCAGCTGACGGTTCAGGAACTGGAAGTAGAGCGGCTCTTCCAGACCGTAAATGTCCATCATCACCGGCGAGATATCGTAAGCGGCAATGGTGCCAAGGTCCACCTGCTGCTGGCTGTAGTTGGACCACATCAGCAGCGTGGTCTGGTGCAGGCGGGGGTCTGCGCTGGAATCGCTGGCATAGCCGGTAGTGGTGTAGACATCGTAATTGGAATCGATGGGGTTATAGTGGTCGCCCCAGAACACCAGAATGACCGGCTCGTCCACCTGCGAGAAGTATTCGGTCAGTTTGCCCATCATGGCATCTGCATCCCGGATGCCGGTAGCAAAATCTTCCAGCGCGCCCACGGTGCTGGGCTTGAGGCCCGCCGGGTGGGACAGCACCTTCACCCGCTCGTCGTCCGGGTAGTTGTCCTTGTTATAATTGGTATGGTTCTGCATGGTGACAGCGTGCAGGAAGATGGGCTTGTCCGAACTGGACTTCATGCTCTCGTACTGCTGGATGATCTGGTCGGCCATGGAATCATCGGTGACAAGGCCGTTGGTCCAGTAGTGCTTGCGCACCTTGGTCACGCCATGCATATCCTCAAGGCTGATAAAATCGTCAAAGCCGAGGTTGGGGTAAGCCTTGTCGCGGCTCCAGTATTTTGCCCAGAAGCAGTGCACGGCTGCGGTCTGGTAGCCCTTGAGCTTGAGGTAATTGGGCATGGCGAACATGGGCTTGGTCACATGCTGCTGGTAGGGCTTGCTGCCGCTGGGCAGGAAGGATACCGAGTAGCCGGTAAGGGCTTCAAACTCCACATCGCAGGTGCCGCCGCCAAAGCTGGGGCTGTAGGCCCGGCCATAGGCGCTGGTCTGCTGCAAGGCGTGCAGGTTCTTGGAGACATCGGTATCAAAGGTGATGCCATACTGTTCCAGCTCCGAGACATCCCAGTAGGACTCGTCCATCACATAGATGATGGTGGGCTGCTTCACCTGCTCGTCCTTGGGGGTCACGGCGCTGTAGCTGGTGGAGTACAGCGGGCTGGTGGCAAACTTCTGGCTCTCGTCCACATTGTCCAGCAGGGCATCCACCGCTTCCTGCGAGTATTCCTCGGGCTTCGAGATCTCCAGATTGGTGAGGTTGGTCATAAAGCCGGTGATCACGCCGTAGTAGCGGTAGTAGCGGTCCTGCATCCATGCATCCGGCGTAATGCCCAGCACCTGCGTGACAGCGGGCTGCAGGTACACGCCGAACACCAGCAGGCAGAGGGCCGCTGCGGTGGCGGCACTGCCCGCCAGCCGGGGCAGCCAGCGCTGTTTGTGACGGCCGCGGTACAGGAAAAAGCTGCCCGCCATCAGCACCAGCACCACGATGATGGTCACGACCATGCTGGGCTGGATCCTGAGGCCCGCAGCGGATGCCACACCGGCAGCCTCCGACACCTGTGTCAGATCCCATGGCAGGAACGGCTCGCCGCGCAGCTGCAGGGTGTAAAAGTTCACCGCGCAGGGCGCACAGCCCAGCACCGCCATGCCCAGCGTGGACAGCGGCGGACAGCGGAACACCCAGTCCAGCAGCAGCCACACCAGAAACAGCAGCAGCCACGCCAGCAGATAAGCCCCGATGTGCGGGAAGATAAAACTTGCAAAAACGTCTGCGCTCAGGCTCCCGCGGGCGATCCCCTCGCCCAGCAGCAGCACGATCAGCGATGCCGCCAGCGGGAATACCATCCGCAGCGCCAAAAGCGGTTTGGGAGTTTTCATAATTCCTGTTCCTTTCCTCATCCGTGAAACCTCAGATCAAACGCAAAAGCACATTTCTTTACGCTTTTTGCACAAAGCTTCTGCGATTATTATAGTCACTTCCACAAAAAAGTCCACCCTGTTTTTGCAAAAAATTTACAAACCCAGCTTCACGCGCAGCTTTTGCCACCATTTGAGCTGTTCCGGCTGCGGCGGTGCTTCCGGCAGGGCCGTGTGCACCAGCACCGCATCCGTGCCAATGGTCTCGATCTCCTGCCATGGAATGGTCAGGCTATCGTCCCGGCCAAGCAATCCGAACAGCCTTGGCCGCCCCAGCAGGATCAGGCTCTGCAGCCGGGCGGTGGCAGGGTCAAAGGTCAGGTCGTCGGCCCGGCCAAGGCAGACCCCCTGCTCCAGCTGCACCACCTCTTTTTCACACAGTTCCCGGATGGTCAATGCCCTTCTCCCCTTTCTGCCACAGCTTATGCAGCCGCCGGGCACATCATGCAAAAAGCAGTGGAAACCGCATGGCAGATTGTGGTATACTGTGGGCAGAGCATTCCATGAGAAACAGAGGAAATTTTAAATGTATAAAAGCATCGTGTTTGATCTGGGCGGTGTCATGGTGGATTTTGCCCCCCGCGCCTATCTGGTAGACCGCATTTGCAATGAAGAGATCGAGGAGCAGGTGTACGACCTGACCTTTGGCAGCGAGGAGTGGAAGCAGCTGGATGCGGGGCTTGTCTCCCGCTTTGACGGCAATCAGGCCATGCTGCGCAACGCCAAGGCCGCCGGGCGCGAGTTTGAGGTGCAGGGCGTGCTGGACGACTGGCTGCACATCCTGCGCCCGCGCCGCCGGATGCAGGAGCTGGTGCGCCGCCTGAAGAACCATGGCTACAGCGTGTACTATCTCAGCAACATCCCGGAGGACGTGCTGGCCCTGCTCAAGGAGCGCGGCGTGCTGGACCGCTTTGACGGCGGCGTAGCCTCCTGCGAGGTGCACATCAACAAGCCCGACCCCCGCATCTATCAGGCCCTGCTGGACAAATACGGTCTGAAGGCCAGCGAGTGCGTGTTCATCGACGACAATCTGGCCAATGTGCAGGCCGCATTCACGCTGGGCTTCGTGGGCATCCAGATGAAGGAGAGCGTGGGCACCCTGATCCGCAGCCTTGCCACCTGCAATGTGGCCCTGCGCTGACCTCCGTGACCCAAAACAGCTCCTGCCGGAAATGCTCTGGCAGGAGCTGTTTTGCTGCTTTAGGAATTACTTTTTCTCGTAGCTCTGGCAGTAGTGCGGGGTCTCCACCTGCTGCGTATCGCAGGTGCACTGCTCGGTCACTTTGATCTGAGGCAGGTCGCACTTGCAGCCGCTCACATTGTGGCTGCACTCGCAGACATCACAGGTAACGCCGATGTTTTCCATATTTATCACCTCTCTGTCCACAGTATGGCCTGCGGGCAGGGTGTTTATTCTGGAAAACTCAGCCAGTCTTTTTCGCTTCGCGCTTCTGATCCAAGTTCTTCGGGGTATCCTGCATGGGACGGGGCCTCCTGCTTACCATGCAGCCAGATCTGCACCCAGCTTGCGGCATGCAGCCTGAACATCATCGTCCGGGGCCTCGTTGCAGATCAGGCCCTCACCGTTGAGCACCTGTGCGCCGTCGCCCTGAGCACGCTCCACCCAGTCACGCATCCACTGGCCGTCGCCCCAGCCGTAGGAGCCGAACAGGGCGATCTTCTTGCCGTTCAGAGAACCCTCCAGATCAGAGAACATCGGCTCGAACTCGCTCTCCTCCAGCTGCTCAGCACCCATTGCGGGGCAGCCAAAAGCCACTGCATCAAACTCAGCCAGCTTTGCGGCGTTCATCTCGCTGCAGGGCACGATGGTGCCGTTTGCACCCTCTGCCACGCAGTTTGCCATGGTCTCAGTGTTGCCGGTTGCGCTCCAGAATACGACTGCTACTTTGCTCATAAAGATCGTCCTCTCTCAAATCAATATTAGTTAGATATATCTAACTTTATGTTCCGTGAAAATGCGTCCAACCACGCAGACGCATCCCCATTTGGTTAGTATCTTCTAACCACCGATAGAATACCACAGCTTCCCGGCTGTGTCAAGCCTTTTATGCAAAAAGAACTGCCGCGGCTGAAAGTACGCCGTAGATCACCGGCTGGTGCAGCAGATACAGCAAAAGCGAGTGCCGGCCTATCCAGCCCAGTGCCGGGCAGACCGAACGGCGCAGCGGTTCCATCCGCGCCCGACCCACCACGCCGTGCAGAAAGTACCCTGCCCAGAACAAAAACAGCCACGGCAGCAGGGCAAAATAATCGGTGGAATAAAAATCGAAGGGCAGAAAGCCGAAAAACGCTGTAAAGTAATTCGCGTACCATGCATCCGGCAACGCAAGGCGCAGCCCGCCGAAGCCGAGCCAACGCTCGTCCAGATGATAAGTCAGTGCAAACAGCACCGCCGAAACCGCCAGCCCTGCGGCGGGCGGGATCTTTTTCAGCAGCGGTTCCAGCACACCGGTCAGCAGCATGGCCGTACCCAGAAAGGTCAGCACGCCAAAAATGACCCGGTCTCCCGGCATGAACACCAGCGTCACCGCCGTTACCAGCGCTCCGGCGGCAAACACCTGTGCGCCGCGCTTCAGGGTGCGGTGTCCCAGCGGCACGCAGAAGCCGGACAGCAGGATGAACACCCAGCAGATGCTCTGCTGCCACAGCCGCCCCGGCCAGCCGATATACCAGTCCATCCAGATGCCGAACAGAAACATCAGGTCCCAGCAGGCATGATACAGCATCATGCTGATCAGGTCCAGCCCGCGCAGCTCGTCCAGCAGGGCGTAGCGGCCCGCCGGGGCCTTTTGCCGAGTGGTGTGTCCGTTTTTCATTCCCCCGTCTCCCCTTTCGCAGTTCATTGAACACGAGATAAATTATAACCCACCGCCGCTGTGCCTGTCAACGGAACCGTTCCGTAGGTTGAACAAAAAAACCGCTGCACAGCGGCAAAGCCATGCAGCGGTCAAATGGATAACCGGGGAAACCTTATCAGACTTCGGTGTTGAAGTAGCGCTTCAGCAGGCCCTCAAAGCCGCGGCCGTGACGGGCCTCGTCCTTTGCCATCTCGTGAACGGTGTCGTGGATGGCATCCAGATTCAGGGCCTTTGCCTTCTTGGCCAGATCCATCTTGCCTGCACATGCGCCGCACTCGGCCTCGGCACGCATCATCAGGTTCTTCTTGGTGCTGTCGGTGACAACTTCGCCCAGCAGCTCCGCAAAGCGGGATGCGTGGTCTGCTTCCTCGTAGGCATAGCGCTTGTAAGCCTCAGCGATCTCGGGGTAGCCCTCACGCTCGGCCACGCGAGCCATTGCCAGGTACATGCCGACCTCGCTGCACTCGCCCTCGAAGTTGGCGCGCAGACCATCGACGATCTCCTGAGGAACGCCCTCAGCCTTGCCGATGCCCACAACGTGCTCGGTGACGTAGGTGTTGCCGGTCTTCTCGACGAATGCGGAAGCGGGAGCCTTGCAGACGGGGCACTGCTCGGGGATGGTGCCTTCAGCGATGTAGCCACAGACGGTGCAAACGTACTTTTTCATAAGATTTATCCTCCATTTGGTTTGTTCTTTTTTTAGGGGTCTGCTCTGGTACAGCAGACCTTGTTTGTGACTCTATTATAGCGAATAATTCCTAGTTAGTCAAGGCTTATTTTAAGAATTATTCTCATTTATTTTGAAGTCTCGCACATTGTCCAAAGAACATTTCAAAAAGCTGTCACTTCTGCCGAAGAAGGGGCTTCCCTGTCGAGGTCAGACCTGCAGGTTGCCGCTGGAAGGAGCATCGGCACCATCGGCAGAGTCGAACTCGTAATCGTTGCCGGGGAGGATGGCGTTGAGCAGGATGCCCACGATAGCAGCGATGG
>ERZ773175.1117-NODE-1117-length-15509-cov-9.847353_pt1 | contig 15509 bp, 8 predicted proteins | sample MGYA00581004_ERZ773175 | MGnify/ENA primary metagenome ERZ773175 (study PRJEB29015, sample SAMEA2737834) | human gut metagenome | biome: human gut; feature: human-associated habitat; material: faeces | place: China | collected 2012 ...
CGCCACTGGTGTTCCTCCTAATATCTACGCATTTCACCGCTACACTAGGAATTCCACTTACCCCTCCGACACTCTAGTACGACAGTTTCCAATGCAGTACCGGGGTTGAGCCCCGGGCTTTCACATCAGACTTGCCGCACCGCCTGCGCTCCCTTTACACCCAGTAAATCCGGATAACGCTTGCACCATACGTATTACCGCGGCTGCTGGCACGTATTTAGCCGGTGCTTCTTAGTCAGGTACCGTCATTCTTCTTCCCTGCTGATAGAGCTTTACATACCGAAATACTTCTTCGCTCACGCGGCGTCGCTGCATCAGGGTTTCCCCCATTGTGCAATATTCCCCACTGCTGCCTCCCGTAGGAGTTTGGGCCGTGTCTCAGTCCCAATGTGGCCGGTCACCCTCTCAGGTCGGCTACTGATCGTCGCTTTGGTAGGCCGTTACCCTGCCAACTGGCTAATCAGACGCGGGTCCATCCCATACCACCGGAGTTTTTCACACCGGATCATGCAATCCTGTGCGCTTATGCGGTATTAGCAGTCGTTTCCAACTGTTATCCCCCTGTATGAGGCAGGTTACCCACGCGTTACTCACCCGTCCGCCACTCAGTCACAAAATCTTCATTCCGAAGAAATCAAATAAAGTGCTTCGTTCGACTTGCATGTGTTAAGCACGCCGCCAGCGTTCATCCTGAGCCAGGATCAAACTCTCATGTTAAAAAGTTTTCCTGTCCAGTTATAAACTGGCTTAATCAGATAAATCTGATTTACTGTTTTAAGGTTGTTTCTTTATAGAAACGTTCGTGTGTTGTTATTCACAACACCCTGAAATTCATTGAATCTTTCAAGGTTATTTCACTGTTCAGTTATCAAGGTTCTTTGTTTTGTTGTCGTTCTCAGCGACAGCTTGTTTATTATATCTTATCAAGTCTGTTTTGTCAAGAACTTTTTTTCATTTTTGAAACTTTTTCTTTCAATCGGTTTTGTCCGATCTGTTATCTCAAATGCGATAACTCTGATATTTTATCATGTGTTGTTCTGTTTGTCAACAACTTTTTTGTTGCCCGCTGTCAGATCATGTCATGTCCCGCGGTCAGCTTGACTATGTTACCATCTGGATATTATTTTGTCAACCCATTTTTTCCAAAAATTTCACTTTCTTATGTGTACTTTCGCAAAGTGAATTTTACTGTTTCAGTTCATCTTTCCAGAAAAGATATATTTCCACCGTATTTTATTTCAATATCGCATCCATCGCATCTTTCACTGACCTCACACCAGTCAGGCGGATTCCCTTTGGCACAGATCCACTGTCCTTCATGGAATCCAGGCTGACCTGGGGCAGAATGCATTCATCAAATCCAAGTTTTTTTGCTTCTGTCACGCGCTGCTCTGCCATACTGACGGCACGCACTTCTCCGCTTAAGCCCACTTCTCCGAAACAGATCGTCTTCTCATTGATCGGGTTTTCACGGTAACTGGATATAATGGCAAGCACAATGCCAAGATCGATCGCTGGCTCATTCATTTTTACGCCGCCCGCGATATTCACATAAGCGTCACAGTCTCCAAGTTTTAATCCCAGCCTTTTTTCAAGTACTGCCATCAGAAGATTTACCCTGTTAAAATCGGTGCCTGCAGCCGTTCTCCGCGGAATTCCAAAATTACTGTGGCAGACTAACGCCTGTACTTCCACCAGAATCGGTCTGGTTCCTTCCATAGAACACGCAACAACCGAACCGGATGCACCTTCCGGTTTCCCGCTCAGCATGTATTCCGAAGGATTTTCCACTTCCATCAGTCCGTTCTGTCTCATCTCAAACACGCCAATCTCATTCGTTGAGCCGAACCTGTTTTTGACACCGCGCAGTATACGGTATGCCGCATGCCTGTCCCCCTCAAAATAGAGTACCGTATCCACCATGTGTTCTAAAACTCTCGGACCCGCAACCACGCCCTCTTTCGTCACATGACCGACAATAAAGATGGAAATTCCCATCCCCTTTGCAATCTGCATAAATACCCCTGTGGATTCCCGCACCTGTGATACGCTGCCCGGTGCAGAGGAAACTTCTTCGTTATACATGGTCTGTATGGAATCTATGATCACGATCTGCGGTTTTTCCCGGTCAATCACCGTTTTTATCGTGTCTAAGTTCGTTTCACATAAAAGTGTCAGCGAATCGCCAAAGGTTCCGATACGTTCTGCCCTTATTTTGATCTGCTGCAGGGATTCCTCTCCGGATATATATAATACGCGCACACCTTTCTCCGATAAATTCCGGCATACCTGCAAAAGCAGTGTTGATTTACCGATTCCCGGATCACCGCCAACTAACACTAAAGATCCCTGTACGATTCCGCCGCCAAGTACACGGTCAAGCTCTTTCATATCCGTCGACATGCGTTTGTCCTGTGTCATCTCGATCTGTGAGAGCGGAACGTTCTTCGCCTCTGCCGCTTTTGCCGCTACCCTGCCGCCTTTTGCTGCACTTTTTTTATCGATCATCTCCTCAACAAATGTATTCCATTCCTTACATGCAGGACACTGTCCCATCCACTTTGATGATTCGTAACCACATTCCTGACAAAAAAATACTGTTGTTTTTCCCTTCGGCATATTCCTTCTCCATCTCTTTTTATTGTTTATCAGTATACTTACTTTATCTGTAAAAAGCAACTTACTTTCTATGACAAAAACCGGAAAAAGCAATCCGCTTCTTCCGGTTTTTATTATTATTGCAGAATTATTTTTTTACTTTAATTTTCACTGCCGAACTCCTGATTGTAAAGTCTGCAAGTAATTCATTCCTGCCATTTGCAACCACTTTGTAATAATATGTTTTTTTCTTCTTTGCTTTTTTATCTGCAAAAGACGTCTTCTTTGTGGTTCCAATCAGAGTATACTTACCGTTCTTTTTTTCTGCACGGTAAATCTGATAAGTTTTGGCACCTGTTACCTTATTGTAAGAAACGGTAACCGTTCCTTTTTTGTTATTTTTTACTTTTGCAGCAACTTTGACACCATATATAATGACTGCCGGCTTACCGGAAGCAACCTGTGTACCATATTCCGAGGTCATATAAGAGGCAATTCTTGTTCCTTTTTCCCCATATGCACTGACCATATAATAATATTTCACACCTTTTTTCAACCGTGCCCTGTCATATGCCGCCGTGCCTGTAATGGATCCGTCTTCGCCATAATATTCCCGATAGTGAACCTCACTGTAATATCCTGTCTCATCATTGGAATCTTTTGCGATCAGGTTACCTGTTGCTGCATAAAGTTTTTCGTCCGTATTACATAACGGCGTATATACAGAACGGACGACTTTATAATATTTCGCACCTTTTACCTTTTTCCAGGTAATCTTTACTGCATTCTTTTTCGTATCATAAACAGCTTTGATGGATTTTACTGCTGCAAGTGATGTAGATTCTTTTGACGATGACCATCCACTGTATTCTTTTTTGGAATTATAAGCCCTTACCGATACATTTACGTATTCTCCGCTCGATAATCCTTTAATGGTGTATTTATTTTTCTTTACCGTTACATATTTTTCTGCAACTGTTTTTTTCTCACCATATTTATCATATACCATGTATCGGATCTGATAGCCTGCAGCGTACTTGTCCGCATCCCATTTAACGCTTACATTTTTGCCTTTATTGGTAAGGACGAGATTTCGCGGCTCCTCGAGCTGCATTTTAACTCTGGTCGACGCGGTAATGTATTTTAATGTTTTTCCGTCTTTATAATATGCACAGATCAGATAGGTGTAACTCTCACCGAATTTTAACTTTTTGTCCGTGTATGTTGTCGTTTTTGCGTTTGTGATCGTTTTCACCAGTTCATACTTTGTATTTTCTACTGTTACGGCACTGTTGCCCGAATTGATCCATCCTGAAATTTCTGTGATATCCTTGTCACTCTCAGAAGTTCTGTAAATCTCATATTTTGTTGCAAAACCTACTTTTGTCCAGGTCAGTTTCACTGTATTTTTTGAGTTCTTAGCCACCTTTAATACAATGTTATTTACACGGCTGGTACTTACAGTAAAATTTTTATATATACTGTAACTTTTCGTTTTTCTGTCCGGATCATAATAATAAGAGCGTACCTTGTAGGAGTATTTTGTGCCTGCCTTTAAATTCTGATCTGTATAGACATAGTCTGTGGTCGTTGCTATTTTCTTATATTTTTTACCTGAAAGACGATAAATCTCATATCCGGTATAGCTTCCTCTGGTAAAAGATAACTTTATACTGTTTTTTCCCGCCTTTGTATATACACGCGGTACGGATACCTTATCCGTATAGCTTACCATATTCGAAGCAGGACTCATTGCCGTATAATAAGTCATGCCAACAGATATATTTTTATACGTTTGATTTTTTTGAGCATCTGTTACTTTTATTTCCTTATTTACGGTAAACACCGGCTTCTTTTGTATGTTATAAAGAGAACTGCCTGCATCATAGGTATGCGCAACAAATGTATATTTTACGCCCGGTTTTAAAGAGATTGCACTGTATGATCCATCGATTCCCTTCACTTTGTAAGAACGTACATAACTGCTTATTTCCTTACTTTCAAGCTCCGTAAGTGCATCTTTTAAATAAAGTTTTTTCTGCTGTCCCTGACCATCCGTATAGTAACCATAAGCGTTCAAAAGCTCATAATTATAATGCGCCGGCTTCTTTCCTTCTTCAAAAACATAAATGACTACATCCGCATCGATTGGCGTCCATGAGAGCTGCCAGTCATCTCCATTGTACGTCTTTTCTATTTTGAGATTTTTTACTGTCGGTATGTTTCCATTAATGCTGGCCGTTGCAGTTATGACATCTGAATAACTTCCATCTGAAAAATATCCTTCTTCCGCAGATTCCAGTCTGACGGAACAATAAAAATATGGCAGTCCTGAATCTATTGTAATATTACAATACGGATCTGATGCATACTCTGAATCCGTTTCATAGGAATCGTTTTCTCCTTTTGCATTTACATAAGCATCGTACAGCGTTCCCCTCTTATTGTAAAACTGTAAAAAGCTCTCTATATTCGTAATATTTAACGGTTTGCTGCTTCGCAGGTAATACACACGATAGCTATCCACTCCGTTTTGTGCATTCCAGGTAACTGACATCTCTTTTCCCTTTTCAGAAACTTTTGTACCGGTTACCGGTGATAACTTCTTTAAAGAGTAATTTTTATAAGTATAGGTGTCCGACCATTTACCATACATGTCCACCACATATTTCGTCTGTTTCGATTCTATAATATATTTGCTATTATCATTCCAGTTCCAATATACCTCCTGTTTGTTACTTGTCACTTCATGATAATATACAGCACGGACTTTTACGCTGACCTGCTGTCCTGAATTCAATATGACATATGGCAGTCTTGCTGCATCTGATGTTATCATCTCATGTACGGTTCCGTCTGACGCATCCAAAAATAATCCCGGCATATTATAGACCTTGGTATTTCCATCGCAGACCACTTCATATCCAACCTTCATCATGTCTCCGGCTTTATTTTTCATTGTGGCCGTATCATTATTAACCGGATTCCAGCTTATTTTTACATAAGTTTTTTCAAAAGAAATCTCTTCATAAGCATTTGCATATACAACATATTTATATTTTTTCGATGCTGAATCATATACCGATTCATACGTTAATTGCTTATAAAAATGTCCATTATAACTATAATAAAGAACCTGTGTATCATTTTTTACTGCATACTCATCTATCCGCTTTTTGGCATTTTCCGATGAATCACTTACAGTAATTTCTGTAATTTCATCACCTTCTGTCACATAATGATACCCTGTCGCATCACATGACCGCAATACTCTATACGTCTTACCATTGACTCTATACATTCCATATGCATCTTGATATTTATCTGTGTTGCCTTTCAGTATGGCTTCTGCCTTATTATACAGGTTTACAAATCCATCAATATCCGTACCGCTGCACTGACCATAATAGTTATTTTCATACTTGTATAATCCTACGGTCTTATCCCAGAAATTGCTCCTTTTGGTAATCTTAAAACCTACAATTTCGTCTGTCGTACCTGCTGCAATCACTCCGTTCTGGAACCGATTCACATAAGCATATCTCAACTGCCGGCCAGACGCTGTTGTTATAATACTTCCGTCATCTTTTCCTCTTACATTGATTACCTTTGACGGTTTATCAATTGCAGCGAGTTCTTCCTCTTCAGTCTCTTCTTCGGTCTCTTCTTCTATTTCTTCTTCCGATTCTTCTTCCGTCTCTGTTTCCATCACTTCGGTATCATCGACAGCCTCCGTATCATTCACGTTTTCTGTCTCTTCTACAGTTTTCTCCGTTTCTGATGCCTCTGATGTTTCTGGAATTTCCGATGCCTCGCTGTTCTCTGTCTGCCCGCTGTCATTTTCTGCAGACTCACTGTCCGTTTCGCTTTCTGTCTCTGTCTGTTCTGTTGCTAAAGCTGCTTCCATCGCATCTTCTTCCTGTATCACAGCCTCTGTTACTGTCTGTACATCTGTCTGCGGCAATCCAGCAGCACCTACTGATGTCCAATCTCCGACCGTCAGCGTAAGCGCCATCGCAAATGCCGCCATACGTTTCCAACCCGTAAGTCTCTTTCTTTTCATAACTTTTCTCCTTCTGATTTATTGCACATTTTCACGCGCATTTTTTATGTTAATGTAACAGTTTATCCCCGTCAATCGTACTTTCGTACTTGAAAGCGCAAAAAAGCTTACATGCCCTTTTGACATGTAAGCTTCCTTTGATCTCACTTTTCCTTTCTTAACACTTTGTAACTTTTACATCTACCGGATGGTCGCCAAGTTCTACACTTAAGCTTAATTTGCCGCCAAGATTTGTCTTCATCTTTCCTGCATCTGCGCCATCGATCGTGATGTCGTACTCTGACTCATCCTCAAGTTCTACTGTGATCTGTGCATCTTCCGGTCCCTCTACCTGAAATGTCAGGCCTGTATCTGTTGCATTCAGATTCATGACAGCCGTTCCCGGAACAGATTCATATACGAACATGCCATTGCGCTCTAACTTGGTGATCTCGGAAAATGTCTTCACCTTGTAGATATCTCCCTGATGTTCGAAATTATCAAGTTTCGCCTTTGCACCTAATGTGTAATCCCCAAAACTGATCGTTCCATCTGCTTCTGAACGAATTAATTCGCTGATCGTTGCCATTTTTTCCTCCTGTGATAAAGTAGTTTTCTCTTTATCGTAAAATTTTGTGCCCTTATTATATAATATCCCCGTCACGATTTCCAGTGCTTTCCCGGATATTTCAGTAAAATTTTATTTTGTTTCGAACACGACTTTTTCTTTGTGGATCGTCACGACCACTTCCGTATCTTTTTTCACTTTGCCGGACAGGATTTCTTCTGCCAGTTCATCCTCGATATCGTTCTGGATCTGACGGCGCAGCGGTCTTGCACCATATTTCGGATCATACGCTTTATCGACAATATGCTTTTTGACGCTGTCACGCACGGTAAGGTGGATTCCCATCTGTTTTTCACAGCGGTCTGTAAGTTCTTTTAACATCAGTGCAACGATCTGTTTCATATCGTCTTTGTTTAACGCTCTAAATACGATCGTCTCATCAATACGGTTTAAAAATTCCGGTTTAAAAATACGGCGTACTTCTTCCATCACGCTGTTTTTCATGCGGTCATAATTCTGTTTTTCATCATCCGAAACTGCAAATCCAAGTTTTTTCGGCTCAATGATCGCCTGTGCTCCGGCATTTGACGTCATAATAATGATCGTATTTTTGAAATCCACTTTGCGTCCCTGGGAATCCGTGATATGACCGTCGTCTAACACCTGCAGTAAAATATTAAATACATCCGGATGCGCCTTTTCGATCTCATCAAACAGGATCACCGAATACGGATTTCTGCGCACCTTTTCGCTGAGCTGTCCGCCCTCCTCATGGCCTACATATCCTGGCGGTGAACCAATCATCTTTGATACGCTGTGTTTCTCCATATATTCCGACATATCAACACGGATCATAGACTGTTCGCTGCCAAACACTGCCTCCGCAAGTGCCTTTGAGATCTCTGTTTTTCCGACACCGGTCGGGCCTAAGAACAGGAAAGAACCGATCGGGCGCTTCGGATCTTTTAATCCGACACGTCCTCTTCGCACAGCTTTTGCCACTGCACTCACCGCATCCTCCTGACCGATGACACGTTTGTGTAAGGTAGACTCTAATTTTCTTAAGCGGGCAGCCTCCCCCTCGGCAATCTTTCTTACCGGGATCTTCGTCCATCCGGATACCACATCCGCAATATCGTCTTCTGTCACTTTTAACTTTTTACTGCGGCTGTCTTTCTTTGTCTTTGCCTGTATTTTGGCAAGCTCTTCTTCACACGCTTCTTTTTCGTTCTTCTTCTGCTTTGCACCTTCCACATCACCATCGTGCAGAAATTCTAACATTTCCTCTTCTAACAGGTTGATGCGGTGTCTTAATTCAACGACTTCCTCCGGTTTTCCACCCGCGCGCAGACGTACCTTTGCTGCAGCCTCATCCATCAGATCGATTGCTTTATCCGGCAGGAAACGGTCATTGATATAGCGCGCAGACAGGCGTACTGCTGCCGATACCGCATCATCCGTAATCTTTACCTGATGATGCTTTTCATACTGTTCCCGCAGTCCCTCTAAAATCTGCACTGCCTCCTCTTCCGACGGCTCTTCTACCGTAACCGGCTGGAATCTGCGCTCTAGCGCAGCATCTTTTTCAATATATTTGCGGTATTCATCGATTGTCGTTGCACCGATCAGCTGCAGTTCCCCACGCGCAAGTGCAGGTTTTAATATATTGGAAGCATCGATTGCTCCTTCCGCTCCGCCCGCTCCGATGATTGTATGCAGTTCATCGATGAAGAGCAGGATATTGCCGGCTGCCCGTACTTCCTGAAGTACCTTTTTAATGCGCTCCTCAAACTCACCGCGATATTTTGAGCCTGCCACGATTCCGGACATATCCAAAGATACCACCCGCTTTCCCGCAACGGTATCCGGAACCATTCCGGTTGTAATACGCTCCGCAATTCCCTCAACGATCGCAGTCTTTCCAACGCCCGGTTCACCGATCAGACATGGGTTATTCTTTGTCCTTCTGCTTAAGATCTGGATCACACGGCCGATCTCTTCCTGTCTGCCGACTAACGGATCTAATACTCCCTCTGCCGCCAATGCAGTCAGATCTCTGGAGTATTGATTTAATACCGGTGTATCCGATGCTGTTTTTTTCACCGGCTTACCATTCATGAAATCTTCTTTGTACAGGCTCGCATCTTCTCCCATTGCGATCAGGATATCCACATACATTTTCTGGATATTGACCGCTAAGGTATTTAAAAGGCGGGATGCCACACACTCTGTCTCTTTCATCATCGCGATCAGGATATGCTCCGTCCCGATCTCCTCTGCATGAAAACGCGCTGCCTCCCTTGCTGCCCCTTCTAACACCTGCAGTGCCCTCGGCGAATATTCCTTAGCCTCTGCCGTCAGCACCTGTGCATCCGGTGCAATGAGTTCCTCGATCAGCTGCATGACTTTGTCAAGTTCTACTCCATTATCATTTAATACCTGCGCAGCGACGCCCGTTCCTTCTTTTAAAAGTCCGATCAGGATATGCTCCGTTCCGATATAATGATGATGCAGTGATTTCGACATCTTTGAAGCCTGATCGATTGCTTTTTTTGCTTTTGATGTATATCGTATCTGCATAGTTTCTCCATTCTTTTTCTATTTATAAATCATTTAAATCGATGATCTCTAAATCATCTTCTTCCTCTTCTTCTCTCGGAATGTGTTTTTTCTCCGGAGTATGTTTCCGCTCCGGCTTTTCTTTTCTCTCCGGCCTTTGTTTCTCCTCCGGTTTTTCTTTTCTCTCCGGACGCTGTTTTTCTTCCGGTTTTTTTCTTTCTACCGGCAGGAAATCTTCGTCCTCTTCCCAGTCCTCATCGTCAAGATCGTCAGACATGCCACGTCCAAACAATCCCGCACGCACTTTATGGATCTTTGATACGCCGACTTCGTTCTCTGTATCGTTTTCTTCCACATCATCCGGCTCTTCTTCCACTTTTTCTTTTGGTTTTCTGTGGAAAAATCCTTTTCTCTGTGTTTCTTCCTCCTCCCAGTCAGCGTCTTCCGGATCATCTACTTCCAAATCATCTTCTTCCACGCCAGGATTCTCTTCTATATTATCATCTTCTTCCAGATCAGTATCATCTTCTGCTTCCTGATCCTTTCCCTGTTTTTCGGACTGCCAGTCCCAGTCATCCTCTTCCTCATCCCAGTCGTCACTCTTACGTCCTCTCAATAGAAGATTGATAATAATAACGACAAGTACTGCGATCACAAAAGCCATAATTCCCATCATATTTCTGGAAAAAGACTTTTCTTTTGCATATTGTTCAGAGAGATCATTGTATTCCTGCTGGAGATATTCCATATTAGAAACATCTTCCGCTTCTTCTGTTTCAAACTCTGCGTTCTGGTCTGCTGCCTGTCCATCTGTTCCATCCGCCGGCTGGTCTGTTGTCTGACCGTCTGTTCCATCCGCCGGCTGGTCTGTTGTCTGACTGTCTGTTCCATCCGCCGGCTGATCCACTGTTCCGTCTGCTGTCTGTCCATCTTCTCTGGTCAGTGTGATCGTATACTGGGCGAGTGCTCCGTTCTGCGCCTTCACGACTACTTTTATCGTATTTGTACCGACCTGCAGATTGTCATTTCCTGTGATCGACTGCACCGTCGCAAATTCATTAACCGGTGTTGCCGTCACTGTAACGCTTGTGACATCATTCGGTACGGTAGCTGTATATTGTACTGTCTTTCCTGTAAAGTCCGGGGATAATTTTCCCGCAGAAAGTGATAACACTTCCAGCGAATTATCTGCGGAAAGTGTTGTCTGTGCAGCAGCCACCTGGATTCCGGCAGCCTTTATGTCTGCCGCAGGTTCTGTCGCAAGACATCCCATGCAGAAAAGTGCAGCTATGAATCTTACTTTTCTCTTCATTCGTTTCACACTCCCTCTATTACCATCATCACTATGGAATTATATGAGATATTCGAAAATGCGTCAACCTCAAACTCCCTCATTGTCAAATTCCGGAATAAAACTCTCCTCCGCCGTCTCCCCCTCCTGGATAAAACCGTTTTCAATCCCTATATCGATTGCAAAATCAACAACCTCATCATATTCCCGATCCGTGATCTTACGGTTTAATTCCGGATATTTTTTCACGTTAGAGAGCGGTGTAAACTGGTGCATGATACTGATATATATTTGATTCTCATAGGTTTCATGCAGATATTTCAAAACTGCTTTGGAATCTTTCGTGCACCCCGGCAGGATCAGATGGCGCACGATCGTACCACGCTTCATCAGGGAATCCTCCCCGTTTTCAAAAACTGCCGCACCCGTCTGACGCACCATCTCCGCTATCACCGCCTTAGCCACAGCAGGGTAATTCGGCGCATGGGAATATTTTGCACTCAAAGCGGTATCAAAATACTTAAAATCCGGAAGATAGATATCCACAATTCCTTCTAAAGAACGGATCGTATCCACATTTTCATAGCTGCTGGTGTTATAAACGATGGGAATCTTTAAATTCTGATTTCTTGCAAGCTCTACCGCTTTTATGATCTGTGGTACAAACTGCCCCGGTGTCACAAGGTTGATATTATTGGCACCCTTTTCCTGGAGTTCCAGAAAAATTTCGCCAAGCCGCTCCGTACTTATCACCTTACCAGCTGTACCATTTGCAATATTTTCATTCTGGCAGAACACACAGTGCAGTGCACAGCCGGAAAAAAAGACCGCACCGGAACCCATCTCCCCGGAAATACAGGGTTCTTCCCAGAAGTGCAGTGCCGCACGCGCCACCTTAATCTCTGTGGTCTGTCCGCAGATGCCGCGCTCACCGGATTTTCGGTCCACAGCGCACATTCTAGGACACAATGTACATATTTTCATGGTATACCATCACTCTTTCTATTTAATTTAATGATTGCGCAACCGTGCCTTTTTTTGTATGATAGACATTGCAAAAAGAAGATCAAACACAAAGGAGTTTTCTTATGAGTCCAAAAAACTGTATGGTAGCACAGTCAGGCGGCCCTACTGTTGCGATCAATGCCAGCCTTGCCGGTGTGATCGACGGTGTAATGCGTTCTGACATGTATGACACGGTTTATGGTTCCTTAAACGGAATCACAGGTATTTTAAACAACGATCTGACGAATCTTTCTGAATTAATGCAGCAGAATTCGGAATATCTCGACCGCTTAAAGGTCACTCCGGCAATGTATCTTGGCTCCTGCCGTTACAAACTGCCAAATTATTTAGATGATGATTCTTCCTATGTATTCATTTTCAAACAGTTTGAAACTTACCATATTGATGCTTTCTTTTATATCGGCGGCAACGATTCCATGGACACCGTCTTAAAGCTCTCCGAATATGGCAAAAAAATCGGCAGTCCGGTGCGTATTGTCGGTATTCCAAAGACCATCGACAATGATCTCTGTGAGACAGACCATACACCAGGATTCGGTTCTGCCGCAAAATATATCGCATCTTCTCTTTTAGAAATCGCACATGACACATTTATCTATGCAGTCAAAAGTGTGACGATCGTGGAAATCATGGGACGTGATGCCGGATGGCTGACCGCTGCTTCTGCACTGGCAAGAAACGGTTATAATACAGCACCACATCTGATCTATCTCCCGGAGGTTCCATTTGACAAAGAGGACTTTTTACTGGATGTAAAGCGTATGCTTTTCGAGCGCAATAACGTGATCGTTGCCGTATCCGAAGGTATCCGCGATGCTTCCGGCAACTATATCAGTGCTTCCGAAAGTTCTGTTGACACCTTTGGTCACAGCCAGTTAAGCGGAGCCGGAAAAACACTTGAATTTTTAGTCAAAGAAAAACTAGGCGTTAAAGTCCGTTCCGTGGAAGTCAACGTATTACAGCGCTGCGCTGCACACCTTGCTTCAAAGACTGATCTTGATGAGGCTTTTACTCTCGGTCAGAAAGCGGTTGCTCTCTCCGAGGAAGGTGTTACCGCTTCCATGGTAACAATGCGCCGTATCTCCGATGCTCCGTACGAAATCGCCTATGAGCATGCCGAGATCCGCCACATTGCAAATGAGGCAAAATCAATTCCGAGAGAATGGATCAACGATGCAGGCAATGATGTCACACAGCCACTGATCGATTACCTTTCACCTCTCATACTCGGTGAAGTTCCGGTAAAATACGAAAACGGTATCCCTGTCTATATGGATGTCAGTCATTTAGCAAAACATCAATAAATTTACCGATCTCAACCCACGCTCTTTTAGATTCCGGCAGCATTTTTGCTGCCATCTGAAAGATGTGGAACATTCCTTCATAAATACTGATTCTTACTTTTACTCCCTGTTCTCTGGCTTTTGCAGCCACATCCACAGAATCCGAGAGCAGCATCTCATAGGAACCAACCTGTATCAGCATCGGCGGAAATCCCCTGAAATCCCCATATAAAGGCGAAATATAAGCATTATACGGATCGTTATCCCCAATATAATCTTTATTATAAATAAGGCTGTCCCTTGTTTTTCCAAATAACGGGTCGCGCTCAAAGTTTGTCTCGTAAGATTCCCCGCTCGCCGCAAGGTCTGTCCACGGTGACATGGCTACGATCCCACACGGAAGCTGCTTTCCGTGATCTTTCAGATAATGGCATAATGCCATCGCAAGACCGCCTCCTGCGGAATCTCCTGCGATGATGATCTGCTCGGAAAACCACCCCTGTTCCAACAGATAACAGTATGCGGCATAGGCATCTTCTAAAGCCGCCGGATACGGATGTTCCGGTGCCACACGGTAATCGGGTGTCAGAACACTCATTCCATGGCTGACTTCACAGTAAAGTCCGGCAAACATACGGTATGCATTCCGCATCGCTCCGACATATCCGCCCCCGTGAAGCTGTAAGATTACTTTTTCCGTATTCGGATTTTCTTTTGCCTGTAAATACTCCATGGAGAAATTATCCATCTCGATCACATCTAATGAAAAACAGTCCGGACATTTCCACGGCGGCTCCGAATCCCCGATTTTTTTCCTCAGTTCTCCATTTTTTATCTTTTTCCCAATCAGGTGATCATTTGTCACATGGGCGATCAGGTCCCTCATGACTCTTCCCCTGATACTCGCTTCGCTCTCTCTCATCCGATTGCTCCTGTTCTTTTTATTCTAAATATAACTCAGCGGACATGAAATCTTCGTTTCAGTTCCACCCTTGCCCTGCGGTCTCCGATGATCAGTGTTCCAAGAAACAGAAACAGGGAAAACGCAAATGCGATCAGTGCAAAAAGCTGTGCCGTCACGATACCGGTAAAAATCAGTATTACCGGAACAATGCTGCATAAAATCATAAAAATCTGCCACATCATATAGCTCTGCCAGTTTCTGCGGTTTACGATCATACAGATGATAATACCAACATCGACTAAAATGATCGCCGACGGCAATGCATAATTGACAGACCATCCGCGGTAGCCGACCAGAAAATCGATTGCGATCACGATCAGTATCGCCATCAGCGTGAGTACCGTGATTTTGGCGCGGTAACCTGTCTTTCCAAGAATTGCAAAACGGATCAGCATATATCCGTAAAAGAATCCAAGCCCCGTGATCGCACTCCATGCAATCTGTGACTCGGTGACCACATTGATATAAATGAGCAGCACCTCAACCAAAAGTGCACAAAACAGATAGATTTTACTGATCATTGTCATTTTCCGGGTGTGCACTCTCACATCCGGGTACATATTCTCCACTTCACCTGTGTATTCTAACACGGATCCGCAGAGTGGACAGCGCTCTGTTTCATCTGATATCTCCACATTACAATTTCTGCATTTACTCATAATTTACTCCATTACTCTTTATTTCTACCGCAATCCCGTCCGAGGCTATTTTCCGGAAAAATCCACGCTGCACAGACGCATCGACAAGATCATAACTGAAACTGAATACAAGTGTATCCCCGTAAGAGCAGATCGTTCCTTTCAGATGCTGCCCCTTTGACATGGCAAGAAATGCATGAAACATTTCCACATAAGGGCGGTACTCTTCTGTCACGGAAATATTGCCGATATTTGTGATCGTCGCAGTATTGGCAAGTGCAGAAGTTGTATATACATACTTCATTGCAAGGTTTTTCAGGAAAAGCGGCACAACTCTTGCAATCAGCAGTTTTTCATTGGAAACGTTATAGGAAAACAGCTTTTCAAGATTTTCCCGGTTGATCTGGCTTCGCAGGCTTTCCTTCACGATTTCAGCCACCTCTGCAAACGTATAGGTCTCTTTGGTCGGATGAAATTCTGCGGACACCATGACAAAAAAGTTTTTCGTGGTAATAGAATTAAAATACGGCCGCAGATTAA
>ERZ773175.1120-NODE-1120-length-15489-cov-4.411753_pt1 | contig 15489 bp, 17 predicted proteins | sample MGYA00581004_ERZ773175 | MGnify/ENA primary metagenome ERZ773175 (study PRJEB29015, sample SAMEA2737834) | human gut metagenome | biome: human gut; feature: human-associated habitat; material: faeces | place: China | collected 2012 ...
TTGCTATGGCTTTTTTTATTGACCTAATGTATTCTTCCGGATTTGATTTGTTTTCAGGTATATAAATTGCATTTTCAAATCTATATGATGGATTTTCATATGGGTTTGTGGTAACCACATTACCCGATACCGGTGCCCACCACATTGAATATAACTTGGCAATTTTTAGTGGGTCTCCTGACTGCGTCAAATAATTTACTGATTGCCAGTCTCCATCTGTATTTCCCAATGGATCGCTTTCTCTCTTAAAAACTCTATAAGCTGCCGCCATCGGATTTAATGATAATGTATCTTTTGTTACTGTAGGATCAATTCCACTTTTCAAAATGGATGATTCTGCTGCTGCAATGCTTGAATATGCCCAACACAAATTGGTATCTCCCTGATCTTTTACTGGTGTTACTATGCCATCGTCCCTTCCATCATATTTTTCCCTGTCTGAGATTTCTTTAATTTCAGTCTGTTGTTCTTCAAAATCACCTTCTATTTTAAATGTTAATTGATTATCAGTTATGTTTGTGACTTCAACATACATATCATCGGTTATTTCCAAGCTCTGATTCAGTTTTAATGGTGCGTCAGATTTTGTTGCATATGTGCCACCTAATGTTTCATAATTCCACTTTCCTGCAACGCATCCCATATTGTTTGGGAATTTTGTGTCTTTGTCCACCAAATAACAAACAAGTCCTGAACCAATTATCAATCCTTTTAGCTTCGTTCCATCTGTTTTATACAATTCTTTTGACTGACAATCATACTTATTACCACCTGTGCCAAAATTTCTATATTCTAAGTACAGTGTTTTATTGGTTCCTTTTAAATTTAATTTGTATCCGACTATCTGTGAATCTCCTCTAGTCGATGCTTCCTTTAAGGTATACTGTCCATTTTGATAAATTGTTTTAACATTGTCAGATGTAAGCCACCCCTTTGCTTCTCTTTCTTTTACAGATATAAACTGTGGCACAGGTGACATATGCTTTGCCATTGCAGACATATAATATACCGGCGAACTATTTGAACTATTGTACAAGTCCTTAAATCCTAAAATGTGCCCCATTTCATGAGTTGCTACTGACATAGGCAAAATCACGTTTTCCCGATTATCCTTGTATAAATAATTATAGGAATTTGTCACCTGTACATAGTTTTTACTTGTAATTGTTTTTCCATCTGCATTTATTTTTACGTAATCTGCATAATCCTTATAATTCCACAAAGGTGAGGACCAACCCACAGAGATACTCTGAGTTGTATTTTTATAAATAATGGTGATTGCATCGATTACCCCATCATTGTTTTTATCAAGTTCAGAAAAGTTGTACTTTTTTGTACCATCATAATTTGTAATCACATTACCCGCCGATATAGCTCTGTTTATAGATTCAGACCAGTCTGTTTTTAATTCGTACATACGCTCTGCTCTCTCTCCGTTGTCCCTGTAACCTTCAGGATTCTCTTCACTATACTCTGCATAGTATCCTCTTGTATGAGATAACTGCACTGAACCACCTTTATTAAACAAATACACGCTATTTATCTTAAGACTTCCCCTTGACGCAATTTCATAATAATCCGAAACATTAAAATATGCACTGTTATAAGTATTATCTGTAATTTTTCTAACAGATTCCCCATTATAAGAATTATCTATAAATTCATCTTCATCTAAAAATCTTGCAAATACTATAAGATTTGTAAAATTACTTTCTTTTGTTTTATTTTCTGTATTTTCATTCGTATCATCAGCAAAAGTTGCGCCACTAAAAAGCATTGTCATAACCGTAACAAACGCCATAATTATACTAAACCCTTTTTTCATAAAATCTCCTTTTAATCATTTATTCTTTTACACCTTAATTATATATTCATTATAGCATTTACCAGATTAACTTTGTATTCTAATTTTTTAGAATTATAGGCTCATCATACCAGACATTATACAACCGCCTTTGGCACCGCATTTGATTATTTCATCCATTTGTACATCTGAAAGTTTTATTCCTCCAATTGCTTTGGCAATGATTCTTTGCATAAATGTCTGTTTGTGACACATATAACTTTGTCATATATGTCCGCTGTTTCATTTTTTAATGTAGTATTCATAAATTTTACCTTTATATATTTTTATATGAAATTATTTTGTATGTTATCATTTCATGCGCTACCATTTCGTACGCTATCATTTTGTATGCTATCATTTAGTATGCTACCATTACGTAGCTTATTTCATCATATCACTAACCGTAAATATAATCGCTCATTACCGGTTGCATTCCAATCTTTTGAAGATCATTGTAAATTTCATCTACCGAACGCCATCAGAAATTTCAAACTGATCATCGCCCTTATCTTCAATGTCTTTAGCGTGACTTCCAATTCCAGTGCTTACCCCGGCTGAAATTTTAGTTGCTGCAATATTGGCGGTGCCCTTCTTATCATCTACTGTAGAAGTTTTAAATCCATCTGCTGATTCAAAGGATGTAGACCATAATTCTCTTTTTGTTATATCTGCATCTATCACTTTTCCATGCACAGTTTCGCTTTTCGTAACAAATCCCACAGGGAGAGCCATACATACTGCAAGTAGAATACAGATACCCTTTCTTAATTTTCCTTTCTTTGTCATAATGTCTTCCTTTTCAACTACAACATAACTGTACCTAACATAAAAATGCCATATCACTTATGCCATATAATCATTAAAATACATTTTAATTATACCTAAAATGTTGTTTGCCACATATACTTTCTAAAATTCAGATACCTCTAATAAAAAACATGCTTTGCCTATTCAACTCCCTCGCCCCTCAATCTTGAGGGGTTGGCTTTTCTTTTGCTTCATTTTTCTGCATAATAGACATATGAATATCTTACAAAGAATCTTTACCAACTATTATGAAGAAATTAAATATACTCTTCATCCCAGAGCTTCTGAGATAGAAAATATCGAAAAGATGATAAACTGTGGTGATCCTTCTTTTGGTGGTGCTATGTACGGCTACCCACACTGTGGAAATCTTAAGTTCATTCCTTTTCGCTGCCACAGCCGTTTCTGTCCCTCTTGCGGTAACAAGTATTCCATGGAACGTACTACATCTATGTATTTTAAACTGGTTAACGTTCAGCACAGACACTGCGTCTTCACGATTGATGAAAATCTCCGTGATTTTTCCCTTCAGAACAGAACTCTGCTTCATTGTTTTTTCCATTCTGTTGCCAGTGTTATTTTCCACATGTTCTTTAAAATGAACAAATCCAAAAACTTCCCTCTCGGTTATATCATGGTTCTTCATACTTTTGGCAGGGATCTCAAATGGAATTCTCACATTCACTGCCTGATTTTTGAAGGTGGCTACAGCTATGACGGCGTGTTCGTTACCTTCCATTACAATCGTCACGAAGACGAAAAGTATGTCGAAGAAACTCTCCCTGCTATGGATTTCATAAAACGGTTAATCAGACACATCCCTGAAAAGCACTTTAAAATGATTCGATATGGTGGAATCTATGCCCGCCACCCGGCAGGCTGTTTTCAATTTACCAGAACGCCAACTACGGTCTTTCCTATAAAGAAAAAAAGACTCCAATGTGACTAATTAATCACATTGGAGCCTTATTCTCCTATATTTGCCGAAATGGTATCATATTGGTATCACCTCGGTAATATTATATACAATTATGTGGTTCTAAGCCCTTTATTTAAAGGCTTTCTTAAAATTTGAATTCAAAAAAACGTCTATTCAAACTCGATTTCGGCAACTATATGTTGTGTCTAAGCAGCGTTATATCTACCTTATTTTGTACGAAAATTCTTTATATTCTATGAATTATTTCTCTTTTTGAGAGTTTTTGCAAGCATTTTGCAAGCACTCCTCATTTTACAATAAATTACTCCCATTACTATTAAGCATATTTTGTAACCTATCTATTTCCCCTTGTCGTTTATTTAGGTTTTTTTCATATATTCGCGGTTCAATCCAACCATAAATATATTGGTTAATCTTAGAATATGTTTTAAAGGCAGGAATCCATAATGTAATTGTACTTACTCCGGATATCATCGCTACTGCCAAAGCTACAAATCCTTTTGACTCATTGAGCCCATAGTAAACAACTAATACTGTCGAAATAATCATAAATAATACTACCATTCCTCTTATAGCTAGTGACAAATATTTAGCGCACTTTCCCGCAATATGTTCAGCATTTTTTTTAGCCTCCTTCCTCGCATCTGCAATACTACTAACAATACCAGATTTATATGTGTCTACCATTTCTAAAGCCTTGTTAGTTCGAACGTTAGCTTCTTCTAGTTGTTTCTCGGCTTTTTTTGCCCTTATGTTTTCCTCTTGAGCATAGTTCTCTTTAACTCTATTATGAACATTTAACACCGTAGTATCATCTAACTTACTCGGATTTCCACCAGAAATATGCATTATCTCAGCACGTGCATAAGCACTATAACGCATATCTGCCGCTTCATCTTCTGAAATATCTCCCCTAAGTACAAGCCTTCCCATTACTTCAAAAAAAGTTTGCATAACTGCTTTTGATGGAGAAACTGCTGCATTAGCAATAGCAACTAACTGTCTCATAGGTAAATCAGGATTAGAAAAACCATACTTTACCCATAACAATGTAGTTATATCCGTAATTCCCATTGTCGGCGGTATATATAATTGATATTGATTATATCTTAGAAACATATTGCTTTTTTTTGCCAATTTATTGTTTGTTGTTACAAAAATAGCCTTGCACAACTCAATACTTTCAACTCTAATTCCATGCCTTTTCAAACATATAGAAGCAATTGCATCAACGTCATTTGTCAACATTCTCTGCGAACGAGAATAACTCGGAATTTCCTTTACAATACACTCCTTCAATCCCTTATAATCAATAAACTCATCCTCATTCCCATAACTACTTTTTTCTTGATATTCTTCTGTATCAACAGTATCAATCCCCAATTTATTTAGATTATAAGATAATTCATTTATTTCCATATCTACTTCAACAGAGGAAATCTTATCTTCCTCTAATCGCTCTAACGTCTGTGAAAGATTGAAACTATATGCATCTCGATCACGAAAATTTTTTAAAATATCAGTCACTTCATTGTAGTGTTCTCTAAATACATGCAATCTAGCACCATTAGCACGTAATAAATTAAGTAATGTATCAGCTACTTGCTTTTGCTCTCTTGTCTTGTAATTCAAAGCATATAACAATAGTGTTGTATCAAGATAAACATCAACTTCCCTCATTCGTCTCTTCTTAACAAACTTAGTAGCCTCATTTGATCCCAAATAGATAATAGAAGCAATCATAACTCCCTTGATAATTTCAGTCATTCTGTCAAACAATAGAGTATCATTTTCCTTAGCATGTAAAACGAAGCAACCTATTTGATAGTTTTCTACACCAACTGTATTGACCACGTCCGCCCGAAGATTTTCCGTTTCGAATAAAATATCAATTCCTCTAGATTTGATAAATTTATCAAAAATACCCGATACATAATTTTCATCTTTGTTAAATCTAGGCACTTTTTCTTCAAGCCATTTTTTTAATTTCTCAATTATTTGCATTATTTCTGCGTTCGTTAAATTTTCCTGCTTACGAAACTCTTCTTCGATAGTAGTCAAATCAGCTATTAATCGGTAAGTATTATTGGGTAAAGATTCTAAAACCTTATTTTTTCCCTTACTCATTCTTCCACATATTTTATGAAAGACTGCTAATGGCATATTATGAATTGTAAATCTATTATCTAATTCAGCAATCACATCCTTGTCATTTATCACTTCACCGACTTTACTTGTATAGGATATACAAACCTTAATAGGCATTTCAAATATCTTAAGTGTATCCGCACCATCATGCTCAGCCAAAGCAGCCAACATTGCACTACTTATTAATCTTTGGTCTATAACTCTACTCATTATGCACCTCTCCTTTTTATGCACACCCTTGTGTTTATCAACTATTCCTCAAGTGCTTTACCAATCTTCTCTATCCACTCACAATCACTATTCTCAAATAACTTTATAAATCTACCAAAATTACTGCTACCAGTAACAGAATCATCCGACTCCAAATTGCTAACCCGCTGGCACATATCCACATAATTCTCCGCAGTAATATGTTCCATAACTTTCTGAATCTGGTCTGCTCTTCCTTTGTAATTCTCCACCCCTGTATATTCCTTTATCAAGGGAGCATTCACTGGTTTTGCCGGAGATTTCAGATTTTCATCGGTCCAGTGCTTAGATATAATCTGCATCGTACAAGGATTACCAAACATAATCACTTCATTCGCTGCACTATCCACACCATGAAACTCATTAATTTTGCGTTTAATGTCCTCATACTGCTCGTGAGGTTTCTTTTCCGTATCACAGAACACAAGCACAAGTTCATCTGCCCCATTTTGATATCGGTCCTGATACCTCGCCGGGATATTACCATTTCCACCGGCATTAACTAATGAAATATCATATTGCTCGTTCCATACTTTTAAATTTTTTATTCGATTTAGATACTCATATTCCTCATTACCTTCACAGATAATACAGATTTTATGGTTATCAAAAAACTTAGGGAGCTTATTTGGCATCGGCATCATCCCCCTTTACACCACTTTTAATACTAAGCAATGAGTTAATCAATTCTGGATCAGGTAAAGCGCCAAGCGCACCTTTTCTATATTTTTCCATAACATCTGTCGTATCTCGCACTCCCTGCTGTGCTGTAAAATCTGCAAGTGAATACACATATACACCTTCTTCATCCTTATGAACAAACCAAATCTGCTCCTTTCGGAACATTCTCTTGCAATCCATAAGATTTATATCATGTACTGTAAATATCATCTGTGCACTTGTATTCAATTCATTATTAAACATAGCAACAATTGCCCTGGTAAGCTTAAAATGAATACTGCTATCCAACTCATCCACGACTAAAATTCTGCCTTGTTCAAGCGCTTCGATTACATAGCTGGCAATAGCGGCAATCTTCTTTGTTCCTGTAGAATCAAACATCATACTTGGTACATGGACACCCTTATATGTGGATACCAATCGGATTTGATCCATAATATTCTCCGGAATATCAAGCACTTTCTCATCTGGCTTTTCATCACCTTCACCAGTTTTCAGCTGTATCTTATCCATATCCACATATTCAAAATTATCCATATATAAATCAGCATTTTTTATGAACTCAACAACCTTTTGCTGTAACTGATTCTTATTCTTCATTAGTTCAATCGTGTGCTGCATAGGTATGTTATTCATATTGATGATATCAATTTTTTCTGCAAATCCGACAAGAATCTGCTTAATCTCGTTGATATGTTCAAATTTACTTGTATCTATTACATAACATAGCAAATTATTTTTCGATACAACAGGAATCATAGTCTGCACAGCTTCATCAATACATTCATATATTTCGCTAATGGTATCCTTTTTCAACCAGCAAACTTCTTTTTCATTGTTGTACTGATCTTTGAATATCTCAGAAAATGATTCATATATATATTCTTCTTTTTCTGCGTCGTACTTAAAATCATAAGAGAACTTTCTTCCAGATGCCATAAATGTAACACCTAACTCGCATACATCACTATCAGTAAATATATTTGGCATCAGTCCATTCTTCTTATTTAAAAGTACATTTCTTATTGCCCTAATGCACTTGATTAGACATGTTTTACCGGCATTGTTTGGTCCATATATTCCTACCGTTTTAAGGACATTAAAATTATTCTCTTTGTGAACATTTGCTCCAAATTTTTTATTTCGCATATCTGCTTTCATCGAAAATGTAATGTCATCCTCAAATGCATAACAGTTTTTTGCTCTTATCTCTATAATCATGGCTCATTCCTCCAAGTCACTTTACTTCTTTACTTATCATTATTATATCATTAATTATTTTTTATGCAACTTTTTTTCATAAAAAATATAGTTCAAAGATTAATCAAACTTAACATAGCAAAAAGGACAGCCTCCCAGGGAGCAGTGCGACTGCTCCGTTTTGTTATATGTCAAGTCTCTCTGGTACCAATTTTTTCCAATACATAGAAGGATGACGAGGATACAAGTAATAAGTTGTATTGTCGGCACATCCCTCTTTCACAATTTCATAAATACTATTATCGAGTTTTCCTAAGAAAATAACTATCTCTGGGTTAATTATTTCAACTTCTTTTACAATAAAATCTCTATACGTTTCAGCATACGTTTTAAGCCTATTCATGTCACACGTACTATCTCCACCCCGTTTGTTTATATTTATATATGCACATTCATCAATATTTGATTTCAATTTCAAATCTTCCAAACATTTAATTGGAAGGTTATAGTACTCCGTACTTTTATTTTTCACAGCACATTCCTTTACCCAAAAGAATTTACCATTCTTCTCATCTTTACTTTTTTCCGTATCATAAATATGTGGCTCCCTGCAAACAAATAAAACCTTAGCCTTATCCTCATTGCCAAGAAAACCATCTTTAGAAAAGATATATTTTCTACTAACATCATAATTAAAATATGTTTTTTCAAAAGACTCATCACATTCGTCAATTTGGGCTTTTTCCCAAACTTTAAATAGTTGGTCCAAAGTATTACATCTATCAATTTCTTCTTTATACATTTTTCCTCCTAAATGAAAAACTAATCCCTATACTTTTTCCAAATATAGAAAAATATTTTCTTTGATTTTACAAATAACTCATAGGTTCTATTCTCGTCTCTTTGAAGTCTCTGTGCAATTTTTTGAAATTGTCTTTCTCTTTCTCTATTATTATTTATATATACAAAATCCAGATAACACTGATGGCACCAGTAATTCCTTATTTCTCTAATATCATCAATCAAATCATAATCATCGTCAGACAATTCTGGACGATCATCACTATAATCTAAATTTTCTAATTCTCTAGCTATTTTTCCAAGATTGCTTTTCTCTAATCTATTAAAATTATCATCAAAATTCCCCTCATGCATTGCGGCATAGGTTCTTCTTAGATTAAACTCAATACATTGTACTTGCTGTATCAATTCACTATGTATTAGTTTAAATGTATCTCTATCCATGCAATTATTCTCCAATTATTACTGTTTTCCTGTAAATAGAATCACATTAATATAAAAACATCCCACAACGCCCATAAATAAAGGCTTTGTGGGATTTTTGTGTCTATTCAAACTCTAAAAAGGCTGACGGTTAACAGGTTCTTTTATTTGCTCTTTCTGTCCGTATTTAGCCTTTTAGTTTAATACTATTTTAAATTATTTTGACTTATTAAATTTTTGTTACCACGATGTGGTCATGCTGAAGAATAGTACTGGGTGGCTTGCAATTTATTTGCATTGCTCATACAAAAGCTCTAAACCTTTTTTAAAAGCCTCTGCTTTTGTCATTGAATGCTCCTTAGCAAACTCAATGAGTTTTTCGTGTTCCTCATCTGATAGTCTAACCGAAATCTTATTAACCTTCGGATTTTCTATCTTTGGTCTGCCAACCTTTGCCATACCACTACCTCCTATTGGTTACATTATAATTTATGACCGTCATATTTTCAAGGCATTTTTTAATTATCAATTATCATTATTCTGTGCCTTACAATATAATAACTATATTTCATATTTTAATACAACACTATGTATCTATCTGTCAATTCTAACTTTCTATCATGCTTACTTTCTCACGGTTGTCCTAATGCACCATAATATAATCTGTACATCCAATCTTATACAGCGATTATAAAGATAGTACCTATCGCTGTAAAGTTTTATATCTGCACCACTGTCTTTCAATTTTTCCGAAAAAATTGTATACATATTAACCAAACCTGGTTTTTCGTACAAATAAATTTCTTTTTCTTCTTCTGTAAGACTATCTTCTAGTCTTCGCCTACACAATCCAACTACTGTTATTTTTCCAATTAATAATGAAAAATATATCGGCATAAAATCGAGCGATGTTCTATACAAAAATTTTCCTACTTTTAAATATTGCCTCTGTCCGTTACATTCTTTTTTCATAATTCGAAATGTATAATATGTGTATTTCTTTTTTCCATACCCTATAATATTTCTTTTAATAAAAATTGGTCCTCCATCTTCAATTAAAATAATCGGTGCAACGAAAACAAAAATAGTAATAGCTAATACACTCCCTAAAATTCCAAAAAAAATGTCATTTATCCTTTTTACAAAGGCATAAACAGTTCCTTTTTTTTTCTTATCATATTTATCCCAGTCATCACTTTTTAAATCTCTAAAATACACCTCATTATATTTTTTGCAGCTATACATAATTGTTGCTGCTACAATTACTATTATTATTAATACCATTAACGCTATAAGTATAACATCTATAAATTTATTTATCATTTTTCTCTTCTCCTATTACTTCATTACAATAATATACTGCCACAAAAACAGGAATTATAACGGTCAAAATTACTGCTATATAAGTAACCTTTTTGCTCTGATTTCCCAAATATATTAAAATAATCATAATCAAATCTATAACACAAATTATTTTAAATGCGTTTTCCAACACCACTTCAATAATTTTAGTCTCTTTTTTCTTGTTGATAATATTTAAAAAAATTATACATATAAACAAGTTATAATAAATAAGTTCTGCTGACTCAATTATGTTTGTTTTTAATATTCCATCTTTACCCAAAAATAATATTGCGAGTTTAATCACTACAGGTGCTAATGGTACAATCAAATTCAATATTACCCACTCAACACATTTCTTTTTATTTTCTTCCATTTAATATATCCTCAAGTTTCTTTTTTAACGTCCAAGACATCGTATACGTTTATCTAATATTAATATTTTGTAAATAATAAAATCAGTTAATTTTCCATTCACTTGCTATTATGATGTTTTAACCAACCAAATTTTAATTTTATAAATATAATTATACACATCTTCAATTCTATTCACAATAATAACTATTTTTATCGTTACATACATACTATTATTAATGCATTTCCTAGAACCAGCATAAAGTAAGACGTTAATCATAATATTAATAGTTTTCATAAAAAAAGCCCAAGGATTGTAACCCTGGGCCAATATTTTCTATATACTTTTTAAATTTTCTCCACCCCATCTATTGTCTTTAAAAACAACTCCTTCAGTGTTTCTTTCATCTTAGGACTTAACTCTTTCAATCTTTCATCCACTGATTCTTCATCCTTTTCCTTTATTCCTAATATCGTATTTGCATCTGTATCCAGTGCATCCATTAACCTATACAAAAGGTCAATGCTCATTTTATTACTTCCTTCTTCCAACTGATATACATGTGATTGACTTATTTTTGCTCTGTAAGCCAATTCAAATACAGATACATTCTTTTTTATTCTTAATGATTTAATTATGTTTCCAACTTCTAAACCTTTGTATTCCATTTATTCCTCCTGATTTTTCTCCTTATGCAATGCATTGCATCACGTCCGATACTTGTGCAGTAATATAACACGCCAATAATTATTTACTGCGGCGTTTCTTTTCTCCGGTCGTCGCTGGTATATGTGCTGTAGCTTGCTATCGTATTTGTATACGAATCACGGCATAGTCAACAACTTCAAACTTATAATTATAATAAGTAGAAACTATTTCATGCATTGCCTTAAAGGAGGTTTGCCCGGCTCATTTGAGCCTCTTTTAATATACTGTTTTTTAATATAAAATAAGAGTTAGTGGCACTATACCTTTTACTCATCATCAATAACCATACAACTTCTGCCTAAAACCAAATAATCAATCGTTGTATCTAATACTTCTGCCAAATAAACAAATGTGTCAATTCTGGCTCCATTTATTCCACACTCAATCATCTTTAAACCCTGACCTGAAATTCCAATCTTTTCTGACAACTTTTCCTGTGTTAATCCCTTTGCTTTTCTTAACTCTTTGATTCTTTTTCCACTTTCCTTAATATCGTAATAAAACATCTTTTTCCTTTCTGGAAAACCAGAAAGGTTCGTTGTCTGCACCTGACACTTTAATTACATATATGTTTTTCTATGCGCAAAAAAGACGCAAGGGAAATCCTGTAAAGTAAATCTACTTCTTACTGATTTTCCCCTGCGTCTCTGGTGCTCCTACAGTTACCTCAATAACTGTATGCCCTTATCAGGTGGGCCTATTTAATTTTTTATAATAAATTGTTTTCAGTCATCCATAATATCCACATTCGTAATCATATGGTGAATGGTATGTTTTTTTCTTATGTAATTTGCTTAATTCATTTTTCGCAGCACTGTTCTTTGTTGCTGCTTCTCCGATAGTCTTATATAGCCTTGACTCTCTTAATTTAATTGAGCCTCTTCTATCCGTAAAGCAAACCTGATAGAAGCCATTAGCTATATTAACTATTATCACTTCTTTTATGTGCATTCCATTTTCTATGATATACACATGTTCTCCAATGCCATACTTGTAAATCAATTTTTACACCTCACACAAATAGTTTTCCGTTAATCATTCTCTCTGCTACATATTTCTCATCTATCTTTTTAAGTGTTAAAACTCTTTTGCATCTATTGCATTTGATAGACAAGTTTAAAATTCCTGCATAATAATCAAACATTTTTCTCTTACAGTCTTTGCAACAGAATGATACCTTCATAGAATTGCTCATTCCTTTGTTCACTTCCTTTAATCAGTATTTTTGTTTTTACAATAAATACCTGCTTGATAAGGGAAATAAATCCTGCAGATAATACGCTAGTATTCCGTAGCATCAAATCCAATGCCCTAGCTAAGCTGATCTCACACCCCTTTTTAGAATGTATCTAAACTATAGCGAAAAACGCAACCCATTTCTATAGCGTATACGCCATATATCGAAAATTTGTTCGTTTAATTATTTTTTACCATTTGTATTTACTGAAGCGTAGTATCTCGTATTTCTTTTAAAGAATTCCTGCTCCTTTTCAAACTTAATCTGTTCTGCTGTTTTTGCTGTGTACAGTTCATCAACTGTAACCTCTAGGCATTTTGCTATTGCAAACAATGTTACTGCCGAAGGATCCGACTTACCGGTTTCTATTCTGCTGATTGTGCTGGTTTCAACTCCTATTGCATTGGCTAACTGCGTTTGACTTATGTCTTTCTTATTACGAAGCTCCGCTATGTTATTTGTGTAATGTTTATCCTTCATCTTAAGCATGATTATCACTCCCGTTATGTATAATTTTTATATTTATCAAAAATATGATGATAGGGTACACGGTCCACTGTTCAAATTATACCTGAACGATTGTCCAATAAACGGGACTTATAAAAATAAAAGACACCTACGTCTAAACGTAAGTGCCTTTCAACCGAAATCGATTCGGTTATCTCTGTAGTAGTATATTACCATATTACTTTAATTATTACAATATTTTATTCTATTTTTGTTAATTTTCTTTATCAAAAGAATGATGTTTTATTGTTTTTTTAGGTAGATTTTTTAATATTTCTAAATCTTCTAAACTTTTTATTCCCATTTGTCCTCTGATATTATCAAAGGCATTTGGTTGTACTAAATCTTTTAGTTTTTCTAATTTAACCTGAATTTCTTCCATCATATTTTTATATTCTTTATCTGGCAAATAGTATTTAAAATACACTAACAAATCAATAATTCTTTTTTCTGACTCTCTTGAATATGATTTCCTTAACTGCTTTATATATTTTTCCTTTATTCTTCCTTTATTTGGATTATTTTTCACTTCATTTTGTATTAAGCAATTCTATTTCATAAATACCTAGAGGCTGCCCTTTAGAACAGCCTCTTTGATTATTTCATATTTCCTAAATCTGATATATCCACTATATATGCTTTTTTATCAAATGTAATTAACATCTTGTTTTCTTTTTCCATCAAATAAAAATTCATGTTCTCCCAACTTTTGACCGGAATATTTATTTTTAGCCATTCCTTTTTTTCAAGATTTATCAAATACATTATTCCATTTGAGCCGGTATTAAACATTGCATATTTTTCTGATGCACCAATAGGTTCAATTGTTTTTTCATTAGTTTTAATCTTAAATTTAGTTCCTTCAATTATATTTTCAATTGTCATTACTTTTTTGTCAAAAGAATAAGTATGGTTGAAGTTTATATCTGTTTGTGTGCTGAAAAATTCCTTCTCAACTTTTCCGTTTTTCAGATTTATTAAATACTTACTATAATATTCTGTTTTGTCTTTTGTAAACGGTTTACCCAAAGTTAATATATGGTAATCATCCACAAAACTTATTTCATCAACTGTTGCATATCCGTTTATAAGATTTTTGTTGAATTTCTTTTCAGTTTTGCTGTCCAAATCAAATATTGCCCAATATCCTTTTGATCTGAAATTACAAAGAAGTGTTTTTCCATTTGGAGACATAACAAAATTACAAATCATTTTATCATTTGATATTTTCACAATCTCATTTGTATCCAAATCAATTTCTGCAATTGTTTCATTTTTGACTGTTCCATTTTTTACCTTATATAGTGCTGCATAAATTGTCCTTCCATCAACAACAGGAAAAACCTCGCTTATTGCACCTTTATAATTAAATCCACAAATTTCTTTGTCCTTTATAATGTAGTCAAAAGAAAAATCCTCATCATTGTATTTTCCCTGAAATCTGTTAGCCTGTTCACTAAGCAGCCTGTTATTTTTTACAGAGTATACATTTTTAACATTTTCAGAATCATCTTTGCTGTATTCCAATATGAAGGTTTCATTCCTTCCCACAACTTCCATGTTATCGCTTAATTTAATTTCTCCTTCCGGTGTTTTGCATTCTTTTGTTTTTTCACTGTTTTTTGTAGTCTCCAGTTTGACTTCCTGCACCTTTTTAATTCCAAATACTCCCTGTAAAAATTCTCTAAAGGAATCAGATGTGCTTGCTCCAACAGTTATTCCTGTTGCGCAAACCACAACTATTGCCAAACTTACTGCTACCCATTTCATTTTTCTTATTTTTATAAACCTACCATTGCTCTCTTCACTTGACACATTGATTTGCTGGTTAAGCAATTCTTTTTTCCAATTTTCCGGAGTTTTAATTGTATCCAATTTTTTTAAATTCATATTTGCCTCCAATCTCCAATTTTTTTGGTTATAATCTCTTAAACCTGCTTTTCTAAAATTTTTGCAAGTTTTTCCCTACCTCGTTGTAATCTTGATTTCACAGTATTAACACTTAATTGAAGAATATCTGAAATTTCTTTTGTACTATATTCCTGATAATAATAAAGAACTAAAACTTCACGATATTTTAAAGATATTTTTCTCAACGCCTTTACCAGAATTTCTGTGTCATTATCTAATTGTAGTCCATTAGTTGAATTATTCTGCATTCCTTCCAGCCTGTCCTTTTCTAAACCAACGGATACATTTCTGTTCCAAAAGGACTTATGATAATCGTTACACTCATTTCTAGCCAC
>ERZ773175.1148-NODE-1148-length-15184-cov-2.413577_pt1 | contig 15184 bp, 15 predicted proteins | sample MGYA00581004_ERZ773175 | MGnify/ENA primary metagenome ERZ773175 (study PRJEB29015, sample SAMEA2737834) | human gut metagenome | biome: human gut; feature: human-associated habitat; material: faeces | place: China | collected 2012 ...
TTATATTTTTTTTAAACATAATAAAACAGAAGAAAGAGAGGGAACCATAAAATGGGTAAGATCATTGGTGATGGTATTACATTTGATGATGTGCTCCTTGTACCTGCATATTCTGAAGTAATCCCAAATCAGGTTGATGTTTCAACACACCTGACAAAGAAAGTCAAACTCAATATTCCATTTATGAGTGCCGGCATGGATACGGTAACCGAGCACCGCATGGCGATTGCAATGGCAAGACAGGGTGGAATTGGTATTATTCACAAGAACATGTCGATCGAGGCGCAGGCTGAAGAGGTAGATAAGGTAAAACGTTCTGAAAACGGAGTAATCACAGACCCATTTTATTTGTCCCCGGAACATACATTAAAAGATGCAGATGAGCTGATGGCAAAATTCCGCATTTCCGGTGTTCCGATCACTGAGGGTAAAAAGCTCGTCGGAATCATCACAAACCGTGATCTGAAATTTGAGGAAGATTATTCCAAGAAGATCAAAGAGTGCATGACTTCCGAGCATCTGGTTACAGCTAAAGAAGGCGTAACCATGGAAGAAGCAAAGCGCATTCTTGCAAAGGCAAGAGTCGAGAAGCTTCCGATCGTAGATGAAAACTTTAACTTAAAAGGACTCATTACGATCAAAGATATCGAGAAACAGATCAAGTATCCGTTCTCTGCAAAGGATGCACAGGGACGTCTGCTCTGCGGTGCGGCAGTAGGTATCACTGCAAACGTGCTGGATCGTGTGGAAGCCCTGGTGAAAGCAAAAGTAGACGTAGTTGTTCTCGACTCTGCACATGGACATTCTGAGAATGTTCTTCACTGTGTCAGAATGATCAAGGAAGCATATCCGGATCTGCAGGTAATAGCAGGTAACGTAGCGACCGGAGAGGCGACAAAAGCTCTCATCGAGGCAGGCGTTGACGCGGTCAAGGTTGGTATCGGACCGGGATCGATCTGTACGACACGTGTCGTTGCAGGTATCGGTGTTCCGCAGATCACTGCGGTTATGGACTGCTATGCAGTTGCGAAGGAGTACGGTATTCCGATCATCGCCGACGGCGGTATCAAGTATTCCGGAGATGTTACAAAGGCTCTCGCAGCCGGCGGTAATGTCTGCATGATGGGATCCATGTTCGCGGGCTGCGATGAGAGCCCGGGAGACTTCGAACTTTATCAGGGAAGAAAATATAAAGTTTACCGTGGAATGGGATCCATTTCCGCTATGGAGAACGGCAGTAAGGACCGTTACTTCCAGGAGGGCGCTAAAAAGCTCGTTCCTGAAGGAGTTGAAGGTCGTGTAGCTTACAAGGGAACTCTTGAGGATACAGTATTCCAGCTTGTTGGTGGTATCCGCTCAGGAATGGGCTACTGTGGCTGCAAGACAATCGAGGATCTCAAGGAGAATGGCAAGTTTGTCAAGATTACCGCTGCCTCTCTCAGGGAGAGCCACCCACATGATATCCATATCACTAAAGAGGCTCCTAACTACAGCACAGACGATAAATAAACACATTTATTAATTCATATAACGAGGTAAAATATTTGGACGCTGACGACATATCGCAGATTATATTCTTATTAATATTATTAGCACTCTCCGCATTTTTTTCATCTTCGGAGACTGCTCTTACTACCGTAAACAAAATACGCATGAGAACCCTGGCTGAGGCCGGTAACAAAAAAGCCGAAAAAGTACTCAAGGTGACTGAGAACTCTCCAAAGATGCTCTCAGCCATCCTTATCGGCAACAACATCGTAAATCTTTCAGCATCATCGCTCACCACATCGCTCGCCATCAAGCTGTTTGGCAATGTCGGAGCCGGTGTTGCAACCGGAATACTTACATTCCTCATACTGATCTTTGGAGAGGTCTCTCCGAAGACACTTGCGACCATAAAGGCCGACAGGATTTCACTCTCAATCGCAGGCTTTATATCAGTGCTCATGGTAGTGCTGACACCTGTAATATTTATCATCAACAAGCTTTCACTCGGAGTCATTTTCCTCTTTGGAATAAGACAGAGCGATGCCAAGCGTGTCATGACCGAGGAGGAGCTTCGTACAATCGTTGATGTAGGACAGGAGGACGGCATTATCGAGGATGAAGAGCGAGATATGATTCACAATGTATTCGATTTCGGAGATGCCGAGGCCAAGGAGGTCATGGTTCCACGTATTGATATGACGTTTGTCCATGTTGATGCTACTTATGATGAGCTGATTTCAATATTCAGAGAGGATAAATTCACCAGACTCCCTGTGTACGATGAAAGCACTGACAACGTAATCGGTATCGTAAATATGAAGGATCTGCTGCTCCTTAAGGATGAGGATAAAGAGCATTTTTCCATCAGAAATATCATGCGTGAGCCTTACTTTACATATGAGCACAAGAATACAGCGAATCTGTTTCTCGAGATGCGCGAATCATCTATATCGCTTGCCATTGTCTTAGATGAATACGGTGTCACAGCCGGACTCATCACACTCGAGGATCTCTTAGAGGAGATAGTCGGTGAGATTCGTGATGAATACGACTCTGACGAGCAGGATGATATCACAAGAATAAATGACTACGAATACATAGTTCTCGGCTCTGCAAATCTCGAGGATGTAAGCGATGAGCTTGGTCTGCACCTCGAATCAGACGACTATGACACAATCGGTGGCTACTGCCTTGAAAAGCTTGACCACCTGCCTGAAAAAAATGAAATAATCATCACTGATGACAATATTCTTCTCCGCATAGAGGCTGTTGATAAAAACCGAATCGAAAAGGTCTATATCAAATTGCCAAAGCCTTCCGAAGAAGAAAATTAAATTCAGGATCGTTTAACCAGCGGGAGTTCTCCATGAGACCTCCTGCTTTATTTTTGCCGTAATACTTTTCGCTTATAAATCTGATCTTTCCAAATGCTTTGGTTCTCTCCTTGACCTGAGTATCTGTAAATGTGATGGATATAGTCTTTTGCGTGATATTTCCATAGCTGTCCTTTGCCTCAAGTTCTAACTCTATGATATCCTTGTCACATGCGTTTTTTATTTTATGCTCGTCAAATTCTTTTACTTTCAGATAATTTATCCCGTTATCGCCAAACACAATATCACCATCCTCCACATCCGTTGCAGATATAAGGCTTCCTATCAGCTGCTCTGTTATACTGCCATTTCTTGCCTGCTTTATCGAAAAGAACATATCATCCGCCTCTATAGTTGGCTCATGCTCCCAAAGTGCATACATATGTATGACCGCCTTATCTGTATACTCTATCCCCAGTATTCTGCATAAATCAGCTACCTGTATACTCTCTCCCGGCGTATATTTTATATCAGGATACTCTTCTCCTAAAATCCAGCCTATACACATATGCTGGTTTGGCAATGTCACCGCGTCACTATACTTCACAGTTGCAGATGCACCGGTATCATATTCTATGATATACTCGTTTTCCTGCCATACTGCGTATATATTCTTCGATGGTCTGTTTGACTCAATCCAGCTGTTTGCCACACCACACAGTAGCGGATATCCGACAGTCTTATCATATGAATTATTTCCCCAGCCTGTCATATGATATCCGGCCATCTGCCATCCCACAGCAGGAAAAGCCTGATTAATGCCTCCATATATGTAGCTCTTTGTAGTCTTTTCTGAATCCGACGCACTCGTGTTCTGCCAAAATGTCACATCTATATTCCCTGCCTTTGCGTATGCCGTATAAGTGCCACCCGAATTCACAAAAAAACCATATGATGATGAGCTCATTGACGAATCATTGTTCCAATTCGTGAAATCATATCCGGTAGAGCTGCTCGCACTGATTGTCACATACGTACCATAGCAGTATGTACCTCCCCCTGATACACTGCTAATGCCTGTAGATTTCCTGACATCAATTGTATGAAACAGTCCTCTCACGGTCTTGCCATAATACGAATACAGGGCTGTGAGTGCGCTGTCCGTCCAGTTTGCCGCTTTGGATATACCTGCATAGGTAGTATAAACCTTTCCCCAGGAAGGACCATTATCATTCATGCCACCCTTATTCTTGCCATTTACTCGAAGTACCATGCAGGCATCGAGGACGATAGTGCAGGAGCCGGAGCTAAGGGCATTGAGGGACTGTGTATTAAATCGGGTTTTCATATTCTTTAAAGTAATCACATAAAGCATATACTCTTTGCCTGATTGCTTTTTGCTGTTTAAGAGTGTCAGATATTGTCCGCCAAGCTGGAAATAAATTTTCTGTATCTCATTTCCACCTGCTCCTTTAATTGTCATTTTGTAACCAATTGTCCTATACTTGGTTCCTGACGTAGATGTATTTCCTGCTGAACAAAAATAAATATTGCCATTCGATCTTTCTGTAGCCTTAAAAACAGCAGCATTACCATAATTAGAATAGTACTTCACAGCATCATCCCATTCATCAGCATTCACTATATTGCAATCAAATAAGAACATATAGGTAATAATAACTGTAGCCACAAACATCATGCAAACGCATTTCCTAAAGAACACCCGCTTCCCAATAATAACATTTGAGATATCCATTTTCATCATATTCTCCCTTTGTATACAAACCAACAAAATTATAAGCTCCGTTCATATCGGCTAAATTTAAACTATAATCCGGAACTTCTGCCCTTGAAGGAAACAGACATAGCAAATTACTTGTCCCGCCAGCCGTTATCATCGGAAGTTGCCACTCCTGTGCTATTTTTTCAATAAACATATCTTCGATTGCAGCATTCGACAAACCTCCATTTGTCCACTGCTGTATCACTGAATCAACATACGCCTTCTGCTCCCCACTCATGCCATTTCCGGCCTTACTGCCATAAAATATCCATCCCGGTGCAACATACTCATTTTTAGGTGTTTCCGGCTGCGCAGGCTCACTTTGAGCCGGTTCAGGTGCAGCTGTCTGATTTGATGCTTCCGGTTTTGAATCGTTACCGGCAGGTTTTTGTGTATTATTGCTGCCTGCCGATGTCTTATTGCTGTCTGTCGACGTCTTTTGACCGGCTGCAGTTTTGTCTTCTGATGATTTATCTGACGCTGTATTTGCATTATCCGAATTACTGTCAGCTGCTACAGAATTATCATTGGTATCTGATTGCGTACCGTTATTTTGCTTATTATCTTTATCCTCTACATTTGATTCCTTCAAAGCATCCTCTTTCACCAGCTCAAGCATCTCACTTTCAGCTACAATATCCTGCTCATTTTCAGTCACACTGACAGACCGAGAATCCTTTTTATTCCCTTTATTTCCTGATTTTGAGCCTACTATCACTGCTATACATATGATAAGAATTATTGCTATTATCACTGCCGGTATAATGAATAAAAGTTTCTGTTGTCTTTCATTTTTCATACGCTAGTTATCCTCCATTGGCTGATCTGCTACAATAGTCTTTTTGCAGCTTATTTTCTTTGTTACACCTGTAGGAAGCTTAAACTCTTCCTCTATTGCTGCTGAAATAATGCCCTTTTCCATATCACAGACATAAACTGTGGTACTTGCATTACCGCCCGCTGTAAGCCTCTCATCAATGTCCTCTATGACAGCTTTTTCCACATCATAGCTGCTGACAGGCTTTTTATCCACGATATACATATTTGGCTCGTAATATCTGTTCATAGCACCCGAGAGTGCTAATGACAGACATTTCTCCATCTGGTTCTCCCTGACTGTCACATTGTATACACTAAGCCCAAGCATAGCTGTATACACTACAATAAGACAGCCAATTATTCCAAGCACTACATTTTTCATTTTATATCCCTACTACCTTTCTATTAATCGGAACACTTATCCTAACATGATCCTTTGTGCCATTTTTGCAGGTTATCCTGACATGCATATCATACACACCATAATCCGGAAAGCTGAGTGACCGGCCATCGGCTGACACGCTGTGAGTACAGTCATTTCTGCCTGAATCATACAAAGCATACACCTCAAGCTTATCCAGATTGTCCTCATGCGCTGTAACCTCAAGCAGGTCATACACACTGTAGCTTACAGCATTCTGACGCATTTTCTCCTTTAGCTCAATACCCGGAACCGGTATATTTTTCATGCTGTCATAGCTGTCGTTTGCGCTATCGCTGCTCAATATATCCTGTGGCGCAAATGCCACACTCATTTTGTTCTTCAGAGCCCCAAATCCCGACAGCAGCGCAATTCCTACAATCACCGCCACTATCATGGCTCCATATGTCTGCATTATCTCCTTCATCTATAGTCTCCCGATTATTTAAATTGCACTGTTACCCCATATATTTATAAGCTGCGCAAGCATGCCTCCCTGAGCCAGCACAATGTTTCCCATCAACACAAGAAATGCACTTGTGGCGGCCGCTGCAATCAGCACACCTCCATACTGTCTGAATACTTCTTTCATATTCTCTTACCTTTACATATTTTTTAAGTAACTGTTCACGTTACCTTTTTAATCAATTCAGTTGTTATCACAGCAGAGTAGACACATACACGAGCACACCGATTACTCCACTGCCTAAAAGAAGCATAATAACGCTTCCTCCCAATTCTTCTATTAAAAGCTCCATCTGTTTTCCTCCTCTTATACAGCCATATCCACAAGAAAAGTACTACAACGCATATCCGCTCAGCACATGCTCCTGCTCTATTCCGAAAAATGCTACCGCGTAAGTGAACTTAAGCTCCACTCTTGCCTTTTCTATCTCATCTGACGAAGCGATTTGTGATGCGTCTGTGACTGTCCTTATGGAATTGTCTGTCATATACAGTTTAAGCTCCAGTGTATCTCCGGCTTTTGATGCATTTTGAAAGCAGGTCTGCGCAACCGAGCTGTCATAATCACTGTCCTCAAGCTCATTGATGATCAGCGCGTGTAGGTTCTGTGCCTCAACGACAGTCATAAATCCCGACAGCACACCTGATGATGTAACCACCATAAACATAATCAAAAATACTCCTAAAAAGGTCTTCATTATCTGACTCACAACACACCCCCCTACACTACCTTGTATGATAAAAAGCTTATAAGGAAAATAGCCATATCAACTATCATCTTAAATGATGCTGTGATAACAGGAGCCAGGAATAACAGATACATGCCGGCTGTCTTGTCCTTAAGCCTCGCAGTGTCTGCTGCATCAAGCATCTCCAGATTCTTTGTAATCAGCTCATCAATCTGACTGCCGCAATTACCGCTGTTTCCAATCGAAACAGCATACAGCATGCCCATGGCTGCGTTTATCTCCGGGAGGTTCAAACAGTCAAGGAATCTGTGATATGGATTGGAGCTCTCCGGCTCCACATCGAGTCTCTCCACAAGTGTATTTACCTCCTCCTTAAGTATCACCGGTATATGCTCTCTCGACTTCTGTATGGCTACCTGCACATTTTCACTCTGAATCAATAGGGCGAGGTCCATTAGCCACTTGGGAAATGCACTCTTTACATCCGCTATCAGATTTTTCTTCATAAGCCTGTGACCTATACGGTGCTGATTCAGACATATAAGAGCTGCTCCCATAGCTGCCACAGCCGGCCATTGTCTGTCAGTATACAGTAAAAATGCACTGGCTAACGCCGGTATAACAGCCATAAGAATTGACGCACGAAGCTCCTTTGCCGGATTGTACGCCTTGTATTCCTCAAGCTTTTTGGCATGCTTATCATCCTCCGGCAACAGATCAATTCCAAGATAATCCACTTCAAGAAATTTCTGCCCCCAGAGTATGATTAAATCATCAAGCACTATAAGAGCAACTGACAGTATCTGCACAATGATATTGCTGCTGATATCCATGCTCAAAACCGGCAGATAAAGTATGATTCCACTAATGATAACAGAGGTCACAACTGACAGGATAATCTGATGAAACATCCTCTGTCTGTCCTCTATATTGCGCAGTATCCTGCGCTCCCATGCACTCTTATCCTTAAGCAGTATCCTGGCTGATTCTTTAATATCACCGCCATAGTACTCAGCGTGTGCCATAAACTCGTGTGCATTTACTATTCGGTTGCACTTGTACTCATCTTCAATAATCCTCATAGCATCCACAAACACCTCTGTCTCATCAAACGTGAGCATCATATGATCAATAGCCCTGCTCACAGTCTCCTTCATATGACCATCTGCCAGTGTGCTCTTTACGTCCTCAAATGCACGGATTATCTTCTGCTCCTTCAAAAACGAATACAGCAGGGTGTCAATATACAGCGATACATCCAGAAAGCGCTTTCGCGCTTCCTGAAATCTTTGGCCTTTGATTCGGTGAAAATGCTGCATAACAAGAAGAAAAACAAGTACTACAGCTGTACACACCCAGTTTAGCTTGAGCAGAAGATGCAGCACATATGTCAGAAATAAAATCAATATATACGTCATTCCTAAGCCTCCCTCTCCTCACTCATCATGGACTCATTCATCCTTATCTCATTGACAAAGGACTCGCCAAACGGCTCATTCACACCCTCTCTTTTAAATCTGCGAAGTATGACCTTTGGTATATCGTGAGTCACTATCTGTCCGTCTGATACAAGCATAAACACATGATTGGTATAGTTTTCCCTGTAGAAAAAGCACACCTGATCTATGTATCTGTACACCACTCCGTCTTCATTTCTTCTCTTGCGGATTAAAATTCCCACATCAAGTGCCTGATATATGTCATTCTCCATACGCTCTGCATCCACACGGCTCTCTAGCATATTGAGTATTCTGTCCGGTATATTGCGCACATCATCTGTGTGGAGTGTCGTCATGCCACGCACACCGGTGCTCCAGCTCTGCAGCAGATATTTTACCTCCTTTGAGCGTGCCTCTGAGAGCATAATCCACTTTGGATTCATTCTAAGACATGACTTGATAGCCTCAGAGTAGCCAAACACATCCTCACTCCCCTTCATCTCTATGCAGTCCTTGCCCGGATTTGTCTCGGCATAACGTATCTCAAGAGTATCCTCAATCGTAATCACACGCTCATTTGCCGGAATAAACTGTGAGAAAAACTTCACGCACTCCGTCTTTCCAATGCCCGGCATGCCGCAAAAGGTGATATTCATCTTGGTCCTGACACAGTTTATTAAAACAGCCAAAAGCTCCTCTGAACAGAATTTCTCAGCAATTGCAGATTCTGCTGTCAGTCTGATAAGCGGAGGTGTCTTTCGTATGCTGATGCTCCTGCCCGACTTCGCAACCGATTCATGCAGTATCGTCACACGAAGCTCGCTCGTCTCGGCCTCAAGCTCCGGATTTCTCTTATTGAACTGTCTGCTTACGACATTGGCTATGCGCTGTGTAAACTGCTCCACAAAAGCAGGTGTCATATACTGTGTGACAAACTGCTGGTTGGCTCTGAAACGCTCATTGAATATATTTGTAAGCCATATTTCTTTGCCGTTATAATCTATATCCGTTATCTCGTTGCTGGCTACAAAACTCCAAAGCGGTCCAAAATATTCTTTTCCAAGCTCCATGCACCACCTCTTATTTGACACTCATATTGGCATGATTTGAAAAGTTTGTAATCAGATCACTAAATGTCTTTCCTACTATGCCTGTTGCATCAGAGCCTATAACCGCTGTTACAACGAGGATGATTGATAAAATTGCTACAACTGTTATGAGTATTCCGCCATACTCCTGAAAAATTTCCTTCATAATATTTAAATCCTTTCTTCATCTAAGCCTAAAATAATAGTGTTAAATAATAAAATAATAGTGTTAAATAAAATCAAAAATCAAATATATGAAACTAAAAATCAAGGGAAAAAAATAGTGGCCGAAATGCCACAAAAAGAAACCCGCATAAAACATATGCAAGACACAATTTAAAAAGATATTTATATCTTACACAAAAATCGGGATTTGTAAATACCAAATCCCGAAAAAATGTGCACAAATATTCATTTAGTTTTTATACATATATCACATACTTATTTTAGATAAATATGCCAATTATAAGTCTACCCGTTAGGACATAACAGAGATTTTATGCCTCGAGCAGCTTATTTACGCTGACAAGACGTGTGACAACAACAAACACCTCTGCAGCCTTTTTCAGCTCATCAAGTGATGGATATGTCGGAGCAATTCTTATCACGCTGTCATCCGGATCCTTCTTGTAAGGGAAAGGAGAGCCTGCACCTGTCATTGTGACACCAGCTTCCTTGCACTTTGCAACGATTTCCTTTGCACAGCCTGAAAGAGCCTCAAATCCGAAGAAGTATCCACCAAGCGGCTTAACCCATGTTCCGATTCCTCTTGAAGCAATTTCATCTGTGAGGATATTCTCAACCAGCTCGAATTTAGGTCTGATAAGAGCTGCATGCTTTGCCATATGAGCCTTGATACCATCTACATCCTTAAAGAATCTCGCATGACGAAGCTGATTAATCTTGTCGTGTCCGATTGTCTGTATAGTAAGGCGCTTCTTGATATCCTCACGGTTTTTCTCAGATGTGCATATCCCTGCCACGCCTGCACCAGGGAATGTCACCTTACTTGTTGAGCAGAACTCAAATACCATATCAGGGTTTCCCTCTTTCTCGCAGAGCTCAAGGATATTTGGAATCTCTGCCTGCTTATCATCATAGAGATGATGAACTGTGTATGCATTGTCCCAGAAGATTCTAAAATCATCTGCTGCAGGCTTAAGCTTTGAAAAGCGCTCAACTGTCTCATCAGAGTATACAACACCCTGTGGGTTAGAGTATTTTGGAACACACCAGATTCCCTTTACAGAGGCATCGTTATTGACATATTTCTCAACCATATCCATGTCAGGACCATCCTCAGTCATAGGGATGTTTATCATCTCAACTCCAAACTCCTCTGTGATTGCAAAGTGCCTGTCATAGCCAGGTACAGGACAGAGGAACTTCACCTTGTCAAGCTTGCACCATGGTGTATTGCCGCAAAGACCAAAGATAAATGCACGTGAAACCTGATCATACATGATATTGAGACTTGAGTTTCCATATACTATAGCCTGCTCAGGCTTTGCTCCTACCATGCCTGCGATAAGGGCCTTTGCCTCAGGAATTCCGTCCAGACATGCATAGTTTCTCACATCAAGTCCTGATTCACTTTTCATATCACTGTCTGATTTCAAGACATCGAGCATAGGGAGTGAGAGGTCAAGCTGGTCTGCTCCCGGCTTTCCACGCGACATGTCAAGGCTTAAGCCAAGATTCTTAATCTTCTCGTACTCAGCCTCAAGTGCTGTCTTTTCCTGCATTAACTCGTCCTTTGTCATTTCTGTATACTTTTTCATTTAAAGATCCTCCTGGTCTGATTTTCTAAATATTTATGTTATTATCAACTATTTGCAATTATTCAAGCTTCATCTATGCACTTTCATGTATCACAGTCTCTGTGAAGCTCATCCATGTGTGCTTTTATCTTTGCCTCATAGCCTATATCCGTAGGCTTGTAAAACACTCTGTCTGTAAGGCCATCCGGCAGATACTGCTGCTTCACATAGTGATTTGGATAGTCGTGTGCGTATTTGTACCCGACTCCGTGCCCAAGCTTTTCTGCCGCACCGTAATGGGCATCCTGCAGATGTGCCGGAACAGCCGGTGTCTTAGTCTGCTTCACGCAGCTCATTGCTGCCGATATCGCATTATATGATGCATTGCTCTTTGGCGCGCATGCCATGTATGTGACAGCCTGTGACAGAATAATCTGTGCCTCCGGCATTCCAACGCGCTCGACCTCTGCCGCCGCCGATGCCGCTACAACCATAGCCATCGGGTCTGCATTGCCTATATCCTCCGATGCAAGTATCATGATTCGTCTTGCGATAAATTTCACATCTTCTCCGGCATAAAGCATCCTCGCCAGATAATAGACCGCCGCATCCGGGTCTGAGCCGCGCATGCTCTTTATAAAAGCAGAGATGGTATCGTAATGGTTATCCCCCTTCTTATCATAGGAGATAACTCTTTTTTGTATACATTCGCTCGCCACATCGATAGTGATATGAATGATGCCATCGTCTGACCTGTCCGTGGTCAGTACACCAAGCTCAATCGCTGTTAGCGCCGCTCTCGCATCTCCGTTTGACACATCTGCAAGGAAATCAAGTGCATCATCATCTATCTGTGCATTGTATGCACCCATGCCCTTTTCTGTGTCAGTCAGTGCTCTCTTAAGAAGTACCTTTATATCATCCGTTGACAGCTTTTTAAGCTCAAAAATGACTGAGCGTGAAAGCAAGGCTCCGTTTACCTCAAAATAAGGATTCTCAGTGGTAGCTCCAATCAAAATAATGGTGCCATCCTCCACAAACGGAAGCAGATAATCCTGCTGCCCCTTGTTGAAGCGATGTATCTCATCGATAAAAAGTATCGTCTTCTTCTGATACATTCCCTGATTATTCTTCGCCTGCTCCACGACCTCTTCCATATCCTTCTTGCCTGCAGAGGTTGCATTAATCTGCATAAACTCAGCACTGGTAGTGTGGGCTATGACCTTTGCCAAAGTAGTCTTTCCGGTGCCCGGTGGCCCGTAAAAGATGATGGAGCTGAGCTTATCGGCTTTAATCGCACGATACAAAAGCTTGTCCTTCCCAACTATGTGCTGCTGCCCGACCACCTCATCAAGTGTTGTCGGACGCATCCTAGAAGCTAAGGGACCGCTTGTCTCCTTATTCTGTTCTCTCATGTAATCAAATAAATCCATATCATCCCCGCCTGAAATGCATATTTGATATATCTGTTATATCATTTTGCAATTTCTTTTAGCAAAAAATTCATTTTGCATTGATATAATCGGCAATTATGTGTTTTATAAGCGCTAATTATGCATAAAAAAGTGGTGCAAAATTCATTTCCCTATAATAAGATACATGAATTTGCACCACTTTACAACACTTAATTTATTTTTCTACGAAATGACTAATATTTGCCCTTTAATGCAGGATAAAACTGCTTAAATTTTGCATAGCACTTCTCATATTTTTCGACAAGCTGTGGACTTGGCATGGTTGTATCCTTCTTTCTCACAATAGCCGCTGCCGCAGCCTCCACATTTTCAAAGCAGCCGTTTGCAACTGCAGCCAGTATTGCACCGCCGTATGCCGGTCCTTCCTCGCCCTCTACCGTGTCAACCTGCATATTCATGACGTTTGCAACTATCTTTCTCCAAAGCACACTCTTTGCACCGCCACCACAGATTGTTGTGCTTTTTGGTGCCACACCAAGGCTCTTTGCCACCTCAAGTGAATCTCGAAGACCATATGCCACACCCTCAAACACAGCCTGCAGCATGTCGGCTCTGTCAGTATCCATGCTCATCCCGATAAACGCTGCCCTTGCAGACGGATCATTGTGCGGAGAGCGCTCTCCCATCAGATAAGGCAGAAAATACACATGATTCTCACCAAGTCTGCCATCCTCCTCAAGAGGCTTCTGCTCATTCACAAAGTCATCGGAATGAAGGATATCCTTCATCCACCAGTTGTTGCAGCTTGCAGCCGAGAGCATGCAGCCCATCAGATGATAGCCGCCGTCAGCATGGTCAAACGAATGAAGCGCATTGTGCGAATCCACTCTGAACTCATCACTTGTAATAAAAAGTGTGCCGCTTGTTCCAAGAGAGAGGTTGCACTTTCCGGCTCCGACTGTACCTGTGCCTATAGCTGCAGCCGCATTATCTCCTGCCCCGGCTGCAACTATGCAGTCTTTAGGAAAGCCAAGCTCACATGCCACATCAGCTTTCAGAGTGCCTGTCTTTTCACTGCTCTCATAAAGCCCAGGAAGCCACTCCTCTCTTACATCGCATATGTCAAGCATCTCCTTTGACCAGCACTTATTTTTGACATCCAGAAGAAGCATTCCCGATGCATCAGAATAATCGGTACTAAATACACCTGTCATGCGGTATGCAATATAATCCTTTGGCAGCATAAGCTTTTTTATTCTGGCAAAGTTTTCCGGTTCATTTGCTTTTAGCCATAAAATCTTTGGCGCTGTAAATCCGGCAAACGCTATATTTCCGGTGAGCTCAGACAGCTTTTCTTTTCCTATTACATTATTTAAATAGTCTGTCTCCTTCTGTGTTCTTCCGTCATTCCAAAGTATAGCAGGTCTTATTACATTGTCGTTTTCATCCAATACAACAAGTCCATGCATCTGACCGCCGAAGCTGATTCCCGCAACAGCGCTCCTGTCAAAATCTTTAGTCAGCTCTATAAGCCCAGCCACGGTCTGCTCCCACCAGTCACATGGATTCTGCTCTGACCAGCCCGGCTTTGGAAAACTGATTGGATACTCCTTTGAGACTATATTTAATACCTTTCCGCTCTCATCCATGAGCAGAAGCTTTACTGCACTTGTGCCTAAATCCACACCTATATATAGCATATCTATTCTCCATTCACGCAATATGTTTACATCAGATAACGTAACTATTCAGAACCCACTAACAGAAAGGATTTTCTGTCTTGTATGGCAGTGATGCCGGCTGATTGTAGTTAATATCCTCAACTGGCACGCCAATATATTTAAATACCTCAAAAAGGGCTTTTCCGTAATGACCGAAAGCTACAGCTCCGTGATGAGGATAATTCTTCTCAATAAGCACATGACGGTAGAAACGTCCCATCTCCTTTATCGCAAACACTCCGATACTGCCGAATGAACGTGTTGCAACAGGAAGCACCTCACCCTGAGCCACATAAGCGCGAATCTTACAGTCTGCTGTAGACTGGAGACGGTAAAATGTAATATCTCCCGGCACTATATCTCCCTCGAGAGTTCCGTTTGTCACCTCTATAGGAAGGCTTCTTGCCATAATCATCTGATACTTCATCTGTGGGTTGCAAACCTTGCTTGAACAGGTGTTTCCACAGTGGAAGCCCATAAATGTATCTGTATGCTTGTAGTCAAATCTGCCCTCGATTGACTCCTTGTACATATCCTTCGGCACTGAGTTGTTGATGTCGAGAAGTGTTACCGCATCCTCGCTGACGCAGGTTCCGATGAACTCACTGAGCACTCCATAGATATCCACCTCACATGAAACCGGGATACCTCTTCCTGTAAGACGGCTGTTTACATAGCATGGTACAAATCCAAACTGTGTCTGGAATGCAGGCCAGCATTTTCCTGCGATTGCCACATACTTTCTGTAGCCCTTATGCTCATCAACCCAGTCTAAAAGTGTGA
>ERZ773175.1162-NODE-1162-length-15097-cov-9.960710_pt1 | contig 15097 bp, 7 predicted proteins | sample MGYA00581004_ERZ773175 | MGnify/ENA primary metagenome ERZ773175 (study PRJEB29015, sample SAMEA2737834) | human gut metagenome | biome: human gut; feature: human-associated habitat; material: faeces | place: China | collected 2012 ...
AAGTTGTACGGCTCACGCCGCCCCACAGCCCCACAAACGCGCCAAACGGCGGGTTTGTGGGTGATGTCGCGTCCGTGTGCGACGCGGGGCATCTGCCCCACACCGGGCGGATTTGGGCGGTTACTGCGAGTGAATCAGATTTGATTCACTTTTTCAGTTTTGATCCAAGAAAGTGAATCAGTTCTGATTCACTTTGGCGGTCCGCGTGCGTATTTCGCACAGTTCGTCTGTTTTGCGTTTGTCATATACTCACATCCTTTCTTGATTTTTTCTGTTGCCTTGTGTAACCCTTTTGAATACACTTTCCGGGGGGAGAAAAAAGAGCCCGGAGAACCTTACCGATTTGGTAAGGCCCTCCGGGCTCTTTCTATATTTTCTCTGTTTTATCCGGGTGTAAGGGTACACTTTCCCCGCAAATCTTGATGTGAATTCAATAAAAATCAAACGATACGCATACTAGCGTCAATCACACGGTCATGTAAATAATAAAAGAGACCGTGTGCATCAAAATAAATGCTGAAGAAAAATGTCTAATTTGCCGCTTGCCCCCAGACATGGGAACATAACAGGCAAGCCGCCGACGACGACCATTCACTGACTTTGCAAGGGTCTTACTTCTTACAACCCAAGCGCGGTCACCCCATCTGAAGCTGTGGGGCATCTGGAGTATCATTATGTCCTCTCCCCGCCGTGGGTTAGGGTCTGCCTTGACCTTGCTGTGCGCCCCACTGGGAAAGTAAAGTACCTGTTATGCTGTGTATTCAGTTGTAAAGGTGCTGGTACAGAATAAATCCGTAAGTTTAATATACGCCAACAATTAGCAGTCTGTCAATGGCAAGTGCTAATTGTTTACACGGCATTCATAATTCAAGGCGATAACCCACCTATGATGGATTTCACCATCAAGGCTTGCTCATCATCTAAATAACTGCATATCCATCAGCAGTTCTCCCTGGCATACTGTCAATCATTATTGCTTCGGCTTCCTCGAATTTTTGCTTTTGTTTTTTTGCATATAACATGATAAACAATTAGATGTCTCTATACGTTTTCTCAATCTTATATCACAATGCATAATATATTGTCCAAGAATATGTGCACTCATACAATTATCGGGGAAATCCTCAAGGAGTACGGACTATTGGACAGATAAGAATGTACAATGTAAATGAAAAGTACCTAAAATGCAAAAGCACAAGAACAGCTCCCCTGCTCAATAAAGATCCCGCAGTTTTCTACACTAAGCATCAAAAGCTCGTATAATTCGTGACATTTTTGTTTAAATCTGCTATAATTTTATAAACGAATCTAAAAAACTCAAAAGTTGAATAACAGGAGGAGTCGTGGCACTTATGGAAATGAGCAATGCTTTACAGAAAAATCTGATGCAGTTGTTTCCGAACAAAATAATTTACAGTGCGGAATTGTGTAAAAACATAAGTGTCCATATGGCACTGCATCGAGAAGCTAAAAGGGCTGGTGTGTCATCGAGACAGCTTACAGAGAGCAACGGCTTCGTATGGAAAGATATTGAGCGCGCAATGGACTTTTCAGGGGAAAAAGTTGATGAAGGTCTTGAAGTTGTACCAGTCATAAACCAGATATATACCACTCAGACGTTTCTTGGTAATGCTATTCTGACGGAAGAGCAGCGAATAGCAGTGTATTCCTACGCAAAATCTGCATTTGATAAGCGATTCGTTGAGGGAAAAGGGCTGTCCATTACAGAAGAAAAAGCAATTATTCTTGAAACGATTTTCGCGCTGCAAGGGAGAAGTGCGGACGATGACGAATCGCAAAGTAAAATTTGGGTGTTTGTATTTAAGCACTTCTGCGGATATACACTGGGACAAGGTACAACGGAATATCAGCACTATTATCGCTTCTTTTGCAAAGCGATTGATAAGGTGATGCGCCTTACGAATCATTTTCTTGTTCCAACCGAGAAAAACGGAATACGATACCAAGGATATTATGATACTTTACTCATCCACGCTTTGGAGCCTGCCGATGCAGCAAACCGTTTTTTCTCAATCCTTTTTGACTTTTATGTAAATACCCTTGACTGCCAGTACATACCCGGCGATCCGGCTTTCAAGCCCTTAGTTAAGGCTATCAAGGCCAAATGGAATGACAATTTCGATTCAGAGGTCGATGTTCGATCTGCGGTTGTCTCTGCAAGCTTCAAAACATTATTGGAACTTTGCCAAGGATATGCTTGTGTATTTTGTGAAGACATCATCCACAAAATGGATGTGATTACAAGTGGATACGGCATAGATGAACAACTGGATACAAAGCACTTTCGCCTTGACTTGCTTATCTACCGGTGGTTCCAACAACAGTCCAGAGGGCAGCGGAAACAGGCGCAGGATAGCCGGAAGAATCATAGAAACGATCGTGTGGCGATCCATCGGTCTGATATTCATGCCAGCTATGAGTTGATAGATGGAATTGCCTATATTGTTCTCCCTAAAATTCGATTTGAAGAAAGTGACTGCCAACTAATTGCGAATGGGAACCGGCCTCAAGTAGTAATTTCACTTGACGGTAAAGAAATTTATACCGAACCCATGAAGATCTTTGGCAATCAAGTATTTACCAGCCGAGAATACAGATTTCTCCTGAACCAAGTGCAAAGCGCAAACCTTCACTTCTCCGTCAAGGTTATAATTGGCGACAACAATCATGTAATCTATGATTCTCACAAAACATTGTATCGAGATTATCTGATTCTTAGCCGAAATATGGGACATGAAATCCGTAATATTCAAAAGACGGCGGACGGTGCGGCATATTTGTTCACGCCTTTGGAAAGCGATGTTGACTTCGATGAGGATTCTGGGGACATTTATACAGTCGAATGCGATTTTGCACAAAAATTCGCATTGGATGTTAATGCTCTGCACTGCCTAACCGTAAACGGCATCGAACTTTATGCGGATTCGAGCACCAAAAGTCGCGTACGAGTTAAAGTTCGTCCCGAACGAATTTCTTCTGCATTTGCGCTTTCCGAGAATGCTATGTACACCGTTCATAGCAGAATTGAAGCGGTAGACGTTGAACTTCCGGAAGAAGAAAAAATTGAAAAATATCAAATTCAACTGGATGGCAAGACATTCCCTCTTGCAGCCTATTTACAGGAAAAAGATTTTTATCTGCCAATCATAGGCGAATCGGGTTCGCATAGCATTAGAATTTTTGACTTAGCCAGCGGCAAGAATGCGTGTGTATATGATTATTTTGTGATTCCAGAGTTCACCTACTCACTAAATTATCCGATATTCTTTGATGAAGGAAAAACCGTAACAGTACAGACCTTTGATGCTCATTATGGGCACCGTGAATTCACAATCTACTCAGAACCGGGAAATAATACCATTCAAATACCGGGATTTACCGCCATGGCAACACTGCAATTATCCTTGCCAGTGGTTCACGCCACTTTATTGCAAAGTGACCAGCATAGAAACCTTTTCACATTGGAAAACAAAGACCTTTGGGTTGATGACTTGAAAGCTGATTCTTTTATCAGTATCGATTGTCCCAAAGGCTGGGTTGCGAAGTTCTTCATGGGCAATGATGAACTCGTCTGCTCTAAGAGCAATCACTTATATGAAATCGGAAATTTTCTCCAGATGCATAAAGGAACCGACAGCAATGCAAATCTTTTTGTGCGCTTAGAAAGAGGAATGAATAAACCAGTCTTTTACAATTTGTTGACGGTTCACTTTAAGCCATCGTTCAATAGGTGTCCGCTTATCTATGAAAATGGAGCGCTTTACTGGGAAATTGAGGATAACTTTATTGGAAACAAGGGACAAGACTTTCATGTATATCTCTATGATGTGGAGAAAGAGCCCTACAACTACTTCGTCTATGGAAAAGATGAACAGCTGGAAAAGAATCTTAGCTTAGCAGATGGTGCTTATAGCTTTTCCGTCACAACGATTAAAAAGTCCGTGTTCAAAAAAGAGGAATCTGAAATTTATTCAGGCAAACTGGTTGTTGGCAATCCATACGATTTCAACTACCGAAATGCCATTTTGAAGTTGAAGTCTGCCTCCTGCTGGGATTGGGAAAAAGGTGTTTATAATGTTCTTGGTTTGCGAGATTCAATGACCCGAATTGTGGATTTGAAGTATATTGATGTATCCGATGCTCCTGCCGAAGAAGACGGAAAGTGTCCACATTATCAGGGAACTCTTCAGTTTTGGAATACAAAACAAGCGTCATGGTTCTTTTTCTGCAATGATTCGTCCAAAACAGAATTTGAGTTAATAAATCCGATTGATATTTGGCTGATCAGTGAGCATTTCCTTGCCATGTATTCTGTGACCGGGGATGCTGTATATATCGATGCCGGTCATGGATCTATACTAAATAAAGCCGAACGCACATTGAGTCGTGCCGAGAAGGAAGCCCTTCAAATTCCCGATAAATTTGAATATGAAATGGTAAAGAATAAATGAGGTTGTAAAAATGTTTAATCCTATTACCGCTTCACAGGAAATAAAAGACGCATTTACAGATTATATTACCACAACATTTGACTTTGCTGATCCGGACTATGCCGATGAATTGAAGAAATCTATTCAGGAGTCTGGCGCAGTTGCCAAAGGACCATATCTTGAAGTCAGCGGATCGTATGAAAGCGGCGAATCGATTGCAGAATTGATTGCTGAGCATAAGGTCAGTCCATTATTCGACACACTTGAAAACTGCGCCGAAAAGGACAAGGAACTGAAAATTCAGCGTGGGTTATATCTCCATCAGATCGCTGCATTGGAAAAGGCCAACGCACGAAAAAATCTTGTTGTTACGACCGGTACAGGCTCCGGTAAAACCGAGTGTTTTCTGATTCCCGTTATAGACTCTCTCCTGAAGGAAGAAGAAGCCGGAACATTGAACGATGCTGTGCGTGCCATTATTATCTACCCGATGAACGCATTGGCTAATGACCAGATTAAGCGTCTGCAAAAATTGCTGAAGGATCACCCTACAATTCGTTTTGGACTTTATAATGGCAATACTGAGCAAACCAAAGACCGTGCGTTGGCGGAGTATCAGCGTGTCAACGGCAGGAATGCACATCCTCTACCCAACGAAGTTATTTGCCGCGATGAGATGCAAACAAATCCTCCGCACATACTGATCACCAACTATTCGATGCTTGAATATATGATGCTGCGCCCCAAAGATGACAAAGTCTTTTCTGGGGCTCAGCTTCGCTATATTGTATTGGATGAAGCCCATATCTATAAAGGTGCAACAGGAATGGAAACCTCCCTACTGATGCGCAGGCTGCGCGCCCGCATCAGTACGCCGGGCAGTGTACAGTATATTTTGACGAGCGCCACTCTTGGTGGATATGATGCGGATGACGATATTATTGCTTTTGCCAGCCGTTTGTGCGGTGCGCCATTCCTGCGGGAGAATATTATCCGTTCCAAAGAAAAACAGCCAGCCTTAAAAGACACTTGGAAAATTCCCAATCAACTTTTTACGGAAATTGCGGAAAACAAACGCGTACCGAGTGAGATTCTTGCAGATTATGGATTCACCATGGATGCTGCTGATGAGGATGAACGCCTATTCGAACTTTTATTGCATAGTCCTTTGTTCGGAGCAGTCAGAGGAATTTGTTCTCAAAGCGGTCCGCTGTCTGTCAATGAACTGCTCCAAAAGCTGGCAGACCGACAGTTTACGCTCAGCAAAGAGGAACTTGTGGCGTTTATCAACGTATGTACCCGCGCAGAAAAATGTAAAGTTTCGCTGATAAAAGCACGGTATCACTTCTTTGTGCGCGCACTTGAGGGGGCTTATATTACCCTAAATACCTCCAAACAGTTGTTCTTGCAGAGAAAATTATTCACGGGAAATGGTTCTCAGCAACAGGCTGTGTTTGAGTGCGCTATTTGCACTGACTGCGGACGTACTGCCATCGTCGGAAAAACGATTGGTGACCATTTGGAAAATGTAAAGCAGTGGGATGACAAGGCAGAGTATTACCTTGTCAAAGAACAAGGCGAAGCCCATATCTTTGATGAAGACGATGACGAGAAAGCTGTCACGATTGATGATGAAACCGGCTGTGCAGAAAATGATTATGTGATTTGCCCCATTTGCGGAGCCATCAGCGGTGAGGCTGATGCCAAACTGGAAGCGCCTTGTGATCACGCGGCATCTAATTACATAAAGCTATCCAAGGTGACCGTCAAAAACACAAAGCAAATCAAGTGCAGTGCTTGTGGATTTGGACACCTGCGCAGATTCTATTTGGGCGCAGAAGCTGCAACATCCGTTCTTGGAACAAAACTATTTGATATTCTCCCTGAGACAGAAGAAACGCCGATACCGAAAGAAAATCGAACTTCCGGTAGAGGGCTGTTCGCGGCCCGCAATACACGGACTACTACTACAACAACAAAGCATCGGCAATTCCTGTGTTTTTCCGATAGTCGAAGCGAGGCTGCGTTTTTTGCCTGCTACATGGAAAAGTCTTATCAGGAATTTCTGCGCCGCCGCGGTATTTGGCACGTTATTGAGGAATGCAAAAAAGAAGGAAAGACTTTCCTGAGCGTCAGCAGTTTTGTGGAACGACTGAGTCGCTATTTTAATGCCAACAAAACTTTTGCTGAATGGGATCAGCCTGAAAATCAGGACATTGATCTCGCCTGTAAGCGTAACGCTTGGATCGCCGTGCTGAATGAGATGTATAATGCACGCCGCTCCACAAGTTTGGCGAGTATGGGCTTGCTCTCATTTGAGTATGATCCAAATACTGAAGTTTGCAGTGACATTGCAGACGAATTCGGAATATCTGACGCCGAAAGCAAAGACTTCTTAAATCTGCTCGTAATGGATGCGGTCTATGCTGGAGCAATTCTTCCTGATTTTAAGTTGACGGATGCAGATCGGGAGTATATTTTCTTTGCCGCAAAGCAGCGCTATATGAAGGCAATCAAAACAGCGGAAGATTCCCAACGCAGTTGGGTAATGGGTTGGGCTGCTAGAAAGCGTTCTAACGGGAACTATTATCCTAATGCTCGTCTTGCCCGTGTATGCCGTGTTTCCGGACGCGATGAGGATTATTCAAATGAGATTCTTTTGAGTTACTGGGATAATGTATTCGCAAAGCAGCGAAACGAAGAAACTACGATTTCTACAAAAGATTTCAGTATTCGCCTTAGCGGAGATAGCAAACTACATTTTTATCGTTGCAAAAAGTGTGGGAAAGTTACGCCATATTATTGCAAGGGATTTTGTTCTTCCGTGAAGTGTGACGGTTCGTTGGAAAAATATGATCCCACTATCGACTTGCAGAACAACCATTATGCTAATTTGTACAGGGACACTCGGATGTCGCCCTTGTTCATCAAAGAGCATACGGCACAGTTGGCGAAAGATCAACAGACGATTTACCAACAGGGATTTGTAAACGGCAAGATCAACGCGCTTAGCTGTTCGACCACCTTTGAAATGGGTGTTGACGTAGGCTCATTGGAAACTGTATATATGCGTAACGTTCCGCCGAGCCCTGCAAATTATGTACAGCGTGCCGGTCGTGCCGGCCGTGCATTGCACTCTGCAGCGTTTGTGATGACCTATGCAAAGCTAAGTTCTCACGATTTTACGTTCTATAACAATCCGCAAAAGATGATCAGCGGTTTGATACAGGCACCGGTCTTTGAGATCAAAAACCGCAAGGTTATTAACCGACATATTTATGCAGTTGCACTGAGCTCGTTCTTGGCCGCTTACCCTAAAGTATATGATGGGGATAATCAGACGGTACTTTTGAACGAAGGCGGCTATGACCTGCTGAAAGATTATCTCCGGCAAAAACCACAGCACTTGAAAAATCTACTGGAAAAGTCGATTCCTGCCGATGTACATAAAGAACTCGGCATTGATGATTATTCATGGATTGACTCTCTGATTGGCGATGATGGCTGTTTGGAAATTGCAGTAAAAGAATATCGGGACACGATTGACTACTATGAAAAACAAATGAAAGCGTATGCCCGTGTAAAGGATTACAAAAACGCAGGAGACTATGAAAGGAAGCTGCAAAAGTTCCGCTGTGCAAGGGAAGACGGAGAGGGCAAAAAGAGCTTGATAGATTTCCTTGTGCGCAACAATGTTCTCCCCAAATATGGATTTCCTGTGGATACCGTTGAACTGCTACCAGATGTCTCGGCTGTTGGCAGCAACAAGGCATTGCAGCTGGCACGTGATCTCCAAATGGCAATTGCTGAATATGCGCCCGGTTCACAGGTAATAGCAGATGGCAAAATGTATACAAGCCGCTATATCCGCAAAATGCCGTCTAAAGCATCTTCGAATGGATGGGAGATAGGACATTTTTGTAAGTGTCCCAACAAAGAATGTGCTGAGCCAAACTTCACAAAGCAGGATATTCCCAGCGAAGGTCGTGAATGCGTTTCTTGCCATTTTCCCATCAAAAAGAGATTTTGGCAGACGACATTGGAGCCTAGACGCGGTTTTATTGCCGAGAATGGAGAGGGCAAAGATGTTCCAATGCATCGTCCAGAACGTGAGTACAAATCCGATGACTATTACATCGGTGATCCTACACGTAATGTGATTGATACCCTGAGTTTTTCTGTCAATGAGAACAACATCGAAATTGAATCTACTTCCAACGATTCTCTTGTGGTGGTAGTTCGCAGCCCGGAATACGCTGTGTGCCCTGTTTGCGGATATGCTACGGATGATCCGTTCCCTAAAAAGCATAAAAATCCGTATGGATATTACTGCAAAAATGAAGAAGCTATTTCTAAAAAGTATATTCTTTCCCATGATTTCAAGACCGATGTTGCAAAGATTGTTTTTCAGACACCTGCCGCAAGCGACACGAACACGATGCTGTCTGTGCTTTACGCATTGCTGGAAGGAATGTCAACCGCCCTTGGCATTGAGCGAACCGACATAAAAGGTACTCTGCATAAGGTAAACTGGAATAATAGGTTGATTTATTCCATCATTTTGTATGATGCTGTGGCCGGTGGTGCCGGGCATGTACGCAGAATCGTGACAAAAGATGGCGCTGCATTCCAAAATGTGTTGCACGCGGCTTACGATCTTGTACAAGGCTGTGACTGCGATACTTCGTGCTATAAGTGTCTGCGCAATTATTACAACCAGAAAATCCATGATCAGTTGGATCGGCACATCGCTGCCAACTTCATCAAGCCGTGGCTTGGCGTGATGAAACCCATTGAGGAACAACAGCAAGAAGAAGCTACAACAGCCGAATGCGAGCGCAATTCTTCCTTAGATACCGTGCTACATACAGACTGTGAATATGATGAGGATTCAACATCATGGAACGAGATTATCGAAAACCTCCCATTAACCGACAGCGATGCGGAATGGGTAAGCGCGCTTCAAAAAATTGCTGAAAGAGATTTTCTACCATTCCCGGTGCAATCCGCACATATCACAGTGGAACGTAGTAATGATGAGTTATGGCCGGATATGGCTTGGCCCAATTTGAAATTGGCATTGTATACCTCTGATAATACCGATGAGTATGATAACTGGCCAAACTGCGATTGGAAAGCCTACAAAATAGGCGATGACACACTTACGCCGGAGAAATTTGCAGAAATTATCCGCAACACAACAATAAGGTGATGAACTTATGGCACACATGATACCTGCTGAGCCCAAAGAATTCGATGCACGGAGCCACGAGGGCATTGTTTTTGAGGCGCTGAAAAAGCTACCGGATAGCTACTATGTATTCCATTCTGTTGAAACGGTTGCCGTTACCGACACGAACGAATTGCTTGCTAAGGAAACGGACTTCTTGGTGGTAAATAAACAGCTTGGTGCGCTTACCATTGAAGTAAAAGCTGGAGATGGAATTTACTATGAGGATGGTCAATGGCATTACACAAGTGGTTTGCTGATGCCGCACGGTGGACCTTACCGGCAAGCACGGACAGCCAGTGCGACTTTGCGTAGACTTGTCAAAGATCACACCAACCCGGCTGTAGCCAGTATGGTAAATCACATTAAATTTGTTAGCGCTGTGTGGTTTCCGGATATGGCACAGGATCGTGTCAATCGTATATCGTTCGGGAGCGACGCCAATAAAAAAATCACGTTGTGCTACGACGATTTGGTTGATCCGAGACCAGCCATAGAACGAATTATGGCAATCGAGATTTCAATTGGCAATAGCTATATTGAAAATCGCATGACGGATGCAGACTTGAATCTTCTGGTAAACAATGTGATTTGCCCCAAGTTTCATCTCATTAAAATGCCATCAGTGGAACGTGGACTTGTAGAAATGCAGTTCAATATGCTGTTGAAAGAGCAATACAAGATTCTGGATTTTCTCGATGAGCAACCAACTGCTGTTATAAATGGTGCCGCAGGCACAGGTAAAACCATGGTTGCTGTTGAAAAGGCACGCCGACATAGTGTGCAGGGAGATTCGGTCTTATTTCTGTGCTTTAACCGTATGCTCAGAGATCATTTGAACCAGCAATACAAAAGCGGGCTGCTGAAAAAAGATTTTGAAAACGTTGATTTCATGACAATTAGTGCGTTGGCCTATAAAGTTGCCGGGGATATGAACGGTTTGGAAGATCTAGAGCAATGGTTGTCCGATTGCTATGATAAAAAGGAAGTCTTTGGCTACAAACACGTCATCGTTGATGAAGGGCAAGACTTTGGCTTGCTTGGTGTTGATGATTCAGCAAACGAAGATTCAAGTTATGGCTGCCAAATTATTGATATATTGGAACTGGTGGCATTGGGCAACGGGGGGACGTTTTATCTATTTTGTGACCGCAATCAAATTGTTCAGGGCGCTGGCGCTGATGCACAACTTCCCGCCTGCATCTCCGACTCAGAATGCAAGCTGACGCTGCATCGAAATTGCCGCAACACATACGAAATTGCAACTACTTCAATCAAACCGTTGCCCAAGAACGACCGTAATATTACGGCAAAACAGGGTCCCAAGAGTGGCATTAAGCCTCATATGTATGCAATAGCAAACAGTGACGAACAAATCGAGTACATCAATAAAGCCATTGACAGTTTGAAAGACACCTGTGAAAGCATAACTATTCTCAGCGTGAAAAACACACTTAATAATAGTATTCTGTCACCTTATACGGAATGTGAAAGTGTCGGCGATTACAGCAGACATTATACCCATAAGGGAACGGAGTGCCTGTTCTCCAATTGCTCAAAGTTCAAAGGACTCGAAGCAGATGCCATTATTTTGATTGACGTTGACAGCAGCACTTTTGACAAAGGAGCTATGTATTTCTATGTGGGTGCATCTCGTGCGCGGAGAAATTTGGAAATTATCTCCAATGCAACGAAGGAAGACTGTGCCTTGATGGTTAGAAGTCTAAACCCTAAGGCACCTCTGCGTAGAGATCCCATCTCGATGTTGAAAGTTTTGCTGTCTTGCGACGTAGACTTAATCGAATGATGTCACAATGTCAATTTTGTTGGGAGGATTTTCTTATGATGGTAGGTAATCAGCCTGAACGAGAGATCATACTTGATGCAAATCAGCCAATCGAATTTAACACAATAAAAGATGCCATAAACGCCGTAATCGGAACTAACTACGCAGGGTGGATGAAAGCCTGCTGGCCTAATGTAATGGGCAATGGTAGCTTTCGTCTGTGGTTTCCTAAGCTTGCACATTATGAGAATGGAAAACCTCATGCTGCGGCATTTGGGTGTGTTAATGTGCTTTCACCGGATTGGAATAGACTCGTTTTTGACGATCTGAAGGGTTCAGAAAATTCGAATACGGAACATTTATGATGGTTATGACTTGATTTTTGCAAAAGATTCGCAGAAGGCGGGCTATGTTTTTCGAGGTGTATTTATAAGAAATAATGTGTTGTCTAGACAGAATCATTCTGTATCAGATCGGATTGCAACAAAAGTTTGCTTAATAGGTACACCTGCAAACAAAATTAAGATTCTTAATCAGATTGGAGACAATGCATGAATAGCTGGCTTATTCCCTGTAATCCAAAGCTGTATGACGTTTGCGCAGCCTTTCAAAATTTTGCCGTCATTGATTGGAAACAGTCCATGAAAAATGTGGAGATTGGAGATACGATATTTATATATGTTGGAGCGCCAATTCAGGCGGTATTATTCAAGTGCAGGGTGGTTGCAGTTAATAAGCCTTTTTCTACAATTGACGACAGTAAGTTTGTTATCAACGGAGAAAGATACCAACATTATGGAAAATATATGGAGCTTCAGCTAATTTGCAGCTTTTCACCTGAAACATACCCATTGTTATATCTGAAAGAGCATGGTTTATCTGGAAATGTTCAGGGACCCCGCAGGTTTGAGATTCCCGTCATACAAAGTTAATCGCCACTTTTCTATATACTTTATATTTGACTTTAATACGCTTTATTGTATAATATGATTACATTACACTAGGGGGAGCGCACTACATATGCTGGATCTCACACAATTAAGCAAATATAAGGAGAACAACCGCATAGAAGCCAAAAAAGCGCAAGGCGGTCTGCCCCATAGCATCTGGGAGACATACTCGGCTTTTGCCAATACTTTCGGCGGTTATATTCTGCTTGGCGTTGTAGAAAATGCAGACAAGAGCTTTTCCAGTGTGCCGCTCCCCGCCCCCGAAAAACTTGTTTCTGATTTCTGGAACAGCGTCAATAATCACTCCATCGTCAATGTAAATATCCTTTCTGACCGCAATGTACAAATCGTAGAAAGCGGTGACAACCAGATTGTTGTCATCGAAGTACCCCGCGCCGACCGCCACGACAAACCCGTCTATACTGGTGTCGATCCTTTTACGGGAACATATCGCCGGAATGGCGAGGGTGATTACCGCTGCACCAGGGATGAAGTGCGCGCCATGATGCGGGATCAGGCGGATATTTCGCAGGACGCCCGCGTCATGGATACTATGACAATAGACTGCCTTGACAGGGACACCATCCGCCGCTATCGCCAGCGCATGGATAATCTCCGCCCCGGTCATGTATGGTCAGAATTAGCTGTGGAGGATTTTCTGCACCGCATCGGTGCTATGGCACGAGACGCAGATGGCAAGCTGCGCCCCACTGCTGCCGGATTGCTTATGTTCGGCCATGAATACGAAATTGTACGCGAGTTCCCACATTATTTTCTGGATTATCAAGAGCATGACCGTTCGGCTACAGAAGATGAACGGTGGACAGATCGTATAGTCTCCAGTTCCGGCGATTGGAGTGGTAATATTTGCGATTTCTACTTCCGTGTATACAACCGAATCGCGCAGGATATTAAAGTACCTTTTAAGCTGGAGGGTACAGATCGCATTGACGATACTCCTCTGCATAAGGCTTTGCGCGAGGCTTTAGCGAACGCCTTGATTCATGCCGACTACTATGACCGACGCGGTCTGGTGATTCAAAAATGGCCGGATAAAATTCGTATTGCAAATCCGGGTGCTTTCCGTATCAATGTGCAGGAGGCTCTTGTGGGCGGTGTATCGGATCCACGCAACGAATCGCTGATCAAAATGTTCAATCTGATAAATGTTGGCGAGCGTGCAGGAAGTGGATTGCCAAGTATTCGCTCCGTTTGGCAAAAGCAGGGGTGGCAGGTGCCAGAGATTGTTGAAGCATTTAATCCAGATCGGACAACGCTGACACTACCGCTTTCCGCCGCAAAAATGGCGGTAAAAAGTGGCGGCAAAAAAGTGGCGGCAAAAAATGGCGATAAAGAAGGCGGCATTGCTGAACGTCGCAAAGCGGACATTTTACAGTACCTGACAGACACTCCTAAAGCGGCAAGCAAAGAAATTGCCGAGGCGGTCGGACTTCAGGTTTCCCGCACGAAAATGTATTTGGCAGAATTGATTGAACAAGAGGCTGTTGTTGCAGAAGGCGCCGGACGTGCGCGTAAATATCGGCTGAAAACATGAGTACAGTGATTGCATTTTGGAACATACAGTAATGAAATACCAGCCAATGCCTATCCACTTCACAAAACTGCTCAGATACAATTTGGCGCATAATAAGCACTGCAGGATTCGTTAATTTGTAACGCAATCTATAAAAGGGGAGTGAATGTGATGACTCTCAGAGAATACGCGAAGCTGATGAATGATACCGCGCTTCAAGGCAGCCTTTCGATCGAGGAATATAATCGTCTGTATAAACCCCTATTGGACGGCATTCAATTGATGATTCCGCCAATGCTATTTCGCTATCGTTCCTGTAATGAACTTTCTCTTCAAGCCCTTTGGGATGATAAAATCTGGCTTTCCAAGGGAAATGTCATGAATGATGATTATGATGCGTTGCTGTATTTTGATAAAGCAAAAATCACCGCGCACGTTTTACAGGCTATAAACGAATTTTCACGGTTCGCTTCGGGAAAGGTTTCCTGGGAAGAACTTCCGCAGATAGTACAATACTTTTTCCCGCGTGAAGTTCTTTGTCAGATGAGAGAAGCCATTGCGCATATTACTGTAGGAGATATGGAATCTTATTTACGACACTTTGAAGCATTTTCTCGAAATGCTATTAAAGCATACTCTCCGAAAATTTCGGTTTTAACGCAAAACACATTAAAATTCGCCTGTTTCTCTGATACGATTACATCTGCAAATATGTGGGGACACTATGCATCCTCAAGTACAGGATTTTCCATTGGATATAACTTTCGAGGCTTTCCATCAGCAAAATGCAGATGCCATACTTATCAGCAAGCTTTTTCAATGCACCGGCCTCCTTATAGTCATTTGCATACATTCCGCCGTTTCCATCGCTTACACGCACTTTTTGAAGCGTATCGATGACAACCAAGCCAACATCGCGGTATGTATGAATCAAAGATTCTACCTGTTCCTCTAAACCCTGCCCGATGCTCGGACATTCGGTTTGAAGAATCAGTCGCTCTGGGGCATCTCCGCCGTCAATCAGCTGGAAAATACGGTTTTGCAAACGATTGAATGTATCTTCTAACGAGAAATAAATCACGGTACGCGGCTCTATTTCTCGATTCCAGACAGGATTACCCTGCGCGATCTGCAAACACAGCCACA
>ERZ773175.1181-NODE-1181-length-14958-cov-3.213782_pt1 | contig 14958 bp, 6 predicted proteins | sample MGYA00581004_ERZ773175 | MGnify/ENA primary metagenome ERZ773175 (study PRJEB29015, sample SAMEA2737834) | human gut metagenome | biome: human gut; feature: human-associated habitat; material: faeces | place: China | collected 2012 ...
CCGCCCCCACGCGGCCGTAATCGTACACACGGTAGGTCACGTTGGAGTTCTGCTGTACCTCGGCAATGACAATGCCCTTGCAAATGGCGTGCAGCGTGCCGGCCGGAATAAAGAAGCAGTCACCCTTGTGCACCGGCACGGCGTTCAACACCTCGGTCAGGGTGTTATTCTTGATGCGCTCCTCAAACTCCGCCTTGGAGATTTCATGGTCAAAGCCATAGTACAGGAAGGCACCCGGCTCACAGTCCAGCACATACCACATTTCGGTCTTGCCGTACTGATGCTCGTTTTTCAGCGCGTACTCGTTGGAGGGGTGTACCTGAATGGACAGATTGTTCTTTGCGTCAATGAACTTTGTCAGGATTGGGAACTGTTCAAACTTCTCGCAGTCGGTGCCAAGGCAGCCCGGGTGGGCGGTCACATAGTCCGCCAGCGTTGTGCCGTCCGCCAGATAGCTGGGACCGTCCGGGTGGCAGGAAAGCACCCACGCCTCGGCCAGCGGGTTCAGATCGCTCTTGATGCCAAAGTCACTGCGCAGGCGGCTGCCGCCCCACAGGTAATCCTTGCAGCTGGGAGTCAATTTCAGTATATTCATATGGATCTCCTTTACCTCAAAATTTCATTTTTTACTCAGGCATCTTCTGTTTCCTGTTCTCGCAAAAAATAGCACACAATAAACGCTGACTGTGTCATGCCCAGCCAGAGTAGAAACACCGCATTCCAGCCTCGGCTATGCCGCCGATGCCCCGTGCGGTCGCAGCTGCACCAAAATAGGTTATGGCGCTCAGCACAGGGCGCTAAAATCTTCACTTTAAGCAAACCACTTCTCGGCGTCTTTCACAATTTCACATTCGACCTTTTCAGCAGCTTCTCTGTTTTCGGCACTGACAGAAATGTAAATTTTCAGTTTCGGCTCCGTGCCGGAGGGACGCACGACAATGGAGCAGTTATCTTCCAGCAGGAACTTCAGCACTTCAGACTTGGGCAGCCCGTCCAGGCCATAAGCATAATCCAGCAGCTTTACAACCTTCTTACCGCCAAACGCTTTGATATTGCCGCGGAATGCCTGCATAATGCTCTGCATCTTGGCAAAACCGGCGCTGCCGTCGAACTCGTAGCTGTGCAGGGTGTTCAGGCAGTAGCCATAGGTCTTGTACAGCTCGTCCAGCTTATCCAGCAGGCTGATGCCCTTGGTGGCGTAGTAGCTGAACATCTCGCAGATCATGTAAGCACCGTCCACGCCGTCCTTATCGCGGACGTAGGAGCCGGTCAGGTAGCCGTAGCTTTCCTCAAAGCCGAACACATAGCTGTCTGCCCTGCCCTGCTTTTCCAGCTTGCCAATCTGCTCACCGATAAACTTGAATCCCGTCAGCACATTGATTGTCCGCAAACCATAATGGGTAGCGATTTGCTCGCCCATATCCATCGTCACGATGGTTTTGATCATAACCGGGTCAGTGGGCATCTTGCCGTGTTTCACACGCTGGCAGCAAATATAATCCAGTAACAGCATACCTGTCTGGTTTCCGGTCAGCAGTTCATATTTACCCGCCTTGTTCTTGACTGCAATGCCCACACGATCGCAGTCCGGGTCGGTGGCAAGCAGTAAATCCGCATTGCACTTTTTGGCATACTCCATGCCCAGTGCCATAGCTTCTTTAATCTCCGGATTCGGGTACGGGCAAGTCGGGAAGTTCCCGTCCGGCTGCTCCTGCTCCTTGACCACGGTGATGTTGGTGTAGCCCATCTCCTTCAGTGTGCGGGTCACAGGCTTCAGGCCGGTGCCGTTCAGCGGGCTGTAAACAATAGCCACATCCTTATTGACTTCTTCGCCAAACAGGACAGACTGATTCTTGACCTCATTCACAAATGCGGTATAGACTTCGTCCGGGATGTACTGGATGTTGCCGCTTGTAACACCTGCTTCAAAATCGCTAGTCTTGACGTCTGCAAAAATGTCCAGCTTCTCGATTTCGGCAAGAATCTCCGCAGCAGCCTCAGTGGTAATCTGGCAGCCATCTGCGCCGTAAACCTTGTAGCCGTTGTATTTGCTGGGGTTATGGGAAGCGGTGACCATGACACCCGCAGAGGTATGCAGATAACGGGTCGCAAAGGACACGGTAGGCACCGGCATCAGAACAGGCCAGATACTCACCTTGACCCCATTGGCTGCAAAAACACCAGCAGCGACTTTTGCGAACACGTCGCTCTTGATGCGGCTGTCATAGCCGATTGCCACAGAAGGCTCTGCAAAGTTTTTCTTCAGATAGTCAGCCAAGCCCTGCGATGCTTTTGCGACCGTGTAAATGTTCATGCGGTTGGTGCCTGCACCGATTACGCCGCGCAGACCACCCGTGCCAAAGTCAAGGTCACGGTAGAAGGCATCCTCGATTTTGGCATCGTCCAGCGTTTTCAGTTCGGCGGCAACATCGGCATCTGCCGTTGCATTAGCAAGCCATCGCTCATATTCTTTTTTGATGTCCATCTTAATTTTCCTCATTCCATGCGGCTTTTGGCCAGCAGGGCTGCACCGATGACCCCTGCGCGGTAGCCCAGCGTGCAGGCTGTAATGCGGGTATGTTTTTGGGCAAAATCATGTCCGAACACCATGGGCTCCACGGCGGCACGCAGCGGCTTCAGCAGGTTTTCACCCTGGTTGGCTACACCGCCGGACAGCCCGATGACCTCCGGGAAAAAGATGTTAATCAGGTTGGCAATGCCTACCGCAAGATAATGAATATAGGTATCCACAACCTGCTGTGCGGCGGCATCCCCCTGCGCTGCAGCATCAAAAGCCGTGCGGCCGTTCACATCCTCCGGCTTTGCGGCCAGCATGTTCAGCGCACTTTCCGGGTGGGCAAGCCGTGCCTCTTTTGTCATGCGGATCAGTGCGGTTGCACTGGCCAGCGCCTCAAGGCAGCCGGGGCGACCGCAGGTACAGCGCGGGGCATCTGCTGTATCAAGAATTACCATATGTCCGGCTTCGGAGGCAGCGCCGGTGTAGCCTGTCAGCAGTTTTCCGTCCAGTACAACTCCTGCGCCAACGCCGGTACCCAGAGTAACGACAACCGTACTCTGTGCGCCTTTAGCGCAGCCCGCAAGAGCCTCGCCCAATGCAGCAACATTTGCATCATTACCAACGGCAACCGGCAGACCTGTCTTTTGCGCCAGATATTCCTCCATTGCAAAATCATGCCAATCTAGGTTGTTGGAATACAGCACCGTTCCGCCGTCCACAGTTCCCGGGCATCCGACACCAACACCTGCAACGTCCTTTCCCTCCGCCAGCTGCAGGCACAGCGCTGCAATGTCATCGCAGACAGCTTCCGCCGGGCGCGGCAGGTTTGTGGGGGTGTTGGCTTCGCACAGAATTTCACCCTCGCTGTTCACAAGTGCGGCCTTGATGTTTGTGCCGCCAAGATCTACGCCCAGATACAACATACGCCGTTTCTCCTTCCTTGCTTTACTCTACGGTCAGGTCGGCGCGCAGCAGAATATTCTCTGCATTGTCGCCAAGCTGGAGTTCAAATTTTCCGGGTTCTACCCGCCATACATAATCAGGACCAAGGGTACGCAGCTGCTTTGGTCCGACAGTCAATTCCACCCGACGGCTTTCGCCGGGCGCAAGCGTCAGGCGGCGGAAGGCTGCCAGCTGGCGCTCCGGCTTTACGACGGAGCTGAACATATCCCGCACATACAGCTGCGGCACGGCATCGCCGGTGTACTTGCCGGTATTGGTGACCGTGACACTGACAGTGACCGTGTCCTGCGGGTCGATCACGCTGCGGCTCAGGGCCATATCGCGGTAAGCAAATGTTGTGTAGGTCAGACCGTAGCCAAACGGATACAGCGGCAGCCAGTCCATCTCCACATACCGTTTTCCGCCGCCGGGTCGCCGGCTGTAATGGCAGGGAATCTGCCCGACACTGCGCGGGAACGTGATGGGAAGCCGCCCGCCCGGGGCTGCATCGCCAAACAGTGTTTTTGCAATAGCGGTGCCGCCCTGCTCACCGGGGAACCACGCCTCCAGAATGGCAGGCAGATGATCGTTTTCCCAATTCGCCGTAACGGGGCGTCCGCTTTGCAGCACCAGCACCACAGGGGTTCCGGTTGCATAAACAGCCTGTACCAGCTCAAGCTGTCGGCCGGGCAGGTTCAGGTCGGTGCGGTCAAAGTTCTCGCCGCTGGTCTCCTCGTTGTCGCCCATGCAAAGGATGGCGACATCCGCTTTGCGTGCAGCTTCTACTGCGGCGGGGAAATTTTCGCGCCCTGCGCTGTACCCGAAAATCACGCGGGCGCCCCGCCGGTCATTGACAAACTCAATGCGGATTTTATAAGCGCGTCCGGCTTCAAAGTGGAAATCCAGTGCCTGGTCAGCGCTTTTATCTTTGCCCCAGCCATCAATCAGCAGTTTGTCATCCACGTACAGGCGCATACTGTCCTGCGTGCTCAGACCGATGCAGCCATCCATTGTGCGGGGCATAACCACAGAACCCGTCCAGACAACGCTGAAACCGTTGGCATCCAGGGCAGGATGCGGCAGTGCGAAAATCCAGTTGAAGTTGACGGTGCGATCCGTGCGAACCTGCACCGGTTCGCCCTGCGGCACAGGTCCGTTATAATAGCGACCTGTCAGACCGGCTTCGCCGTTTTCATCGCGCAGCATGGACGGATCAAACGGGTGCAGCGCCTGCCCCAGAAAGTTGCAGCCGCGCTCATACAGCACCTCGGTTTCGGGGCTGACTGCAGCACGGATTCCGTCCAGCACAGAAACCCCGCCTTTACGACCGCGTGTTTCGGTATAGTCGCCGTAAGAAACCGTATCAGCTGCCGGACCGATGACTGCCACGCTGCGCAGGTCTTTTCTGAGCGGCAGCAAGCCGTCATTTTTGAGCAGTACGATGGATTTCTCTGCTATTTTTTCCGCGGTAGCCAGATGTTCCGGGCAGCGCAGGATTGTATCGGCGCGTTTTTCGTCCGTATAAGGATTTTCAAACAACCCCAGTGCAAATTTCATACGCAGCACACGCCGACACGCCGTATCCAGCACCGACATCTTCATGGAACCGCTTTCAATCAGGTGGGCAATCGCTTTCTGCCAGACATCATGCGGAAAGTCGTAAAGCTGCAAGTCTACGCCTGCTTCCAGCCCAAGGCGGATGGCCTCCTCCGGCGTTTCGGCAATAAAGTGCCAGTCATACAGGCGGGAAACCGCCGTCAGGTCGCTGCGGACAAACCCCGGCATACCAAACTGCCCGCGCAGCACATCCGTTAACAGCTCATGGTCCATGGATACCGGAATACTGTCGATGGAGTTGTAGCTGCACATAGCGTTGCACGCTTTTCCGTCCGCAAAAGCCGCTTCAAAAACAGGCAGGCAGTCGCTGAATACATCGTGCCGTCCCATGGTGCAGGGGGCGCAGTTCAGTCCCCCCACAGGGTTGCCGTAGCCGACGTAGTGCTTGGGTTCGGCAGCCACGGTGTCCGGTGTCGTCAGGTCTGTCCCCTGCATACCCAATACGGTTTCGCGTGCAAACTCAGCACAAAGGTATGTGTCCTCACCATAGGATTCTTCCGCGCGACCATACCGTGGATCACGAATCAGATCCATGACGGGGCTGTATGTTTCGTGAATCCCGCAAGCCCGGGACTCTGCCGCAATGGCGTGTCCCATCTCGCGCCCGAGTTCAGGCTCAAAGCTTGCCGCCAGACCAATTTGCTGCGGAAAACTGGTTGCGTTGTTTGTCATCAGCCCATGCAGTGCTTCCTCGCTAAAAAGGTATGGGATGCCAAGACGTGTGTTTTCTATGGCATACCGCTGCACAACATTGGCTTGGGCAGCAGTCATACCGCGCAGTTGCACACTGCCGACACTATTGTGCTGCATCAGTGCATCAAACCGCTGCATATCCACGGCTGTAACCTTGCCGTTTTCGTCCTGCGTTGTAAAATCGCCGGAATAATACTGATCTGTCTGCAGGATCTTTTCTTCAAGGGTCATCCGGCTCATCAGGTCGCTAATGCGCTCTTCTGTCGAAAGATCCGGGTTCTGGTATGGGTACATCTTTTTTCTCCCTTTATGTTACAGAGGGCAATTTTCGCCCATTTATAATCAGGTTGGCAAAACCGCCGATGCCTGCCACAAAAAACAGCAGCGAAATTGAGCTGTCCCCCATAGATTTTTCCAGCATGGGCTGGATGGCGGTTCCCACTGCGGCCGATGTGCAGGTGGCAATGCTGCTCATGGCAGCCGTTACGCCAAAGTAAGCGGTTTTGCCGCTTTCAGGACTCAATGCAAATTGCAGGTTTGTGCTTGCCAGTGATGCGCCGCCTGCACAGCCCGCCGCAACGACAATCAGAACCGGCGCAACCAAATGTGCAAAGGAAGGGCGCACAAAGGACCAGCCCAGCGTGCAGGAAAGATTCAGGAATGCAGTAAGCCAAATAACGCAGTTCCACGCAGTGCGGTCGGCCAGCCGCCCCCACACCCAGCTGCCTGCCATGCCCACAACAGCGGACACGACACCCACCGATGTGATGAAGGTGTGGCTGAGCCCCAGCACCCGCAGCTCATACACGGAAAGGAACGGAGAAGCAAAGCCGCCAGTCAGCCCGCCGATGATGCAGTAAAAAAGCAATGGACGGTAAGCAGGGTCGCGCACTGGGCGCAGAATATCCGCCGGGCGCATTTTGGAGGTGAATTTTACCGGGTTCTCTCTTACCGAAGCAAGCAGAACGGCATCCACCACAGTAAGCGACAGGCTGACAATACCGATGATAAGAAAGCCGGTATAGCCCTGCCCCTGTTCCAGATAATAATCCAGTACGCGACCAAGTGCAAGTGTTGCCGCGCTGGAAACGCAGGTTCCGATAATGCTCTTGACGGCGTAGAACTGACCGCGCCCGCCTTGGGGGGCGATGCCCAAAACCATGTGTTCCAGCCCCGGCGTAACAAGCCCCGCAGAGAAAAAGCCGATGGTATAAAGCACCAGCACCACAGCGCGGGCATGACCGGGGTCCGGCAGAGCCAGCGGTATCAGCAGGATGCTGCTGACCGAAAGCCGGAACACCACGCACATAAGCCATATAGCCAGTTTGCGGTGGTGCATCCGTTCAAACACAAAGGGCGAGATAAACTGCAGTACGCACCCGAAAGACGGTATCATGGCCGCTGCGGCGCATAAGGATACGGACGCCCCAAGGCTGCTCAAATACCCGGCCAGAAAGTTGCCGGTGGCAACGGCATAAATCACGCCGGCCACTGCGCCTTCGGCAATAATCCGGTAGCGACCCATTTCCAGTTCATTTTCGGTCGGTGTATGCGCAGGAAAAAACAGCTGATAAAGCCAGCCCATGGCTTACCTCCCGGCAGGCGCCTCCACGGTTCCGTAAGCGCGTCCGCGGAGAAGATCCGCGTAACGGCAGATTAGGTTTGTCAGAACCGACAGGCTGCTTTCTTTGCTGACCTGACGCCACTGCGCACGGTAGCGCTGCAGCCAGTGTTCCAGCGCAGCTGCCATGGCATCTGCTTCGGGGCCGTGCGGGCAGCCTGCATTGAGCCATGCGCCAATACGGTTCCACAGCACAATGATGTCTGCCGTCTGGCAGAGTACCTGTACAATCTGCTTTTTGCCGGCAGGAAGGTTTACCGCGGCTGCAAGGATATCTGCCTTTGCCTTTTCTACGGCGCGGTTGGCATCGTCAATCCTTGTAAAGTCCACCTCGGAAAGGATCTCGGCGCGGGTTTTCTCATCACATTCTATCCAGTTGACGGTATTCCGCCAGTCAAAAACTTCATAATCCTGCAGCTTTGCCATCAGACCGGCAAATTGCCCGGTGGTATCGCCGTAATACAGGCGGGAAACCGCTTCGTTCAGCTCGTCAAATTCCACAGGCTCTGCATTCCAACCGAACGCTGCGCCGTACAGGATGCCCGGAATCGTCAGGCGCGGGTCATTGACATGACCATAATCGCCCCAGTCCGTGTTCAAAAGGCCGATGGCGTTGTACTTGTGTGCATGGTGGCACATGGTACGGATATTCAGGTAAGAATTGTACATCAGAGGCATCCAACGGTTCCAGCCACAGACGCCGGGGCAGGCGTACTGCGTAATCCCGCTGGCGGCAATATCCCGGATCTCATTTTCCCGCTGATGCGGCAGATAGCCCCAGTTCAGGCAGATGGTTTCCTTGGGCAGCTCGGCACAGCTTTCCGGGAAGCGCCACATGATGTCCCCCCAGAACTGCGGTGTTACCCCCTGCGCAACAAGATATTCGCACAGCGCCTTCACATGGCTGAGATACAGGCTGCGCTCGCTCTGCTCCTCGGCGAGTGCCTTGCTGCGCCCCTTGCCCAAATCGAACGTTTCGTCATCACAGATATTGAATTTGCTGCTGCGGAAAAGCGGGCGGTATTCGTCAATCAGCCCTTTTACAAACCCCAGCGCATCGGGATTGGATACGTTCAGGGTATGGTGATTCCCTGCATAGGTATAACTGAACGGAATCTTTTCCGAGTCAGGCAGCTCGCAGAGGTCGCAACAGGTTTTTGTGCTGAGAATACGGTACATATGCCCGAAGGTAGACAAGGAAGGAACGAGTTCAATGTGCCGGGCTGCGCAGTAATCATCCAGCTCCATGATCTCCTGCGCGGTCAGCGGCGTATCCTCACGCCATGCTTCGCTCAGGTCACGGAAAAGATAGGTGTGCTCAATATAAAGCTGCCATTGGTTGATCTTGTAGCGGCAGAGAATATCTGCCACCTGTTTCAGGTAGTCCAGCTTCGGGACACGTCCGCGGGAGCAGTCCTGATAATAGCCTCTGTTGGCAAGATCGGGCCAGTCCTCAATTTCCAGTGCGGGCAGTACGGCTCCGTGCTGTTCAATATACTGGCACAGTGTCTGCACACCGTTGCAGAGTGCTTCATCGCTGCCGGCTTTCAGCGTGATGCATTCCGGCATAATGCTCAGCGTGTAACGGTTTTGCGGCAGGGCGGTATCCACCGTAAGTACGGCGTCACCTGCCCGGGGCTTACCGCGGGTGAACGGCACTTCCAGCCCGGCGTACTCCCGCAGGCAGCCCTGCAGCATCTGTGCATAAAGCAACGCGGCGGGTTCGGTCTGCCACAGGGTGATTCGGCTCTGATTGTCCAGCATATGAACCCCTGCAGGGTGTTCGATCTTATGTGGATTCGGAATAAACTCCATCATCATTTCCTCCAAAAAAAGGCACGGGCGGCGGGCGCATTGCCAACCGCCCGTGCAGAATGTTCGGACTTTGTTATTTAACGGATACGAATTGTCTTGATTTCATACGGCTTTACCGTAAAGGTAATCTTGCCGTCTTTGACTTCAACCGGCTCGCCGTCGGGCTGTTCCAGACAGTTGCAGCTTTCTGCCGCATGGAAGGGAAGGTTCCAGTCCAGGGTGACATTTGTCAGGCTGTTCTCGCACTCATACATACGCACAATGGCACCATCGCCATCCTCGGCGCGTTTGATGGTTTCCAGCACCACATTGGGTGCATCCAGTCCGGCAAGGCTGAAGCTTTCGCCCGGCTTTCCGCCCTGCACAGCCAACGCGGGCTGGTTCAGGAAGAACGCCTGCGGCACCGTGCCGGCTGCCTGCCATTTTTCGGCGTGCGGATAAATGGCATATGTGAAGTGGTGAACTTCCTGATCCGTGGTAGGATTCGGCTCAATGCCGGACTTAATCAGGGTCAGCCCAATCACAGAATCTCTGACAGAGTGGCCGTACTTGCAGTCGTTCAGCATACTGACGCCGTAATGTCCTTCGCTCAGGTCCATCCACTTCTGACCGCAGCTTTCAAAGCGTGCGCGATCCCAGCTGGTGTTGGCGTGCGTCTTGCGGGTCAGGTTGCCGTACTGCTCCAGAGCGGATTCGGCCATGCGCATACCGCCGTACAGGTTTACGATGCGCTTCAGGGGAGCGTCGGTCTGCAGGCCGATGATCACCTCATTGTCCCGGTCGATATAGCCGGGAGCGAAGTTATTGATGCCGGAGATGGCATCGGTTTCCACATCTAAGATCCCCTTGCGCAGCTCCTCTAAAATCAAGGCGTGGGACTTGTCCCAAACCTTCTGAGTGCGTTCGGACGTTGGGGCCAGAAAGCTCTCGTCACCGGCGTAGGGGGTGTAGTTCTTCTGAATGAAATTACGCACGTTGACGAGATGACGCCACTCGCCGGTACGAAAGCCCTTCCAGGCGCTGCAGTTTACATCAATAGGCATAGTTTTATACGCTCCTGTCTATTTTATTTAAATATGAAATTCACGGTCAAATCGCTGCTGCCAGTCAGCCAAGGCTTCCGGCGGCAGGGCGGGTATGTCCTCTAAGGAATACGGGATCCCCAGTGCATGATACTTGTTCACACCCAGCGTGTGGTAGGGCAGCAGCTCCACCCGCTGAATGTTGCGGATCGTATGCAGATACGCACGCAGCTCTTCCAGATGGGCATCGGAATCCGTGAGTCCGGGGACCACCACATGGCGGATCCAAAGGGGTGTGCCGGCGTTTTGCACGGCGGAGAGGAATTGTAAAAACTCCTGCGGAGACTGTCCCGTGATGCCGCAGTAACCGTCCGGCGTGAAGTGCTTGATGTCCAGCAAGACGAGGTCAGTATGGGCCAGAATTTCCTCGTAGCCGCCGCAGCCGCAGCCTGCGGTGTCGATGCAGGTGTGGATACCCGCGTGTTTGCACAGGCGCAGGACCTCACATAAAAAGTCCTTTTGCAGGAGCGGCTCGCCGCCTGAAAAGGTAACGCCGCCGTTGTTGCCAAAATACGGCTTGAAGCGGAGAAGCTTGTTCACCAGCTGTTCAGGCGTGAAGATCTGCTCTTTTCCGCTGCGCATGGCCCAGGTGTCGGGGTTGTGGCAGTAGCGGCAGCGCAGGCGGCAGCCCTGAAAGAACACCACCGTGCGAATACCGGGGCCGTCCACAAGGCCCATGGATTCAATGGAATGGATGTATCCCTCGATCAAATAGAAAAACCTCCTTTTCAACAGATCAAATGATCCGTATAAAAAGAAAAAGCCGCACCGATCTGAGCTTTTTCTGCCCAGACGGTCGGCTGGTTTCACGATCATACTCCATGTGGTAACATCCACTTCCGTCAGTCATATGATCACCATGCCCATAGTATATGGGCTCTGGAAGCTTTTGTCAAGCACCAACGTGTGGAGACTTTCTCAACGTGTATACGCCGGAGGAGTGGAATGCAGCGCGGCAGATAGCCAGAGCTTTGCCCGCAAGCTGAACAGGGAAGGGGTCAAGCTCTATGGGTGACAGCCTGCGCTATCAGGACTGCTTTGAAAAGCGGCATATGACCTGCGCGGTGCGGAAATCTTAAATGGAGTGTGACGGCGGTAACGATTCAGTCATGCGGCAGACAATGGAGAAAATGCGATAATGCAAGGTTCAACTTTATAGCGACCGAAAGGTTATACGGGCCGCTCCGAAATGCCACAGCTGTTTGAGCATTTCGCCTGTATGCAAAAGAAAGCACACCCGTTGACACGGGGTTGGTGTCGCAGTGGGCAGATACATGAGAGACTGTGGCGTTTTACCGCAAAAACAGCATATACCATTATTTCATAGCAAACTATTGAAAAAAGTTATAGGCCATTCGACGAACTTTATGTGGAACTTTTTTGCTTCGACAGCCTATTATACTGTATTTACAGTATTTACAGCGGTAGGAGGGCCGTATATTTGCCGGAACAGGATGGAAGACCGGGACAGGGGATGCGGCATGCACTAAGTAAAAATAACGTAAATGCTTTGCTGTCGGCAAAGCGCTTACGTCATTTGAAACATTTTTGGACTTGCAAACTTGCAATGTGTAGAGTTATAATCATATCAAGAACGTAGCTGTATTAATATGGCCTGCCCCTCAGTAGGAACGGAGGAGCAGTTTCTAAGATACAGCTTGCTCAGTAGGCTGATCCGCCCGATTAGGGGGCCACCTCAAAAGGCGGAGAGTCTTCGCGTTAAATACAGGGAAGAATAATAGGAGGAATTACGTTCATGGCAAAAAACAAAGTGTTTAAGACGATGGACGGTAATGAGGCTGCCGCATACGTATCTTATGCGTTTACCGAGGTAGCTACCATTTACCCCATCACTCCTTCCAGCCCCATGGCTGACCATGTGGATGCATGGGCTACCAATGGCAAGAAGAACCTGTTTGGCCAGCCCGTAAAGCTGGTCGAGATGCAGGCGGAGTCCGGCGCGGCCGGCGCAATGCACGGCTCTCTGGAGACCGGCTCCCTGACCAGCACCTACACTGCTTCTCAGGGCCTGCTGCTGATGATCCCGCCCATGTACCGTATCGCCGGCTCTCAGCTGCCCGGCGTTATGCACGTCTCTGCCCGTACCGTGGCCACCCACTCTCTGTCCATCTTCGGCGACCACTCCGACGTCATGGCCTGCCGCCAGACCGGTTGGGCACAGCTGGCTTCCGCCAGCGTGCAGGAGAGCATGGACCTGGGCGCCGTTGCCCATCTGTCTGCCATCAAGGGCTCTATCCCCTTCCAGCATTTCTTCGATGGCTTCCGGACCTCTCACGAGATCCAGAAGATCGAGGTTCTGGACTATGAGGATCTGGGCAAGATGCTGGATTGGGACGCTGTTCAGCGCTTCAAGGATCATGCCCTGAGCACCGAGCATCCCACTCTGCGCAACACTCTGCAGAATCCCGATACCTTCTTCCAGTCCCGCGAGGCCTGCAACAGCGCCTATGATGCGCTGCCCGCCATTGTCGAGGAGTACATGGGCAAGATCAACGAGGTCACTGGCCGCAACTATCAGTTGTTCAACTACTACGGTGCTCCCGATGCTGAGCGCGTTGTGGTGGCTATGGGCTCCGTCTGCGAGACCCTGCTGGAGGTTGTTGATTATCTGGTGGAGCGCGGCGAGAAGGTCGGCTTCATTCAGGTCCACCTGTTCCGTCCCTTCTCCATGGAGCGTCTGCTGGAGAAGATTCCCGCTACCTGCAAGTGCCTGACCGTTCTGGACCGCACCAAGGAGCCCGGCGCTCCCGGCGAGCCTCTGTATCTGGACGTGTGCGACGCCCTGTGGGAAGGCAAGCGTACCAACATCGAGGCTCTGTGCGGCCGCTATGGCCTGGGTTCCAAGGATACCACTCCTGCCCAGATGAAGGCCGTGTTCGACAACATGAAGGGTGAGAAGAAGAACCACTTCACCGTCGGCATCAACGATGACGTTACGCATCTGTCCCTGCCCGTTGGCGAGAATATCGTCACCGCCGGCAAGTCCATCATCTCCTGCAAGTTCTGGGGTTTGGGCTCCGATGGTACCGTTGGCGCCAACAAGAACTCCATCAAGATCATCGGTGACCACACCGATCAGTACGCTCAGGCTTACTTTGAGTATGACTCCAAGAAGTCCGGCGGCGTTACCAAGTCCCACCTGCGCTTTGGCCATGAGCCCATTCACAGCACCTACTATGTCACCATGGCTGACTTTGTGGCCTGCCACAAGACCTCTTACATCAAGGACTTCGATATCGTTTCCGAGATCAAGCCTCACGGCACCTTCCTGCTGAACACCAGCTGGACCGGCGCTGAGCTGGAGGAGCACCTGCCCAACCGCGTGAAGCGTCAGATCGCCGAGCGTGAGATCAACTTCTACACCATCGACGCTACCGCTATCGCTATGGAGCTGGGCCTGGGCAACCGCACCAACACCGTGCTGCAGGCTGCCTTCTTCAACCTCTCCGGCATTATCCCCATTGAGGACGCCGTGAAGTACATGAAGGACGCTATCATCAAGTCCTACTCCAAGAAGGGCCAGAAGATCGTTGACATGAACAGCGCCGCCGTCGACAAGGGCGTTAACGCTGCCGTGAAGATCGACGTTCCCGAGTCCTGGAAGACTCTGGCTGACGATACCAAGGCTCCCGACGCAAGCCTGCCTCACTACATCCGTGAGATCCAGATCCCCGTCAACAAGCAGGCTGGCGATGCCATCCCCGTGAGCGAGTTCATGCCCTACGCTGATGGTGTTACCCCCTCTGAGACTTCTAAGTATGAGAAGCGCGGCATCGCTGTGAAGGTTCCTCAGTGGATCCCCGAGAACTGCATTGGCTGCAACAAGTGCGCTCTGGTCTGCCCCCATGCTGCGATTCGTCCCTTCCTGCTGAACGCGGAGGAAGAGGCTGCAAAGCCTGCCGCCTTCGTTACCAAGGAGGCCAAGGGCAAGGGCTTCGAGGGCCTGACCTTCCGTATGCAGGTCGATCCTCTGGACTGCCAGGGCTGCGGCGCCTGCGCCAATGTCTGCCCCGCCAAGGAGAAGGCTCTGGTCATGGAGCTGCTGGATACCCAGATGCCCGAGCAGGAGAACTGGGAGCATGCCCTGACCCTGTCCACCAAGACCAACCCCATGGACAAGTTCACCGTCCGCGGTTCTCAGTTCGAGCGTCCTCTGTACGAGTTCAGCGGCGCCTGCGCCGGCTGCGGCGAGGCTCCTTACATGAAGCTTATGTCTCAGCTGTTCGGTGACCGGATGTTCGTTACCTCCGCTACCGGTTGCGCTTACGTTGTGGGTTCCTCCACTCCTTCCTTCCCCTATGTGGCCAATGAGAAGGGCCATGGTCCTGCCAACTCCAACTCCCTGTTCGAGGATAACGCCGAGTATGCCCTGGGCATGAAGCTGTCCATCGACCAGATGCGTCGTCAGATGGCTGCTCACGCCGAGGCTGTGGTGGCTTCTACCTCCGACGCTGCTCTGAAGAGCGCTCTGGAGGCTTGGCTGGCTGAGGGCGATAACGGCGACAAGACCCGTGCTCTGTCCGAGGCTGTTGTGGCTGCTCTGAACGCCACTGCTGAGACCTCTGATGATATCGCCTTCCTGAAGGCCAACAAGGATGCTCTGCCCAAGAAGAGCGTCTGGATGTACGGCGGCGACGGCTGGGCTTACG
>ERZ773175.1203-NODE-1203-length-14730-cov-3.404020_pt1 | contig 14730 bp, 10 predicted proteins | sample MGYA00581004_ERZ773175 | MGnify/ENA primary metagenome ERZ773175 (study PRJEB29015, sample SAMEA2737834) | human gut metagenome | biome: human gut; feature: human-associated habitat; material: faeces | place: China | collected 2012 ...
GGTGCGGGACGGTCATCCGGGAGAACTGGATCCCAGGTCTCAGCGGATCTATGCGGGAGATTTTCTCCGGGAATTGGGCGTGACCTATCTGGACGTGGCTCTGGCTACGCATTTCCACCGGGATCACATCGGTGGCCTCAGCCGGGTGCTGGATGCCGTGACCATCGACCGGTTTTACACCACCTATCTGCCACCGGAAAATGCCCCGGAGCTGGCCCCCTTCCATCCGGATAACAACTTGCCCAAGGCTGCGAGAAACGCCCTTCTCTGCCTCCAGATCTATACCGAGGCGCTGCAAAGTCACCCCGACCGTATCAAGCAGTTTGAATTGGTGCCGGGGACGGAAACGATTTCCCTCCAGCTGACGCCGGACTTGAAAATGGATATCCTCTGCGGCGAACCGGCCCTGTACCGGCGGCAGAAGGAGATCTATGACGCGGCCTTCAACGGAGAGCGGAACGGATATGAACTGGTGCGCTGGGCCAAATCCATAAACGTGTGCTCTTTGCGCCAGCGGCTGTATTACCACGGCAAGGAGATCGTTCTGGGCGGCGACGCCTACGCCCATGTGTGGGAGACCGTGAATCTGACCCCCTGTGACATTCTGAAGGTGCCCCACCATGCCTCCTTCGATTCCACCTCCCGGAAGCTGCTGGAAAAGCTCCAGCCCAAAACGGCGGTGGTGACGGTGGCGGCCCGGCGGCCTGACGAGCGGCCCCATCCCTATGTGGTGTCCCTGCTGCAGGAGTACGTCGAGAATCTGTATTTTACCGACGCGGTGGAGATCCCCGGCTTGGTGGAGCCTCAGTTTCATAAGTCCGTTCACTTAGAGGTGGAGTGAGGAAGCTGGTTGAACACGAAACCGCGTTTGTATCGAAGAAACAAAAACGCCGGAGAAAGCTCCGGCATTTACAGAAAAGGGAAAAACACGGAGCCTGACCATTGGCCAGACTCCGTGTTTTATATTGGATGGGGTGAGATTACTTGTACATCTCGGGCTTTTCCATGGTCTCCACCTTCATGAACTGAGAGGTGCCGCGGGAGGCGTTTAGAGCATCGCCAGCCACGCAGGCCACATAGCCGTCCCAAGAGGAGGGGCCGGTGAGCTTGCCGGCGTGGACGGACTCCACCCACTTGCAGAACTCGATATCATAGGCCTCAATGAAGCGCTCCTTCCAGTCGGTCATGATGGGCATGGACTCGGCTGGCTGGACGCTGTCCCAACCGGCGGGACGAGAGCGGCGGACCACAGCGTAGGGATCGGGCAGCTTCACGGTGCCGTTCTCGCAGACGACCTCGCACTGGATGTCATAGCCGTAGCCGTCAGCAACCTGAACCTCCACGTCGATGAAGCAGCCGTTCTTGGTACGCATCAGCATGACCTGGGGGTTGTCATAGCCCTTGTTGGAGTTGGAGCTCTGACGGACCTTGACGCACTGTACGTCCTCATACTCGTCGCCCAGCAGCCAGCGGCAGATGTCCAGCTCGTGGATGGCCACGTTGGTGACGCCATTCTCAGTCTTGAAGCCCGGGCCCTGAGCAACGTTGCGGTGGCAGCACTTGATCAGCAGGGGCTTGCCGATCTCGCCGGAGTCGATGATGCGCTTCATCTCGGCATAGCCGCGGTCATAGTGACGCATGAAGCCCACCTGCACCAGACGCTTGCCGATCTCCTGCTCGCGCTTGATGATGTCCTCGCAGTCAGCGGCGTTCTGGCTCAGGGGCTTCTCACAGAAGCACCACTTCTCCTCAGCCAGAGTCTTCATGACATAGTCATGATGGGTGGGGTCGATGGAGGTGATGACCACGGCCTCAACCTCGGGATCCTTGATCATACCATCGCAGTCATTGCCGTAGGACTTGATGCCGTACTTGGCGGCGGTGTCGTCAGCGGCGGCGGCCACATAGTCGGACACGGCCACAACGGTAGCACCGGGGACGGTCTCAATGATGCGGCGGCAGTGATCCTTGCCGATAGCGCCGCAGCCGATAATGCCGATCTTCAATACCTTTTCCATGTTAATAACCTTCCTTTTTTATAATTTGGATGGGTTTTCGTAAATAAAAATGATCTTAGTACTTCCGGACTTCCTTCAGGTGAGCCTGCAGGTCGGCATAAGCCGCCAGGTTCTCCTTGCGTTCGGACACCTCGGTGTCACCCACGCGCCACCAGGAGGAATAGCCGTCGGTCATGGTCTTGGGCAGGACCTTGATGTCGAAGAGGACGGGGATGTTCTTTACCTTCTTGGCATCCTCGAAGGCGGCCACCAGCTCTTCCATGGTGCGGACGGTGTAGCTCTTGCAGCCGTAAGCCTCCGCCACCTTGGCGTAGTCGATGTTCATGAAGTTGCCGAACAGACCGTCCTTATTGCGATAGCGCAGCTCGGTGCACAGCGTAACGTTGCCGTGGCCAACCTGCAGGTTGTTGATGCAGCCGAAAGAGGCGTTGTCGAACAGGCAGATGTTGATCTTCTTGTGCTCCTGGCAGGCGGTGATCAGCTCACCGTGGAGCATATTGAAGCTGCCGTCGCCGCAGAAGGAATAGACCTCGTGCTTGTCGCCGATGGCCAGCTTCACGCCCAGAGCGCCGGCCACCTCGTAGCCCATGGTGGAATAGCCGTACTCCATGTTGTAGGTGTCAATGCCGGTGGGACGCCACATCCGCTGCATATCGCCGGGCAGAGAGCCGGCGGCGCCGATGGCAACGTCGCCCTCGCTCATCATGGCGTTGATGGCGCCCAGAGCAGAGGTCTGGGTCAGCTGGGCATTGACGTCCTGCGCGAAGCGCTTGGCGGAATCGGCGTTGGCGTCATTGATCTCCGGCTTCCAGCTCTTCTTGTCGGAGAAGGTGATGTGATCGAGGCGGTTCAGCTCATCGATCCACTTCTCCTTGGCGACCTTGACCTCATCCTTATAGGCGGTCTGATAGCCCTCCAGCAGCTTTTCCAGACGGGGCAGGGCTTCCTTGGCGTCAGCCACCACGGGGACAGCCTCCATCTTCAGGCTCTGGAACTCAGAGACATTGATGTTGACGAATTTGCAGGTATCCTTGAACAGCCACTTGGAAGCGGTGGTGAAGTCGGTGTAGCGGGTGCCCACGCCGATGACCAGATCGGCCTTCCGGGCGATCTCGTTGGCCGCAGAGCAGCCGGTGGTGCCCACGCCGCCCAAGTTCAGGGGGTGCAGCCAGTCGGTGGCGGACTTGCCTGCCTGAGTCTCGCCGTAGGGGATGCCGAAGGTCTCGGCAAAGTGCAGGAACTCAGCGTGCGCCTCGGAATAGCGGACGCCGCCGCCGCAGATCATCATGGGGCGCTTGGCCTTGCGGATGGCTTCGGCAGCGTCAGCCAGAGCGGCCTCGGTGGCGGGGCGGCGCTCCAGACGCCAGACACGCTTGGCGAAGAAGCTCACGGGATAATCATAAGCCTCACCCTCAACGTCCTGGGGCATGGCAACGCAGACCGCACCGGTGTTGGCGGGATCGGTCAGCACCCGGAAGGCGTTGATCATAGCGCTCATCAGCTGCTCGGGACGGACAACGCGGTCCCAGTAGCGGCACACGGCCTTGAAAGCGTCGTTGGTGGTGGTGGCCAGGGAGTTGGTGTGCTCCACCTGCTGCAGAACGGGGTCGGGCTGACGGCAGGCGTAGGTGTCGCCGGGCAGCACCAGCAGGGGGATGTTGTTGGCGGTGGCGGTGCCGCAGGCGGTGACCATGTTGGCGGCGCCGGGGCCCACGGAGGAGGTGGCAACGCAGATCTGCTTACGCTTCATCTGCTTGGCGAAGGCCACGGCGGCCTGGGCCATGCCCTGCTCGTTCTTGCCCTGATAGATCTCCAGGTGCTTGGCCTCCTGGCTCAGCGCCTGACCGAGACCCACCACGTTGCCGTGGCCGGGAATGATGAACACGCCGCGGACGAAGCGGTGCTGGGCACCGTCAACCTCCATGTACTGATTTTCCAGAAAACGGACCAAAGCCTGCGCCATGGTCAAACGGACAGTTTTCATGCTTTTGTTACCTCCGATCAATGATTGGGATAGATGTGGTCATTGGCATCGGGCTTCCACAGCCACTCGTGCTCCTTGTCGTCGATGCGGGTCTTCAGCCAGGGATCGCCCTCCAGATGCCGGATACCCCAGGCGTAGCACATGGCGTAGCCGGGAGCCACCACCTGAGAGTGGAAGCCGTGGTTGATGACGGCGCAGCCGTTCTGCTCGGTCTTGTAAACATCGCCGTTGGCAAAACCGGCGCCGAAGCCGTGAGGATAGTCGAAACGGTAGAAATAGACCTCCGGCTGGGGATGATGATGAGGAGGATAGGAGGACCACTTGCCGGGACGGTTCAGCACCTCACCCAGCACCATGTTGGAGAAGGGGGCGTTGTCATAGTCGAAGAAGGTCTTGATCTCACGCTCCATAGCGCCCATCAGCTCGCCATGGGAACCGGCGTGCTGGGTCTGGACAGTCTCCGGGGTGTACATGACCGGCTCATAATCCTTCTCGTTCAGGGTGTCCTGCATGTAAAGCTCGCTGTGGCTGTGAGCCGTCAGGGTGATCTTGGTGCCCTTGGGAGCCAGCAGGCAGTAGGCTTCGTGATGGAAGCAGTTGGGGCGGTCGGCCTCAACGGTCTTGCCGGCGTATTCATAGGTGACCTTGCCCTCGAAAAGCAGGATGGCAACCTCGCGGTCGGCGCTTTCGTAGGTATAGGTGTCGCCGTCCTCCATCACCAGCAGGCCCACGTTCATCAGGGTACCCATGTAGTTGGTGGATTCGTCGATATAGGCGTTGTAGCCCCGCTTGAGTTCCTTGTTCTTATTGAAATAAGTCATTGGAAACATCTCCTGTTTGATGTCAAAAAGTGGTATGGAAACGCGGTGGGGAGGACCGGGGCCCTCCCATCGCGCGATTTACAGACCGGTGTGCTCCCGGATGTAGGTACGGCCCTTGATGGCGTATTCCAGAGGATTGGCCTTGGCGGGATCCTGCTCAGCCTCCACCAGCAGCCAGCCCTGATAGCCGGCATCGGAGAGCACCTTGAACACGGGATCGAAGTCCACGTTGCCGTCGCCGGGGACGGTGAAAGCACCATTGCGGACGGACTGCAGGAAGGACCAGTTGTTCTTGCGGGCTTCCTCCACCACGGGCAGACGCATATCCTTCAGATGGACGTGGCCCACGCGGTCCACATACTTCTTCAGCATGGCCAGGGGGTCCTCGCCGGCGAAGGTGAAGTGGCCGGTATCATAGCAGAGGAACACATACCGGGGATCGGTGTTGGACATCATGCGGTCGGTCTCCTCGCTGGTCTGGACCACGGTGCCCATGTGATGATGGAAGCACAGCTTGAAGCCACGCTCGGAAGCGATCTGGCCCAGACGGTTCAGACCCTTGCAGAAGCGATCCCACTCCTCATCGTTCATGACATGCTTGTGGCCGCCGGTGAGGATGGGCACGTCCACCTTGCCCTGGATGGAGTAGCTCTGCTCGGAGACGTTGATGTGATTTGCGCCGACAGCCTCCAGGAAGTCCAGGTTGGCGATGAAGTCCTTCTCCTCTTCCTCCATGGAACGGGTCAGGATGAAGGAAGAATACCAGCGGCTGGCGATGCGCATACCGCGCAGGTCCAGAGCCTTCTTCAGCTCGGCAGGGTCGGTGGGATACTTGTTGCCGATCTCGCAGCCGGTGAAGCCGGCCAGAGCCATCTCGCTGACGGTCTGCTGGAAGGTGTTCTCGGCACCCAGCTCCGGCATATCGTCATTGCACCAGCCGATGGGAGCAATACCCAGGGAAACAGTTTTCGGATCAAACATAAAACGTCCTCCTTATGAATATTTAGGATCATTATTTGGATAAGCGTACAAATAGAAAATGGTTTGCGGGGAAAAGGTTGGCGAAAGCGCAAACGGATTTTTCTGTGTCCGTTAACAGACATGCGAAAACTACATCCGCAAGAAAACGATTTCGCTTGTTATCAAGATAGCACGGTTCCCAAAAAAAATCAACGCTTTCCCACAGCAAAACCAGATTTTTTCCGAAAGTGCCAAAGGCGGGCTGTTTTTTTTATTGCTTTTAGAGAATGGCGGGGGACCGTGTGCTGTTCCGGCGCATAGAATGGAACGCGCAGACGCGCGAATCTGAGCGATTTTAAGGAGGCTTGTTTTATGCCCACATCCTTTCAGAATATGGCGACCCTCACCTATACCGGCGGCACCGTCAATTCCAACATTGTCACCGGGGAGCTGAGGGAGGTCCTGACCGCCGCAAAAACGGCGGTGCGGGAGAATTACGAACCGGGCGGGACGGTCACGTATGTGGTCAGCCTTACCAACAGCGGCATCACGCCCCTGACGGGCCTGACCATTTCCGACAATCTGGGCGGCTACACCTTTGGCGGAGCGACTCTGTATCCTCTGGCCTATTTGCCGGGCAGCGTTCGGTACTATGTAAACGGCGCGCTGCAAGCCGCTCCGGTCGTTAACGCCGGACCACCCATGACCGTCACCGGCATCACGGTCCCGGCGGGGGGCAGCGCCCTTGTGATCTATGAGACGGAGGTGACCCGCTACGCGCCGCTGGCAGCGGAGTCCAGCGTTGTCAACACCGTCACCGTGACCGGCGGCGGGCTGGCCGCACCTGTGACGGCGGAGGAGACAGTTGGCGTGGTGAGCAGCCCGACACTGTCCATCACCAAGGGGCTGAATCCCACGGTGGTGGCGGAGAACGGCCGGATCACCTACACCTTTACCATCCAGAACACCGGCAATACCCCCGTCACCGCAACGGACGACGTGATCCTCCGGGATACCTTCGATCCGGTTCTCAACGGTCTCACGGTGACCTACAACGGTGCACCCTGGACTGCCGGTACGCAGTACACCTATGACGGGACCACAGGCCTGTTCGCTACAACAGCGGGGCAGATCACCGTCCCTGCGGCCACGTATACCCAGGACCCGGTGACCGGGGCGTGGGCCGTGACCCCCGGCGTCAGCGAGCTGATCGTCACCGGCACGGTATAAGAGGCAGCCAAGGACAAAAGGGAGGGCGAAGGCCCTCCTTTTTGCACCGTGTTCGACAGAAAAATGATTGACAAGCGCGGACGCACATGGTACGATCAATGCTGATTTGCTGAATCAGGTCTTTTTTGAATACAAAATGAGCAAAGGCGTTCATTTTCAGCGGGAGCATGGCTCCCGTTGGAAGTGAACGCCTTTTTTGTTGCAGAACGGGCTGACGGTTGGAAAAGAATCGCCGCAGAGCGCAAAACAGGACAGGAGACCAGACCGGCAGCAGCCTCCAATGTGTGAGCATGACGGAGAATAAGTCTCGGAAAACCATGATTTTTTCTGTTTTACATATTGTAAATTCATAAAAAGGTGTGCTATAACAGTTGCATCAAAAAATGAGGGGGCCTGGATCGCCGGGCATGCATACGGAAACCATAACGGAAAGGCGGAGACAATATGCAGTATTCGGTTGAGGAGATCAAGCAGTATGCGGCGGAGGAGGACGTGAAGTTTATCCGCATGGCCTTCTGCGACGCGGCGGGCCGCCAGAAAAATATCGCCATTATGCCGGAGGAACTGGACCGGGCCTTCCGGTACGGTATCGCCATCGACGGCTCCGCCATTCCCGGCTTCGGTGGGGAGGTCCACTCTGATCTGCTGCTGCGCCCAGACCCGTCCACCCTCTGTGTGCTGCCCTGGCGGCCGGAGCATGGACGGGTGGTGCGGATGTTCTGCGCCGTGACCCAGCCGGACGGCACCGTCATCGGCGCGGACGCCCGGAGCCTGTTGAAAAAAACGGTAGAGGACGCCAAAAAGGCCGGATTGACCTTTGCCTTCGGAACGGAGATGGAATTCTATCTGTTCCGGCTGGACGAGGACGGCGAGCCTACCAAAATTCCCTATGACCATGCCGGTTACATGGACATTGCCCCGGCAGACAAGGGGGAGAATGTCCGCCGGGAGGCCTGCCTGACGCTGGAGCGCATGGGCATCCGGCCGGAAAGCTCTCATCATGAGGAGGGCCCCGGCCAGAACGAAATTGATTTCCGCTATGCAGACCCGGTCACTGCGGCGGATAACGCCGTGACCTTCCGGGCGGCTGTGGATACGGTGGCGGCCCGGAACGGGCTGTATGCCGATTTCGGACCCAAGCCTCTGGCAGACAAGGCGGGCAACGGAATGCACATCAACTTCTCCGCTGTCAGCGAGGATAAGCGGGACGTGATGTCCCAGGTCCTTGCCGGGGTGCTGGCCCATGTGGAGGCCATGACGGCGTTCCTGAACCCCACGGAGGAATCCTACCGCCGCTTTGGAAGCTGGAAGGCACCCGGCTATCTTTCCTGGTCCGCTGAGAACCGCTCTCAGCTCATCCGGGTCCCGGCGGCGGTGGGGGAATACCGGCGGGCGGAACTGCGGTCTCCGGACCCGCTGTGCAACCCGTATCTGGCCTTTGTTCTGCTGATTCGGGCGGGAATGGAGGGCGTTGCTCACAACATGCAGCTGCCGCCTGCGGCGGATCTGAACCTTTACACGGCGCCGGAGGAGATCCGGGCCCGGTACCGCAGACTGCCGGAGACCTGGGCGGAGGCCAAGGCAGCGGCCGCCGCCAGTGATTTTATCAAAGAACATCTTCCTGCAGCGATCATCCAATACTATACCTGACCGCTCAGAAAGCACGCGGTAAAAAACATAGAAAAGGAGGGGGACAACGATGGAGCTTGGCCATGCGTACAGCGTTCTGGTGGTGTCCGCCTCCGCAAAATTCAATGAATCCGTCCGGGGCCTTCTGCCGGAGCGGTTCTATTGGCCGGTCACGGTGCTGACGGACGCCGCCGGTGCCCGCCGGGAGCTGCTGGAAAACAGCTACGATCTGGTGGTGATCAACACGCCGCTGCCGGATGAGTTCGGCACCCGACTGGCGCAGGATATCTGCCAGCACAGCGCCGCCGGGGTACTGCTGCTGGTGAAGGCAGAGCATTTTCCGGATATTGACGGACGGCTGACGCCACAGGGCGTTCTGGTGCTGTCCAAGCCTATGTCGACCCAGCTGTTTACCCAATCCCTGCGGCTGCTGTGCGGTACCCGGGAGCGTTTGCGGGGGCTGGAAAAGAAGAATGCCACCATTGAGGAAAAAATGGAGGAGATCCGCCTTGTGAACCGGGCCAAGTGGCTGCTGATCGGGGAACTGAATATGACGGAGCAGGAGGCCCACCGATACATCGAAAAGCAGGCGATGGATCGCTGTGTGACGAAGCGGGCCGTGGCGGAGCAGATCTTGTCGACTTATAAATAAAAACTGCCAAAGCGGGACTGCGTAGACAGAACGTGGAATTTTCGGAGGAGGACGTATGACGAAATACATTTTTGTGACCGGCGGCGTGGTATCCGGGTTGGGTAAGGGCATTACCGCGGCGTCTCTGGGCCGCCTTTTAAAGACAAGAGGGCTGAAGGTGGCCGCTCAGAAGCTGGACCCCTACATCAATGTGGACCCCGGCACCATGAGCCCCTATCAGCACGGCGAGGTCTACGTCACCGAGGACGGCGCGGAAACGGATCTGGATCTGGGCCACTATGAGCGGTTCATCGACGAGGATCTGAACAAATACTCCAACCTCACCACCGGCAAGGTGTACTGGAACGTTCTGAACAAGGAGCGCCGGGGGGAGTATCTGGGCTCCACCGTGCAGGTGATCCCCCACATCACCAATGAGATCAAGGAATTTGTCTATCGGGTGGGTAAGCAAACGGACGCCGACGTGGTCATCACCGAGATCGGCGGCACCATCGGCGATATTGAGTCCCAGCCCTTCCTGGAGGCTGTCCGGCAGATCTCTCTGGAGGTGGGCCGGGAGAACAGCCTCTTTATCCATGTGACGTTGGTGCCCTTCCTCCGGGGCTCCGATGAGCACAAGTCCAAGCCCACCCAGCATTCCGTCAAGGAGCTTCAGGGCATGGGGATCAATCCCAACCTCATCGTCCTCCGGTGCGACGAGCCGCTGGAGCCTTCTATTTTCCAGAAAATCTCCATGTTCTGCAATGTAAAGCCCGACTGCGTCATTGAGAACATCACGCTGCCCTGCCTGTATGAGGCGCCGCTGATGCTGGAGCAGTCCAACTTTTCCTCTGTGGTCTGCCGGGAGTTGGGCATCGACGCCCCGGCACCGAAGCTGACGGAGTGGGAACACATGGTGGAGCGGATCAAACATACGGACAGACGTGTGACCATCGGTCTGGTGGGCAAATACGTTCAGCTTCATGACGCCTATCTCTCCGTGGCAGAGGCACTGCGCCATGCGGGCTATGCTCTGGGGGCTGAGGTGGACATCCGCTGGATCGACTCCGAGACCATTACGGAAAGCGATGCGGAGGCGGTTTTGGGCGCGTTGGACGGCATCATCGTCCCCGGCGGCTTCGGCCAGCGGGGGATCAACGGCATGATCCTGACGGCGAAATACGCCCGGGAGCACCATGTTCCCTATTTCGGCATCTGCCTGGGAATGCAGATCGCTGTGATCGAATATGCACGCCACGCCGCTGGGATCGCCGACGCGGATTCCGGCGAGTTCAACGAACTGTGCGAAAACAAGGTCATCGACTTCATGCCGGGACAGAGCGACGAGATCGACAAGGGCGGCACGCTGCGGCTGGGGGCCTATCCCTGCGTGATCCGGCCCGGCACCACCATGGAGCGGTGCTACGGCACGCTGGAGATCTCTGAACGTCACCGCCACCGCTACGAATTCAACAACGACTACCGGGAGGCCCTCACCTCCGCGGGACTGGTCCTCTCCGGGCTGTCCCCCGATGGACGGCTGGTGGAGACGGTGGAACTGACGGACCAGCCGTTCTTTGTGGGCGTTCAGTATCACCCGGAATTCAAGTCCCGGCCCAACCACGCCCATCCGCTGTTCAAGGGCTTTGTCCAGGCGGCGCTGGAGCGCGAAAACACATAAAGGCGCAATATCTGAATTTATTTTTCAGGAGGTCCCTATGGCATCACAAACCGTTTTAGTTCTCGATTTCGGAGGTCAGTATAATCAGCTCATCGCCCGGCGGGTCCGGGAATGCAGCGTATACTGCGAGGTCAGGCCCTATACCACCCCGGTGGCGGAGATCAAGGCGATGGCCCCCATCGGCATTATCTTTACCGGTGGGCCCAACAGTGTGTACGATCCCGCGTCCCCGCAGGCGGACCCGGAGATCTTCAAGCTGGGGATTCCCATTCTGGGCATCTGCTACGGCTGTCAGCTCATCGCCCACAATCTGGGCGGCCGGGTGACGGCGGCTACGGCGGACTCCGCCCGGGAGTACGGCAAGACGGAGACTTATTTCCGCACCGACTGCAAGCTGTTCAAGGGCCTGCCTGCCGAGAGCGTTACCTGGATGAGCCACGGCGACTATATGGAGAAGGTGCCGGATGGCTTTGAACTGGTGGCCCATTCCGACGCCTGTCCCAATGTAGCCATCTGTGACGAGCGCCGGGGCTTTTATGGCGTCCAGTTCCACCCGGAGGTGAATCACACCGTCTACGGCACCGCCATGCTCCGCAACTTCCTCTATAAGGTCTGCGGCGCAAAGGGGCAGTGGACCATGGGAGATTATAAGGAGGTTGCCATCCGTCAGATCCGGGAAAAGGTGGGGGACGGCAAGGTGCTGCTGGCCCTCTCCGGCGGTGTGGATTCCTCCGTGGCAGCAGTACTGTTATCCAAGGCAGTCGGCAAGCAGCTTACTTGTGTATTTGTCGATCAGGGACTTCTTCGTAAGAACGAGGGTGATGAAGTCGAAGCAGTATTTGGTCCGGATGGTCCATATGATCTGAACTTCATCCGTGTAAATGCGCAGGATCGTTTCTACCAGAAACTTGCAGGAGTTGTTGAACCGGAAGCAAAACGTAAGATCATCGGTGAAGAATTTATTCGTGTATTTGAGGAAGAAGCAAAGAAGATCGGTGCTGTTGACTTCTTAGTACAGGGAACAATTTATCCTGACGTGATCGAATCCGGTCTTGGAAAATCTGCAACGATCAAGAGCCACCACAACGTAGGCGGACTTCCGGATTATGTTGATTTTAAAGAAATCGTTGAACCGCTTCGTCTCCTGTTCAAGGACGAGGTTCGTAAAGCTGGTCGTGAGCTTGGTATCCCAGAGTATCTGGTAAGTCGTCAGCCATTCCCGGGTCCGGGTCTTGGAATCCGTATCGTTGGGGAAGTAACGGCTGAGAAGGTTAAGATTGTTCAGGATGCTGACTATATCTACCGTGAGGAGATTGCAAAAGCAGGTCTTGATAAAGGACTTGGACAGTATTTTGCAGCTCTTACCAACATGCGTTCTGTTGGTGTTATGGGCGATGAACGTACCTACGACTATGCAGTTGCACTTCGGGCCGTATGCACCAGCGATTTCATGACTGCTGACTGCGCGGATATTCCGTTTGAAGTATTGCAGAGAGTAATGACAAGAATTATTAATGAAGTGAAGGGTGTCAATCGAGTAATGTATGATCTGACGAGTAAGCCACCTGGAACGATTGAGTTTGAATAGTGCGGAAGTGCATAGATTATTTGATATGACGGGTAGTCTTTTTGATTGCCTGTCGTATTTTAAATTATATTGATTGTAATTGGTTTGTTGCCATGAGAAAGTTTATAATGCTAAAAATAAGAGCTGTGGTTAAATATATTTGAAAAAGGAATATGTGTAAAAGTATGGATGAAATAGTATATCACTATTGTGGTGTTGACACGTTTTTCAATATTATCAGAAATTCAAGTATGTGGCTTTCTGATATTGCAAAATCAAACGATTATCAAGAGTGTATAAGGTGTAGAGAATTTGTAAATAAGGGAATGGAAGAATATCTGAGAAATGATGTTGAAGCATTAAAAGCATGGAAGACTTGGTATGAGAATGGTGTATATAATAATTTTTCAATGAAAACATTTTGTGTTTGTTTTTCTGAAAGTAAAGATAAATTAAGTCAGTGGAGAGGATATGCACAGGATGGAAAAGGAATAGCAATTGGTTTTAATAAGGACGTTCTTGAGGAACTAAATCAGATAAGTAAATTTCATACTGCTTTCGGAAAAGTGATTTATGATAATCCACAGGAATATGTTCAGAATATAATCGCGGATAATATAAAAAAACTTGAATATAAGGGCGTAGGACATGTTGCACTTGAGTTAAGTGAAAATTATAGAATGCAGTTTCCATTTGTGAAAAATCCGGGTTTCGAAGAGGAGAAGGAATGGAGAGTAGTAGTATGTTCGACAATAGGACACTATAACATACCAAGTTCAGAGAATATTCTTTTTTCTAAAGTTAAATATAGAACAGCAAACAATAAATTGATACCGTACATAGAAATGAATTTTAAGAGGGTTAAACAAAGTATTATCAAGGAAATATTTATTGGTCCTAAATCAGAGGTGGAAGTTGAAGATATAGTAAATCTCTTGAGTTTTTATGGATACTATGATGGTATAGAGGGAGGGTATAATTTCCAGCAACCAGTTGCTATCAAAAAATCAAGTACAACATATCGATAAGAAATGTATAGTTAAAAGAAAAATTTTGTGTATGCACAAATAAGAGCTAATCCCAATGTATGGCAACAAATTGGAAACAGAAAATCAGCGAGCCAAAATAATATATGTAACAAAAATAAAATAATGGCAAAAAAGATACAAAACTTAAATAAATATGTTTAAGAATATCTTTGGACTTGCCGAGTTTGAATAGTTGACGCTGGGCTACAAAGCCCGTAACCACGGGGCTTTGCGGCTTTGGGTGTTTGAAATTGCATTATCATTGCATTTTTATATTTCTTTGTGATACATTGCAGTATGCTGATTACTGGTATAATTAGCAATACTTTGAGAAGCTGACTGGTAGCTGAGAACCCCGGTCAGCTTCTTTGCAATCTCAATATTGGTGTTTGGATACAGATGACCATAAGTTCCTAGTGTCGTCTGTATTTTTTCATGTCCAAGACGCTCTTTAATCAGCAGTGGATTTTCGCCCATGCTGATAAGCAGGGAAGCATGCGAATGTCTCAGGGCATGAATTTTGATTCTGTGGACACCAGCTAAATTTGCCAATTTCTCTAATGCTCTTGGAAGCGTTGTTTTGCTGGTGGGTGTACTGTTATAACTCAGTACGAATCCACAATTTGGTAAAACCTTTGCCTGGACCGCCTTCCATTCTTGTAATTCCTTGATGGTATCAGCATCAATATAAATGGTACGGTTGCTTGCCTGCGTCTTAGGTTCAACGAATTTGTAGTCATTCATTGTTTTATAGTACAGTGTTTTACTAATAATCAGCATACCTGTTTCAAAATCAATATCATCCCACTGTAAGGCGGCAGCCTCTCCAATACGCATTCCAGTCATAAATAAAAGCCAGAACGAGATGAAGAGATAGTGCTCGTAGTAGTCACCTTTGTACAGCAGGGATATTACCTTCTGAAACTCCTCCAAAGTCCAGAAGTCGATCTTTACTTTTTTAGATTTGATATTGCCGATCATGCGGGCAGGATTCTTCTTTGCAAGTCCGAGGATAATCGCCCGGTCAAAAGCTAAACATAACATTCCCTGAACAATGCGTACATAGTTTGGACTGAATTGTTTTGCCAACTTGAGCTGCCAGGTCTGTACATTTATCGCTTCTATTTCGGACACTTTACTTTCCCGGTCTTCTAACTCCTGCTTTTTCTGTGCCATTAAAT
>ERZ773175.1230-NODE-1230-length-14470-cov-4.494624_pt1 | contig 14470 bp, 11 predicted proteins | sample MGYA00581004_ERZ773175 | MGnify/ENA primary metagenome ERZ773175 (study PRJEB29015, sample SAMEA2737834) | human gut metagenome | biome: human gut; feature: human-associated habitat; material: faeces | place: China | collected 2012 ...
CCAGGAATTCAGGTTCGGTCATGAAGAAATAGTTCACGCCGTCCACTTCGCCCGGACGAGGCTGGCGTGTCGTGGCGGACACCGACAGCCAGATTTCGGGGTGCTGTTCGCGTACGCGCCCCAGAACAGTGCCTTTGCCCACTCCGGCGGGTCCGCAGAGCACAATCAAACGTCCATGTTGAGAATCAGCCATTCCATCCCCACTCTTGGTTATGTCTTGTTTTCCAAAAAGGAAGCTATTCAGAAAAAGAATTTATTCGACGTCTCCATCAGCCGCATCATCGGCGCTTTCGTTTTGAGCCTCGGTCAATGCCTGCCGAATATCCCTGGCGACCGACGCGGTGGCTTCGGTCAATTTTGCGATGTCGGGACCGTGCGTGGCGATGGAACGAGATACCGTGACCAGCACATTGCCCTTGGTGCCTTTGAACACGGTCTTCAGATCGCGTGTCTCCGCTCCCTGCCATCCGTAGCCTGGGGAAAGAATCGGTCCGGTGAACTTGGCCGGGTCGACGCCCGAATCGTTGATCCACTGCCCGATGGTGGCGCCGATGATAAGGCCGACGGAACCCATTCCATCATTGCCCTTATTGAATTTCTGAGCAGTGCTGGCGATGCCGTACGCCACTGTTTTGCCCTTGTATTCGCCTGCCTGACGAATCGCCGTCTGCAGGCTGGCGCCTTCCTGGTTGGACGTCAACGATGCGATGAACACGCCCCTGCCGTTGTTGAGCGCGTCATTGATGACGCCTCCCAATGACCGTGCGCCGTAATACGGCAGCAGGGTGATGGCGTCTGCCAACAATGGCGCGCCCGGCTTGAAATAGGCGTCCGCGAACGCGGAAATCGTGGTCGGCAGGCCGCCATGCAGGCAGTCGACGATGGTGATGACACCCATCTGCCGTGCCGCATAGAGCACGCGTTCAAGCGCGGCGATGCCTTTGGAACCGTACCGCTCGAACATGGAGGACTGGAATTTGACAGCTACGGCACGGCCATTGGCCGCCTGCAGCATGCGCATGGAATACAGCTCCGCCCCCAACGCGTCGATGTTATAGCCCCAGTCAGTGAGGAGCTGCCGATGCGGGTCGATGCCGACGCACAACGGGCCGTATTTGGCCATTGAATTGCTCAGTCGCAGACCGAAATCCGAACGCTGGGCATTCACTTCCTCACTGCTGGGGCTACTCATCATTAGTCACGGCTTTCCAATTCGAACAGCTGCTTGGAATGATCCTGAATACTCATGATCTGATAATCATTATTGCGCACCGCCTCGATAGCCATCAACACGGCGGAGAATTCCGTCATGGTGGTGAACTGAGGTAGATCCGCAGCAATGGCCGCCGAACGGATGGCGTAACCGTCGGAACGGGAGCCACGAGAATTCGGCGTGTTGAGAATCAGATCAATGGCACCCTCTTCGATCAGCTGAACGACATTCTTGCCGACGCTGCCCTCCGCATGGTAGGTGGTGATCGGGTCATCTGGATCGGAGTCCATACGCACGCTGATCTTGTCGACGATCTTGGAATCGATGCCGTAGCGGCGCAGCACGGATGCCGTGCCTTCGGTGGCCCAGATGTTGAATCCAAGCTCCACCAGTCGCGCAGCGAACAACGGCAGCTGACGCTTGTCGGTGTCGTTCACGGAGATGAACACGTTGCCGCTGGTGGGATACTCAAAACCGGAGATCATCCGCAGGGTGGTGGTCTTGCCGCAGCCGGAGGGGCCCAGCAATGTCACCATCTCGCCGTCCTTGATCTCAAGATTGATATGGTCAACAGCCACGAAGTCCTTGCCGGTATCGGGCTGCTGGAAAATTTTGGTCACATCTTTCAGAACCACGCCGGAGCTCTTCTTGCTGAAGCCCAGCTTCTCATTCTTCTCTTGGCTCATTTTGATTCCTCCGTTTTCGTTTTAGCTTGGGGCACCTTGGAACGGGGCGCCAGCAGGAAGTTAATGACAGTGTTGAACAGGCCGATGAACACCAGCAGGATGCCCACCATCATGGTGACGAAGGCGGCCGCCTGACCGTATTTGGCCATGTCGAACAGGGAGTAGATGTTGCTGGTGACCAGCTTCCACCGGGGAGAGACCAGGAAGATCACCGCGCTGACGGCGGTAATGGCCTTGGTGAAGGAGTAGACGATGCCGGAGAAGAAGGCGCTTTTCAGCATGGGCAGCGTAATGCGGCGGAAGGAATAGCCGGTGTCGGCGCCCAGAATGGTAGAGGCCTCTTCAATGGAATTGTCGATCTGCAGCAGGGTGGTGGTGCCGGACTCGATGGCTACCGGCATATTTCGGAAGGTGAATACGATCACCAGGATCAATCCGGTGCCGGTGAGGGCCAGCGGCTTGGAGTTGAAGCCCAGGATGTAGCTGATGCCCAGAACGGTGCCGGGAACGGCAAACATCAGGACGGAGGAAACCTCAATGAAGCGCTTGCCGAAATAGTTCCGCTTGGCGGTGATGTAGGCGATGACCATGCCCAGCAGGCCGCCGATCACGGCGGAGATCAGGCCCAGCGTCATGGAGTTTTTCAGGCTGTCCCAGCCGTACTGGAGCGCCTTGCGGTACTGATCCAGCGTCAGGGAGAAGTCCACGCCCCAGGTGCGGACAAAGGAGGCAAAAATTACCGTGCCGTAGAACAGAATGATGATGGCGGAAACGATTAGGCAGAAAGCAAACAGGGGCCACTTGATGTGGGGTTCCTCAATGAGCTTCCGGGCCTGGGTGGGCTTGCCGGTGACTGTGACAAAGCTCTTTTTGTTGACCCAGTATTTATTGAGAAGATACGCGATGACTGCGGGCAGAAGCAGCAGCAGCGCCAGCACGGAGCCCTTTCGCATATCATAGCTGCCGGTGATAATGTTGTAGACCTCAATGGAGAGGGTGGTGTAGTCGCCGCCGATGGTAGCCGGGTTGGAGAAGTCCTCCAGAGACTGAATGAACACCAGCAGCGCGCCGGAGATGATGCCGGGGAGGGACAGGGGGAAGGTAACCGTCCAGAAGGTTTTCCAGCGTCCGGCGCCCATGTTGCAGGCGGCATCCTCTACAGAGGCGTCGATGGAGGCCAGAATGCCGGAGAGGGTCAGGTAGGCGATGGGGAAGAAGCTCATCACCTGAACCACAATCAGGCTCTTGAGGCCGTATACGCTGCTGCCGGTGATGCCAAGCAGGTTCTTGGAAATCAGACCCTGCTTGCCAAAGAGGAAGATAATGGACAGGGACAGCACGAAGGGCGGGGAGAGGATGGGCAGCGTGGCCATGGTCTTGAAAAAGCCCTTGGCCGGTACGTTGACCCGGGTGACGGTATAGGCAAAGACATAGCCGATGAAGGTGGCGATGACGGCCACAATCAGGCCCAGCGCCATGGTGCGGCCGAAGACCTTGCCGTACCGGGGCGTTTGCAGGATGGTGATGAGATTGGCCAGAGAGAAGGCACCGGTCTCATCCGTAAGGCTGTAGATCAGCGTTTTGGCCAGAGGATAGATGACGAACAGCAGCAACAGCGCGAACGAGAGGATGATGGCAATCAGCAGCAGGGGCTGGCGCAGGATCATCTTCGTTTCATTGAGGCGCTTTGCGCGGGTAGTGGCATTTGCCATGAGCGTTCCTCCTGAGTGAGAGTGTCAAAAGCGGCGAGAAAGCTGCGCAAGGGAGTTCCGCCTTCTCTGTCTTGGTATGCGGGCCCCCTCCCCTTGGGGGAGGAGGCCCGTTTGCGGGAAATCAATCAGAAATCTATTGGGATCAGCCCTCGGGCTTGGTGGCGATCTTATTCTCGAACTGCTCGCAGTACTCGCTCTTGACGCTGGCAGCCCAAACGGCGTCATAATCAATCACGGGAACCTCATCCAGCGTCACCAGACCGTCGGCCACAGGAGCGGCGGTGTTGGTGGGAACGCGGAAGGAGTCGTTTTCGGCGTAGCAGCCCTGACCGGCCTCGGAGGTCATCCAGTCAATGAACTTCTTGGCGTTCTCCTGCTCGTCGGCCTTGCCGCCCTTGATGAGGGCCATGGCGCCCACCTCATAACCGGTGCCGTCGGTGGGGAAGCTCAGCTCAATGTGATAGCCCTCGGGAGTCAGCTGCAGGGCGTCGTGAGAGAAGGTGAGGGCGATGGCAGCCTCACCGATGGCCACGGCATTGGGAGCGGCGGAGCCGGACTTGGTGTACTGACTCATGTTGGTGTTCAGCTTTTCCAGATAGTCCCAGACCTGATCGTCGCCCTTGAGTTGAACCAGCGTGGCCAGAACGGTGTAGGCGGTGCCGGAGGTGGCGGGGTGGGCCATGATGATCTCACCCTTGAACTCGGGCTTCAGCAGGTCTTCCCAGCTCGTGGGATATTCCAGACCCTTTTCCTTGAACCAGTCAGAGTTGCAGGCAAAAGCAATGCAGCCCACATAGATGGGGTTCCAGGTACCGGTGGGATCCAGATAAGTAGAGGGTGTCTTGTCCAGATTGGGAGACTGATAGGCTTCCAGCAAGCCCTTATCCACGGCGGCGATGTAGTTATCCGTAGAGCCGCCGAACATCAGCGTTGCCTGAGGATTGTCCTTCTCGGCTTCCACACGGGTCAGCATCTCACCGGCGGAGAGGCGGACATAGTTGATCTTGATGCCGGTTTCCTGCTCAAACTTATTGAAATAGTAGATGACTTCGCTTTCGGGGAATGCGGTGTAAACGGAGAGTTCCTTGCTGCCGGAGGTCTCGGCAGGCTGCTCGGTCTTGGAATCGTCAGTCTTGGGAGCCTCGGTCTTGCCGCCGCAGGCGGTGAGGGCCAGCAGGCTGGTGGCAGCCAGCAGAGCGGCGAACAGGCGCTTAGTGGATTTCTTCATAAATCGTTTCTCCTTCTCATCCATTATTTATTTCCATTCCGCACTGCGGAAGAGAAAACACGGCTTTGCGGGAACCTTGGACAGTTCCTCTTTGCGGGAAACAAGCTGCGGACCAACTCATAGCACCAGTTGTCCTGACTTCTATCCGGGCCCGCAATCCATTTCTATGTAGGCGGTTCGCAGTTTAGCATGGACAGGCGGCATCCGGTCAGACGCTGCGCAAACACTCCAACTTATGGCAGTGTAAACAATGAACACATATGTGCAACCGTTTACATTGACAACAATACCACATATTTCCAAATGCGTCAATGAAGAATGTACTTTTTCTACATCTGATGCAAAAAGAACCCTGTATACTTTGTGCAAAATGGACAATACGGCTTGTGGCCGCACGGCTTTTGCTTTTGGCACATACACAAATGACTGCGAATACTGGCGAAAAATATTAGAGGCATCCGCCATGTAAAAGTCCTTTTCAGCTGCGTTTTTATGTAACCGCTTACATTATAAATCAAGAGGGCAGCACATAAAAAGCCTCCGCCAAACGGCGGAGGCTTTTGCTTTGTTGAAAACAGGCAACCACGGGCTATGCCCGTGGAATAAAAAAGGCTAAGCCTATGAGTGGGAAAAGATAAACCTCCCATGCTACAATCGAAGCAGGTTTGCCGACCGCAAGAAAAGTAGCAGAGGAGGAATATCCATGTTTGGAACACAAAAGAAAGAGGAAATAGATAACTATACTGATTATAAGGCAGTGGTATGCCTTTATTGCAGAACATCTTTTTCGCTATCTCATATAGAAATGTGATCTATGAGCATAAAAAATAAATAATTTTGTGATTGTAGTTTATATGGATTTCGCATATAATAAAAGTGTGATTATAAAGCATAAAACTCCAATAAAAATGTGAGGAGTGATTCTATGGAACGATTTATCTTAAAAAAGTTGCTGGATTGGAAGGATTCTCCCTACCGCAAGCCTTTAATCTTGAAGGGCGTACGTCAGGTGGGTAAGACTTGGATTCTAAAAGAGTTCGGCAGACGCTGTTATGAAAATACAGCCTACTTTAACTTCGACGAAAACGAAGAATATAAACAATTTTTTGAAACAACCAAGGATGTGGACCGGATTCTACAAAACCTTATGCTGGCAAGCGGTCAAAAGATATTGCCAGAAAAGACCCTCATCATCTTTGACGAGGTACAGGACTGTCCGAAAGTCATTAACTCCATGAAATATTTCTGCGAGAACGCACCGCAGTACCATGTTGCCTGCGCTGGTTCTCTGTTAGGTATCGCCTTGGCGAAGCCTTCCTCTTTTCCAGTAGGCAAGGTCAACTTCCTGCAGATTGACCCTATGACCTTCACAGAATTTCTGCTTGCCAATGGCGACGAAAACCTTGTGAAGTTCTTGGAAAGCGTGGATACCATCGAGCCGATTCCCGATGCCTTTTTCAATCCGCTCTATGAAAAACTGAAGATGTACTATGTCACCGGAGGCATGCCGGAACCTGTGCTCATGTGGACGGAGGCACGGGATGTCTCTGCCATGCAGGAAGCCCTGTCTGGGATTATTGGTGCCTACGAACGTGACTTTGCCAAGCACCCCAATATCAGTGAGTTCCCAAAGATATCTATGATCTGGAAATCTATACCGTCCCAGCTGGCAAGGGAGAATAAGAAGTTTATCTACAAAGTTGTCAAAGAAGGCGCAAGAGCCCGAGAATACGAGGATGCTTTGCAGTGGCTGGTGGATGCAAGACTGGTGCATAAGATCTACCGCAGCACTGCTCCCGGCCTGCCGATGGCTGCCTACGATGACCTGTCTGCATTTAAGATTTATCTGGTGGATGTGGGTTTGCTCCGCCGTCTGGCACAGCTGGCTCCCACGGCCTTTGGAGAGGGCAACCGCCTGTTCACCGAGTTCAAGGGCGCTTTGACTGAAAACTTTGTGCTACAGACCCTGATCACGCAGTTTGAAGTGGTTCCCCGCTATTGGAGCCAGAATAATCCACCTTATGAAGTGGATTTCCTCATTCAACGGGAAAATGACATTTTCCCTGTTGAGGTCAAGTCTGAGACCAATACCACCAGCAAGAGCCTCAAGAAGTTTAAGGAGTTGTTCCTGGATCAAGTCAAGCTCCGTGTGCGGTTCTCTCTGGATAATCTGAAGCTGGATGATGATGTACTGAACATCCCTTTGTTCATGGCTGATCAAGCAGATAGATTGATTGGATTGGCATTAGAAAAGAAGAATAGCTTTGGTCAGTAATGGTTCATCAATATAAAAAATAACAATTTGACCTATAGAATGCTGGCCCCGAAGACAGTTGTGATCTCTGTCTCCAACACCCGTACCGATGATTGTCCCGCTGCCTCTGTCCTTCAGATGGTGCGGGAGAAGGGCTGCACGTTGTATGTTACAGATGCGATCCCAGATAGTAACGGGCACGTGAGTAACCATCCAGCCATTCATTTTGATATCTAAACCGGCAGTTGCCTCCGCTGCGTTCAAGCCGGATCAAAAAGTCAGCGATCAATTAAAATACTACTACCGCCAAAACGAACAGCGTATAAAATTACCCTGCCGAAACCGGCAGGGTGATTTTATGGGCTGTTTATTTTAGCGGTCAAGTACGGTGCTGCGAAAGCGCACCGCACCCGCTGTTACAGGATCAGGCCGAAGGCGATATAGAGGGCCGCCGCGCACGCCGCAGTTACCAGCGCATAGGGGAGCTGCGTTTTTACGTGAGAATACAGATCGGTGCCTACGGACATGGAGGACAGGATCGTGGTATCGGAAAGGGGAGAGCAGTGGTCGCCGAAAATGCCGCCGGACACCACCGCGCCGATGGTCAGCAGGATATTGCCGTTCATAGCCACCGCCATGGGGACCGCAATGGGCATCATGATGGAGAACGTGCCCCAGCTGGTTCCCGTGCAGAAGGCCATCAGCGCGCCCATCAGGAAGATGATGGCCGGGCAGAAGGCACCGTCAATGCTGTCACCCAGCAGGCTGGCAAGGAACTGGCCGGTTCCCATTCCCTTGATGACCCCGCCGATGGAGAAGGACAACACCAGAAGGATCACCAGCCCCATCATGCTGCTGACGCCCTTCATAACGCTGTCGCCGAACTCCTTGGCGGTCATGATCCCCTGCTTTGTATACATGACGCACATGATGAGCAGTGTGATGACAACAGAGTAGAGGATCGCCGTGGTTCCGTCGCCCGCCGCCAGATTTCCTCCGCCGGTGACCAGCAGGCCGATGAAAGCGCCGCCGATCAGGGTGATGAGCGGGAACATCATGTTCCACTTGTTCTCGCTGCCTTCCTCCACCAGCTCTTCAAAGCCGTCATTGTCATTGAGCAGCGGCGTTACCCCGTCATCATACAGCTTGCCGGTGTTCCGCACCCGCAGCTCTGCCTTTTTCATGGGGCCCCAGTCTTTCCCTGTGACAATATAGAACAGCACGAACAGCAGGGAGAGGATGCTGTAAAACTGGAAGGGGAGGCTCCGGATCAGCAGATTCATAGGCTCGCCCTGGATGTATCCGGAGGCGATCTCCGCGGAGATCAGGCCCATCAGCATAGCACCCCAGGAGTTCAGGGGAATGATGGCGTTGACAGGTGCGGAAGTCGCGTCGCAGATGTAGGCCAGCTTTTCACGGGAGACCTTGAATTTATCGATCAGCGGGCGGGTCACCACGCCGGTGAACATGATGCTGAGCAGACCGTCGATAAAAATGATGATGCCGATCACATAGGCAATGAGCATTGCCATCCGCGGGCTCTTCACGCGCTTGCTCTGCTCGGTCAGGTAATTGACGAAGCCCTTGACGCCGCCGGAGATGCGCACCAGGATCACAAACGCGCCCATCAGCGCCGTGAACAGGAAGGTTTTCAGATTCCCGGTGTCGGCGCAAACACTTAAAATGCCGTTGACGCTTTCGTTGATAGCGGTAAACGGATTCCATCCGCAAATAATCAGTTGCCCGGTAAAAATGCCCACCAGCATGGCCAGCGGCACCTTCCGCGTCGCAATGGCCACTGCCAGCGTCAGAATCGGAGCAACCAAAGTCAAATAGCCGTAATCCATAAGTTTTTCCCTCTTTCTCGATCAATACTGCGCAAATAAGGAGCCGAGCCCGCCTGTATGCAAATAGCAGACGGGGCCGGACACTTTTTCCTGTTCGATCCAGTCCATCATCCCCACCAGGACCTTGCTGGTATAGACGTTTTCGATGAAGATCCCCTCGCTGCGGGCAAAGGACAGGACTGCCTGCTGGCTCTCCTCCGTGTTTTCGCCCCAGCCGCCGCCACGGTAGGCGTCTGTGATCTCCGCCGCCTGTTCCACCGACACATCCATGGGGAGCCCGGTGATCTCCTCCGCTTCGGAGATGGTGGAACGGATATGCGCCGTCAGCGTTTCCCGGTCATCCTCGACGCTGACGATCACAATGCGGAAGGGCTGGCCCATCAGCTGATTTCCGTAGATCAGCCCGGCCGCGACGCCGCCGTTTCCGCCGGGAGCGAAAATCGTCATGCGGCCAATTCCGAGATCCTCGCACTGCCGCTTCATTTCCACCACCGCAGCGGTATAGCCCAACGCGCCCCGGCCGGTAGTCGCGCCGTTGCGGACCACGTAGATCTGTTCGCCGGCGGACTGGTAAGCGGCGGCCAGCTCCTCCATGCGGCGGTTCCGAACCGCTCCGTCACAAGGGCCGAGGAAGTGTATTTTGGTGCCCAGAAGTTCCTCCAGCAGGAGATTTCCCTCTTTGCGGGCTGGCTCCGCCGCGTTGATGATAAGCTCACAGTCCAGCCCGGCCTTGGCACAGGCCGCCGCGGTCAGAGCGCATAGATTAGACTGCTCCGGTCCCGCCGCCAGGATTTTGGAAGCCCCCTTGGACCTGGCTTCCCCCAAGAGGAACTCAAGGCTGCGGATCTTATTTCCGCCCGGACCGACGCCGGTCATGTCGTCCCGCTTGATGAGGAGGCTGACGTCCTTTCCTGAGGGCTGGTAATGCATGGGATGCAGGGGCGTTGGCATAGGCATGAGCGGCACGCGGTCTGTCTCACGCAGAAAACGTTCGATCGGTTTCATGTTCTTTCTCCAATTAGCCAAGTAGTAGTTTACTCGCTTAAAGAATAACAGGCGTTTTGCCGAATGTCAATCTTTTTCGGGGGCTCGCCGCCAATTACCATGAAACGCACAGAAACCTCCCGGACCTGCTTCTGTTTATTAGAAGATATACGCAATCGCGGGCGCTCCAAAATCAAGAGGGGACCCTGCGGCTGTGTTTGCTAACCGTTCTTCAAAAACCCGGAACGAGAGGGGGGACCGCACATGGCCCCGCTGTCACATCGTTTCCGCTGCGCTTTCAGGATGGTTGGACTGACGGTCCGCTTCGTGAGGACGGCGCTGTTTCTCCGATGCCCAATATATCGGTATATACGCATAATATGTATACTAATGCAAATATGCTGCATAGTATTTATATTTACTTATAACATCCGCTACGCGTTTATACGCATGAAATACAAATGCTTCCTGTGTATGCAGTCGTATTCTCGTATATATTTACAATAATTGCATAATTATACGAATTTTTGCAAATTTACTATTGACTTTCGGCGTGAGAAAATATACAATTCGTTCATCCGAAGCACACAAACGGCGCAAGCGAGAAGGAGGAGAACGCCATGGGCATTACCGAGATATTTTTGAACTACTATCAATACTTCCTCCGAGGAACGCAGACCACCGTCATCGTTTCCCTGATCACCGTTCTGCTGGGCACGGTCCTCGGCTGCCTCATCGCACTGCTGCGATTGTCAAGATTCAGGCTGTGCTCCGGGTTTGCCAAGCTGTATATCACCGTCATCCGGGGAACGCCGCTTCTGGTGCAGCTGTACATCGTTTACTATCAGCTTCACTTCATTCCGTGGCCGGAGGGTTCCATTCTGGGCGTGGAGCTGGCGCGGGTCATGCCCTGCATCCTAGCCCTGTCCATGAACTCCACCGCCTATGTGGCGGAGGTCATCCGTTCCGGTATTCAGGCGGTGGACTTCGGACAGACGGAGGCCGCGCTGTCCTGCGGCATGACCCGGACACAGGCGATGGTGAACATCATCCTGCCGCAGGCGGTCAAGAACATTCTGCCGGCGCTGGGCAATGAGTTTGTGACCATGATCAAGGAGACGTCCATCATCCAGTATCTCGGCGTCGGCGACCTGATGTACAACAACGGCATCGTCGTCACCGCCACCTACAACCCGCTGCCTTGCTACTATATTTCCGCGATCATCTACCTGACCCTGAACATCGTGCTGGGGAAGGGGCTGGATCTTTTTGAGAGGAGGATGAAGTGCAGTGACCGCTGACAACGTTCTGTTTGAGATCAAGGGACTGAAAAAGAATTTCGGCGATCTGGAGGTCCTCAAGGGCATCCACACCACCATCCGAAAGGGGGAGGTCGTGGTGGTCATCGGGCCCTCCGGTTCCGGAAAGTCCACCTTCATCCGATGCCTGAACCTGCTGGAGACCCCCACGGAGGGCCAGATCTTTTTTGAGGGCAGCTGCATCACCGACAAGGGCTACGCCGTCCATAAGCACCGGGAAAAGGTGGGGATGGTATTCCAGCAGTTCAACCTGTTCAACAACCTGACGATCCTGGAGAATGTGACCATCTCCCTGAAAAAGGTAAAGAAGGTCCCGGCACCGGCGGCAGAGGAAAAAGCCAGAGCGCTGCTGCGGCGCGTCGGTCTGGAGGACAAGGCGGATGCCTATCCCGCTCAGCTGTCCGGCGGACAGAAGCAGCGGATCGCCATTGTCCGGGCCATGGCGATGGAGCCGGACGTGATGCTCTTTGACGAGCCCACCTCCGCGCTGGACCCGGAAATGGTGGGGGAGGTGCTCTCGGTCATTCAGGACCTCGCAAAGGAGGGCGTCACCATGGTTGTGGTCACCCACGAGATGGGCTTCGCCAAGAAGGTGGGGACCCGCATCCTCTTTATGGACGGCGGCGTGATCGCCGAGGAGGGCACGCCCCAGCAGATCTTTGAGGACCCCCAGAATGAACGGACCAAGGACTTCCTGTCCAAGGTCATCCATGTGATCTGAATCAACACAGCCGCATCAAGTGGCTCACAAAAATTTGGAGGAATTTATTATGTTAGGTACGATCAATCCCGAAATTCTGTTTCTGCAGCAGGAAGACCAGATCAAGGCCGGTCTTTTGGATATGAAGATGATCCTGAAAATCACGGAGGACACCTATAAAATGCTGGGGCAGGGCCAGATCCAGAATCCCCCGAAGGTCCATCTGGGCATCCCGGAAGGGACGGAGTGGGAATCCTTCTTCAACACCATGCCCAGCTACATCGGCGGCGATCTGAATATCGCCGGTATCAAGTGGGCCGCCGAGTCCAAGAAGAACGCCACCACCCCCGGCATCCCTTACGGCATCGACATTTCCATCCTCAGCGACCCCGTCACGGTCCTGCCCTTCTGCATTCAGGACGGCACTATCATCACCGCCATGCGGACCTCTGCTGTGGCGGGCTTGCAGGCAAAATACTGCGCCCCCTCCGACACGGATACCGCGACGCTGATCGGCGCGGGCGTCATTGGCCGGACCATGATCATGGCGATCTGCGAGGCGATCCCCACGGTCAAGACCATTTACCTCTGCGATCTGGATCTGGAAAAGGCAGAGCAGGTGGCCAAGGAGTCCGAGGGCAAGTACGGCGTGACCATCATCCCCACCTCCGACAGCAAGGCGGCAGCGGCAAAGTCCCAGCTGATCGTGGGCGAGACCACCGCCAGAACGCCCTTCATCGACAAGAGCTGGGTGAAGCCCCACAGCGCCATCGTCTGCGTTTCCAACGAGGCCACGACGGACGTGGTAAAGGCTGCGGACGTGAATGTGGTGGATTACTGGAAGCAGATCATTACCTTCAAGAATAAGGCCATCACGCAGGTGTTCGACGCCGGCGAGATCACCAAGGAGGAAGTGCTGGAAACCAGCGACCTGGTGCTGGGCAAGCCTTGCAGAACCTCTGACGAGCAGTTCATTTACGCCTGCTCTCTGGGTCTGGGCGCGCTGGACATCACCGTGGCCTACGCTCTGTATCAGAACGCGGTCAAGATGGGCCTTGGCACCAAGGTCAAGCTGTGGGACAAGCCCCTGTGGGAATAAACGCCCCGGTCGAAAAGCGAAAAAGGAGAGAATAGCATGAAAAAAGCGATTGCTTTGCTGCTGGCGTTGGTAACGCTGCTGTCCCTGACGGCCTGCGCCGGCAAGGAGGATGCGGCCTCGTCCGCACTGGATCAGATCAAGCAGAAGGGGGAGCTGGTGGTCGGCACCTCCGCGGACTACCCACCCTATGAGTTCCATACGGAGGTGGACGGGAAAGACACCATCGTGGGCTTTGACATGGAGATCGCCCAGGCCATTGCCGACAAGCTGGGGGTATCCCTGAAAATTGTAGATATGTCCTTTGACAATCTGCTGATGAGCCTTGCCAATGACGAGTTTGATCTGGTCATCGCCGGCCTGACCGCGGATGAGGAGCGGCGCAAGACCACCGATTTCTCCGATCCCTATCTGGAAGCCAAAAACCTGATTTTGGTGCGGGCCGAGGATGCGGACAAGTACGCCAGTCTTGACGATCTGAAGGGGGTCAAGGGCGGCGCGCAGACCGGCTCCAAGCCCTATAACAACTGCATTACCTACTGCGGCGAGGAGACCACGGTCGGCCTTGCCAAGGTGCAGGATCTGGTCATGGAGCTGGAGGCCGGAAAGCTGGATGTTGTATTTCTGGACTATATGACCGTGCTGTCCTATGCGGACGCCAAGGAGGATCTGGCCGCCGTGGATCTTGGCATCCCGGAGACCAGTGACGGCTACTCCATCGCCGTCAAGAAGGGGAACACGGAGCTGGCCGAGTTCATCAACGGCGTTCTGGCGGAGCTGAAGGAGCAGAACGCCATCGAGCAGTTCATCGTGGAGGCCAAGAAGCTGGAAAGCGCGGCGGAGTAACGCCGGAATCAATGATTCAAACTTGAGCTGACACAACAAAAAGAGCCGCGTCAGCGGCTCTTTTTGCGTATTCTTCTTCCGGTTTGGCTGGGGGGTCACAGATCACGCCGCCGTCCGGCAGGGGGGAGAGGGGTTCTGCATCGAGCGTGGGTTCCGGCGGCAGAGGGGTGGTCTCCTCCTCAGGCTTGGGGACCGGGGGACGGAAGGTGCCGTCCAGCTTCTGAAAACAGCGGCGGTAGGCCGCCGTATCCGGCGGGTAAGGGGTGGGCCGGTAGTCGTTCCGGTTGGAGACGCTGCTGACGCAGCAGGGGATATAGGACATCTCCCACGAACGGTCCCCGCCGGTGCTGGACACGGTGAGCTGGGCGATGACTGTGTCCTTGTCCGACGGATTCCGGTTGCCGCCGAAGCAGAAATTGCCGATGCTGTACAGGATCACGCTGCCCTGATAGGCTTCTATGGGCTGTAAAACGTGAGGGTGGGTCCCAACCACCACATCCGCGCCGCCTTTCACGGCGGCATGGGCCAGCGCCGTCTGCCGCTTGGTGGGGACGTAGGTTTTTTCGGCCCCGGCGTGCATGAAGG
>ERZ773175.1237-NODE-1237-length-14436-cov-43.927335_pt1 | contig 14436 bp, 6 predicted proteins | sample MGYA00581004_ERZ773175 | MGnify/ENA primary metagenome ERZ773175 (study PRJEB29015, sample SAMEA2737834) | human gut metagenome | biome: human gut; feature: human-associated habitat; material: faeces | place: China | collected 2012 ...
GTGCTTGAACGTATTGACGAAGTGCCCGATGATCCGGGAGACGTTGATTTTAAGACACGTTCCAGAGGCGAAGCCTATTTTATGCGGGCTTTGGTCTTCTGGGAAGGAGTATATAGATATGGTGGACTGCCTATAATACACCGTAGAATAAATCCGTCGGAAGATGGTAAACTACCCCGTAATACATTTTCCGATTGTGTAGACTCCATTCTTGTCGATTGTGACCGGGCTGCCTCCATATTACCGGATTATTATACGAATTCGATATTGGTAGGACGGGCAAACAGGATAGCCGCCTTAGCCCTCAAATCCAGAGTACTCCTGTATGCGGCGAGTCCTTTGTTCAATACCGACGATCCGTACCTTCCTTTAAGTGGAAATAATGACCTGATAGGATATGGAAACTATAGTAAAGAACGCTGGAATGAAGCTGCTAAAGCAGCCAAGGCAGCCATTACCGCTGTTGAATCTTCTGGCTATTATGACTTGTACGATGAGGGAACACCTGAAACAAATTACGAACATGTGTGGACTGCTCCCGATAACAAAGAAATAATTCTGGCCAACAAAAAATATCGGAATTTCACAACAAGCAGTCATCCCATAACAAGCAATATACCGGCATGGGCGGGAAGTAGTTGGAGCGACGGCGGTCTTTTTACAACCTTCAATTTCGTGCGTTTCTATGAGAAAAAAGACGGGAACCAACAAACATGGAATATGGATGGTGGCGATGATCTGCTTGAAAAGTACGACGAACTGGACCCTCGTTTTGCGCAAACCATTGCAGCACATGGAGCTAACTGGAATACAGAGATTGGAATTCTTAATTTTCTGCCCGGTGGAGCTCACAATGTAGCCAATGATAAAACGAAACACCTGGTTCGCAAATGGGTACCTCGCGTACTAAGAGCAACGGCTCCGCGCAACTCCACTAATATGGACTAGATTGTCTTCCGGGTAGCCGAACTCTATCTGAATTATGCAGAAGCTTTGAATGAATATTATGAAACTCCCCCGAAAGAAGCATTCGATGCAGTCCTGAAAGTTCGTGAACGCTCCGGAATGCCGGGCTTTCCTTCCACTTTGAATAAAGAGCAGTTCAGGGAGAAACTGCGAAGAGAACGAGCCGTGGAACTGGCTTATGAAGATCATCGTTTCTGGGATATAAGACGTTGGCTGATAGCCGATGATGAAGGTGTTATGAAAGGTGCCATGTATGGATTGCAGCTCTCCGCTGTTACAGGAGCACCGGGTAAAGTACATTACAAACCTTATGTCTTTGAAAACAGATTATGGAGTGACCGTTCTTATTTACATCCTATCAAGCAGACCGAAATAGATAAAGGGTATATGCTTCAGAATCCGGGATGGTAAATATGTTCAATCAACTAAAAATAAAAGGTATGACAATAATAAACAGTATATACAAAGGGAAGCGTTATGCTATACTTTTGACTACTATTCTCACTTTTTATGCTCCCGTTTTGTTTGCTCAACACATAGCCGATTCTGCACTTGTAGAAGTCGCCTATGGGCAACAACCGGAATGGAGGCGAACAAGTGCCATTTCTTCCATACGTGGGGAAGATTTGCTGAAAACTACTTCCGCAAGCTTGGGAAATAGTCTGCAAGGACAGCTTCCCGGACTAACATTGTTGCAACAAAGCGGAGAGCCCGGCTATGATTTCTCTATCGCGAATCTCTACCTCCGGGGACGTACTTCCTATGCAAGCGGACAAAAAATGCTGGTATATGTCGACGGTTTCGAAGCCCCGATTGAAAGTCTGTCCACTGCGGAAATCGAGTCTGTAACATTATTGAAAGACGCTTCGGCTCTGGCTTTATATGGTATGCGTGGTGCAAATGGTGTTTTATTGGTGACAACCAAGAAAGGATGCGTTTCCGCTCCGCAAGTCAGTATCCGTTTACAAACGGGAATACAACAACCGTTGGGCGTTCCCGATCCTATCAATGCGTATGATTATGCCACCTTATACAATCAGGCGCGTGTGAATGACGGATTGCCTCGTTTATACACTCCAGAGGAATTGAATGCCTATCAGAACAACACCGATCCTTACTTTTACCCCAATGTAAACTGGAAAAAGGCCATTTTGAATAATACAGCTCCTTTGAGTATGGCTGATTTAAGTTTTAAAGGAGGAGGAGATGTCGTGCAATACTATGTAATGATGAATCTTTTGCAGAACATCGGTTTCTACAAAGACACCGATAAAAAACGCCGGGAAAACTCGAATGCCTATTATGCGAGCTTTAATTTCAGGTCTAATTTGAATATCCAGATAAGCAAACACCTGTCTACCGGACTCAATTTTAGCGGGAGTGTAGGTAATCGCTCTATTCCCGGAGGCAGCAGTTCTGCCAACGGACTTTTGGGAGCGATATGGAGAACAGCTCCGAATGCATTTCCGGTGTACAACCCCGACGGATCGTATGGAGGAAATGCCGCTTTTACCAACCCGGTCGGTAATATCGTCAACAGAGGGCTTTATAAAGAAAACAGTCGGACTTTCCAACTGATTTTTATGCCTAAATACGACCTGGAGAAACTGACAAAGGGATTAAGTGTCAGTGCCGGTATTGCCTACAACAACTATATGGCGGATTCATCTATAAAGAATCAGAATTATGCCCGTTATTCTCTTTCCAAAGGAGCAGGGGGAGAGGTGCTATATACACCCTACGGCGCTGATTCTCCTTTGGAATCCGATGAAGGATTCCGTACTGACTGGAGCCGTCTGAACTTTAAGGCACAGTTGGATTATGATCGCGTTTTCAAGCAACATCAACTCACTGCCAGCATCTTTTTCCTGTCTGATTTATATCAGAAATATGGAAGTCGTGATGACATTAAATACTTGAATTATGCAGGGCGGGTAACTTACTCTTATAATCAAAAATACATAGGAGAATTTGCAGCTTCATATACAGGTTGTGATGATTATGCTCCTGGAAAAAGATATGGATTCTTTCCCGCTTTCTCCGCCGGATGGATACTGTCGAAAGAAAACTTCATGAAAAATATCAACTGGGTTGAATATTTGAAACTAAGAGCATCTATCGGACTGGTTGGAAACAATCAGAATGAGAACGGACGTTATCTGTTCGACCAGACTTATAGCAGTAACGGCTCCTATTTTTTAGGTACAGGGTCGTCATCAACAGGCGGGTTTCAGGCAGATATGATTGCCAATCCCGATATTAGTTGGGAGAAGGAACGTGTATTCAATATCGGATTGGATGCAGTTTTACTGAAAGGGCTGTCGGTAGAATTCGATTATTTCCATAAAGAAAGATATGATATCCTGTCACAGCCGTATTCCACTATTCCCGGATTTGTTGGAGCCTCTTATGGCGACATATTGCCTTATATGAATGTAGGTAAAGTAAAGAATCAAGGTTTCGAGGGTACGATCAGGTACGAAAGCAGTCTTAAAAACAACTTCAACTATTACGTTGAAACATCGGCGTGGTATGCAAAGAATGAAATTGTCGATATGGCGGAAGAAGTGAAACTCTACGATTATCAATATCGTAAAGGACGTTCCGTGAATACTCCTTTTGTACTTGTTGCTGACGGACTGTATCAGGAGAGTGATTTCGATTCGAATGGAAGTCTGAAGTCACATTTACCGGTACCGCAGTTTGGAGAAGTAAACCCCGGTGATATAAAATATATCGATAAAAATGGTGATGGAGTAGTCGATTCCAATGACTCCTATCCTGTGGGATATTCTAATATTCCGGAGTGGAATTATGCTTTGAAAATAGGCTTTGAATGGAAAGGGATAGACGTTGAGGCTTTATTTCATGGCGTTGCCAATAGAGATATCTATTTGAGCGGGCCGTTGGCTTATTCCTTTACCGACAATGGCTCTGCTTCAAAGCTGGCTCTCGACAGCTGGACACCGGAGAATCCCAATGCTTCTTACCCCCGTTTGTCTACCCGGACATTTGAAAACAATTACCGGACATCTACATATTGGAAAAGAAACGGAAGCTACTTCAGAATGAAGAATATCCGGATTGGATATACCTTCCCCCAGTCAATAGCAAGAGCGATAAAGCTGTCCAGATTGTATGTGTATGCTAATGCGAGCAATCTTTTCACCGTGAGTCATCTTGACGGATTGGCCGACCCGGAAAGCTGTTCTTTGATTACATATCCGTTGACACGTTCCTACAACCTGGGGATAAAGATTGATTTTTAATAGGTAAGAACAAAAATATAATAATTATGAAATACCCAATAGGTTTATCTATCATATTGAATGCTCTTGCTGCTATCAGCATATTGTCCGGATGCAGTGATTATCTGGACAGAGAGTATGATTCGTTTATCGACAACGAGATGACCTTTACTTCCTATGAACGTACAAGCAAATTTCTAGTCAATGCTTATCGGTATCTGCCCGATGGTTTCAACCGTATCGGTTCCGAAGCTATGTTGGATGCCGCTACCGATGATGCCGAACATGCCAATGCCTCCTGCAACATCCAGTACTTCAACACCGGAGCCTGGAATTCAAGGTCCAATCCGGATGATTTGTGGAATAAGTATTACGCAGGAATTCGCATTGCGAATGAATTTATAGAAAATGTAGACAGAGTGAATCTGGATAAATACAGACTCGATCCGGATAATCAGAATGAATATCAGAACCGTCTGAATGACTTGAAAACATGGAAATATGAGGCCCGTTTTTTAAGAGCATTTTTCCATTTCGAGCTGGTGAAACGTTTCGGACCTGTACCTGTGATTACTTCTACACTATCCGTCAATGCGGATTATTCAGAGACTCCACGCCCGTCGATGGACGATTGCATCTCATTCATCTCCAGCGAATGTGATAAGGTAGCCGAAGTGCTTGATTTAACTCCGGGACGAGGAATCGATTCGGATTTGGGACGTGCAACGAAGGGAGCCGCATTGGCTTTGAAAAGCAGAGTTTTATTGTATGCGGCCAGTCCCTTGTATCTGAACTGGCAGAATCTTTCGGAAAGCGATCTTCCTTCCGATATGGAGAAATGGAAAGCTGCGGCACAGGCTGCGAAAGACGTAATTGATCTGGGCATATATTCGTTGTATGGCAGTTATGCCACTTTATTCAAGAATAACTTTCAGAATTCCGAGTTTATTCTGATGCGTCGTTACGGAAACAGTTCCGACTTTGAAAAATACAACTTTCCTGTCAGTTATGGTGGGGTAGGCGGCATCAATCCTTCGTTGAATCTGGTAGACTCTTATGAAATGAAAGATGGCAGCTATTTTAGTTGGGAGAATGAGGAAAATGCCGTTCGTCCGCAATTCTACCGGGATGACAGATTGAATGCTACCATTCTGCTGAATGATTCCGTTTGGAAAAGCACGGCAGTAGAGAATTGGGACGGTGGAAAAGACGGTCTGGGCGTTACCAATGCAACCAAAACTGGATTCTATCTGAAAAAGTACCTCAATGAAGATGTGAATATCCAAACCGGCGGAGGAAGTCAGGGACATATCTGGCCGTTATTTCGTTTAGCGGAGATTTACCTGAATTATGCGGAAGCCTTGAATGAGTACGATCCCGAAAATACGGATATAGCAGAGTACATCAATCGAGTGCGCAATCGTGCCGGACAACCGAATCTGCCTTCCGGATTGACGCAGGACGAAATGCGTGAGCGTATCCGGCGTGAACGTCGTGTCGAACTGGCATTTGAGGAACATCGTTCGTGGGATGTAAGACGGTGGAAGATTGCGCAAGAAACACTCGGAGGAGATTTGCTAGGTCTTGAAATCACCCGTAAGAATCAGGCTCGAAGAGCTGTTACCCGGAATTCCGTAATACCGGTTAACGAAGTTCCGGAAGGATGGCATTATTACGATGGAGACGAATTCAATGATTTGGTCGTAAACAACTCATATTGGGGACAGTATGGAAGCGACACTCCGGTAGGAAACTCACAGTATGGACAACCCACTGGAAATATCCAGACTTATCGTAAAAAACAGATTACGATTGAGAAAGGGAGTGGCGGATTGAGCTTTGTCCGGATAGCGGCTACCAAGGACGACAACCCACCGGCTCCGACATTAAGCACTGCCAGTACGAGAGAAGGATGGTGGTCGGGAGCTTTGTCTAGCCGGGATACCGACAAATATGGTTATCAGGGGAAATATTACCCTCTGCATTCCCGTATTGAGATTCGTGCAAAAATACCTTATATATATGGTATATGGATGGGACCGTGGTGTCGTCATTATGCAGGAGCCAGTGTCGCGGAACTTGACATCGAAGAGTTTTTCGTCAAGGAATTTGAGAATACGGCTTCACCCCGCCGGCTTAGCCAGGCTTTACATTTGCATGATAATAAAACAGGTAATCTGGGAATCAACGTGAATGGGTACGGACGGCATACAGTGCTTGATTTCGACCCGGGAGCGGACTTCCATACGTATGGCGTTCAGGTAGATCCGGACCCGGTTTCTCCGGATAAGCATGCTATCATCAGCTACCTGTTGGATGGTAAAGTAACCAATACATTCAAGACGATTGACTATGATGACAGATATAATACATTTATAACCAAAGCAATAGCGGAGGGAAGAGAAAAGCGAACCTGGGACATTGCGATAACCGGACAAATCGGAGGAAAGAATGAAAATGGTATCGGCTATCCCGAAGACAGGAATGCCAATTTGAGAAACGTTTCGATGGATGTAGATTGGGTACGTGTATTTACCCGGGATGAAACAGAACCAGAGATTCCTGAAAAGCCGGAATATCCCGTCGAGAAGTTTGATTATTCCCGTGCTGTGGTAGAAAAGAGAGTGTTTGATTCTAAAATGTATTGGTATCCCATACCTGAAAGTGAGATTCTGCAGTTGAAGAACTGGAAACAGAATCCGGGTTGGTAAATCATTAAAAAGAAATATCATGTTGAAAATAAAGATTCTAATAATCATATTTTGCTGTATCGGGGTGGTGAAAGCCCAAACCGTTATTCCTCCTTCATCAGAAACCCCTCCCGGATGGATTTATTACGATGGAGACGAGTTTAACGGAGATGTGATTGACTCCCGGTATTGGGGAATATATGGTTCCCAAAAAGTGGGGCGACCCACCTATAATCAGGAAAATAAAGCCATGCTTCAGACATACCGTCCGGAGCAGGTCTTTATCGAAACCCTTCCTACAGGAGAGAAGATTTGTCGAATTCGCTCATTCAAAAGTAAAGATGCGCCCAGTCCCGTTCATCCCAGTGTGAAGAGCAAGACCGGATGGTGGTCGGGAGCGCTGTCCAGCAGAGATTCCGATACGGAGAAATATTATCCTCTTTTCTGCCGCATAGAGATCAAAGCCAAAGTCCCATATCTATATGGGCTTTGGAATGCACTTTGGTTGAGGCATTATAAAGGAGCTGGAGTAGCCGAAATAGATATACTGGAGTTTTTTACCAAAGCTTTCGGGGAAAATCCTTATCCGGCCAAAGCGAATCAAACCTTGCATTTGTTCAATTCGGAAACGCAAAAGTTGGGAATCAATCTACCCAAAGGTCAGATACGATATACTGAAATCGGAGACGATAAGCCGGGAGATAATTTCCATGTATATTCGGTTCAGATAGATCCCGATCCTGTTGATAACAATCATGCCATCATTACGTTTCTGATAGATAATAAAGTCAATTACCAGATACATACCCGTACACAGTTGGGGGATGCATATACTGATTTTATCACTAAGGCTCGTAAAGAGAATCGGCTGGACAGAGTTTGGGATATTGCTATCACCGGGCAGGTAGGAGCATTTGACAAGTTGGATGTCGGCTATCCTGCGGAGGAATTGCAGCAATTTGATTTCGATATTGATTGGATAAGAGTTTATGTTCGCGATCCGCATACCCGGATCGTCGGAAATAGTAAACTACCTCATACTCCGGAAGCGGATTCATTTGTTAAAGATTTGCTCTCACGGATGACTGTGGAAGAGAAGATCGGCCAGTTATCCCAATACGTAGGCCGTACCCTTTTAACCGGTCCTGAATCAGAATATTTGAGCGATTCATTGATAGCACGCGGACTTGTAGGTTCTGTTTTGAATATATCCGGTGCAAAGACATTGCGTGATTTGCAGGAAAAGAATATGCGTCATTCCCGGATAAAGATACCGATTCTTTTTGGGATGGACGTGATTCATGGATATAAGACAATCTTTCCGACTCCTTTGGCGGAATCGTGTAGTTGGGATTTAGCAGCGATCGAACGAGCTGCCAAGATTGCTGCGATTGAATCCTCGGCAGCCGGACTACATTGGACGTTCGCTCCTATGGTCGACATCGCAAGAGACGCCCGTTGGGGCAGGGTAGTGGAAGGAGCAGGAGAAGACACCTACCTGGGAAGTGAAATAGCCAAAGCAAGAGTGAATGGTTTTCAGTGGAATCTTTGGGAGAATAATTCAGTATTGGCATGTGCAAAGCATTGGGTAGCTTACGGACTTCCCCAGGCGGGAAGAGATTATGCTCCGGTGGATATGTCGGAACGGACTTTGTTTGATACTTATCTACCTCCTTTTAAGGCTTGCATTGATGCGGGAGTACTTACTTTTATGAGTGCTTTCAATGATATAAATGGTATTCCTGCGTCCGCACATCCGTTCCTGCTCAAAGACTTATTGAGAGGGCAATGGAATTTCAATGGTTTTGTGGTAAGCGATTGGGAAGCAGTGAAGCAGCTGGTGGCGCAGGGAGTGGCGGAAGACGATAAAGACGCTACCCGTCTGGCTTTCAATTCCGGCATCGACATGGATATGACAGATGGGCTCTATAATAAATACATGAAAGAACTGATAGAAGCCGGTAAAATCAGTATGGAAGATGTCGACAATTCCGTCAGTCGGATTCTGCATATCAAATATGCTTTGGGACTGTTTGTTGATCCATATAAATTCTGTAATGAAGAATACGAATCGCAGACAATCATGAAAAAAGAATTTCTGGATGCAGCACTGGACATGGCTCATAAATCGGCTGTCCTGCTGAAGAATGACAATCATACATTACCGCTGGCAAAAAATGTCCGTTCCATTGCCGTGGTAGGTCCGCTGGCCGATAATCAGACCGAACTGCTGGGCTCGTGGAGAGCAAGAGGGGAAGATCGCCATGTGACGACTGTATTGCAGGGCATAAAGAACAAAATCGGCGGTAACAAAACGAAAGTTGGATATGCCCGTGGTTGCGATTTTGACGGAGAAGATAAGTCAGGATTCAAAGAAGCAGTGAAATTGGCTTCCAAAAGTGATATGGTGATTGCCGTTGTCGGTGAAAAAGCTTTGATGAGTGGCGAATCGAGAAGCCGTGCCCAACTGGATTTGCCGGGTGTGCAGGAAGAATTGATAAAAGAACTGGTTGCCACAGGGAAACCCGTTGTCGTCGTATTGATGAATGGGCGTCCGCTGTCTATCGAATGGGTGGACAAGAACGTATCGGCCATTCTCGAAACCTGGTTTTTAGGTACTTCTGCAGGAACCGCTATTGCTGATATACTGTTCGGTGATTATAATCCTTCCGGAAGATTGACCATTTCTTTTCCACGGGTAGAGGGACAAGTACCGGTTTACTATAACTATAAGAAATCCGGACGTCCGGGAGATATGCCCCATTCCTCAACCACCCGGCATATCGATGTTCCGAATGCTCCGCTCTATCCTTTTGGTTACGGTTTGAGTTATACCACATTCAGTTATTCAGTTCCGCAGAGCACCCAAAAAGAATATACGCGACAGGAGACCATCTCCGTTTCGGTGACAGTAACCAATACCGGAGACAGAGATGGCGAAGAGACTGTGCAACTGTATGTGAATGATAAAGTTGCTTCTGTTGTGCGTCCGGTAAAGGAGTTGAAGGCATTCAAGAAAATATTCCTGAAAGCGGGGGAGTCAAAGACCGTTCAGTTTGACATTTCTCCTTTAGCTTTAGGCTTTTATGATGCTGCCATGAACTATGTGGTAGAACCCGGTGAATTTGAAATTATGACCGGCTGCAACAGTAATGATTTACAAACCATATCGGTCAAACTAATAAATTAGAAGGAGGAACCGTTCTATGAGAAATTGGATAATTGTATTTTTTGTCATCTTTGCCGCTCGGCTTTCTGCACATGACGGTGACAGTATAAAGATCACACACGGTCCTTACCTGTGTGATATGAGTACCGACGGCGTGACAGTGGTATGGACTACAAACAAACCTGCTCTTTCGTGGGTGGAAGTGGCGCCTGCCGGTGAAGATCATTTCTATGGGAAGGAACGTCCGCGATATTACGATACGGAGTCCGGACGTAAGCGGGCCAATGATACAATCCACCGTGTACGCATCAAACATTTGGAACCCGGCAGGGAATACAGATACCGGATTTTTTCGAGAGAAGTTGTCTCTTGGCCTTCGAGTGACTGGGTAACTTATGGATTGATTGCTGCTTCAAATGTATACAAGCAAGAACCTTTCAGATTCAGAACTTTCGACGACCGGAAGAAAGAAATTTCCTTTCTGGTATTAAATGATATTCACGGGCGGAGTGACTATATGAAGTCTCTGTGTCGGGAAGTAGATTTCAAATCTCTTGATTTCGTTTTGCTTAATGGAGATATGTCGTCATGGGTAGAGGGGCAGGAGCAGATATGTAAAGATTATATTGATGCTTGTGTCGAATTGTTTGCGTCCGAAGTGCCTATTGTTTTCAATCGGGGAAACCATGAAACACGTGGAGTTTATTCCGATGCGTTGATAAAGTATTTTCCTACGTCTACCGGAACTTTTTATTATCGTTTCAACATAGGTAAGGTTTGTTTTCTTGTTCTTGATTCCGGTGAAGATAAGCCGGATTCGGATTTGGAGTATGCCGGTATTGCCGACTATGACAATTATCGAGAAGAAGAAACCCTATGGTTGCGGAGTGTGGTGGAAGAAAACGATTTTAAGCAATCATCCCTTCGGATCGCATTCCTGCACATCCCGCCGACGATAGGCAATTGGCATGGAAACTATCATTTGCAGCAAACCTTGTTGCCCGTTTTAAATACGGCTGGAATTGATCTGATGTTATCCGGACACACTCATAAATATTATTTCCGTGAATCAGAACCCGATAAAGCCAACTTTCCCATCCTTGTCAATGATAATAACAGCTATCTGCTTTGTAAGATAAAAGATGGAAAAATGGTGATTGATGTGGTAGGAGCGAATGGAAAAGACAAGAAGCAACATCAGTTTGATGTGAAATTTTAGTCAAATACCATTAGATTCCAATAGTATAGTTATTTACAATTTAATGTAATCATGAAGATGAAAACTATAATAAAATTATTATTTGTATTTTCGTTGCCATTTATTTTCTGTCGTTGTGCCGACGACGGGATACACTATGAACGGGAAATCAATGTTCCCGAAGGTATCTATCTGACGGGGAGTGCGTCCCAATTCTCGGTAGAGGCAATCAATGGTAAAATGAATGTGATAAAAGAGGGCACTTTGGTCGCATTGAACACATGGCTGACATCCAGCGGAGATTTTTATATCTCTTTAGTCGGACCGGATGGGCAACCCGTTTATTATGGGCAGGGAGCGCTTTTGCAAAACGACAACAGTGAGGTGTCAACTTATTCTTTGGCTCCTGGAACCGGCGGTTTCAGAGTAATGGAAGATGGATTGTATCAGCTAATTGTGAATCCTTTATTGAAACAGGTTAATATTGTTCCATTCAATTTCCGTTTGACGAGTAAATTCGAACTGACAGAAGACGGTGAAAACGAACTCTTTCTTCAAAAACCGTCTTACGACCATATTAACCATGTGGCTACCTGGGTGTCCAGTGGCGAGTTAGAAGTGATATTACCGGCAGAGTTTTCGTTTAATTATACCGATAATACGTCTTTTGATGTGAAGGAAACAGATACGGAGAAATATACATTCTCTTCTATGTACACCGGAACGGGAGGAAGTATAAAAATGAATGTTTTAACTGAAGAATATGCCGAACTAACCAACCAGTCGCAAGTGCAGCTCAATCTTAAAAACAAAGGTGAGTATAAAGTAACGCTTCAATATGAAGTCTTGACAGGAAAATTCTTTGCGAAGATGACGGGCAATGAGATCATAGAACCCGAACCGGAGGGGTATCCGGAGAAACTATATATGATTGGAGATGAATTTGGAAACTGGAATTGGAATTCGACAAATGTGGTAGAGATGGCCCCTGTGGGACAGCTTGGCAATGGTGCATTCTGGACTATCAAGTATTTCAATGCTGGTCAGGGAATTAAATGGGCATCGGAAAAATCTGATGCGGAAAGTTTTGCCTCTTTGGGTACAAATGTCAATTATGTTGTAGGCAGTAACGGAAGAGCGACGGTAGAAACAAGCGGCCTGTATTTGGTATATGTAGATATGAACCGTAATCTTATAGCTTTTGAGAAACCTGCCGTTTATGGAATAGGTGAGTGTTTTGACGGACAGGAAGTATCGTTCGATCTTTCCGGGCAGAATTTCTCTGCTGTCACTACAACACAAGGCAATCTTCAGATGTATGCAACTTCCGACTATAACAATAGAGACTGGAACACTATGGAATTCAACATCTATAATGGACAAATCTATTATCGTGGTGTAGGTGCTGCACTGGAACCGGTTCCTGTTGCTTCTAATATACCAATAGAACTTGATTTCTCTCAAGATAGAGGTAAAATAGCTGTGACTTTTGCCTCTCCAAGTGATGTCCCCTCAACAGCGAAGGCTATTTATATGGTTGGCGATGAATTTGGAAACATGAATTGGGGCTCGGATGGGGTTATCTCATTAGATAAGGTTTGGAACAGTGCCGACCGATGGATACATATTAATTATTTCAATGCCGGAACTAAACTTCGTTTCTCTACATCCAAGATATTTGGTGATGGAGAGTTTACCGGACTGACTAATAATGTGGGCTTCGAAATCTCTGACGAAGGACTGGTGGTTATCCCCCAAAGTGGTACTTATATCATTTTCGTTGATTTAGGTTCGAAGACCATCTCCATCCAAAAGCCTGTAATCTATGGGTATGGAACGGCAGCCGGAGGAAACAACGAAAAGATCTTGCCTTTTACGGAAAGTAGCGACGGGAAAACATTCTCTGTTACTTTACCTAATGGAGGACGTTTCAGAATACATCCTTATATTCCTGCTTTTGATAATCTTAATCCTTCATTTGGTGCTTGGAAACGCGAATATGCTGTTAATCCGGAGACTCTTGAAATCTATTTGCGTAAAGAGGGCATGGATGAACCGAACAAAGATTATGTATGGGCTGCCAACACTATAATAACTCTTGATTTCAGGGCAGCGAAAGGAACGATAGTAGTTCCTTAGCCCGGTCTGCTCCAAGAAAAATTGTAGCTGATTATATTTTTATATCACTTTTACCCTCACACCCTCACACTTTCGTTCAATCCCTTTATTCATCGTGGTTGCAAGGTGTGAGGGAACGTGTGGCAGTAGGGTGAGGGTAACTTTTTACCCTCACCCTATTTAATTTTAGTTTTACTTTTAATTTGTTGATTTATAGTGAAATACACTTCTGTTTGGATGTAAACAACTAATCTCATATCTCACTATTTTGATCCTTTTTCTATCATATAAATGCCGAAAGTGTGTCATTAGTATCTGCTTTTGAAGTACCGTCTCTTATTCTATATTCTTTCATCAATTATAGGTTAATACCTAATGATCTTTCTGTAAACTCTTAATGCTTCTTATGGGCTCACTATAGTAGATAGACTTGTTTACAGTAGTGAGCTTGTTTGTCTACATTTGATAGCTTATTTGTTCACATTGGTGAGCCCTTACTAATCACTAAGCGAGAATGCATACTATTCTCGAACATTTCCGTTCTGCACTCTGTAATCTGAAAAAAGGAGGTATTGACCTAAGTTTAAATAAATGGGTTGAGCTGGTAAGTCTTCGTACAACAGATTTTTCCCTTACAGGCATCTTCTTGCTTTTTCCTTTTTCGCCTTTACTCGCCCGCGTGTGATATAATAATGTGTATCCCTCTCGTCGTTTCCGCGCACAATTTCCCTATACATAAAAAATATGTTCTACAACATCGTTATGCGTCAGCACTTTAGCAAATGTATTCAAAAATAATTAGAAAAAATAGTTTGATATATTTGGAGTATATATCAAAAGGGCGTACTTTTGCACCCGCTTTCCAAGAGAAGAAAGCCTTGACAAATTGACTTAGTGAAAAAGTGGAATCCCACTTAAAGAAAAGAACAAAAAACTTCCGAAAAAGTTTGGATTATAATAAATAAAGTTCTTATCTTTGCAGTCCGATTCGCAAAGAAAATTGGCAAGAGTTATTCTTTCATACCTTCTTTCCCTTTCGCATAGAGA
>ERZ773175.1238-NODE-1238-length-14434-cov-9.728076_pt1 | contig 14434 bp, 10 predicted proteins | sample MGYA00581004_ERZ773175 | MGnify/ENA primary metagenome ERZ773175 (study PRJEB29015, sample SAMEA2737834) | human gut metagenome | biome: human gut; feature: human-associated habitat; material: faeces | place: China | collected 2012 ...
CCTCGCTTCAAATCCTTCAGGCGTGGACTCAATTCCATCGAAGGCACGAACAATCGGGAAATCATGTACAAGCCCGAGCGTGGAGCCATTGTCTGGCGCAAGCACGTCATGCCGTACATGAAGCTCGACACCGGCTACATGAAGGAGGCGCTCGCCTCCGACCTGCACGTGAAATACTGCCGAATCGTGCGCAGGACGCTCAACGGCGTCAAACGCTGGTTCGTGCAGCTCGTGGTTGAAGGCCTGCCGCCCGTTCGCAAGGTCTATGCGCCCAAATGCGAGGTTGTCGGCATCGACCCGGGTCCAAGCCGCATTGCTTATTTTCATGAGCAGCATGCGGCGATTGTCGAGGTTGCTCCTCACGTAGATCTTCAGGAGCCGAAGATCCGTCTTCTGCAGCGAAGGATCGACCGTTCAAGACGAGCGAACAATCCCGACAACTACAATCCCGACGGAACCGTGAAAAAGGGTTCGTCGACTTGGAACACAAGCAATCGCGGACGCAGGACGGCGGCACGATTAAAATTGAGAAAAACAATTACCGATCTTTTCAACGCTGCTTCGGACGGTCGACAAACCGGAGGGGAATGGGTGAGTTTGTGGAGCATCTCAAACGCAAGGCTGAAAGCGCCGGCTGCGAGGTGATCGAACACAATGCCTATAAGCTGAAGATGTCGCAGTACGATCCGCAAACGGATGCGTACCGCAAGAAGCCGTTGAAGGAAAGATGGCCCCGCTGGGGAAACACCGGCACGCTCGTGCAGCGAGACGCCATGAGTGCGTTTCCGGCGTGCCATGCAACTGAAAAAGGACACGACCGAGTCCTTCTCCTTGAGAAGTGGACGACTGCGGAAGCACTGTTGAGCGGCAGCGGTCTGTGTCGTCATGAACCTTGTAGCGACCCTGAAGTATCGAAAGACGCTTCGGGGCTCACGAAGCCGAATTGCGGGAGCAAGGCGGAACGGGAAAGAGGTCTGCCGCGCACACTTTGTACGGACGGTGACGTTCAGGCGGCTTTGCCCCCTGAAAGAGCTGTCTGACGGTCAAAGTGAATCCTCTGTCTTCAGACAGGGGAGCTTCAAAGGCATTGAACTGCAGGGCGAAGGACTTCCAACAGCGGTGCGGCGCCCGACACTCTCCTTGAGATCGTGCCGATTTGGCTAGAATGGGCTGACGGGGTCGCCCCATGAATTCAATAGATACTTTCCTGCTTTCGGAGTCCTTCATGCCCTCACTGACTCTTGAGGACGTCGTCCGCTTCTCGCCCTTTGTCGCACGGTCGTTGTCGGCCATGCATCCCGGAGAGGACGCTCGGGCGTGCCTCGCGCATTTTGAGAGGATCGTCGAGGAGACGTTCCCGCGGGAGGCCATGGAGGCCGAGGCGGCGGCCGCGGCCGACAGCCAGACGCTGCGCATGAAGCTCAGGGAGATGAGGCGCCGCCTCATCGTGAACATCATCGGGAGAAACGCGACGGGTCGCATCGACTACTTCGAAGTCGTGAGGCTCATGAGCGACTTCGCCGAGACGGCCGTCACGGCGACGGTGAAGGTCAACGCCAGAGAGCTGGCCGAGCGTTGCGGCGTGCCGTACGGCATGTCTGGACGTCCCCAGGACCTGATGGTCGTGGGCATGGGCAAGCTCGGCGGCCGAGAGCTCAACGTCTCCTCCGACATCGACCTCATCTTCCTCTTCGACGAGGAAGGCGAGACGCGGGCGACGCCCGAATTTCCGAACGCCCGCCGCACGCTCACCGTGCAGGAGTTCTATGAAAGGCTGGCAAGGCGCGTGATTCCCGCCCTGAACGACATCGAGGGGCCCGGCTTCGTCTTCCGAGTCGACATGCGCCTGCGTCCGAACGGCGAGTCGGGTCCGATCGTGTGCTCGACGGACATGCTCGAGGAGTATCTCTACACGCAGGGCCGCGACTGGGAGCGCTTCGCCTGGCTCAAGGGCCGCATCATCAACGAGCCCGTCTTCTCGGCGCCTGAGGACTTCGAGCAGCAGAAGCGGAACGTCTCGTCCCTCGTGCGTCCGTTCGTCTTCAGAAAGTATCTGGATTTCAACGCTATTTCGTCGCTCACGCACCTGCACGAGATGATCCGCGCCGAGACGGCCAGACGCGAGCTCGCCCGCGGCGGCACGTGCATCAACGTCAAGCTCGGACGCGGCGGCATCCGCGAGATCGAGTTCCTCACGCAGACGCTTCAGGTCATCCGCGGCGGACGTGATCCGCTTCTTCGCGGGCGCGAGACGCTCGCGATGCTCGAGGTGCTCTCGGGCGACGGCGGCATTTCCGCCGAAATGGCCGCGAGGCTTTCCGAGCACTACGTCTTCCTGCGCAACGTCGAGCATGCCATTCAGTATGTCAACGACGAGCAGACGCAGCGCCTCCCGAAGGAAGGCGAGGGACTCACGGCCGTGGCGGGCCTCCTGGGCATGCCCGCCGACGAACTCTGGAGCCGTCTTGAGGGCGTGCGCGAGTATGTCGCCGCCGCCTTCGACAGCGTCTTTCAGGTCCATGAGCCCGCCGCAGACACGGCCGACTGGCCCACGGGCTGGGAGACGGGCACGTCGAGCGCGAGCGAGGCGCTCACAGGAAAGCTCAGATCTCTGGGCTACGGCGATGACGTCGACGAGCTTGTCTCGCGCATCATGCGTCTTGCCTCGGCCCGTGCGGGCCGAAGCCTCTCCGACGAGGCGAGGAAGCGCCTTCAGAGCCTGATTCCCGTCGTGGCCGAAGGATGCCCGGAGTGGCTTCCCAAGGACGGCCCGCGCGTGGTGCCGGCGGTCGAGGTGTTCTCCCGCTATCTGAAGCTGCTTGAGGCGATCGCGGGCCGCTCGACCTACGTGGCGCTCCTCTCGCAGTATCCGAAGGCCGCCGAGCGCGTCGGACGCGTGTTGGCGGCGAGCCGCTGGACGGCCGACTACATCGTGCGCCATCCGATCATCCTTGACGAGCTCGTCGACGGACGCATCCACGAGATGGACGACTTCACGCCCGTCGACTGGAGCGAGTGGGCGGACAGGCTGCATCGTGCGCTCGTCGAGGCCGATGGCGATCAGGAGCGCCAGATGAACGCGCTTCGCGACGCCCATCACTCCGCCGTTTTCAGGCTGCTGATCGCTGACCTTGACGGCCGCTTCACGGTCGAGCGCCTGGCGGACCATCTCTCGGCGTTGGCCGACGCCGTGCTCGAGGAGGTGCTCGATCTGGCCTGGGTCAGCATGACGAAGAAGCACTGCGACCGTCCGAAGTTCGCCGTGATCGGCTACGGCAAGCTGGGCGGCAAGGAACTCGGCTACGACAGCGACCTCGATCTGGTCTTCATCTATGACGATCCCGATCTGGAGGCCGACCTCACGTACAGCCGCCTCGTGCGCCGCATGATGAGCTGGCTGACGATTCAGACGTCGTCGGGCAAGCTCTTCGACGTGGACCTGAGGCTGCGTCCGAACGGCGACAGCGGCCTCATCGTGTCGTCCTTTGACATGTTCAGCCGCTATCAGAGGAACGCCGACGGCAACGGCGCCTGGTTCTGGGAGCATCAGGCTCTCACGCGCGCCCGCTTCGTGGCGGGCGATGCGGACGTGGGCAAGCGCTTCGAGGACGAGAGGCGCGAGATCCTGATGATGCCGAGAACGCAGGACGAGGCCCGCGCGAGCGTGCTCGAGATGCGCAGGAAGATGCTCGACGGGCATCCCAACCGCACGGCGCTCTTCGACATCAAGCACGACCGAGGCGGCATGGTCGACGTGGAGTTCATCGTGCAGCTTCTCGTGCTCACGCACTCCGCGGAGCATCCCGAGTTGGTTAACAACTTCGGCAACATCCTGCTTCTTGAAAAGGCGGCCGACCTCGGCCTGACGGATCCCGCCGTTTCGGCGCCCGCCGTGAGGGCGTATCGACGCTACCGCGCCCTGCAACACGAGATCAGGCTCAATGCGGGCGAAGGTGTGCCCGTGCGCGTTCCTGCGGACATGATCGAGGCCGAACGCGAGGCCGTGCTCAAGCTCTGGAGAACGGTGTTTGAGACCGATGCGCCTCTGAGAGAGGGCGATACGTTCGATCGGTCCGAAACGCGCTAGACTGTCGGACGATCGATTTTCCATCAACCGGAGCATGTGATGCCCATTGTCGTTCCTGATTACAAAGCCCCGTCCTGGTGTCCCGGCGGTCATCTTCAGACCGTCATTCCCGCCAAGTTCATGCCGAGGCCCGCGATCGAGTACAGGCGCGAGAAGGTTGAGCTTCCCGACGGCGACTTCATGCTCTGGGACTGGGCCGTGCCCGAGCCCGCCGATCCGTCGGCGCCCGTACTTGTGCACTTCCACGGGCTCGAGGGCTCGAGCCGCAGCCACTATGCCGAAGCGCTGATGGCGGCCTGCACCGAGCGCGGCTGGCGCGGCGTCGTCGCACACTTCAGAAGCTGCGGCGGCGAGATGAACAGGCTTCCGCGCGCCTACTTCGCGGGCGACAGCGACGACTGCGAATGGGTGCTCAGGACCGTGCACGAACGCTTCCCCGACGCGGAGCTCAGGGCCGTGGGCGTGAGCCTCGGCGGCAACCAGCTCGCCAAGTACCTCGGGGACCGCGGAACCGACGCGGGCTTCCTGACGGCGGCCGTTTCGGTGGGCGCACCGCTCGACCTCGTGGCGGGCAGCGAGCGCATCAGCAAGGGAGTCAACACTTTTTATGCCGACATGTTCCTTCACACGCTCCGCCAGAAGCTCGAGCTCAAGGCGAAGCAGTTTCCCGACGTGATCCGCGAGGAGGACGTGAAGGCCTGCCGCACGATGTTCGACTTCGACAACACGTACACGGGGCCGATCCACGGGTTCCGCTCGGCGATGGAGTATTGGCAGAAGTGCTCGGCCAAGACGGTGCTCCCCGACGTGCGCGTGCCGCTTCTGCTGCTCAATGCAAAGAACGATCCGTTCCTGCCGCCGTGGTGCCTTCCGACGGCGGGCGAGATGAGCGCCTTCGTCACGGGAGATTTTCCCGAAGAGGGAGGACACATCGGATTTCCACAAGGACGGGTTCCGGGCAACATCAATTATCTGCCGCAACGTATAATGCGCTTCTTCGACACCGGCAGCTGAACCGTCTGACCGGGTGTCAGCCTCTCGTCAATTCCTTCTTTTGGGCAAGCGCCGGCTTTCCGACCGGTAGCCCCTGGAGACCCGCAAGATGCCTTTCAGCATGTCCGGCCGCACCGTCGGCCTCATCAGCCTCATTCTCTTCATTCTCACCATTCCCGCAGGCAACTGGGTGGTGATGAACGTCGGCACCGTCTGTCCGCCCGACAGTCCCTGCCTCATTCCCGTCTGGCCCGGCATCATGTCGCCGTCCGCCGTGCTCTTCGCCGGTCTTGCGCTCATTCTGCGCGACGCGGTCCAGAGCCTGCTCGGCAAGCGCTGGACGCTGGTCGCGATTGCCGCAGGCGCCGCGCTCTCCGGCGTTCTCTCCGAGCCCGCGATCATTCTTGGCTCGACCTGCGCCTTCCTCTTCTCCGAGCTGGCCGACTTTGCCGTCTACACGCCGCTTCGCGAACGTCATCTGACGCTGGCCATCGTGCTCTCCGGCCTCGTGGGCTCGATCGTCGACTCCGTGATCTTCCTCTCGCTCGCCTTCGGCTCCCTTGACTTCATCGTGGGTCAGGTGATCGGCAAGTTCTGGATGAGCCTCATTGCGGGCGCCATGATCATCATGTGGCGCAGTACCCGCCGCGCACAGGCCGCCTGAAGAAGCACCTCAACCTGATTCCAGCAGCCGCCAGGGTACGCCCGAGGCGGCTGTTTTCGTTCATGACGACTGCGGACGGACTGCGGACGAGGCCCTTCGCGGCGCGGCGTGAAAAAGCGTTCCTTAAGAAAGGCGTCCCAGAATGGGGTACAACCACGAATCCGTTTCCAGACCTCACCGTTCCATGGCTAATTCGAACAAAATCGCGCTTCTTTTGATCAATACGGGGAGCCCCGACGCCCCGACCGAAGAGGCCGTCCGCCGCTATCTGGCCGAATTCCTCGGCGACAGGCGCATCGTCGAGCTTCCCCGATGGAAGTGGTGGCCGATTCTGCACGGCATCATTCTGCGCACGCGTCCGAAGAAGTCCGCCGAACGATACAGAGGCGTCTGGACCGACGAAGGCTCGCCGCTCATCGTGCACACGAGGCGCACGGCCGGGGCGCTTGAGGCTGAGCTCGGGATTCCGGTCTACTGGTCCATGCGCTACGGCAGCCCGTCGACGGCGTCCGTCCTCGACAGGATGAAGGCCGACGGCGTCGGCCGCGTCCTCGTCATGCCCATGTTCGCGCAGTATGCCTCCCAGACGACGGCGGCCTGTCTGGACGGCGTGAGCGAATACCAGCTTTCTCATGTCGATGCGCCTGCGGTGCGCACGATTCACGACTATCACGACGATCCCGCCTACATCGACGCGCTTGCCGCGCACGTGCGCGCCTACTGGGACGAGCACGGCTCGCCCGTGAGCACGGGCGGCCGCCTCGTCATGAGCTTCCACGGCATCCCACAGGCAAGCAGCAACCGCGGCGACGTCTACGAGGCGCAGTGCCTGCGCACTGCGTCGCTTCTCGCCGAAAGGCTCGGCCTTGAGGAGGGCGCGTGGAGCGTGTGCTTCCAGTCCCGCTTCGGCCGCGACGAGTGGCTTCGTCCGTATACCATCGACAGCGTCAGGGAGCTGGCCGAAGCCGGCGTGCCGCGCATCGACGTCGTGTGTCCGGGCTTCGCTGCCGACTGTCTGGAGACGATCGAGGAGATCGATGACGAGCTTCGCCGCGAGTATCTGGCCGCCTTCAGGGACGATGCAGGGGCGGAGTTCCACTACATTGCCGCACTCAACGACTCGCCCGAGGCCGTGAAGGCCTACGCCTCGATCGTGAGGCGCGAGGCTGCGGGCTGGATCTGACGCACGGACGGCGCATGAGCGGACTTGAAAAACGCCGCACCGTCCCCATATAAGAAGCAATCTATTGGGCCCACGGAGCGGACTCCCGGGCCGACCCAGTTTCCAGGCGTCTGGCGACGCTCATACGGAGTGACATATGACTGAAAATACTCAGAACCAGGAAGTGAAGGAAGAAGCCAGCTGCTGCTGCCAGGGCAAGTGCGCCGAAGAGGGCCAGGCCTGCGGTTGCGAGGGCAAGGAAGCCTGTACGGGTGAAGAGGCCAAGCAGCCCGAAACGCCCGAGCAGACGATCGAAACGCTTCAGACGGCTCTGAAACTCTCCGAAGCCAAGGTGATGGAGCACTACGACCTCTACGTGCGCGCCATGGCGGAGCTTGAAAACACCCGCCGCCGTTCCTCCGAGGAGGTTCAGAAGGCCCGAAAGTTCGGCATCGAGAAGTTTGCCGAAAACCTGCTGCCCGTCGTCGACAGCCTTGAAAAGGCCCTCGAGGTCACGAAGAATGAGGAGGAGAACCCCGTCCGTGAAGGCATGCTCGCCACGTACCGCCAGTTCATGCACGCCCTCGACGTCTCCGGCATGAAACCCGTTGATCCGAAGGGCGAGGCGTTCGATCCGCACCAGCATCAGGCCATCGCGATGGTGCCCGCTCCCGAAGGCGTCGCCTCCGGCACCGTGGTCGAAGTCTTCCAGCGCGGCTGGGTGATCGCCGACCGTGTTCTGCGCCCCGCCATGGTGAGCGTCGCCCAGGGCTGAGAAGCCCGAACACAGCCGCTCTGATCAGAAGGCGTCCCATCGGGGGCGCCTTTTTTTCTTGATGGGCCTTAGAATGGAAAAGTGATGTTTTTCCCTTGCGGGGCAAGGCCTTGCGGTGGTGGATGTAATTATTTTTGACAAACCTTCGGCAGAAGGCTTGAAAAAAAAGGGGGCATCCCCATATAGGGATTAAGGTCGTTCGCAGGCTGAGGAGATTCCGCCTGCGGACACGTTAGTTTTTGAACGGTCCGAACGCTCCTGCGTGTGCCATGTGCCGCGCCTCAAGATGACGACGTTTCGGACGAAAGGTTTTCTTTTAGAGGATTAAACCACTATGGCGAAGATCATTGGTATTGACCTTGGCACCACCAATTCGGCCGTTGCCGTGATGGAAGGCGACAACATCAAGGTTATTGAAAACAGCGAAGGCGCCCGCACGACCCCGTCCATCGTTGCCTACATGGACAACGGTGAAGTGCTCGTCGGCGCCCCGGCCAAGCGCCAGGCTGTGACCAATCCGAAGAACACGCTCTTTGCCGTGAAGCGCCTCATCGGCCGCCGCTTCGACGACGCCGAAGTCCAGAAGGACATCAACCTGATGCCGTTCACGATCATGCGCGCCGACAACGGCGACGCTTGGGTCGAAGCTCAGGGCAAGAAGCTCGCTCCGCAGCAGGTCAGCGCCGAAATCCTTCGCAAGATGAAGCAGACCGCCGAAGACTACCTCGGCGAAGCCGTTACGGAAGCCGTCATCACGGTTCCCGCCTACTTCAACGACTCCCAGCGTCAGGCCACGAAGGACGCCGGCCGCATCGCCGGTCTTGAAGTGAAGCGCATCATCAACGAACCGACCGCTGCCGCGCTCGCCTTCGGCATGGACAAGGGCGGCAGCAGCGACCGCAAGATCGCCGTGTACGACCTTGGCGGCGGCACGTTCGACATCTCGATCATCGACCTCGCCAACATTGACGGCGACAAGCAGTTTGAAGTGCTCTCCACGAACGGCGACACGTTCCTCGGCGGCGAAGACTTCGACCAGCGCCTCGTCGACCACCTGATCAACGAGTTCCGCAAGGACACGGGCGTCGACCTCTCCAAGGACGTTCTCGCCCTGCAGCGCCTGAAGGACGCCGCTGAAAAGGCCAAGATCGAGCTCTCGAGTCGTCAGGAAACCGAAATCAACCTGCCGTACATCACGGCTGACGCCACGGGTCCGAAGCACCTCAACGTTACGGTCACGCGCGCCAAATTCGAAGCCCTCGTCGAGGACCTCGTCCAGCGCACCATCGAGCCGGTCCGCAAGGCCCTGCGCGATGCCGGCACGTCCACGTCCGACATTACCGACGTCATCCTCGTCGGCGGTCAGACCCGCATGCCGCGCGTTCAGGCCGTCGTGAAGGAATTCTTCGGCAAGGATCCGCGCAAGGACGTCAACCCCGACGAGGCCGTCGCCATCGGCGCCGCCATCCAGGGCTCCGTCCTCACCGGCGAACGCCGCGACGTGCTCCTGCTCGACGTCACCCCGCTTACGCTCGGCATTGAGACGCTCGGCGGCGTGATGACCCCGATGATCAAGCGCAACACGACGATTCCGACGAAGCACAGCCAGGTGTTCTCGACCGCTGAAGACAACCAGCCGGCCGTGACCATCAAGGTCTACCAGGGCGAACGCGAAATGGCTGCCTCCAACAAGCTCCTCGGCGAGTTCAACCTTGAAGGCATTCCGGCGTCTCCGCGCGGCTTGCCGCAGATCGAAGTCACGTTCGACATCGACGCCAACGGCATTCTTCACGTGGCCGCCAAGGACAAGGCCACCGGCAAGGAAAATACCATCACGATCAAGGCCAGCTCCGGGCTGAGCGAAGACGAGATCGAACGCATGGTGCAGGACGCCGAAGCCAACAAGGAAGAGGACCACCGCCGCGCCGAGCTCGCTCAGGCCCGCAACCAGGCCGACGCCGCCGTCAGCCAGGTCCAGAAGACCCTGAAGGAATTCGGCGACAAGGTGGACGGTGCCGACCGCGCCGCCTGCGAAGACGCCATCCGCACGGTTGAAGAGAAGGTCAAGGGTGAGGACAAGGCCGCCATCGACAAGGCCGTCGAAAACCTGATGGCCGCCGCTCAGAAGATCGGCGAAAAGATGAACAAGGCCGCCGCCCAGCAGCAGGCCGCTCCGGAAGGCAACGCCGCCGGCAGCAAGCCCGCCGACGATGATGTGGTCGACGCCGACTGCACGGACGTCAAGAAGTAATCCGTGAGTGACGGCAATCCGGGAGCCCCGGCTCCCAGGCTGATTCGGTCTTGAGTCAGCGCATCAAACGAAGGGTCGGTTCGCTCACGCGATGCCGGCCCTTTTCGAGTTTTGAAAAAATCAAAAAGAAGACGGGGTAGCTCCCCGCAGGGATTGGGTAATGTCTGATCGCGATTATTACGAGGTGCTCGGCGTCGGCAAGGACGCTTCCGCCGACGACATCAAGAAGGCCTATCGTCGCATGGCCATGAAGTACCATCCGGACCGCAATCCGGGTGACAAGGTCGCCGAAGAGAAGTTCAAGGAAATCGGTGAAGCCTACGCCGTGCTTTCCGACGACCAGAAGCGCGCCGCCTACGACCGCTACGGCAAGGCGGGCGTGGATCCCAGCGCTGCGGGCGGTCCCGGCGGCTTCGGTGGCTTTGGCAACATGAACGGCGCCGACTTCCAGAGCGCCTTCGGCGACATCTTCAGCGACATCTTCGGCGGTGGCGGCATGCGCGGCGGCCGTGCCGCCCGCGAGCAGGGCATCCGCGGCAACGACGTGCGCTTCGGGCTTGAAATCTCGCTTGAGGACGCCGCCATGGGCCGCACGATGGAGATCCGCGTGCCCGCCTGGGACGAGTGCCAGTCCTGCCACGGCACGGGCTGCAAGCCCGGCACGTCTAGGAAGACCTGTCCGACCTGTCAGGGCCATGGTGCCGTGCGCGTCTCCAACGGTCTCTTCCAGGTCCACCAGACCTGCCCGAAGTGCCATGGTTCCGGCCAGATCATCTCCGATCCGTGCCCGAACTGCCAGGGCGTGGGCAAGATCCGCACGACCAAGGTCGTGGAGGTCAAGATTCCCGCCGGTATCAACGACGGCCAGCGCATCCGCATGTCGGGCCGCGGCGAGCCGGGCATGAACGGCGGAGAGTCGGGCGACCTCTACATCGAGATCTCGGTCAAGCCGCACGACATCTTCTCGCGCGACGGCGACGACCTTCACACCGAGCTTCCCGTCTCCTTCGTGACGGCGGCGCTCGGCGGCGAACTCACGGTTCCGACCCTTGAGGGCGAATCGCGCATCACGCTGCCCGAAGGCACGCAGTCCGGCAAGACCTTCCGCCTGCGTGGCAAGGGCGTGAAGAACCTGCGCACGGGCGAGCCCGGCGATCTCTTCCTGCACATCTCCGTGGAGACGCCCGTCAACCTCTCCACCAAGCAGAAGAACCTGCTCCGCGAGTTCGACGCCTCCCTCAAGGAAGGCGGCGACAAGCACAATCCCAAGACGCAGGGTTTCTTCGACCGCATGAAGAGCTTCTTCAAGTAAGGCGCCGTCAGGGACCTCCCTGATGCGATCGCCGAAAAGGGCACACGCCTTCGGACGGGTGCCTTTTTTTATGCGACTTCGAAGCGTCGGGCGGGGTGGGAAAAAAGATTTGCGCATCTTTTGAGCGAGCTTCATGTGCCTAGGGGATTTGCTTTAAGTAAAAGGAATTAGAGGGCGGAAGACGGCAAATTTCGGTTCGTATAATCGAAATTAACATCCTCGGGCTACAAGCCCCGGCATTCGACTTTCATTACTCAGGGGTGACCCCATGCAGATTTCCAAGATTACGCGCCGCAGCGCCATCGCGCTTTCCGTCGCTGCCGCGCTGACACTCGCGGGCTGCGGCGACAAGGAGTCCGCCAAGTCCGAACTCGTGCCCGTGGGCATCGTCCAGCTCGTTGAACACTCCGCCCTCGACGCCTGCACCAAGGGTGTCAAGGACGCGCTTGCCGAACGCGGCTACAAGGACGGCGTCAACATCAAGATCGACTTCCAGAACGCCCAGGGCGACCAGTCGAATCTGCACAACATCGCCACCCGCTTCGTCTCTAACAAGGACAAGCTGATCTTCGCCGTCGCGACGCCCGCCGCCCAGGCCGTGGCCACGACCGCCAAGGGCACGCCGATCGTTGCGACCGCCATCACCGACTTCGTCGCTGCCAAGCTTGTCAAGTCCGACGAACAGCCCGGCGGCAACGTCACGGGCGTCTCCGACCTCGGTCCGATCGAGGCCCAGCTCGAACTTCTTCTCAAGTTCGTCCCCGACGCCAAGGCCGTCGGCACGATCTACAACTCCAGCGAAATCAACTCCAAGTACCAGGTCGACATCTTCAAGAAGGCCGCCGAAAAGCGCGGCGTGCAGGTGCTCGAGGCCACGGTCTCCAACGTCAACGACATCCAGCAGGCCGCTGCCAGCCTCAACGGCAAGGTGCAGGGCATGTGGCTGCCGACGGACAACGTGCTTGCCAGCGCCATTCCCGCCCTCGCCAAAGTCGCCAACCCCTCCAAGATCCCCGTCATTGCGGGTGAGCGCGGCATGACCGAAGCGGGCTGCCTCGGTTCGATCTCGGTCGACTACTACGAAATTGGCCGCATGACGGGCCAGATGGGCGCCGACATTCTCGACGGCAAGAAGAAGCCGGCCGAGATGCCCGTCCAGCACGTGGCCAACGGCACGCCGGTCTTCAACATGAAGACGGCAGCCGCGATCGGCATCACGATTCCGGACGAACTCAAGAAGGGCGCAGTGCTCTTTCAGTAGCCTCTGAAGGAGGCCGCGCCTAGAGCGGAGCTTGTCGGGGACGCCGGTACGGCGTCTGCGGAGCTCCGCATTTTTTTGAATAGGCCGGCAGGAACAGATTCCGCCGGCGCTCCTACTTAAAAAACAATCGGCAACCCGAACCGCCGAGCGTACCTAGAAAAGGAAATTTCATGCTTGATCTCATTCTCTCGACCGTCGGCCAGGGACTTCAGTGGTCCGTTCTCGCGCTCGGCGTCTTCCTGACCTTCCGAATTCTCGACATCGCCGACCTGTCGGTCGAAGGCTCGTTCCCATTGGGCGCGGCCGTGGCCGCCACCGCCATCACGGCGGGACTCGGTCTGCCCGCCGCCTTTGTTCTGGCGCTCGTCGCGGGTTCGCTCGCGGGCGGCGTCACCGGCCTGCTGACGACGAAGCTCCGCATTCCCGCGCTGCTCGCCGGCATTCTGACGATGATCGGCCTCTATTCCGTGAACCTGCACGTGATGGGCAAGTCCAACGTCGGTCTTCTGCAGAATGAGACGGTCTTCACGATTCTTGAAAACAGCCTCGGCCTTTCCGTCGCCATGAGCGGCCTCGTCGTCGGCCTCGTCTTCGCAGTCGCCATCGCTGTGGTGATCTACTGGTTCTTCGGCACGGAGCTCGGCACCGCCGTGCGCGCCACAGGCTTCAATCCGCAGATGGCCCGCGCCCAAGGCATCAACACCAACACGATGGTCGTTCTCGGCCTCGTCATCTCGAACGGCCTTGTCGCTCTCTCGGGCGCCACCGTCGCTCAGGCCAACGGCTTCGCCGACGTCGGCATGGGCGTGGGCACGATCGTGATCGGCCTTGCCTCCGTCATCATCGGCGAGGTGCTCTTCTCCCCTAAGACGTTCAAGACGAGCCTCGCCGCCGTGATTCTCGGCTCCATCATCTACCGACTCGTCATTGCATTCGTGCTTGAAATGGGCATGCCGCCCAACGACCTCAAGCTCTTTACCGCCGTGCTCGTCGCCATTGCGCTGGCACTCCCGCTCATCAAGGAAAAGATGGCCGGCCTGCGCGCCCGCGCCTGACTTGTGAACTGAACACGAAGGAAAGAAAAAATGCTCGAACTCAAAAACGTCACCAAGACTTTCTTCGCCGGCACGGCCAATGAAAAGAAGGCGCTGCGAGGCGTCTCGTTCACGCTCGAGGACGGTGACTTCTGCACCGTGATCGGTTCGAACGGCGCGGGCAAGTCCACGACGCTCAATGCCATCGCGGGCGCGTTCCCGATCGACTCCGGCTCCATTCTCATCGACGGCGTCGACGTCTCCAGAATGCCCGAGTACAAGCGCGCCGCCTTCATCGGCCGCGTCTTTCAGGATCCGATGCGCGGCACGGCCGCAGGCATGATGATTTCCGAAAACCTTGCCATCGCCGACCGCCGCGGCCGCAGCCAGACGCTGCGCTGGAGCGACCGTGCGGACAGGACGGCATACTTCACGGAGCTCGTCAAGATGCTCGGCCTCGGCCTTGAGAACCGCATGACGGCCCATGTGGGCCTGCTCTCGGGCGGCCAGCGTCAGGCGCTCACGCTGCTGATGGCCACGCTCGTGCGTCCCAAGCTCCTGCTGCTTGACGAACATACGGCCGCACTCGACCCGAAGACCGCCGCCAAGGTGCTTGAACTTACCGAAAAGCTCGTGACCGAACAGCAGCTCACGACGCTCATGATCACGCACAACATGCGTGACGCTCTCCGCTATGGCAACCGCCTCATCATGATGCACGACGGCCGTCCGATCCTTGACGTCAGGGGCGAGGAGAAGGCGAAGCTCACTGCCGTGGACCTCCTGCAGTTCTTCGAGAAGGCCGGCGACGGCGTTTCCGACAAGATGCTGCTCGGCTGACGTTCAGTGGAACCGCTGCAGAACTGCAAAGAAAAATCGGCCGCCCCGTAAGGGG